>Ga0302325_10026584_pt1 | contig 12013 bp, 10 predicted proteins | sample Palsa_T0_2_FD_201948 | JGI IMG/M metagenome (GOLD analysis project Ga0302325, IMG submission 201948) | Peat permafrost microbial communities from Stordalen Mire near Abisko, Sweden - Palsa_T0_2 | ecosystem: Environmental > Terrestrial > Soil > Palsa > Peat permafrost | place: Sweden: Abisko...
AGAACGGCACGCCGAAGGTGCGCTCGATGAAGAGCGCCGCGAGCGCGGCCGAGAGCGCGACCGTCGCGACCATGTTGAGGATCGCGGTCGCGAACTGCGCCCACACGAACAGCGGCATGCGCGTGTAGGTCATGCCCGGGGCGCGCATCTTGACGATCGTCGTCAAGAAGTTCAGGCCGGTCATCGTCGAGCTGATGCCGATGAGGAAAATCGCCACGCACCAGAGCGAGGTCCCGGGCGGGCCTTGCACCGAGACCGGCGGATATTCGGTCCAGCCGGCATCCGGCGCGCCGACGAACAGCGAGCTGAAGAGGATCACGCCCGCCGGCGGAAAGATCCAGAAGCTCGTGAGGTTCAGCCACGGGAACGCGACGTCGCGTGCGCCGATCATCAGCGGCATTACGAAGTTGCCGAAGCCGCCGGTCACGAGCGGAATGATCGTCATCCAGATCATCCCCGACGCGTGGAGCGAGTAGACGCCGTTGTACGTGTCGTTCGAGACGAAGCCGCCCTCGGGGCGCAGCAGTTGAATCCGCACGACCTCGGCCAAGAGTCCCGAGATGATGAAGAACAAGAGCCCCGTGATCATGTACTGGATGCCGATGACTTTCGCATCGAGCGAAAAGATGTATTTCCCAACGAACGTCGTTGGTTCGGGATGGATGTGATCGTGGTGGTCGACCGCGCCCGCGGGCGTTGCTACTGCCATGCGTGCTCCGTTATTTGCTCTGGCTCAGGCTCGTGAGGTAGGCGACGAGGTTGGCGATATCTTGGTTGCTTAGGGCGTTTGCCTGCCGGTTCGGCATGATGCCGATCGAGGGGCCGCTCTTCCCCTGCGAGTTGTCCGGCCCCTGATAGCCGTTGATCAAGACGTGCGAGATGTCGACGGCGTTGGGCTTCTCACCAGTTACAAGGTTGGGATGGGTCGGATCGGAGAGGAGTTTGCCGAGGCCCGGGCCGACGATCTTTTGTTCGAAAGGCCCAGTCGAATGACAGCTCGAGCACTTCTGGCCGAAAAGCTGCTGCCCCGCCGAGGCTTGCCCCGTGTTCAGCGCGAGCGGACCGCTACCTTGCCCCTGCGCTTTGAATTCGGTCGCGAGCCAGTGCCCGAAATCTTGCTGCGAATCGATGTGCAGGGTCGCGAGCATGTTGCCGTGATTGACTCCGCAGAACTCCGTACAAATGATCCTGTACGTGCCGACCTTCGACGGCGTAAAGCGCAGCGTTTGAATCAGCCCCGGCACCATGTCGGCCTTGAGCCGCACCTCGGGGACCCAGAAGGAGTGGATCACGTCGCCCGACGTCACTTGCAAGGTGACGGGTGTATCGACCGGGATGTGCATGTCGTCGTAGACCGACGTCTTGAGACGCGGATAGCGGAATTCGAACTTGAACTGATGGCCGATCGCCTCCATCGTCAGCACGTCGCCGAGCTGGTTCTGCAAATTCATCCAAATGCGCACCGAGAAGATCGCGATCGCGATGACGAGGATGCTCGGGATGACCGTCCACCAAAACTCGAGCTTCGGATGGTCGTGGATCTGAATCCCGATCGCGTCGGGCGCGTCAGTGGGCCGGTGGCGCCAGACGATTCCAAAATAAACGACGTAGCCGACGACGTAGACGAAGATGGCGTTCCCGAAGACGCTCATGAACTTAAAGAGGTCGTCGATGTCGGGCGCCGGCGCGGCCGCTTCGGGGAGCCAGCGATCGATCGGCAGCCAGATGATGAAGAACGTGACGATGACGTTGACGACCGTCAAGGCGGCCGTGACCTGCCAGAATCCCGGACCCATGCCTTGTTTCTGAGGCGCCGTCACTTGTGCCAAGGAAACTCCTTCAACTGCGCTTGGGCGAAACGGGTTTCTCGCTCACCCCGGACTTTCCTTAAGAAAATCCGGAAAAAATCCGGCAGGCGTTACAAAAAAAGTACGAAGCGTCGCACCAGGGCGTCGACGTTGGTGATGGCGGTTCCGACCACGATCGCGCTTGCGCCTGCTTCGAAGGCCGCACGGGCCTGTTGCGGGGTCGCGATCCCGCCTTCGCAGACCGCAAACGGGTGGCGCGTGACGAGTGCCGCCAACAGCTCGAGCGCCGGTTGGTCGAGCCCCTGCGTAGCGGCGGTGTAGCCGGCCAAGGTCGTCGCGACGATCTCTGCGCCGGCCGCGGTTGCGGCCGCGGCGTCGGCGGCTTCGGAACAATCACCCATCGCGATCAGACCTCGCTCGTGAGCAGCCGCGACGAGATCCGCGACCGACGACTCAGCGGCGCGCGGACGGGCAGTCGCATCGAACGCAACGACGTCGGCGCCGGCGGCCGCGACCTCCGCGATCTCCTCCGGTGTCGAGGTGATGTACGGCGCGAAGCCCGGATGCGCGCGCTTCACGATGCCGATCAACGGAACGTCCGGCAGCGCGGCGCGCACGGCCGCGATCCGCAGCGAACCCTCCACCCGCAGGCCTGCGGCCCCGTTCGCGACCGCGCAACGCGCGAGCAGAGCGATCGTTTCGGGGGTATTGAGGACGGAAGCGGGCTCGGGCTGAACCGAGACGATGAGACCGCCGCGCAGGCGCTCGAGGACGCTCACGAGGCGCCGAGTTTGCGCGCCAGCAAGAGCGCCCCAGCGGCCGGGTCGTGCGCGGGCGTGACCAGGTTCGCGTGCGGCATCGCGTCCTGCAGCGCCTCGCCGAATGCATCGACGAACGCTTCGTCGCGAAACAGACCGCCCGCATACGAGACCAGGCGCAGCGACGCCGGCTCGAGCCGGCGATCGACCGTCGCGGCGAGATCCGCGAGCTCGCGAGCGGCGGAGTCCCGCACGCGAATCGCGTCGCGGTCACCTTCGCCCGCGCACGCGAAGACGTCGCCCGCAAAGGCGGCGAGCGCCGGCCGTGAGATGTCGCCGTGCGCGAACGCGTGCTGGATCGCGCGCAACGAGTTCGTGCCGTAGAACGCGTGTGCGCGCGCGGCGAGGACGCCCGGCTCGTCCCGATCCTCGCGCAGCATCGCCAGCCGCAGCGCGCTGCGCGCGATCCACACGGCGCTGCCCTCGTCGCCGAAAAAATATCCCCAGCCGCCGCAACGCACCACGGGCGCGCCGGGCTCGGCGTTGCCGAGCGCGACGCTCCCGGTTCCGGCGATGACGACGATTCCGCCTGCGCCGTCGAGCGCACCCTCGTGGGCGACGGCCGTGTCGTGGGCCACGCGCACGCGCTCGGCCCAGCCGTCGAGCGCGGGAACAGGCGACGTGCCGCCGTCGAATCCCGAGATGCCGGCGACCAGCGCCGCAAAGCGCGTTTCCGGCTCCAGATGCGCGGCTTCGAGCGCGGCCCGCAGCGCGGTTTCAAGTGCGATCGTTTGGCGGTTCGAATCGCGCGGTTCGCCGACGAGGTCCGCCGGCGGCCCGCTGCCGCGCGCGATGATGCCGGCCTCGTCGCCGATCGCGGCGATCGTCGAACTCTGGCCGCCGTCGATCCCCGCGAACAGCGCTATCGCAGCACCGCTTCGAATGCGCCCGGGTCGACGCCGCTCTCCGTCAGCGCGAACGCGTGCGCCTGCGCTTCGGTCGCATCCGGGTGCGCGCGGTGGAAGCGCTCGTGCGCGACCGCGCAGGCGACAAAGCGATCGGCAGCTGCCTCTCCGAGCGTGCTCCGCACGCGCGCGACGGCGCGGGCGTTCACCCGGATGACGTCTTTTTCTGCGTCGTACTCTGCAGCGAGCGTTACCGCGCCCCAGTCGCCGAGGTCCGCGATCTGCACGGTCACATCTCTACGCCCGCGGGGCGGCGAAGGTCGACGCCATCGTCGATCAGCATTTCGCGCAGTTCCGTCGCGGGAACGTCGCGCGGCTGCAGCGCTTTGGCAGCGCACAGCGCGGCGGCGGTGCCGGCGGCCTGACCGAGCGTCATGACCGTCGGCGTCAACCGCGTCGAGGCAAGCGCTTCGTGGGTCGTCGAGATGCAGCGGCCCGCGACCAGCAGGCGCTCGACGTTCGCCGGCACCAGGCAGCGGTACGGAATCTCGTAGCTCGCACCCGGCGGCAGGCGCTGCGTCGCCGTCCCGGAGCCGGACGGGTTATGGATGTCGATCGGATAGGCGCTCCGTGCGACCGCGTCCTCGAACGTGCGGGCACTCAGCACGTCGTCGCGCGTCAGGGTGTAGACGCCGACGATGCGGCGCGATTCGCGAATTCCGATTTGGGTCGCGGTTGCGGCGATCCGGGCGTTCGCGAAGCCGGGCACGTCGCGCCGAAAGAATGCAAGCAACTCGAGTGCCTGCCCGCGCGCCTCGACCTCGGCGCGCGTGAGGTCCTCCGGGTCGAGCGGATCGATGTCGACGACGCGCGTCATGTTGACGGTAACCTCGTCGGGATAGGGCGAGATGAAGAACGAAACGAGTTCGCGCGGCACGGTCACCTCGCCGCGCGTGCGGGCGCGGTTCCAGAGTTCGTAGAGACCCGCGACCGCCGTTAGCGCATGCGCTGTGCGCTCCGCCGGGGGAATCGTCGTGCGCATCTCGTCCGGATTCGCGCGCACGTAGGCCGCCGTCGCTTCGAGATCGACGTGGCTCAGGCGAAACATCAAGCTTGCCGGCTGGACGCGCCCGCGCTCGTCACCTTGCTGCAGTTCGACGCCGGCAGCGGCCGCCAAGTACGCATCGGCCGATGCATCGATCGTCACCGCGGCCTCGAACTCGCGCAGTCCACCCACGGTCGCGACCCGCGCTCCCCGCACCGCCCCGCGGTCGTCGCGCAGCGCGTCGAGAAAATATCCGTGCAGCAGCAGCCGCACGCCGCTCTCCGCCATCATCTCGAAGAGCAGCGCCTTGTGCAGCTCCGGGTCGAACGGCGTGATCGTCGGAACGTAGTCCGACGAGTCGTGCACGTGTCCGGGCGACCCGCCCATCGCCACGAGACGCTCGACGATCTCCTGCGCGATCCCGCCGACGATCCGCTCCCGCCCCGAATGAAACGTCATCCACGGCCCGACCATCGCCGCGGTTGCCGTCCCGCCGAGAAACCCGTAGCGCTCGACCAGCAACGTGTGCGCCCCGTGCCGCGCCGCAGCGAGCGCCGCCGCGCACCCCGCGTTGCCGCCGCCGATAACGAGCACGTCGTACGTCGTTTCCACGTGCGCGTTCAGATGTCGACGTTCATCATGTCGTCGAAGATGGAGACGTTGTTCGGATTGAAATTCTTGAGGTCTTTGTTGTAGCCGAAGATGTTCTCGCGCCCGCTCTGGATGATGACGGGAACGTCGTCCGCGACGATGTGGAGGAGTTTGCCGAGATCGCTCTTGTAGCGCTCTGGATCGTAGGTTCGATGCATGTCGGCGAGCAGTGCGTCGACCTTCGGGTCGCAATAGCTGCCGACGTTTTGGCCGGTCGGCGGCACCTGCGAGCACGCGTAAAGGGGAAACGGGTCGACCGGTACCGGTATCGTCCAGGCAATGAAGGCGACGTCGAATTTGCCCCCGTAGAGAATGCCGCCGTCGGCCTTTGGAGCAAAAAACATCGAGGACTGGTAGTGCTGCACGGTGAGATCGACGCCGGCGTCCTTCCACCACGAGCGGATCAACTCGATTTGCGTGTCGACGTCGGGCGTACCGGCACTGGTTGCCACTTCCAAGCTTAAGCGCACGCCATTTTTGGAGCGGACGCCGTCGGCGCCCCGTGTCCAGCCGTCGCGATCGAGCAGTGCGTTGGCTTTGGTTGGGTCGTATTCGACGAACGGGATGTCCTTCGGCACGAACGGGTCGACCGTCGGGCCCGAAACCTCCTGGATGATGCCGACGCCGTGCCCCACCTTGGCGATGATCGTGCGCCGGTCAGTCGCCAGCCGCAACGCTTGGCGCACGACCCGATCGGCGAGCGCCGGATTCTTCAAGTTCAGCGTGATTTGATTGTAGGCATACGCGGGCATGCGCAGGATGTCGACCGTCGGGATGGCCTGGACGCGGCCGAGGAACGCACCGCCGAACGGATACCACATGTCGATTTCGCCGGTCTGCAGTTGCGCGAGCACCGTGTTGCGGTCCGGGACGATCTTATAGATCACGCGTTCGAGCTTCGGCCGCCCGCGCCAGTAGTAGGGGTTCGCTTCCAGCTCGACGGAATCGCCGCGCTTCCACGCGCTATACCGGAACGGGCCGATGCCGACGGGCAACTGGTTATAGGGAGCGTTGTTGATGTCGGGCAACGTGCCGAGGAGATGTTTCGGAAGGACCGCGAACGCTCCCGAAGACGCAAACAGGGTCGGAACGATCTTCCCATACGGCTCGCGCAGGTGCACGACCAGCGTGTACTTGTCCGGCTCCTCCGTTTTGGTAATGTGGTCGAAACCGTCGCGCGTCGGAACGTTGTTGGCGGGGTTGTTCATCGCACCGATCGTGAACGCGACGTCGTCCGCATCGAACGGCTCGCCGTCGGACCATTTCACGCCGCGCCGTAGGTGCACGGTTATCGTCTTTCCGTCGTGCGAGATGCCGCCGTTCGCAAACGATGGAATCGCCGTCGCAAGTTCGGTAATCATCCGATTTTGATGGTCGTAGCGGAAAAGATACGCCATCGTCATCTGCGAGAGCCACACCACGACCGCTTGGGTATTGATCTCGGGATTTAACCCCTCGATGTCCTCGGCCGCCGCGTAGCGCAGCACGTGCGGGATCGTCGTTTTATTGACCCGTTCGCTGTCGGCTGCAACCCTCGAACCGAGAAACGCAAAAAGCAGCGCGGCGAGTAAGGATATGGCGGCTCGTTTCATAGCCCCCTCTACTTCAGTGGGCAGGGCGCCCTTTCATTATATCGAACGTACGTTCGATGGAGGTCAAGCGCCGGATCGGGCGGATCGACTGCATCGAGATCGAGGCGAAATCGGTGCTCAACCGCGTCCGGGGCATGCCCTTCGACTGGTCGATCAACCCGTACCGCGGCTGCTATCACCAGTGCGTCTTCTGCTACGCGCGGCGGACCCACACGTTCCTCGAGAAAAGCGGGATCGGAGATTGGGGCTCGCTCCTCTATGCGAAGGTCAACGCGCCTGCGGTGCTGCGCCGCGAGCTCGCGAGCCCGCGCTGGAGGGGCGCCCACGTCGCAATCGGCACCGCGACCGATCCCTACCAGCCGCTCGAAGGCCACTACAAGATCACACGCCGGGTCCTCGCCGAACTCGCGCGCGCTCGAACCGAGGCGCACCTGATCACGCGCTCGCCGCTCGTCGTCCGCGACCGTGACGTGCTGCAAGAGCTCTCGCGCGCGGCGGGCGTTTCGGTCTGCATCAGTCTGCCGACGCTCGACGCAGACTTGGCGCGCAAGATCGAGCCGACGGTCGCTCCGCCGCGCCAACGTCTGCGCGCCGTGCGGATGCTCGCCGACGCCGGCATTCGCGTCGGCGTCGCAATCGCCCCGATCCTCCCGCATCTCACCGATGACGAGATCGGTTTACGCGAGGTTTTCGCCGCCGCTTCCGCGGCCGGCGCGTACATGGCCTGGCACACCGTCCTCAATCTCAACGAAGTCGCGCGCGAGAGCTACTTCGGCTTCTTACGCGCCGAGTTTCCCTCGCTTGTCGCTGCCCACGAAGTTTACTATCGCCGCAAATACGCGCCGAAGGCTTTAGTCGAAGACATCGGCGCGCGCGTCGCGCGAGCCCGCCGCGGCAACACGCTGCGCCCGCGCGAAACGATTGCCGCGCAGCCGCAGCGCGTCCAACTCAAACTCTTCTAGGCGCGAACGCCGTGCTCGCTTGCGTCGGCAATGGCTCGCTGCTCGCCGCTCGAAAATCACTTGCATGAAGTACCGTTCGAGCGCCGCGATCGCCTTAGCGATCGCAACCCTGGCCGCGCCGTCGTCTGCGCAGACGATCGGGGCGTACGATCCGCCACCCGGCGACGCGCCCTACTTTCCCGCGAGCCCATTTTCGCAGAGAATTCCGAACCCGCCGACCCCCAACGTCAATAGTGCAGCATGGGTCGCGGGCCTGGGGAACTTTTCGCTCAACGACATATCGGCGTTTAGCCCCGCCGACGTTCTACACGACCACGGCTTCCCAATCTACTTCAACCATGCGGGCAGCAACACGCCGGTCGCAATCCACTGCACGAAAAACTACGGGCATATTCCATGCAACGACGAGGGGATGACCGTCTACATCGACCCGCGTGAGATACCGCAAAACGGCGACGCGCCCGGTGAAGACGACCACTTCACCCTCATCGATCCAGTCGCGGGTTACGAGTACGACTTCTGGGGCGTGTCGTGGCCTCCGAGCGGCGGTGTTCTCACGGCGAATTGGGCCGGCCGCTGTGCGCTTTCGGGCAACGGGTTTACCAATCCATCGTATTCCGGGAGGCGTTGGAATGCCGGTTGCGTGGCGCAAGCCGCCGGCGCGCCGATCTCGCAGGGCTTAATTCGTGCGACGGACTTACTCGCCGCGGTCCAGCGCGGCGGTACGCTTCCACAAGCGATTGCAATCGCGATCGCGTGCCCCGGGCCGGGGCCGCTCCCCGCGCCGTTCCTCGGGAGCGGCGACGGGAAGTGCCCCGGCAATGCGCCGGAAGGCAGTCACTTGTACCTCGCAATGCACGACGCCGACGTCAACGCACTTGGTGTCGCACCGATCGTCGCCGTTATTTTGCGGACGCTCGACGAGGACCACTACGGCGCGTACATCGTGGAGAAAGGGGACAAGAAGAGCGGGATACAGATGTCCGACGAGTCGGACACGACCTACACCGTCTGGGGACTGCCCGGCCCGCTCTTCACGCAACTCATTCCCGAGGCCGCAAGAGAAGGTTTGCCCGGCGCGAGAACGTTGATCGGCGGCAGCAGATACCACATTGCGTTGCCGATCCCGCCCAGCGTCGGCGCGGCCGTGCGGTTTCTCTAAGCGAGTTCCGTTAGATATAACGCTTCGCGGCGGGCCACCACGTGGCGAGCGGCTCGATCGGCGCGGTGCACTTGTAGATCGGCAGGTTGTTGAAGTCGGGGAGGACGTAGCGGTCTCGATAGATCGCGACTTGTTCGACGTTGCGGAACTCGGTGCGCAGCAGCGAGCGATCGTAGCCGATCGCGAGGACGACCTTGCCGGAGGCGCCGCCCGTGCCGTACAGATAGTAGTTGTTGTGGCCGCTGATGGCGGGCGGGAGACCGTACTTCGGACCGAAGAAATCAATTGCGGAAGCTTGCCCGTAGTCGTGCGTGAGGATCACCGCCTCGCGCTGCTCGGCCGGCGTCAACCGGTCGTACGCGCCGGCAACGGTCGTTACGAGCGTATTCCAGCCGAGCATGTCGGCGAAGTTTTGCGGTACCACCCCTTCGGGGTGCTTCTCCATCTTGATGCCGCGGACGTCGAGGACGCTCTCGTAGCGCAGGAACTCCGGAAGCGGAAGCAACGGGTAGGCCTCGGGAGCGATCGCGAGCCCGCCGATCACAAGCAACGCCGGGTAAGCAACGGTGGCCCAACGCACGCGTTCCAGGCGCTCGGCAAGCGCGGTCGCACCGGCCGCAAACAGTACGGGATAGATCGGCGCCAAATAGTAGACCTTCGCCCCCAGCACGAGATAGACGATCGAGAGCAAGACGTAAGCGAAGCCGTACCAGCGCAGTTGCGACCGGCCGAGCAGCAGCGACGCAAGCCCCGCGATCCAGATCGGCGCGGCCAGCGGATTCATCATCAAGATCTGCTGCAGGTAGAACGTGAGCGGTCCGACGACGACGTTTTTGTGGGCCGCGGCCGCGCGCAAGACGTCGAGCTGAGGCCAGCCGTGCTGCGCCTGCCACCCAAGGGTCGGCGCCACGATGGCAAGCGCGACCGCGACGGCAAGCGCGAACCCCGGACGCACGAGCGACCGCCGCGCCGGCGTCACCGCGATCGCGACGACGCATGCGCCGAGAAAAAAGAACATCGTGTACTTGTTGACGAGGCCAAGACCGGAGGTGGCACCAAGCGCAAGCCACAGGGGCATTGAGTCAGACTCGTCCGCCTTCACGAAGAGATAGGCCGCCCCGGTCCAGAGCAGCGGTTCGAAGGCGTTCATCGTCAAGAGATTGCCGACGGCGAGATAGAACGGCGCTAGCGCAATCCCGAGCATTGCGAGGACTTGGGCGAAAACGCCGCCACCCAGGCGCCGTGCGAGCCGGCCCGTCACGAGTACCGTCGCGGTCGCGGCGATCGCGGGCAGCAAACGCAGCCCGTAGAGCGAGTCACCGAAGAGCCAGAGCGCAGCCTTCGCGATCAGCGCGATCAGCGGAGGTTGGTCGACGTACCCCCACGCCAGGTGCCGCGCGCAACTGATGAAGTACAGCTCGTCCCGCTGATACCCGTAGGCGCCGGCCCGTGCGAAGTGCAAGACAAATGTCGCAATGCAAATCAACGCGGCGGCGACCCACGTCGCATCGATGCTGAAGGATTCACTCGCTAGCTTCCGGGATGAAGCGACCTCATGACCGACGGCTCGCAAGCCCACAAGACCCTCTTCTGCAACACGTTCATCGACTCTCATCGCAGCTTCACGCCCTCGGAGCTGCCGTGGCCGAAAATCGACGCTACTTCCATCGACCGTCTTCGTGCGATTCCCTTTTGGAGCGTCGCGGTCATGGCCGAGCGCAACGCCGGCCGGATGGTGACGGCGTACGCGAAAACGTTGACCGATCCGCTGATTGCGCAAGCGCTCGCGCTCCAGGGTATCGAGGAAACGCGCCACGCGGAACTGCTCGATGAGATGCTGCGCCGCTACGGCATCCCCGTCGCGGAGAAGCCGCTGCCGCCGCTCGACGCCTCAGAGCGCGCATTCCTCGACTTCGGTTATGAAGAATGCATCGACTCCTTCTTCGGCTTCGGGATATTCGGCTTGGCCCGCCAGATCCAACTCTTCGTTCCCGAATTGACCGACATCTTCGAGGTCGTCCTGCTCGAAGAGGCCCGCCACGTGACGTTCTTCGTCAATTGGATCGCCTACGAGCGCATTCGACGCGGCCGGGGAGCGATGCCCCTGCAAGCTGCCGCCACCGCCCTCGGTTACGCGCGCGCGGTCAAACGCATCGTTACGACCTTCGCACCGGCCGCGAGCGGCCCGAAGACGCAAGTCGGCTTCGCGGCCGAGGGCGCGTTTGCGATCCTCGAGGACGTGACCTGGCGGAGTTTCCTCGCGTCGTGCGTCTCCGAGAACGATCGCTATCTCGCAGAGATGCCGGCCGGCTTGCGCGTCCCGACCGTCCTGCCCAAGCTCGCGCGGATGGTGCTCGCGCTGCCGCGCTTGAGGTCGCGCGAGCGTACGCAGACACAGCCGCCGATGTCGAAAGCGGCCTGACCTCGCGCTTTCTTTAGCCGCGCGCCGCAGCGACGAGCGCGACGGCCGTAGCAGGATCGAGGCCGCGCGTTTCCTCGAGCGCGAGGGCGACGACCTGCGGCACTTCCGCGAGCGTGCCCAATTCCGCGACGTGCGTGCCGTAGACGAGGTGCATGCCGGGCAGCGCGCGGCCGACGTCGCCGAATGCCGTCGCGTCCTCGAGCAACGCGGCGAGATCGCGCTCGATGCGCGCGACCGTCGTAAGGCGCAAGTACGCCCGGCGACTGACGAGACGCACGACGGCGCGCGCGTCGACCGCGCAAACATCGCCCGGTGTGCCGGACGTTTGGTAGAGCGCGAAGCTGCCGATCTCCAGTAGGGGCGGCAAAGACGAGGCGCGCACGCGCAGGCTGCGCGCGGCGGCGGCTCGGCGTTCGTCAACGCTTGCGATGACGCCCTCGACTTCGCGCGCAACGGCCGCTGTCGCACCGGAAGCGGTCGCGCGCACGAGGTTGCGGCGCGCGTCGATCTCGACCGTCACCTCGACGAATTCCGCAGCCGCCCCGGCTGCGACGACTCGCTCGAATGCCTCGCGGCGCACCCGCACGACGTCCTCGGGCGTGGGCGCGACGATCGTTCGTTCGACGACGTCGCGGACGAGCGCGAGCGCGACGCCGAGCGGTGAGATCACCTCCGCGTCGCGCGCGATCCGGTGCCGCAACCCGAGGC
>Ga0302325_10026586_pt1 | contig 12013 bp, 13 predicted proteins | sample Palsa_T0_2_FD_201948 | JGI IMG/M metagenome (GOLD analysis project Ga0302325, IMG submission 201948) | Peat permafrost microbial communities from Stordalen Mire near Abisko, Sweden - Palsa_T0_2 | ecosystem: Environmental > Terrestrial > Soil > Palsa > Peat permafrost | place: Sweden: Abisko...
GCTGCCTGGGTCCCCGACAGCCTTTACGAGTCGGTCCGACCAATGTTGGCTGTAAGCGGTGGGCGACTTATCGCGCTCAGCACCCCTTTTGGAAAGAGGGGCTGGTTCCACGGTGCTTGGTCAAGCTCGGAGCGGTGGCACCGCACCAAGGTCACAGCGAGCCAGGTCACCCGCATCTCCCCAGAGTTTCTCGAGGAGGAGCGCCGGAGCCTTCCCGCCAACGTCTTCGCGGCCGAGTATGAATGTGTTTTCGGGGACTCGCTCGCAAGCGTCTTTTCCACCGAGGACGTCCTCGACGCCCTCAGCGACGAGGTCGAGCCGCTCTTCGGCACCTACAACGACGGGGGGTCGACCGACTCTGTCATCGTCCCCCTGTTTGCCCGTCAGGCGGCTTCGTGAGGCCCAGATTCGTGTGCGGGGTGGACCTGGGGCAGGCCAACGATTTCACCGCTGTGGTGGTCCTCGAGCGGGTCGAGGAGGAGCTCCATTGTCGTCACCTCGAGCGCTTGTGCCTCGGCACGTCGTACCCCGACCAAGCCAGGCGGATTGCCGCTCTCGTCAGTAATCCTGAGCTCGCCCGAGACGCCCTCGTGGCGGTCGATGGGACGGGAGTGGGCCGAGCGGTCGTGGACTTGCTCAGGGAGGCTCTGAGGGCATCCAGGACGCCTCTGGTCAGCGTCAGTATCACGGGCGGCATCACCGCTTCACGGAAGCGTTCCAACTGGACAGTCCCGAAGCGAGACCTCATCGGGGGCGCCCAGGTCGCCCTCCAAACCAAGCGCTTGAAGATTGCCTGTGCCCTGGAGAACGCTCAGCTCCTCGTTGACGAGTTGACGGCCTACCGAGTCACCCTCTCCGAGGACGGCCACGACTCCTACGGCAACGGTCGGGAGTCCGCAAACGACGACTTGGTGTTGGCCTTGAGCCTTGCCGTATACACCTCGGGTCGCCGGGTCGGAGGCGCTCGAATTACTCACGCCGGCCCTGATAAGTCCTTCGAGAGACCGAGGGGCGAACTGCCCGTAGGAGTACTTGGGTACGGCAGCCCGCGCTGAGCACCCATGAAAGCTGATGCGACAACTGCACCCATGGATTCGTCGCGTCTGACGAAGAACTAATTAGTTCAGTAAGTCCCGCTCGCGCTCCAGCTCGGCTACCCGCGCATCAATCTCAGCATTGACTCGGAGGCGCTCCGTTTCCAGATACTTGATACCCGCGTTCAGTTGCTTCGGCGTCACTTCGGACCGTAGGACCCCCGTTTCTTCCGAAAAAAGCTGCCCGTATTGCCATTTCTTGGTGGGTATCAATATGTACTGCGACGCTTCGGACTTCAAAACGCGCCTCCCGACACCGGGTATATGAACAGTGGTGTTTAGGAACTCAGCGAAGTCGGCGTCGCGGGTAGACACCTTGTCGATGCCAGGCCGGAATGTGCGCCTTTCAGTCATGGTTCTCCCTTAGTCTAAAAGTCCAGTTCCACTCCGCAGCGTCGAATCCCCCTGACCCATTTCGGGGCCAGGGGGATTCTCGCGTCTACGGGTCTTTGGCTCAAGCGAGGCTCAAGCGCATGGTCTTTGGGTATCGCGTTTTGGACCATTCGTAGCACCGCTCACCTTAGCAAAACGGTCCCGTTTTGTCAAAATTCCCTTTGAATTGTGAACTTTATCCACGGTGGACCCAGTTGCCGACAGCGGCTTTGGTGACCCCCATGGCGTCCGCGATGTCCTGCAACGACCACCCAAGAGAGCGCAACTCCTCCACCAACTTGCGACGCCGCGACGCCACTACCTGGGGTGATAGGGATTTTAGCTCGGCTATGAGGTTGTCGGTTTTCTTTGGCATGAGAGGTACACACATCGTGTATGCTGGGTGCCATCATAGTGAGCGACCGAGGCTCGCAGATAGATGGGAGAAGCCATGGCCACAACAGAGAGCACAAAGGACTTCATGGATGACTTTGATTCCATTGTGGGCTTTCCGCTCGACAATGAACAAATTCAGATGTGCAGAACTGGCGGTCACGCAATAGTCGCTAGCGACAAGGGCGAAGTGCAGGTTTCTATCTACCGCACTGGTCGCGCCTATGGCTGGTGGACTCTGAGGAAGACATCCGACGGCAATGAGGTCCGAGTTGAACATTGCCTCCCGACGGGTTATGGGATGGACGGAATGTTCGACACGCTTGTCCCGCACAAGGCGTGGAAGGTGGCGGTAGATGATTGGCGAGTGTTCTTCGAGTACTGCGTTGGCAAGAAGATTGCTGGCGAGGTCGCACCGCATATCCAGGGAGCAGAGAACGCACCCATTGTCCCGTTCCCTCAGCGTTGAAAAGCCCTACGTCGACCTCGGGTTTCCCGGCAAAGTTGCCCTCCTAAACCCGAGCTTCCGGCGACCATCCATCAAAGTCCATGCGCCGACTGCACCAATGGAGGCTGCTCCCGATGGGCCAACATCACCTTGTGTCGGACAGTCCTGCAATCAAATGGCACATCTTCACTCAAGTTCGTCATTCATAAACGGCCCAAAGGGAACAGGGCCATATCGGCCTGACCAGGACCTGAACAAGTTTGAACCGGTTTTCCGTATGACCCCCGTAGGCGCGCGCTACGCGGATAACGGGAGGACCTGTTCAAACCTGTTCACCCTCCGCGTTTGCCAGGCCGATTCCGAGCCAGGTCCGCGTCCGGCTGGTTCCCATTTGCGTGCTGTCGAAGTTGCGACCGCGCAGGGCCTTGCCCAATGCCGTTGAACTCCAGACGTTCTCGCTGTTCTCGGCGCACCACACCTCGTATGCATCCCGGAGTGCCTTGCAGGCAACGTACGCGCTGTCGTTGACAACGCAGCAGTCGGCAATGAACCGGCCCACATGGTCGTTATCGGCCCTGTATTGCGCTGTAGCGGCTTGAACTCGTTCGGGGATGCGCAGACCACCCTGTTGCCATTCGAGGCAGCCACGGACAGCCCACGCCAGGATTCCGCGAGCTTCCGCTGCGAGCTTGACGGGCAACTCCTCGTCCCGTTGTTCGCCTTCGAAGGAGACGTCGAAGGGGACGAGTGCAATCCGTCGCCAAATTCCCCAGTCGGTGCCGCGGATGGGCGGCAGATGGTTGCTGGCCAGCCAGATGTGGTGCGACGGCATGAATTCGAAGTAGTCCTGACGCATGCGTCGAGCTCGAATGGGGTCGCCACCGGTGAGCGACTTGACCAGTGCCTCAGCCAAACGCTTCCCGGCCTCGGTCTCCGTAGTGGTGACCATGCGTGCACCGCGCAGGTCGGTCAGTCCCGTCGGGTGGTTCTCATGGGCGCCGACCGTGAGTAGCTCGGGGTCTAGTTGCACGCCGTAGTCGCCAGCCAACTGGCGCAGCATCCCGAACATGGTCGACTTGCCGTTGGCACCGCCGCCGTGACCGAACAGGAGCAGTTGTTCCCGTACATCTCCGGTGAGGCTGTAGCCGGCGTAGCGCTGCACGAACCCCACCAACGTCTCGTCGCCGTTGAACACCTCGCGCAAGAACCGCTCCCAAATGGGAGCCACGGCGTCTGGGTCGTACGGTATCGGGACGACCTTGGAGTGCAACTCGGCCGGGTCGTGCGGTCGGAGAGTCCCGGTACGCAAGTCGACTGCGCCATTGGCCACATTGAGCGCGTAGTGGTCAGCATCGAACTCGTCCATGAGTACTGGGACGTCGGGTTCCGTCGTCGCCAACTCCACGACAGACCGGATGCGTGATGCCGATTGAAACTTCAGCCAGGCACGGGTCAGCTCCTCGCGCTTGTCAGGCGAGAAGCGCGCTTCGGCGTACAATCCGTCGATGACTTGCTTGGCTCGGCGCACTATCTCACCGGTGATGTCCTCGGCCCAGCGTTGGCCGTCGTAGAAGTACCACGAACGGATTTGCGGCGCGTATCGGACCCTGCCGTCGAAGGACTGGACAAGTCGGCGTGCGAGGCCGAGCTCGGTGAGCGGCAGGTCGCTGGCGAGGCTTTCGTCCCATGGTTCGGTCGATATCTCATCTAAACTCATCTCCGCACCCCAATCGCCCACGCAACTTTGTGGACTTCCCATCCGTCGAGCAGCATTTCGATGGCGACGCGGCGGTTGGTGTCGTCCTCGACTTGACTCAAGAACTCCTCGGCATCCGGGCTCATCACTGTTGAGGCGCGCTCTTCCTCCTCAAGCAACGCATCCCAGGCCACGGCGGTGTCTGGGTCGGCCTTGGCCGCTATGCCTTCCGAGTAGGCGCCGAAGGACTGCACCTGCCTCTCGCGCTCTAAGGCGCAGTACAAGAAGTGGCGAAGCGTGGCTGACGAGAGCTGCCGAAGCCAACTCTCCTCACGTTCGGCGTCCCGCTCGGGCGCGTCGAGGTAGTCCAGAATCTGCTCAGTCGCCTTCATGCGACACCTCGCTGAGCCATGCCTCGACGTCGGCGGGGGTGATGCGGAAGAATCGGCGCCCGACCCGCACGGCGTGAAGACGGCCAGCCCGGACTTCAGTACGCACAAATGGCTGGGAGACGCCCAACCGTTTCGCGACGTCCGCGACCGTAAGGAACTCGGGAAGATTTACGTCGTCCATCACTTTGACGCTCTAAATCTGGGCAGAGACGCTGCCCCTACAACGGTTGTCGTCATACGGCAGCACAAGATGGACGTCCGCAATGATGAATGCTCGCTCATGAACATGAACCCCATCTTGCGGTCCAGTGGGCCAGTTCATGGCGAATAGGGCTGCCAGGCGTTTTGGTAACCCGATAGTCAGAGATATATCGGTAACAGGCCTCTTTAGGCCACGGCGGCGGGCTCCTGAATGCTCGCCAGTCTTCGACGCGCCGTCTTTACCGCGGTCTTGTCGATTTCGATGCCGATGGCGCGCCGTCCGAGCTGAACGGCGGCGACAAGCGCAGTGCCACCACCAGAAGTTGGGTCACAGATTTGCTCGCCAGGGACTGTGAGACGCTCGACCCAATGCGCGTACCAGTCCTCAGGTTTTCCCCATTCGTGGTATCTCTTGTCCCGCTGTCGACCGTCTCGAAAGTCCATCGGGTAACCGCCTACATTGCGGGGTGAGCCCTTAGTAAACCAGACGACCGGGGTCCAACCGACTTGGACCCGCGCTCCGTGCATGGGTTGAAGTGCGTTTCGGTGACCCATCCCACAGAACCAGTTGTACCTCAGGTGTTCCGACAGGTCGTTGAGCACCTTGGGGACCTGATGGTGGCCGCAGAAGGACACCAGGCTGCCGCCAGGGACCAACACGCGGGCCGCGTGCTCTCCGATTATTGAGTACATCCAGTCGTACTGAATCGCGTAGGGCGGGTCGCACAGGAAGACCGCGACTGATTCATCTGGGAGCGTTGGCAGTACGTCGCGGAGGTCCCCGTGGTGCAGGGTAACCAGTTCAGACTCGGAAGCTTTGACTCTCGTATTTCGTACGGTGGCGGTCTCCCGCGCAACCAAGTCAGAAATCTGCTTCGTGGTACTGGACGGGGTTACCATTCCCTTGCTGAGCACTCGCTCAAGAGTCTTATCGTCCAAACGCGTGAGGACGTAGAGGGCTGAGTACAGGGGTGGGAGATGCGAAAAAAATTTCGCATTAGATAGAACCGCGTTCGTGGCAACTTTCGTATACATCTGCGCCACGCGAGGTTCGACCCCCACCTCACCAAGCACTTCCAGATATGACCCGTGGCCCACGTCGGCTTTGCACTGGATGAGCGACTCTCCGAAGTCGAAGATTCCGTCAACCGACTTGCCCAGCGGCACTCTCAGGCGTTTGGCCCAGCGAGCAACCGCGAGGTCGGTGGTGCGGGCCATGAGGAAGTGTATTCACCCTCGACCTGGGAGTTTTTACATGTGGCGTTTGAGTACCTTACCTGCGCCACGTCCTGCCAGACCGTCACCAGTTGGATCCCATGGGACGCGCAGGTGGCGGCCAGGCCGTCGAGTTCGGGCAGGGGGGCGATGTGCGCCGCTTCATCGAGCACGACGAGCAAGGGCGGATCCAACGCTGTGCCCGCACGCGTGGCGCGGGCGAAGGCCTGAACGAGGACCTGCTGCGTCAGGGCGGTGAAGTAGCCGCGGAGGCGACGCTGGTCATGGGCGGGCGCGCAGAGGTACAGGGTGTGGCAACCCCCGAGAAGATCGCCGGGTTCGAACCCGGCGCGCTCCCGCGCGCCGCCACCGGCGAAGGGGGCCAGGATCGACTCCGCGGTCGTATAGACCGAGCTGCGGGTGCGCTCGTCGCGGCACCACGAGGCCCGGGCGGCATCCACCGCCTCGCCGACGCCCGCCTGCTCGAGTATCAGGGACACCTCGCCGGCCTCCTGGGTGTCCACCCAGCGCAGGACCTCGGCCATGGAGCGGCCGTCGAGGGCCGCAGCGAAGAGGAGCGGGGCCAGCAGCTTGGCCGCCGTGGCGTACCAGAACTCCCCGTCGGCCGTGGTGCCGTCGGCCTTGGCCGACTCGGCCAGATCGGACGCCATGTGGCGCGCCTCCTCCCACGCGCCACATGAGGTGAGGGGCGACCAGGTGGTGGCGCGCGCCCCCGTGGCGCCCGCGGGATCGATGCACCAGATTCGACCGCGCTCGTTGCGGCGCGCCTGGGTGTGGCGCAGCAGATCGCTCTTGACACTGGCGGCCACCACCGGTCCCTCCCAGTCGAGGATGGCCGGCACGGCCAGCGACGTCGTCTTCCCGCTCTGGGTCGGTCCCACCACCACGACCGACTGGGCCCGCTCTGCGCCGACGAGGATCGGATAGAGGAGGCCGGGAACGGTGCCCAGTGCCAGGCGACCGGGGTGGGGCGCACGACGGTCGAGGAGCAGCGGGCGCAGGTCGAACCGGCGGGCCCAGCGGGCGCCGCGCCCGTGTCGGTGGCGTCCCCACGACGGCGGGGCAGAACGGGCGTAGAGCGCCGCCAGCAGGACACCACCGAGAGCCAGCGGGAGGATGGAGACCGAGGCGGCGGTGGCGACGGCAACCGAGGCGGTGGCGACGCTGGCCATGCCCTAGCCGCCCATCATGGCGCCGTCGGTGTTCACCATGACGTGCTCCATGCGACTGAGCCGGTGCTGGACCAGGAACGATCCTTGCCCCACCTTCCACAGGGCGACGCCGCGTCGCAACTGCGGAAGAAGCTCGGCCTCCGTCGCCGAGAGGGAGAGCAGTTCCGAGGCCACCGCCAGCTCCCCGGGCGACTGGGCGTAGACGACGCGCGTCTCCGAGTCGGCCAACAGCCCCTGGGCCAGTGCCACCTGCTCGGAGTCCGACGCGCCCACCGAGTGCAGGTCGGACACGCGGTGGAGCACCGCCACGTTGGAGACGCCGAAGGCACGCGAGAGCTTCCAGGACGACTGGAGCCACCGGGCCACGCCCAGATTGGAGAGCAGTGCCCAGGCTTCGTCGATCACCACGAACGTCCGCTCCCCTCCCCCGGTGTTCGCCGCCGCCCGGGCCAGGTGGGCCTGGAGCCACGCCGTGGCGCAGGCCATGAGAACTCCGAGGGCGGACGAGCTGTAGAGAGCGGACAGGTCGAGGATGACCAGCGGCCCGGCGAGATCGAGCCCAGCGGTCGTCGTCGCGTCGAACATCCCGCAGATGTCCCCGTGCACCAGACGACGCAGTTCCAGGGCGACGTCCCGGCCGTCCTCGAGAAGGTCGTCGAGCCTGGTGCGCAGCGACCGCGCCGCGTCGGCGCTCGGTGCGAGCAGAGCTTCGACCACCGCCGGCACCGTGGGCACGTCAGCCCTCGCCGCGGTGGTGGCCAGTGCCGCGCCCAGCGCCGCGCGCTCACGGGGCAGCAGACTGCGGCCGAGACACGCACCGGCCAACGACGTCAACAGTTCCGTCCGTCGGCGCGGCGTGCTGCCCTCGCCGTCGATGACACCACCCGCGTGCTCGGGCCCCGGGTCGAGCGGGTTGAGCCGGATGGCACCACCCGGCCGCAGGGCCACCGGCCGCACACCCCACGCCGCGGCCAGGTCCCCGTACTCGCCCTTCGGGTCCACCACCCACGCCCGACGGCCGAAGACGGCCTGGCGCCACAGGAAGGTCTTGACGAACGCGCTCTTCCCCCGGCCGATCTGACCGAAGACGACCATGTTGGGATTGGAGACGACCCCCTGCGAGTACAGCTCGAAGGGGTCGAAGACGAACGAACCCCCGAGGAGGTCGTCCCCGACCACCACCCCGCGCTGGCCCAGGCCGGCCTCGGCGACGAAGGGGTATGCCGCGCCGAGATTGCGCGTCGTGATCTGATGCGCGGGTACCCGCGGCCCGCCTGGTGTCCCGAACATGCGAGGGAACGGTCGGGCACGGTCGACGCCGGCCACCGGTCCGATCACCTTCGCGCCAGGCCACGGGCCAACGGCAGGGTGCAGGTGTAGGAACGGGCCTGATCACCGTAGAGACGGCGGACGACGAGCCGGGCCTGGCTCGCCGCGTGCTGTACCGCCTCGCACGCCGTCACCAGCTCCTCCTCGGTGGACGCAGAGGCCGTGAGGTAGCCCGAGAATCGGAACGAGGCGTGCCCGTCGGCCAGTTCGGCCTCCCGGCGGGCCAGCACCTCTGACTGCCGTGAGTGGCGGGCCGTGAAGATGAAGCCGTTCCGGCGACGCAGTTCGGCATCGGCCATGTCGGCCGTCCGAGAGGCCTCGACCTTGCGCGCCGCCTTCTCCGGGCCCAGCGGTTCCATGACGACCGACACGGTGGCCCGCGTCGATCCGAGCAGCAGCGGGGCGAGGAAGTCACTCCGCACCTCCGTGCGCGGCCACTCGGCGACCCAGAACGTCGCGTGGAGGAGTCCGTCGACCCGCACCTGGCCCCACTCCTCGTTCATGGCCATGGGCCACGGATCGCCGAGGGTCGCACCGTCGTCGGGCGGCGCGACCGCCGGCTCGTAGGTGCGCTGCAGGCGTGCGGCCAGGTCGTCGTCGCTCAGCACGCCGTCCACCTCGATATCGGCGTCGACCAGCAGGCGGGCCAGCGTCGCCATCTCGCGCTGCAACGCCGCGGCGCCGACATCGACGGACTTGGGCAGGCGCACCTGTACGGCCAGCACGACGTCGTGCGTCCGCGCATGGACCTCCATGTCGCTCAGCAGCCCCTCGTACGACGCCACGCACGCCGAGGCCGGATCGACCGTCGCGTGTGAGGAGAGGTAGCTGCGCACGCCGTGCCCCTGATCCGGAACCGTCGTCGCCAGCCATTGGACGCGTCGGATCGGGGAGCCCTCTCGGGCCAGGGTGGCCAGGACGGAGGACCATCCCGTCACCCTCCGCTCCTGTTCGTCGGGACCGAGCAGCGCGAATCCCTGGCCGCGCAGGGAGAGGGCGGCGGTGAGGGTCCTCTCCCGCTGATCGTGCACGACGCCCATCTGCCCTGACCCCACGCTGAGCAGCCGGAGGCCACCGAGGGAGTCCATCCGCCCCAACCCCCTCCACCCGGAGCGCCGCGCGCCCCACCGTACGACCACCGGGAGCCACTGTTCGCCGGTCCGCCCGTTGACCGGCCAGGTGGCCAGCACCCCGCACGCCACCAGGATGACGACCGCACCGGCCGCACCCAGGGCATCGGGTCGGGCCCGCAGCACGGCGACGGCGACGGCCAGGCCCACGGCCACGGTGAGGATCTGTCCGGCCCTCCAGCCGGCGAGCGCACCGCCACGCTCCCGTGGCCCGAACCGGTAGCGCGCCCCGTCACCGCTCACGAGGACTCCGGTTCCTTCGGCGGCTCGTCGCCCCGCGTCCGCAGTGGAGGGAGGCCGTGGATGACCGGTCCGATGTGGTCGTGCCCGATGGCGAAGCGATGATCGTACGGACCGGGTTTCCCGATGAGCTTCAGCCCGGGTGGGAGGTCCGGCGGTGCCGCCGTCGGTGGTGCCGCCGTCGGTGGTGCCTCCTCCTCTTCCGCGGGGTCGGCACTCCGCGCCGGGACGGGCCGTTGGCGAATCGGCTTGGGCCCCCTGGGCTTCGGCTCCCCCCACCAGCGGGCGGCCAGCGCCTCCTCGTCGACCGGAAGCCCGATCATCATCCCGTCGGCGTTGGGGACCAGCCCGCCGTTGGCGTCGTTGCAGTCCGCCGCCGTTCCCCCGTTCCCTCCCGGCGCGCTCCCCGCCATCCCCTCGGAACGGCCGGTACCGGGCGGCCCGGTCATGGCGGCCAGCTTGGCTGCGCCGTGGGCCGTCATCCCCTTGCTCAAGGCGAACTGCGTCGCGCTGCGCGGCGCCGTGGTCAGAACGGCGGTGCCGCGTTGGCGGGCACCCTCGAGGTGCCCGACGGCGCCCGCCTCAACGGCCGGAATGAGACGGAGAATGGAAAAGGGGACAAAGGTGGCCAGCACGAGCAGCGCCCCGCCGGCCAGGACCGAGGAGAAGCCCGATCCGGCCGAGCCGGTGCCCGAGGTCCCCGACGCCACGGCGCCCGCCGCCAGGCTGAGGGTGGCCACGATGACGAACTTGGAGAGGATCAGGGCCGCCAGGGTCTCCACCAGGCGTCGGCACCAGTGCGACACCGACGGCCAGACCAGCGTGGCCAGGGCGAGGGGGAGGAACAGCACCGCCACGTAGACGGCGGCGGCGCGCACCAAGAGCTCGAGCCAGAGCACGAATGCGGCGGCGGCAACCAACAGTCCCACCAGGAGTAGGACGAAGGTGGCCACCGTGGGGTCGCCGCCCGCTTGCAACAACCCCTTGGTCATGCCGGCCAGCAGGGCCTTGACGTCCGAGCCCGATCCGCCGGCCACTTCGGTGCACATGGCGTCGGTCGCCGAGAGGCAGAGGATCACGATCTGGATGGCCACCACCCCGAGGAGCAGCGCCAGCGGGAGCTGCACGAAGAACGTCCGGGCCAACTGGCTGGCGCTCTGGCGGACGATGGCCTGGACTGTCGAGACGAGGAGCAGCGGCAGCACGACGACCCCGGCCAAGGCGGTCATCACCCCGTAGTGGGCCCGGAACCAGCCCGCGCCCACATTGATGGTGGTGGTGCTGATCAGCACGTTGCCGATCTGCGACAGCAGCCACTCGGCGCCGCCGGCCACCCATTGACTGAGGCCGCCCAGGATGGCATCGATCCCGGCCGACGCCACCGAGCCCCCGAGACTCCCCACCGCGGTGGCGGCGTAGCACAGCGGGTTGAGGGCTTGGAGCCCGGTGCACCCTCCGGCCGGCGCGCCGGTGCGCAGGACCGCCAGGGACGGTGCGGCGAGAACGGACAGGTCGAACATGGTCGGGGATCGCCGCGCTCAGTGGAGGTTGGTGCCCTGGCCGAAGAAGAAGTTGACGATGTGGGGGGCGGCACCGATCAGCAGCGCGGCGAGCCCCGACACGAGCACCGCTCGCCGGCCGACCATCGACTGCTGGTAGTTCTGCGAGTGCACGCCCAGGGCCCAGGCGGCGGCGCCGATGACCAGGCCCACGAGGGCGGCGATGAGCGCCCATGCGCCCAGGCCGTTGACGAGAGCCTGAAGGGTGCCGCCACCGGGCAGGGCGGTCAACGTCGGCGTCAGCGTGACACCGCCGCCGTCTCCGGCGGCACTCACCACGATCATGGTCACTCTCCATGGGTCTCGCAGGTGCCGGGAGCTCCGGCCCACGGAGGAATGGTTCCATGATGTTTCAGTGTTTTTCACAAACTTGACCGGCCGGGAGAGGCGAGGGTTTCACCGCCGACCTTCCAGCCCTGTCATATTGGGAGCGTGACCGGTGGTGGCCAACTCGTGGCGCTGAGCAACACGAGCGACATCGTTCTCGCGGTGGGGTTGGTGGTTCTCTTCCTCGTGGCCATCCTGGTCGCCCACCAACTGGGGAAACGATCGGGGCGCCGGTCCATCTCCCAGCGGCTCACGGCGCTCGGCTCGCGGCTGGGCATCGACCCGCCCGAGGACGAAACCAACATTGAGACTGCGCTGGCCTACCTGGAGCACGTGACTGGTGGGGCCTCGCAGGCGGTCGCCGAGTCCAGTGCGGACGCCATCCGGCTCAGGCGCTCCCTCGATACGCTGACGCAGGGCGTCG
>Ga0302325_10026587_pt1 | contig 12013 bp, 19 predicted proteins | sample Palsa_T0_2_FD_201948 | JGI IMG/M metagenome (GOLD analysis project Ga0302325, IMG submission 201948) | Peat permafrost microbial communities from Stordalen Mire near Abisko, Sweden - Palsa_T0_2 | ecosystem: Environmental > Terrestrial > Soil > Palsa > Peat permafrost | place: Sweden: Abisko...
GCCTGGAAGAGTCGAGCCTCGTGCTGATGCTCGTGGTCGCTTTTGCGCTGGCCACTGACTATGAGGAGTTTGTGATCGCCCGCATCAAGGAGGCGCACGACCACGGCCTGCCCGACCGCGAGGCGATCGCGCTCGGCATCGAGCGCACCGGCCGGATCATCACCGCCGCCGCGTTGCTGTTCTGCGTGGCGATCGGCGCGCTGGCGAGCTCCGACCTTTTCCTAACCAAACAACTCGGCCTCGGCGCCGCGCTCGCCGTCGCGGTCGACGCGAGCATCATTCGAGCGCTGCTCGTGCCCTCACTGATGGCGCTGATGGGCAAGTGGAACTGGTGGGCGCCGCGATGGCTCAAGCGGCTGCACGCCCGCGTCGGTCTGGACGAGGATGACTTGGCCGAAACGTCGAGCGCTTGACGGATGGGCACTGATAGATAGGCTGCCTGCTAAGCCACAAACAGGAGGACGAAGATGGCCGAGACCCCAACCCTGTTCGTTTGCCACGGCGATGAAGGCGGCCCGCGGATCCACCCTTGTCGCCGCGTGCAGGAAGCGCTCCACAGCGCGGGGATCGAGTACGACAAGGTGATCGCCGCCCACGGCAGTCCGATCCCGTTTCTGCGCAAAGGCTCGCGTGAGGAGCTGCGCAAGGCGACCGGAGCGGAGAAGCTGCCGGCGCTGAAACTGGCGGACGGGACGGTGATCACCCACTCGCGCGCGATCTTCTCCTGGATCGCCGAGCAGAAGTAAGGACGGCGGGTGTGATGAACCCGAGCCCGACACGTAGTTAGGTGTATGAGCGCACAGATGCCCTCCGCTGACGACACTGGGCCGCGGGCAGTCACAGCGTCCGCACGCGCCCAACTCGACGACAGGGCCTTCGACGAGCTATTCCGCGAAGGCGCCGCCGACGTGCACGCGTACGCGATCTCCCTGCTCGGCAACCGGGCCGCGGCCGAGGATGTGACCGCGCTCGCGTTCGAGCGGCTCTATCGGGCGCGGGCGCGCCTGGATCACGGCCGCGGAACCCCGCGAGCGTGGCTGTTCGCGATCGCGCGCAACGCGGCGCTCGACGAGCTGCGGCGCCGTCAACGCCAGCCCCAGAGTGAGCTCTCCGACGAGCTGCCAGGCGATCGGGGCCTCGACGAGGCGTTCGAGCAGCTCGCACGACGCGCGACGGTCCGCGATGCGCTCGCGGCACTGCCGCTGAGAGAGCGCGAGGTGGTGCTGCTCAAGTTCCACGGACAGCTCTCCAACAGCGAGCTCGCGAGGGCGCTCGACGTGAGCGAGTCAAACGCCGGCACACGACTGCACCGCGCGCTGAAGCGCCTGCGCGAGCAGTGCGATGGGCTGGAACGAGAGGAGCGGATCGCATGAAGGTCATTCCCTTTCCAGGCGGCGGCGCAGAGCGTCCCGACGAGGTCTGGCTGATCGAGCTAGAGGCCGCGCTGGACGGGTCCGCCGAGGGTCCACGTGCTGACTCCTGGCGCGAGCTGCGCGGGGACGTCAGAGCACTCGTGCCGCCGATGAGTCCTGAGCTCGAGCGTGAGCTGAGCAAGCGGATCGCCGAACGGAGCGCGCGTTCTGAGGTGGGGCAGCCGCACCGTGGGAAACGGTCGTACCGCTCCAAGGAGCAGGATCGCTCCGGGCAGCGGCATCCCTTCAGGGAGTCGCACCGCCGATTTGGTTGGCTGCGTCCAACTCGTCCCGCACTCGCTGCCGTCTCGGTGGCGTGTGCAGTGATCGCGGCGGTGCTGATCGCGGCGCCCTGGCGGCCGGCCGGCCATCTGGTTGAGAGCTCCCCGAGATCGCCCTCGATCGCTGCTCATGCGGATAACGCCGGCCGGGCATCCGGCTCAGCTGCAAGCGCCCCGGCGGCGGCCGCGAACGCGGGCCGAGCACTCGCACCAGAAGATCTTGGACCATCCGGTGCTCCGGCCGCGACACCCGCGCGCGTGCAGCAACTCGGCGCCTCGATCCGCCTCACGACAACGCCGGGCGAAGTGCAGGCGACCGCCGACCGTGTGTCCCGGCTCGCCACGAGCGAGGGCGGCTTCGTCCAGAGCTCGCACGTGAACACGGGGGAAGGCGCGGGCGAAGCCAACCTGACGCTGAGCCTGCCGAGCGCAAAGCTGAGCGCCGCGCTCGCCTCCCTGGGTGGGCTCGCGCCGGTGCGCGCAGAGAGCCAAACGCTGCAGGACATCACCAACGCTTATGACGCGGCGCGGCAGCGACTGAGCGACGCGACCGCCGAACGGCAGGCGCTGCTCCGCGCCCTGGCGAAGGCGAGCACCGCGGGAGCGATCGACAGCCTGCGCGAACGACTCGCGCAGAACCGCGGCGCGATCGCCAACGCCCACACGGCGTTCCAGGAAGTCTCGCAGAGGGCGAGCACCAGCGAAGTCGAAGTGACCGTGGTGGGCGATAGGAGCGTGGGCAGCGAAGGGCTGACCCTCAACCGAGGACTGCACGATGCGGGCAGGGTGCTCGTGGTGACGCTCGCGGTCCTGCTGATCGCCGCCGCGGTGCTCGTGCCGCTGGCGCTGCTGGTCGCGGCGCTTGCGACCGGACATCGCGCGTGGCGTCGACACCAGCGTGAGCGCGTGCTCGACGCGCGGTAGGAATGCCCCGCTGAGGGCGGCCGAGGGCGGCCGAGGCTCGCCGGCACCCGATATGGTGGGTGCAGGGGAAATAGACCCGGGTCAACCGCCGGGAGGAGCTAAATGTACGAGCCAGTGCTGTTCCGGGATCGCCCGCGCCCCGCGCAGGTCGTGTTGGGCGGTGTCCTGCCCGCGATCTTCGGAGGAGTCGCCGGTGTGTTGATTGGAGCTTCCAGCGGCGGGTACTGGGCATGGGGCGTGCTCGCCGCGATCGGCAGCTTCGTCGGGGGCTTTGAGCATCAGGACGGGTGGGGCGGGGCGGACCGCGGTCTGGTGGCCGGGGTTATCTACGGGGTGGCGCTGCTGGTGGTGCACGCGATCGTCGGGTCTCACGCGAAGGTCTCGCTCGGCAGCTTCCCGCCGTTTCTGATCGTGATCACGGGGATTGCCGGCATGCTCTTGAGCGCGGCCGGCGGGCGGACCGGGCGAGTGTTGAGGGAGCGCGGCGCATCGCCGGCGGAGTGAGCGGTGGCCAGGGGTCCGTGTGCGGGTGTAGCGTTGTCGGATGCGCGGGGGCCGGCCGGAGGCCGAGAAGCTGATGGGCAGGCGTCCTATCCCGATCGATCGAGGGGGCAAAAATGATTAGGCAAAGGTCCAAGTGGCTGGTGGTTGTGGTCATCGGGAGCATGTTTATCGCGGGGTGCGGGAGCAGCAGCTCCTCATCCTCAACAAGCAGCCAGAGCAGCTCGCCCGCCGCGACAAGCGGGACGACGTCGAGCTCGACTCCGGCATCCACCGGGACTACGAGCACCCCGGGCACGACCCCAAACCCAGCGAGCTCGGCGGCCGTGGCAGATGCCGTGGCGGAGTGCAAGTCGGTGATCAAAGAGGCGCCGACGCTGGGGGCGAGCACGAAGGCGAAAGTCGAAGCGATCTGCAACAAAGCCGCCGACGGCGATCTCGCGGGCGCACGCGCGGCCGCGAAAGAAGTGTGCGAGGAAGTGATCAACTCCTCGCCGATCCCCGCGGGGGCGATAAAGGAACACGCGCTGGCCGCATGCAAGGCGGCCCAGTAAGAAGTCAGGCGGGCTGTCTAACGCTTGGGCGGGAGGGTGCGGTACGTGCCGATGCAGGGAGATGACCGCCGGGCAGCCGCTGAAAGAGACCTCGCGCGCGCTGGGGTCCGTGATGGGCGCGTCGAGCTCGTCGCGTATGACCGATGTGGAGCAAGGGGTGCTTTGGTTTCGCATCGGCTGTTAGGCTCGGCGGGTGAGCGCCCGGGTTGACTACGAGCAACACGGGCGCACGTACGCGCAGCACCGGCAGGCGGACCCGCGGATAGCGGCGCGTATCCATGAGGCGCTCGGCGACGCGCGCACGGTGCTGAACGTCGGCGCCGGCGCCGGGTCCTACGAGCCGGGGGATCGGTGGGTGCTCGCCGTCGAGCCGAGCGCGACGATGCGCGCCCAGCGCCCCGCGGGCGCCGCGCCGGTGATCGACGCCCGCGCGCAGGCGCTGCCTCTCGACGACGGGGCGGTCGATGCGGCGATGGCGTGCGTGACGATCCATCATTGGGAGCCCGTGGAGGCGGGCTTGGCCGAGCTGCGAAGGGTCTCGCGCGGACCGGTCGTGGTCTTCACGTTCGAGCTCGACCACCTGCCGGCGTGGCAGCTGGAGTACCTGCGCGAGGGGGTTGAGAAGGAGCGGCCAAGGTTTCCCATGATCGACGACATCGCGGCCGCCCTGGGCGGGCGCACGCGCGTGGAGCGCATCCCGACACCCGGCGACTGTGCAGACGGTTTCTTCGAGGCGTTCTGGCGGCGCCCCGAGGTGCTCCTCGACCCGGAGGTCCGCGGCGCCCAGTCGGTGTGGGCGTTACTCGAGCCGGGTGTGGAGCAGCGCATCGTCGAGCGCCTCGCCACAGCGCTTGACTCCGGCAGATGGGATGCCGAACACGGGTACCTGCGCGAGCAGCGGGAGCTCGAAGGCGCCCTGCGCCTCGTGATCTCCGAAGCCCGGTGAAAACCGTGTCAGCCACCATCGTCTGCGATTCCCACCGGCTCGAGGATGGCATGAGGGTGGATTTCAGCGTACGTGCTCGTCGAAGAAGCTGAGCATGCGTTCCCAGCCATCGCGGGCCGCTGCCTCGTCGTGGCCGACAGCCATCGGTGTGGGCACCCGCGCGAGCCAGCCTTGCCAGCCGTCGAGGAGGGAGAAGAAGGAGTGTCCGGCCTGGTCATAACTCTTCACGTCATGGGGCACGCCGAGGGCAGCGAGGTGGCGCTCCAGGCGCGCGGCTGTCTTTCCTCCAAACACGCGATCCTTGCCGCCATAGCTTGCGACTACCGGACACACGCCGTCCAGGCGCGAGCGCTCCGCGGGCACCTCGCCATAGTTGACGGCGGCCGCGGAGAAACCTGGCTGCGTGCCGGCAATCAGGGCAAAGCCGCCGCCCTGGCAGAACCCGGCCACGGCGATCCGCTCAGAGTCCACCTCGGGGCGCGCGGCGAGCGCGTCTCTGGCTGCGCGGATGTCGGAGATCTCTCGCGCCACGCTGCCCCGCAGCATGTCGACCATCACGCGGCTGAGACACACGATCCGCGACCCGTGCGAGTACAGGTCGGGCGCCAGTGCGGCGTATCCGGCATCGGCGAAGCGACGAGCGATCCGGCGCATGTCGTCATTGAGGCCGAATGACTCGTGCAGCACGACAACGCCCGGGTGGGGGCCCTCACCGTCGGGTGGAAAGAGCTCCGCACGGAGCTTCGACCCATCCGCCGTGGAGACCTGCAGGCGCATTCCGCTCCTCGACATCACTGGGAGGATAACTGAGCTTCCGTAACCAAAACGGATCTCCCCCCAGCTGCGACGGGAATGTTGGGGGAAGGGGATGAGATGGATGTGTTTTTGTGGGAGAGAGACAACAGCGCCAGTCACCCGAAACGCAGGCACCCGGCGGGATCGGTGTCGTCATAGGCGAACGTGGGACCGAGGACGTTTGTCTTGCCCAGATCGCTCATCGACCCATCCTACGTATCCTCAAACGATGGCAACAAAATCCATCGAAGAGCACGAGGCCGGCCTGACCTGGGTGATGGACGTCGCGATGGTCGCTCCGGTCACTGCGATGAGTGCTCCACCATCGAGACGCTTCAGGATGGTTACCAGCATTGATGAGCTCCAATCCGATTTAGGGGAGGGGATGGAGCAAGAAAGTAAAGGTCCGCTCCCTCAAGAGAAGTTGTCTCTAACTTGCTCGAGGATCGGCGCCGATCGTCGCGAGCAGACGCTCGATGACCACTTCAAGCTCGCGCAGCGTGTCCTCGGGCGACGGGCTGAGGTCTACGGGAATGCCGGCAAAGGAGAGGTCGGGGCGAACGGCGTCGAGCAGGTCGCGGGTGCGGCTGGCGCGTAGGTAGTCCGACATGGTCTCCAGGTCTGGCTGCTCCGTCCACCGCAGCACGCGTCTGAGGACAGAGAGCAATTGGGGCCAGTCGCGGTGTGCCGGCAGATCGTCTGCTGCGCAGCCGAGCAAGGCGCTCCACGCGAGATGATCAGCCGTGTAGCGCTGTTCGCCGCCGACGGTGAATGCCGCCACGACCCCTGCGGCGCTCAGACCCGCGAGTGCGTCGTGGACGTTGCGCTTAGCGTAGCCAGTCGATCGAGCGAGGGTCTGGGCGTTGGCCCACGGAGACTCGGTGCTCAGCAGGATACGAACGACCTCAGCTCGGATGCCTACCCCGAGAATCTGGCGTAGCCGGAAGGCGAGGTTGATCGGTGCCGTAGGGTCCGGCGGCCGGGACTTGTGTGATGGGGAGAGGGGCGGTCGCGACCAGCCGGCGGCGGCGAAGTCCTCGTCTGTCTTGCCCACTTGGACATTGGTAGGAAATAGGGGTTTGAGCGTCGCCGTGGCTGCCGTCGATGCCCTGCCCCCGAGGCGCGCTCGGGGACGCTGGCGAGCGAGCCATGCCAGCGCCGCCGCGGTGAGGGAGCGATCGATCTCGTCGACGCACATCGCGCGCAGGCGCCGAACGCTCAAAAGCGACTCGTTGACGAGCAGCCAATCCATCAGCTCGTCGAACAGGCGGGCGTCAGCACGCGCGACCTCGAGCGTGAACACGATCAGCGCCTCGGGATCCTGCGCCCATGGGCTGCGCTGGTGTGGCATGGCGAGCAGGCCCATCTGCGCCCACTCGTCCCAGGCGAAAGCCACGAGCTGGTCGCTGAGCCGGCGGCTAAGGGTCAAGACGTCCACTGTCTACTCCGAAGTGGGAGAGGACCCGCTTGAGGACACTGAGATAGCCCTCCGATGGATTGTGTAAACGGCTCCAGCGGGCGGCGTCGAGCAGGGTGGCGGGAAGCGGTTGCGCTGATACGAGCTCGTGGTTCTCGACGATCGCGAGGATGTCAACGTCGCGCGTGGGCCGTGAGATGAGGCCGAGCGCCAGCAGCGCTGAGCCGCCGACGACGGCGAGGGTGTAGGACTCGCCGTGCGCAGCGAGCTGTTCGTCGAGGGCATGGAGGAGCTGGTCGGCTGCTTCGGAGTTCTCAATCGGGTTGTTGGACATCTCGATTCAAGATGTTATACATCACGGTAATCAAAATCAAGGGGAAGATTTCCGTCCCGATCCGCCCGGGAGCCCTGGAGGGTGTCCTCACCGGATGCTCGCCGCCTACCCCACCCACCGAGCCTCCACCAGCTCCTCCCGGTACTTCCCGGTACTCAGGAACGCCCGCAGCCGGCGACCCGCAGCCAGCGGCCGGACCTTCGCGATCGCCTGGTTGGGCGTGCGCGCCTCGGTCGCATAGACCTGCTGGTATTCGGCCGAGTCGACGCCCACGGAGGGGTCGGTGGCGAACACGAGATACCCACGATCACCCACCCGCCCGGCGTCAATCTAGGCGATGCGCGTGTTTTCCCGCTCGAGGTCTTGAGCCCAGGCGAAGAGGTCGCTCTGGGTGCCGGTGGCAGTGGTCATGGGCTGATCCACCCCATGCGGTCGATCTCGCCAAGGGGTTGGGACGGGGAACGTTGAGGAATGGGGATCAGGGGGTGCTTTTGATGGGAGACAACAAAGCAAGCCGCCCGAAACACAGGTGAGTGTCGCCGGTCACAAAGCTGGGAGGCACGAGCCCGAGGATCAGGGACGAAGCCAAGGGGTCCGCTGAGTACGCAGTAGAGGGTCTTCGTACGAGTGGACTTTCCTTTTATGGTCGTTTTCGGAATGAAAGCTGATATGGTGGACACCATGACCAAGCGTGAGCATCGGGAGTTGGTGGCCAGCTTCGTGACGTTGGATGACACGATCACGCGTGCCAGCAACGCGCTTTCCAACGGGGATGTCGCAGTGGTCGAGCGCGAGCTCGAGCAGGCGAAGCGGCGGGTCAGCACAGATGCCCCCGCTCTGACTGTCCCCGAGGTTGCTGAGGAGCTCGGCGTGAGCCGTCCGACCGTGCGGAGCTGGATCGGTAAGGGTCTCTTGGACGCCGTCGCGAACACCTCACCCCAGCGCGTGAGGTTCGCGAGCGTACAGCAGCTCAAGGAGCGCTTGAGCAAGTTGCGTGTGCTTGCCAAGGATGAGCGCCGTTTCTCACAGCTGTTGCGGGAGGCCGCCGATCAGCGCGCGCTGGAGCAGCCGGGAGCACTAGAGGGCCTGCAGGATGCTCTCGCCGGCGACACCGTAGACCTCTGATCAACGGGTCACGCGGGTCGGCACATGGCACCATGGTTCAGCGTCTCAGTGGCGCGGCGTTGCGAGGAGCGCGTCAAAGCTCTGCGCGGTGATGCCAAGAAGGGCTTTGATCGTGTGGTTGAGGAGCTTCGGCATCGTGGATGTGAGGCGGGCGGGATCCGGATGCGCTCGGACACCGGTGCGGATCATCGGATCTGCGAGAGGCGCTTCTACCGCGACTGGAGGATGCACTTGGTCTTCGGGGATGAAGAGAACATCGTCATCTCATGGGTGGGCCAGCACATCGAGGATGAGGATGTCCATGCGGAGGGCGCGCAAGGCATCGCGGGTCTCAGCGGCGTCGGGCGTGCTCGCGATGAGCAGCCCAAATGCTGCGACGATCTGGAAGATCCACCAGCAGATCCAGACTTGGTGGATCTCGTCAATCAGATCCGCCCCGGGCGCCGGCAGCGTCGATCGGGAGGAGCATAGATCCGAGCCGGAGAATTGTCCCACAGCCCGTGGGACAAATGCGATCACCCACCCGCTCGCCGTCAATCTAGGCGATGCGCGTGTTTTCCCGCTCGAGGTCTTGAGCCCAGGCGAAGAGGTCGCTCTGGGTGCCGGTGGCAGTGGTCATGGGTCGATCTGCCCCACGTGGTCGATCTTGCCAAGGGGTTGGGACGGGAACGTTGAGGGATGGGGATCAGGGGTGGTTTTGGATGGGAGACAACAACACCACCCGCCCGAAACGAAGGTGGGTGTCGCCGGTCAAAGAGCCGGGATGCTCGAGCCGGAGGATCAGGGACGGGAGCCAGGAGTCCGCCGAGATCGCTGGGGAGCAGCAGGGGGAGACCTCAACCCGCTGCCAGCAGTACCGCAGCTGTGTCTGTCCGGTAGGAGGCGATCGTGTTTTTGCCGCGTGCTCGCGCGCTGAGGAGTTTGGGTGGTCGTTTGTGTGGGTGGACGTCGATTGCGAACTCGATGTTCAGTGTCTGCGCCAGGCGCGCGAGGGTGTCGATTGTGGGGTTGTGCTCACCGGCCTCGAGGCGTGCGAGTTGTGGTTGAGTCATGCCGAGCTCTTTCGCTAGGTCTCGTTGGGAGAGAGTGTGCTCGGTGCGGTAGGTGAGCACCTTCAGCGCGACTGCTCTCGCGAGGGCGGTTCGGTCCCATTCGTGCTTGAAGTCGGGGTCGCGCAGCTCCGCGGCCAGGACCTGCTCGCTTGTCTTGAGGTCGGTTAGCTTCACGCTGTTCCTTTCCGTCTCACCGGCATGATAGCAAGCTTGTTATCAGACGTGTGATCCGGGGTTGCCGGCTCGAGCTCCTCGAAGCGTCGCCGAGCATTCTTGATCTTCTGATCGAAGCCGCGTTTGTCGATCTGTGTCTCGGGTGCGATGGCGAGGATCACGAACGTGCCGGGTTGGACCCGCCGGTAGATCGGGCGCCAGCGGCTTCGTCCCGCGCGTGGGCGCAGCTCTCGCATTCCAGATCCCTCCTCACCCCTGATCGCGCTGGTATGTGGAGCACCGAGCTGAGGGCCGAGGGCTTCGAGCTTCTCACGCGCGTGCTGGATCGCGTTACGCTCGGAGGCATCCGAGATCGCGGCACGCTCGGCGTCGGCCGCTGGATGCCACAGCACCTCATAAGGCGCCTCAGGATCGGCAGTCGGCCTAGCGCGAGACCGTGTGCGTCGGGTTCTTGCCGGGTTTCGGGTCATGCAGACAACAGTACGCACGGCTTGGGACGCTTCTCTTGATCGTCGGCCTCCATCCAACCCCCGGCCCCGCAAAGCCGGCCAATCCTTCAGTCGATTACGAGACCTGCGGGTACTCGGCCGAGTCGACACCCTTGGAGGGGTCGGTCGCAAACACGAGAGACCCCCGATCACCCACCCGCTCGGCGTTGATCCAGGCGATGCGCATGTTTTCCCGCTCGAGGTCTTGTGCCCAGGCGAACAGGTCGCTCTGGGTGCCGGGGACTGTGGTCATGGGTCGATCTGCCCCACGTGGTTCATCTCGCCAAGGGGTTGGGACGGGAACGTTGAGGGATGGGAATCAGGGGTGGTTTTGGATGGGAGACAACAAAGCAAGTCGCCCGAAACACAGGTGAGTGTCACCGGTCACAGGGCTGGGATGCTCGAACCACAGGATCAGGGACCGAGTGAGAGTGTCCCGTTTGCCCTGCATCGTCGGAGTAAGGAGAAGGCGATACCCAACGAGCCTGGTCCTTCCCGAATATGCCAGCTGATCCCGTTGCCAGCGAGTCACGCGATCCTACGCAAGAGATTGCGCGGGTTGCGTACAGCATCGCGCGTGCGGCGCTCGATGAGCAGCACGCGGCGGTTCGTGATCTGCGTGCGCGAACAGGAGCGCTGCTCACGGCGACATCGGTGGTCGTCTCGTTCCTTGGCGCCCGGGCTCTGACGACGATCCATCTACGAGGCTTGGCGTTCCTCGGTCTTGGTGTGTTCGTGTTTTCCCTAGTGCTCAGTCTTTACGTGCTGCTGCCTACCAAGAAGATCAAGTCCCTGGCTGCTGGTGGTGATCTGTTCGGCTCGACGCACCAGCAGCGCGACCCCGCCACAGAGGCCTATCAGCGACTAGCCGAAACATGCGACAGGATCTCTGTGACCAACGAGTCCCATATAGAGACGCTTGGGCGGGTGTTTACGCTCGCCTCGGCAGCCATAGTCATCGAGGTCCTCCTATGGGGACTCCAGCTCGCGCTATCATGATTTTGATGTTCAAGAAAATCTTTAGGATGCTGGTTCCGCAGCGCCCGAGCCTGCCCGAGCCTGGCCCAGGGGTGATCACCTCGATGATCAAACCCGAGCCGGGAGCGATCCTCGGCGGGCGCTGGAAGCTCCGCCGGTAGCCAAGCAGCGTCGAACGGAAGAGGCATAGCCGTTCTGGGACGGGTGCAGTTAGCTGTCGGTGGCCAACACAAGCTACCCCCGATCACCCACCCGCTCGCCGTCAATCTCGGCGATGCGCGTGTTCTCCCACCCGAGCTCTCGAGCCCAGCCAAACAGGTCGCTCTGGGTGCCGGTGCCTGTGGTCATGGGTTGATCTGCCCCATGCGGTCGATCTCGCCAAGGGGTTGGGACGGGACCGTTGAGGGATGGGGATCAGGGGTGGTTTTGGATGGGAGACAACAGCACCACCCGCCCGAAACGGAGGTGGGTGTCGCCGGTCACAGAGCTGGGATGGTCGAGCCCGAGGACGAGGGACGGACGTGGGAGGGCTGAGAGAGGTAGATGTTGAGAGGCATCGCGCTGCTTAAGGGCGTCGATCCAAGACTGGCGTCGGCGACAACGCGTTGACTATTTTTTCTTCCGCATATCTTTCTCGATCTCGTGACCGGCCCAGCTACTGAGACCGGCCCCAATTAGCGCTCCAATCGGACCGCCGATCAAAGCGCCCACGATACCTCCCACGGCTCCACCGATTCCGGCGCCAACTACCTTTGGCTCCTCATTTCGTTTCTGCTTAGACATTTCTCTCGCTCCTTTCTTCATCGAGTTGCATGGCGGGATCTAGGGTCGGCGGTCGCGACCGATGTAGAGTTTTCGATCGGCGGCAACCCTATGCCGTTACTTTCGGCTTTCTCTTGTGCTTCACTAGCTGCCGCTCTTTGGCAAGGATTCTTTTATCCGCCTGGAGAAGCACCCTTGATATCGAACGCTCTAGATTGTTCACGCCAGCTTGGATCAATGCTACCCGTGCGGGAATTACAACAAATAATG
>Ga0302325_10026588_pt1 | contig 12013 bp, 8 predicted proteins | sample Palsa_T0_2_FD_201948 | JGI IMG/M metagenome (GOLD analysis project Ga0302325, IMG submission 201948) | Peat permafrost microbial communities from Stordalen Mire near Abisko, Sweden - Palsa_T0_2 | ecosystem: Environmental > Terrestrial > Soil > Palsa > Peat permafrost | place: Sweden: Abisko...
CCTGATTCCGAAACCCGTCTGCTGCAGGTTGTTCGGTGCGATGAGGAAGCGATGTTGAAAGCCGTTGCGGTTCACCAGAGATTCGCCTTCATAGTTAGTGGCGTTTTCCGGTAGGCCGTGACTGACCCAGCCCACGCCGACGTCATAGGCGCCGTACAGCGTGATGCCGTGCCAGGTCAGCGCGCAATCGGTGGTGGCGAACTCGTGGCCACTCTCACAAGCATCGGGAGTACTCCGCTGCATCGTAATGTCCACCGAGGCGTCCTGGCCAACCGTCAAACTGATTCCGGTGCGCGTTTCATTGGCGAACCCCTTTTTGGCCGCTCGAATGTCGAAGCGCCCCGGAGGCAGGCCGGACGCCTGATAGTGCCCTCCGCCGTCAGTCGCGATGGTGCGCGTTTCGCGTGCGTCGATGGCTTTGATTGTTACAGTGACATCGGCAAGGGCCGCGCCGGTTTGATCTGTCACCGTGCCGGAAACGCTCGCGCGCGTTTGAGCCCACCCCGGGAACGCTCCCAACGCAAGCCACAAAAGCAGAAAGAAGGGTTGGGCCAAACGTAGCTTGCGAGAGTTCATGGGAGTTTAGGTGACCAGTATACACGACATTGACTCTTAAGAAAGTCAATCCTGGGGCCACCTAAAAGGTGGCCCCAGGCAAGAGTGCCAGCCCTACGGAGGGAGTCAAATAGGCGAGAGGAGCGAGCGCAGCAAGGGAGTCGCCGGTGCGGTGTAAAGATCACTCCACGCCCCCTGCTGCACAACCCTCCCACCCTCCAGAACAATGGCCCCACGCGGACAAAGCCTCTGCAGCACCTCGGCCTGGTGATCGACAGCGATCATGCTGAAGCCCAAAGTCTGGCGCCAGAGAACAAGGTCGTCAATCAGCTCGCGGACGGACTGGCGGTCCAAGCCGGCAAAAGGCTCGTCGAGCAACACTAGTGGAGGCTTGCGCGCCAACATGCGGGCCAGACTCACGCGCCGGGCTTGTCCGCCCGAGATGCGCGAAGCGGGCGCTGACCAGAGTGGGCCCAGGCGCAAATGTTCGCGCAAGGTTTCAATCCATTCATTGTGTTCGGCAACGCCAAATCTCACGTTCTCACTCACTGTCAAATGCGGGAAAAGGTTCGCATCCTGTGTTAGATACCCGAGCGGACGTTGGTGCAGCGGGAGTGACGGCGGAAAGAGCCGGAGATCGTCCAGTTGGACAAAGCCATCGTCCGGCTCTTCGATTCCAGCGATACAGGCCAGCACAGTGGTCTTGCCTGCGCCCGACCCGCCGAACAATCCGAGCGCGTCGCCACTGGCCAGCTCCAGCGAGACATCCACCGTCATCTCGCGGCGCTTCTTGATAATGTGCGCCTTAAGCAAGAGACCGTCGCTGTGCCAGCACGTGGACTAACCAGGGGAGTGGCAGCGCCACCACCAAAAAGACCACGAGCAGCGGCATCACGGCGGGCAAACCAAAGCTCTGCAGGTCAACCCACAACTGCACCGGCATGCCGGAAGGATAATAAGCCGTTACCACCACCGCGCCAAATTCACCAAACGTCCGGACCCACGCGATGCTTAAGGCGACGGCCAATCCCAGCCGCGAGAGTGGCAATGTCACGCGCAGAAAAACTTTCCCTGGCGTAAGACCGAGTAAGGCAGCTTGCTTCTGCAAAGCCAAAGGAACCGCATCGAAAGCGGCCACTGCCCCTAGTACGTAATAACCCATACCGACATAGACTTGAGTGCAGACAAAGGCCGGAGCGCTGTTGGTCATCACGATTCCAAAGCGTTCGAGCCATGCGCCTACAGCTCCATAGGGACCGAACGCCAAACTCAGCAGTATACCGAGCGCCAGTGGCGGCAGCAGGATTGGAATGAGTAAGACAGCTTGCCACAACAGGCGTTCGCGCGTCCGGCAATGCGCAATGTAAGCGGCCATGGGTGTACCAATCGCCAGAATGATCAGCATGGCGCAGCCTGTGAGCAAAAGAGACACGCGCATGGAGGACACTCCCGGCCCACGCACGTTGTCGCTCCATTGCCATCCGCCGATGCGCGCGAATAATGCAGTGAGCGGGTAGAGGAGAGCGAGCGCGAAGAACGTGGCTCCGGCTCTAGCCATCCAGCGGCGATTCGTGTTCATGCATGGAGGGCGGAAGCGTCAGCCGGCGGGTCGTAGTTGAATTTTCGAAAGATGGCTTGTCCCTCATTGCCGGTAAGCCATTCAGTGAATGCGACGGCACCCTGCGGATTCGGCGCGTCCTTGAGTACAGCGGCGTAATAGATGAGGGGCTCTGGACTATAGGTCTTTCCGCCGACGGATAGAGTCACGTCTGGATGGTCCGCATGAACGTGTTCTCCGCTGAGGTTCATTTCTTTGGGCAAAGTTATAAAAGGAAGACTGAACGGACCGGGCTGGATCTTGTAAGCCGAAGCGGCGTCCAATTCACCGCTCTGCAAGCGCGCCTGCACGGTTTGTTCCTGAAAGATTTGTTTCTCGTTGGTAGGCTGGCCGAGGATGTTCTCCACAAGGTCCGCTTGTTTGTACAGTTTGGCCGCCAACATCATGCTGAAGATGATATTGCGCCCCTGCGGATCGGTGACGGGATCGGTCCGTCCAAAACGAAGTCCTGGTTGCTGCAAGATCTTCCACCAGTCTGCTTTCCCTTTCGCGGCTGCCTCGAAGCTGGAGGCAAAGCGGCTCTTGGGACTGTAAGCGATGACGATTTCCGTATGCGCGACGGGAACCGCCGACTCGGCTTTGCCAGCGCGCAGTACGGTCAACATGGGGCCGGGAGTGATGGGGATGAAAACGTCTGGCCGAATACTGCCACCTATAATCAACTGCGCCAGCGCGTTCGATCCTTGCGCGCGGCCGTGCATCTCCAGATGGAGGGTCGATGCGGCTGCACTTTTTATGGCGCCTTCCATCATTGAGCCCATGGAACCCGCGTAGGCCACGTCCAAGACTGCTGTGTCGGCGGCCAGCATGTTACGATCTCCGATCGTTGCCAATAGGGCTGCCGACAGTCCATTGCATAAGAAGTCGCGACGGGGGCTAGTTTGGAGAGTCTGCAAGTGCCACTTCATTTTTTCAACCGGAAGCGACCGAATGTAACTCATAATGGTCACTGTCCCATTAACCGGATACTGTTTATTTTACATGTGCGTGCCGCGTGCTCAGGGCTCCGAAGCTGGTATTACGGTTCGAGGCTGGGCAGAGTCAATGAGACCGTTGTGCCCAAGCTAGTTTCGCTTTCGATTTTGACGTCTCCGCCATGCAGGAAGACGATTTGCCTCATGATGGAGAGACCTAGTCCGCTGCCGCCGGAATGTCTCGTACGGGCGGAGTCGGCTCGATAAAAACGGTCGAACACCTTGGGCAAGGATTCGGAGGGGATGCCGCTGCCAGTATCGCGCACCTCGATGCGAACTTGCTGCGACTGTTGGACGGCGGTCAACAGCACGGTGCCGCCGGCGGGGGTGTGGGCGAGAGCGTTTGAGACTAAGTTACCCAGGGCGCGCTGCAGCAGGGGACCATCGACGTCGCCGATGACTTCGCCGTCACAATCGAGTTGCAGCCGGACACCCGCTTCGGAGGCGGCTGCGTCGTAGTATTCCTGAACGCCTGATAACAGGGTTGCGATATTCTGGCGTTTGCGTTTGAGATGGTCGCCGGGGCTCTCGGACCGCGCCAGAAACAGGAGAGACTCAATCAACTCCGAGAGCCGCACCGACTCTTCGAGACACGAGCCGAGAGTTTCGCGGTATTCTTCGATGGTGCGCGGGCGGGCCAGCGCCACCTCCGATTCGCCGCGGATGTTGTTCACGGGCGTGCGCAGTTCATGGGCGATATCGGCGGAAAAGCGTGAGAGACGCAAGAAGGAGTCTTCCAAGCGCTGCAGCATGGCGTTGAACGTGCCGGCGAGGCTGGCGATTTCGCTAGGGTAGCCTTCCGTGCGAATCCGCTCGTTCAGCGTGCTGGAACTGATGCTGCGCGCGGTTTCAGACACTTCCCGCAATGGTCGAGTCCCCCAGCGAGCAGCGGCGATTCCGGCGCGCGGGCAGAGAATGGCGGCGACCGCGAGAACGATCCAAATCAAGATGCGGTGTTGCGACAGAACTTCTACTTCCTGCGAGAGGTCCATGGTCAACTGAATATTCCAGGGTTCTTTGTCGCCGCTATCGCGTGACACTCGAGCCACGACGGCGCGATAGGGTTTACCGCTGGCCGCTTTCAGCCAAAAGACGCGGCCGTTTTGCTGGGCAGCCTCGCGGGCGATGAGGGCGGCGCTCATTTCGCGATCCATCCCGGGTGTGGTAAACAGCGCACGGCCGTTATCGTTCATGACGCGGATGTAGAACTTCTGGTAGCGGCGGACGGCCGAATCGATCTCGACTTCCTCGCGCAGCGCATGTGAGTCGTTGGAGCGAGCCTGGATCAGTGCCCGACAGACATCGAGCTCGTCGGCCATGATCTGTTCCGATAGCTTCTTTAGGTTCTCGGCCAGTCCGAAATAAAGCAGCGCGGTGATGGCAGCCACGATCAGGAAGGAGGAGGCCGTGTACGAAACCGCCAGCATGAGCGCCAAAGACGGAGACTGCGGCTGGCCACCCCGCAAGCGCAGAATGCTAGTTAGGATTTTCGAGAACATAACCTACTCCCCGAACAGTGCGAATCAGTTTGCGCGGAAACGGATCGTCGACTTTGCCGCGCAGCCGCCGCACGCTGACGTCGACCACATTTGTGTCGCCCTGAAAACTCAGATCCCAAACGGACTCGGCGATGAAGGAGCGTGTGAGCACTTCGCCCGTTCGTCTTAAGAACAAGGCGAGCAAGGAGAACTCGCGCGGGGTGAGATCGAGCTTTTGGCCGGAACGAACGGCGCGGTGCCCGGCTAGATCGAGTTCCAGGTCGCCGGCCCGGAGAACGGCTTGTTCGCGAATGGGCGGACGACGCAGAATCGTGCGGGCGCGCGCCAGCAACTCCGAGAACGCGAATGGCTTCACGAGGTAATCGTCGGCGCCCAGTTCCAGGCCGGTTACACGGTCTGGCGTGGAATCGCGGGCGGTCAGCATCAGCACCGGCGTCTGTATGCCGGACTGGCGCATGTGGGCGAGGATCTTCAAGCCATCCAAGCCTGGCAACATGATGTCCAGCACGACGAGATCGTATTTAGCGCCTTGGATCATGTTCAGACCGGCGAGGCCATCGGCGGCAACATCGACCAGAAAGCCGGCCTCACCGAAACCGCGCTTCAGGAAGCGAGCGGTTTTGAGTTCGTCCTCAACCACGAGCAGCTTCATAGGCGTTCCAGGTGCATTTATCTTAACCAGTTAACGCGCTAAAACCCAAAGCCGTTCGTACCATTACTCAAAAGTGGCTCCAAAATGGACAAAAGCTTAATGTTTCGGTAATCTCAGTGAAAGAATATTCTGGACTAAACGAGACAATATTCAAGAGTATAAGAGACTAGGTGTGGAGGTCCGAGTGAAGTCTGTTTCTTTGGGCACCCGTGCGCTTTTTCGGGGGCTTTTTCTGGCCTTGTTTGCGATGCAGGCAGCGTGGAGCGGAGTTGGCGGAAGCATCTCCGGCAAAGTGTTCGACCCGCACGAACTCGCCATGGTTGGAGTGACGGTGACGGTGGTCAATACTGCGACCAACCTAAGGAGCAGTACCCAAACAAACTCAGCCGGGATCTACCTTTTTCCAGATCTGCTCGTCGGCAGCTACGATATTGAAGTTGCGGCGAAGGGGTTTCGGACCTACCGGCGAACTCAACTGATCGTGGACGTTAATAGCTCCCAGCGGGTGGATATTCCGCTGCAGCTGGGCGACCGGAGCGAAACCATCAGCGTAACGGCGGCCCAAACGCGGGTGGAGACGACGGACACCCAAATCGGCGAGGTTATCGCCGGATCGACGATTACGGCGGTGCCTTTGAACGGGCGCAGTTTCACCGATTTGCTGGCGTTGCAGCCGGGTGTGGCGCCGACGACCACCATCACCGGTAATTCCATTCAAGCGGCGGGCGCGGCGATTCTCGCGCCTTCGGGCGATCTGAATCCCGGCACGATTTCGATTAACGGGCAGCGTGAATATGCGAACGGTTTCACGGTAAACGATTCGGATGTGGTGGAGCGTTTCACGATGGGAGCGGCAATCATTCCGAATCTGGATTCGATCGCCGAATTCAGAGTTCTTACGGGCAACTTCGACGCGCAATATGGAAACTACGCAGGCGGCCGGATCAACGTGGTTACTAAGTCGGGCACGAATGAATTTCATGGATCGGCGTTTGAGTTTCTGCGCAACACCGATTTCGATTCGCGCAATTTCTTTTCCCCCGAACGAGCCGTTTATCAACAGAACCAAGTGGGTGGGCTGTTCGGCGGACCGATCGTAAAGGACAAGATCTTCTTTTATTCCGATTATCAGGGAACGCGGCTGAATCAGGGGGTTGACACTGGATTGATTCAAGTGCCTTCGGTCGCGGAAAGGAATGGGAACTTTTCGGACGCCGCGAGCGATTTGACAGGGGCGGTTTCCGGACCATATCTGGCGAGCCAATTAGCCGGCAAACTGGGTTACGGCGTTTCCCAGGGTGAGCCGTATTACACGCCCGGCTGTGTCAGCCCAGCGACGTGCGTATTTCCGAACGCCGTTATTCCCGCGCGGGTGTGGTCGGGCCCAGCGCAGAAGCTTCTGCAGTATATTCCAGCGCCCAACCTGGGGAACAATTACTTTTCGACATCGTCGGTGGGCGAGACGCTGAGGGACGATAAGGGTGCGATGCGGGTAGATGCGAGCACGCGTTTTGGCCTGCTCTCGGGCTATTATTTCGCCGACGATTACACGCTGAACAATCCCTATCCGATGCTGCAGGGCGGAGCGAATGTTCCCGGTTTCAGCGCATTGAATAAGGGCCGATCGCAATTGGTCACGCTGGGAGACGTGAAGAATTTCGGAGCGAGAAGCGTGAACGAATTCCATTTTTCCTACGTGCGGGCGGTGAATGATGTCGGCACGCCGCAGGGAACGGTGGGAACCAGCTTGACCTCGCAAGGATTCGTGACGGCCTCCGGCGCGCCTAGCATTCTTCCGCAGCGGCCGAGCATTGTGGGCGTGGAGAATGTGATTTTTAACGACTTCATTATCGGATCGACCATTACCGGCCTCAACCAGACCGACAATACCTTCGAATATCGCGACAACTTTTCGCATGTCAGCGGCAATCACACGTTTACCGTGGGCGGGGAGTTGATGTTCAGCCAAGTGAACGCGGCTGCTGACGTGCAATCGAACGGAACGTTTTCCTTTTTCGGCTCGGAGACGGGCAGCGATTTCGCCGATTTCCTCGTTGGCGTGCCGAGCTTCTATAAACAGGGCGACGCGCAGGCTTTTTATATGCGCAATCACTATGGAGCGCTGTTCGTTCAGGACAGTTGGAGGGTTCGGAAGCGTCTGACGTTCAACTACGGTTTCCGCTGGGACCCCATCATGCCGTGGTATGAGAAATACAACCAGATTCAAACGCTGATTCCGGGCGAACAGTCGGTGGTGTATCCGGGCGCGCCCACAGGCTTGGTGTTTCCGGGCGACCCGGGAGTAGCGCGTTCTTTGGCACCCATGCGCTGGAACAACTTCTCGCCACGCCTGGGCTTGGCATGGGCGCCGAGGGGCGACAACGGCCTTTCCCATTTTCTTTTCGGGGATTCCGACAAAACTAGCATTCGGGTTGGATTCGGTCGATTTTTCTCTGCCATTGAAGGAGTTTCAGCCGGTGTGATGGCGGGCGATCCGCCTTACGGCAGCACTTATTCAAGCCCAGCGCCGCCGCTGTTTTCAGACCCGTTCATTACCGCTTCCACCGGTGTTGACAATCTACAGCGCTTCCCTATTCACTTCCCGGCGCTGAACGCTTCGGCCAGCAATCCCGATTCGACGGTAGACTGGGCGCCTTTCCTGCCGGTATCGGGGCTGCCGGGTTACAAACCGGACAGCGTCACTCCATATACCGACCAGTACACACTATCGATTCAACGCCAATTCGGCCGGAGCACTTTAGTAACGGCCAGTTATGTGGGCAGCGAATCTCATCACTTGCTCACCTTGGTGGAAGCGAACCCCGGCAACCCGGCCCTGTGCTTGAGCGTGAGCCAGTTGAGCCAAGTGGCAGCCGGATCCCCCACCTGCGGACCATTTGCGGAATCGAATGTGTTCACCACCGCGTCCGGACAGGTTATCAATGGCACGCGCCAAGTCTTGGGTGCCAACTTCGGCAGCGTCGATTGGCTTACGACGGTTGGCAATGGCAATTACAACGCCTTGCAGCTCAGTGTCCGGCACACGAGCCGGCGGCTGGAGTTGCAGGCGGGTTACACTTACAGCAAGTCTCTAGACAATTCATCGAGTATCTCGGAACAGTTAAACCCCACTAACTACCGTGCTACTTATGCGCCGTCGGCGTTTGACTTGAAGCATAACTTCGTCGTGAGCTGTCGTTATGAATTGCCTTTCGACCGGTTATTCCGGGTGCGCGACGGGCTCACTCAGGGATGGATGCTTTCAGGCATCGCCCGTTTTTCGACAGGTTTCCCGGTTACGTTCACGAATGCAAGCGACAATTCGCTGCTGGGCACGCAACCGAACGGCGTAAACTCCTACGGTGCGGATTTGCCGGATATGGTTGGCGGGCCTTTGCAGATCAACCACAACCCGCGGAACGCAGAGCCGTATTTCAACACATCGCTGTTCAGCCTGCCGGCGCTGGGATCGGCCGGCGACGCGCCGCACCGGCTGTTCTATGGACCAGGCCTTGAGAACTTCGACATGGCACTCGCGAAGGTTATCAGGTTAGGAGAATCGCTGTCATTGCAGCTTCGCCTGGAGACCTTCAACACGTTCAACCACGCGCAGTTCTTCGGTCCGGCTACTGTGAACGGCGAGATCACCAGTTCGGCATTCGGGCAAGTAGTGAGCGCGGACGCGCCGCGATTCGTGCAACTGGGCGTGAAGGTGATGTTCTGAAGCGCAAAGGGCACGTTCGTGCCGCGAAGCAATGTCAGGAATTCGCGCGGCCTCGATGTGCCCGTCTTGCGCGTGTTCTTTGGGAGCCCGGTCCCTGAGCGGTAAAGTGGAGTGAATGTTGAAGCGTAATCGAGCGGCCCTGGCTGCCGTGTTGGCGGCGAACGCGATTCTGGCGAGCTGCAGCAGGCATTCCGCTGAGCAGAAGACGTTGGTGATTTTTCACCACGGCTCGCCGACGCCGGCTATTGAAGCGACCGAAAAAGCGTTCACCGCAAAATATCCCGACATCAAGGTGCTTCGCGAAAAGGACGACGCGCTGGCGAACATGCGCAAAGTGACGGACTTGGGGAAGAACGCCGATATCGTTTACACCGACGATTATTCGATTATTCCGCCGGTGATGTTTCCCAAGTACGCCGATTTCTGGATTCGCTACGCCCACGATGAGATGACGATTGCCTACGCGGACAATTCCAAGTATGCGAAGGAGATGAACGGCGACAACTGGTACGATATTCTTGCCAGGAAGGACGTGAAGTGGGGTATTGCCGACCCTAACGCGGGACCGGATGGTTATTTTTCACTTGGGCAAATCATGCTGTCGAACATTTTTTATAAGGACGACAAAATCTTCGACAACCTGGTGACGGCGAACACGGCCATCACCGTCAAGCGGGAGGGCGAGAGATATGTTGTCGACTGTCCGGAGAACCTCAACCCGAAATCGTCCAAAGTGCTCATCAGACCGGACCCGGAGACGCTCTATCCTATGATCTTGGCGGGCGATCTGGACTACGCTTTCGGCTATATGGGATCGGTGATTGGGGAAGGTCCGGCGGGCATTCGCACGGTGAAATTGCCGGCACAGGTTAATCTCTCGGATATGTCTCTGGTGTCCAGCACCTATAACCGGGTGAGCATCAACCTATTCAGCGACAAGCCCGAAAGGAGGATCGGCATTACATTGGGCGCCAAGGCGAATGGATTGACGATTCCGCTGAATGCGCAAAACAAAGAGGCGGCGGCTAATTACCTGAAGATCTTTCTGGGACCGATTGGACAGAATGCGCTGAAGGGCGTGCATATCACACCGCTTGATCCGGCCGAGACTAACGACCTTGGCAAAGTGCCGGAGTCGCTGCGGGCGCTTTTGAAGGCCGCACAGTGAAGGCTGCCGGCTGGAGTTCACTAGGGTAGATGGAAAGTGAAGGCTAACTCCTGCCGGTGGCGCAGGCGGTTTCGCCTGCGTTCCTCTAGTCCTGTCTCCGGCTTGACCTGGTTGCTGGTTTTCGTTCCGTTCGTTGCTGTTTTCCTGCTGATCGGGCGTTACACCATGGCGGGAGTGATTACGCTCGCTGCGGTTAGCTCGGCATGGCTGGCGCGAAGGTGGCGAAGGCGGACCAACGATGGGCCGCTGATCGGATTCTCGGTTTTTGGCGCCTTGCTTATCCTGTTTATCGTCCTGCCGATTCTCAACCTATTGTTTACCACTGCGCCCGGGCGTATTTTGGCGACAGCGCGCGATCAGACGGTAGAAGCCGCTTTACTCATCACGGTGAGTAGCGCGGGGGTAGCTACGCTGGTATCGCTCGCTTTCGGCATCCCTCTGGGTTATGTGCTCGCCCGGGAACGGTTCGCGGGCAAGGCGATGGTAGAGGCCATTGTAGACATGCCGGTAGTGATTCCGCACACCGTCGCGGGCATCGCTTTGCTTTTCATTTTTGGGCGTGCGGGCATTTTGGGCGGCCCGCTGCATTCAGCTTTCGGTATCCTGTTCAGCGATACCTATTGGGGGATTGTGCTGGCGATGCTGTTTGTAGGCATCCCCTTTGTGGTGAATCAGTCGCGCGACGGATTTATGAAAGTGGATCCGAGGATGGAAAATGTGGCGCGGAGTTTGGGTGCCAGCCGCTTCGAGGCTTTCCTCCGCGTAACCATTCCACTGACGTGGCGTTCTCTGCTATCGGCCGCCATTATGACTTGGGCTAGAGGGGTGAGTGAGTTCGGCTCGGTGGCTGTGATTGCCTATTACCCCAGAACGATCAATACCCTCCTGTTCGAGTGGTACAACTTTTTCGGCTACGAGTATACGAAGCCGCTGGCGGCACTGCTGCTGGTGGTGGCGCTGGCTATTTTTGCGACTCTGCGGACGGTGGCCGCGGTTACCAGAGCGGAACATGATTAGGCTGGAGGGAGTGAGCCGCCAATGGCCGGAGTTCGCGATTAAGAACGTGACACTCACCGTAGAAGAAGGGGAATACCTAGTGGTGGTGGGACCAACGGGTGCTGGCAAGACTCTGCTCCTTGAATTGCTATTGGGCGTTCACCGACCGGATGAAGGACGGCTGTTGCTAGACGGCAAAGACGTTACGAACGAGCCGCCGGAGAAGCGCGGAATTGGGATGGTCTACCAGGACTATTTGTTGTTTCCCCATCTCAACGTGGAGCAAAACTTGGCGTTTGGTCTGCGCTACGGCGAGCGCGCGGCCAACGAAGGGCAAGCGAAGGTGAGCGAAACGGCGCGCTTGCTGGCGATCGATCACCTGTTGCACCGTTTTCCTTACACATTGAGCGGCGGTGAGCGGCAGCGCGTGGCCATTGGCCGTGCACTTGTCACAGAGCCGCGCGTGTTACTGCTTGACGAACCGCTGAGCGCGCTAGATCGAAATACGGCAGCCCGTCTGCGCAGTGAGCTGAAATCGCTGCAGCGGACAAAGAACCTAACTACAATTCATGTGACTCACGACCTGGCGGAGGCGCGGCTCATGGGCGATCGCATTGCGTTGATTAAGGCGGGGGAATTGAATGCGGTGGGGACCGCGGAAGATTTGCTCCGTCACCCGCCAACGCTGTTCGCGGCCCATTTTCTGGGCGCGGTGAACTTGTTCAAGGCAACTTTCGACGAGATTGAAGAACGTTTTGTAGCTGGACCTATTAGTGCAACGGGACCGAGTCCGGACGGAGGCGGGAATTACATTATGGTTCTGCCCG
>Ga0302325_10026589_pt1 | contig 12013 bp, 10 predicted proteins | sample Palsa_T0_2_FD_201948 | JGI IMG/M metagenome (GOLD analysis project Ga0302325, IMG submission 201948) | Peat permafrost microbial communities from Stordalen Mire near Abisko, Sweden - Palsa_T0_2 | ecosystem: Environmental > Terrestrial > Soil > Palsa > Peat permafrost | place: Sweden: Abisko...
GGATTCGCCGACACCTCGATGGACGACGTCGGCGCGGCGTGCGGTGTCACCAAGCTGATCGTCTACCGGCACTTCGTGTCGAAGGAAGAGCTCTACCGCGAGATCCTCCAACAGGTCTTCGATCACCTGGGCGTGGAGCTCCGTGCGGAGTTGGCGATGCCGACGCACGCTGGACTCGGCCCCCGCACTCTCCTGACCGTGGCGCGGGAGGATCCTGCGGCCTTCACGTTGCTGTGGCGTCATGCCGCACGCGAGCCACAGTTCGCCGCCTATGCCGCCGAGCTGCGATCCATTTCGGCGTCGGTCGTGCGCCAGCTGAGCGAGCTCGACACCGGCGACGAGCTGTTCGACGCCTGGCACTCCGAGGCCCTCTTCGGATGGCTCGTCGAGGCGACGCTCACCTGGCTCGAACGCGGTGATCCGGCCCGCGATGATGCGTTCGTGGAGCAGACGTCGGCGGGCTTCCGGGCACTCCGCGCCGCACTGACCCAAGGCGCCGCCCTGGTCTGACGATCCCCCTTCGACGTCGGGGTGCCCTCGACGACGTGGCGAGGCCGCTCCCGTTCTCACCATCGTTCTGACAATGGCGGCAGAATCTGGTCCTGGGTTGCGCGGCCCCGGAGGGAGGAGTCGAGGTGGCCACATTCGTACTCGTTCACGGTGCCATGCACGGTGGCTGGTGCTGGCGCGGCGTCCAGCGCCGGCTGGCGCGAAGAGGCCACGACGTCTACCGGCCGACCCTCACCGGGCAAGGCGATCGCCGGTCCGGCCTCACGCCGGACGTGGGCGTGGACACGCACATCGCGGACCTCGAGGAACTGCTGTGGTTCGAGGACCTGTCCGAGGTCCATCTGGTGCTGCACAGCTATGCCGGCGTCCTCGCCGGCCCACTGGCCGAGCAGGCCGAGGAGCGACTGGCGTCCCTCGTGTACCTCGGCGCGTTCGTCACGGCTCCCGGCGAGAGCCTGCTCGACGTGGAACCGCCTGAGGTGGCCGAACGCTATCGGCGCCAGGTGGCCGAGCAAGGCGACGGCTGGTTCCTCCCGGCGTCCGATGCCTTCTTGGAACAATGGGGCATCGAGGACGCGGCCCAGCGCGAGTGGGTCGGCCCGCGCCTGACCGACTTTCCGTTCCGCTGCCAGATCGAGCCCACCGAATTCGACCCGGCGCCGCTCTCTCGGCTGCGCAAGGTCTACGTGGCACACACCAATCCCCCCTTGCCCAGCCTCCGACGATTCGCCGAAGCGGCACGCACCGCGGGCTGGGAGACCCACGAGCTTCCCTACGGGCACGACATGATGCTCGCCGCGCCGGACGCCACGGCGGATCTGCTCGAGGCGATCGCACTGGAGTGAGCCGGCCGTGAACGGATGCGGATGCGAGGCGGATGCGAGGGGTCGTTGCCTTCCGGCGGCGGAGCGGCGACCATAGCCCTGCTCGACACCTCCCCGTGGGAGACGGGCGAGGAGGAGTGCCGTGACCCGGAAGCTGGCCGAACACGTGGTGGCCTGGCGCTGGTACATCATCGCCGGCTGGATCGTGCTCGGCGCCCTGCTCGTGGTGCTGGCGCCGTCGCTCACCAAATTCACCTCGTCGGGCTACGGCCTGCCCGCCTCGTACCAGTCGACCCAGGCAGAGACGATCGCGTTGAAGGACTTCCCATCGGTGGCCTCGGCATCGGGCATCATCGCGGTCGACGCCGTCGACAACTCGATGCTCACGGCGCCCGAGCTGCAGAAGATCGATGCGCTCGCCACGGCCCTGGACGCCGACCACATCGACTCCGTGGGCTCGGTGTCCACGTCGCCCCTGTTCGTGTCGAAGAACCAGAAGATCCAGCTGATCGAGGTCACCATGACCGGACAGCCGGGTGACGACGGCCCCAACGCCGCCGTCACGACGCTGCGATCGGACACCGACACCTTCCTGGCCGGGTCGGGATTGCGGGGCCAGCTCACGGGGAACGCGGCCATCTCGGTCGATCAGGCCAGCGAGTTCAACCGGGCCGAGAAGATCATCTCCATCGCCACCGTCCTGCTGATCTTGATCCTGCTCGCGCTGGTGTTCCGCAGCGTGGTCATCGCCGTCCTGCCCCTGCTCGTGGTCGGACTGGTGCACCAGATGGCCCAGTCCCTGACCGCCTTCTTCGCCCAGTGGTTCGGGTTCTCGGTCGGCACGGAGCTCGCGCCCCTGCTGATCGTCGTGATGTTCGGCGTCGGCACGGATTACATCGTGTTCATGCTGTTCCGGTATCGGGAGGAGTTGGGGAAGGGGCAGGAACCGCACGAGAGCCTGATGGTTGCCCTGTGCCGCGCCGGCGAGGTCATCGCGTCCGCGGCCGCGACCGTCATGCTCGCCTTCGCCGCGCTGCTGGTGGCTTCCATCGGCCAGCTGCGCTCCCTCGCCCCGGGGCTGATCATCGGCGTGGCTCTCATGCTGCTGGCCGCCTTGACGCTGGTGCCGGCCGTCCTCAGTCTGTTCGGCGCAACCGTCTTCTGGCCCTCGAGACCGAGGCCCCGCGACCCGGCCCACCGGACGCGCTCGGAACGGATGGGCGCGGCCGTGGCCAGGCGCCCCGGCATTGTGCTCTTCGCCAGTGTCGTCGTCCTCGTGGTCCTCGCCAGCGGCGTCCTCGGCCTCAAGGTCACGTACAACCAGCTGGCCGAGCTCCCGCAGAACAATCCGTCGACCGAGGCCTACAACACGATCTCGTCGGCGTTCCCGGCCGGCTTCCTCGGGCCGAGCCAGGTCTTCGTCACCTCATCGGCGCCGCTCGACGCGACGGAGGTCGACGCACTGGCTTCGAAGCTCGCCCACACCGGGGGCGTGGCACAGGTGCTGCCCGCCCAGTACGCGGCGGGGAACAGCGCCGCCATGATCCAGCTCCTCCTGACCGACGATCCGTACTCCAATCAGGCGATCGCCGACATGGCCGGCCCCATCCGCTCGGCCATCGCGGACGGGGTCCCCGGGGCCACCGTCGTGACCGGGGGCCCGACGGCGACCCTGACCGACGTGAAGGCAGCACTCCAGATCGATACGCGCAACATCCTCCTGCTGGCGCTCCTCGCAGTGGCCGTGATGCTGGCGATTCTGCTGCGGGCGTTGGCGGGCGCCGCCTATCTCCTCATCGGCATCCTTCTCACCTATGCCGCCACCATCGGCGTCGTGTCCTACATCTTCATCCGCGGATTGGGCTTCGACGGGCTCGACTTCTCCATCCCGATCATCGCGTACATCTTCGTGATCGCCGTCGGCACGGATTACAACATCCTGATGGCGACGCGGCTGCGCGAAGAATTCGAGCAGGGCGTCGAGCCGCACGAGGCGGCCCGCATCTCCATTGTCGAGGGAGCGCCGGCCGTGACGGCGGCGGGGATCATTCTGGCGGGGACGTTCGCTTCGTTGCTGCTCACCGGGATTCAACTCCTGGAGGAGATCGGCGCGGCGGTGGCCCTCGGTGTGCTCCTCGCCTCCAACGTGCTGGCGACCCGCATTGTGCCCACGCTCGCCGCGTTGCGGGCCTTCCACTTCTGGTGGCCCCACCACACCCACACCAAGACGGTGGCCGACCGGGAGGAGCTGGTCTCGCACCTGCGCAGCGGCGTCCCGGTGTCGGTCGGCAGTGAGCCGGACTAGAGCGTCACGCCCGCAGGGAGATCCCGGCCACCCAGGTGACAACGATCCCGGCGACCTCCGCCTCGCTCTTGCGCAACGAATGGTCACCGTCGACGAAGACACAGGTGACCGGTCCCGGAATCGTGGCCGTCTCCCGCTCGAGCTCGTCGGGCGTGGCAAAGGCGTCGCGCCGGCCGGAGACGAAGAGGCACGGCAGGCGGAGCTCGGGGAAGTGCTCTGTGCGGAGGCGTTCGGGGCGACCCGGTGGATGGAGCGGGTAGCTGACGAGGACCAGGGCGGCCACGTCGAGCCCCTCGGCGGCGGCCATGGAGCACATCCGCCCACCGAAGGAACGGCCGCCGACGCCGATGCGGCCGGTCGGGACGGAGAGCCGTTCCGCCAGCGCCTCAGTGGCGACGCGCACGGTCCGGATGCACACCGCTGGTGGGTCGGTGCGGCGCTTGCCGGCGGCCTGTCCGGGGAACTCCACGCGCTCGACAGCCAGGCCGGCCCGGCTGACGGCCACGTCGATGGCGACGAGCCCGGACTGCTCTCGTCCGGCACTCGCTCCCGGAGTGAGCACGAGCCCGGCAATTCCCGCGTTGGCCATCGGACCATCATGGCGGGCATGGCTGAGTCGGACCCACTGCCACGCGTGCGCGGGCGCCTCGCCGGCCCCGTGGGGACGGTCGATTCGGCTCGCCCGCTCGGAGGCAGCGTCTCCCTGGTCGAGGTGGATGGGCGCCGGCTCGTCGCCAAGTTCGGTCCGGGCTGCCGCGACGAAGCCGAGGGGTTGCGCCTGCTCGGCGCGGCGCCCGGGGGCCCACCGGTACCTGATGTGGTGCACGAGGAGGCCGATCTCCTGGTCACCGCGGCAGTCGACCAGGCGCCCCGGACCGCCGGGCACGACGAGGCCCTCGGGCGCGGCCTGGCTCTGGTGCACCAGACGGCCTTCCCGCACTGGGGTGGCGGCTCGTCATGGGTGGGCTCCTGCCCCGTCGACCCGGCCGCCCGGAACGACGGCGCTGCGTTCTACCGGGCACGCCTGCTCGACCTGTCCGCGCGTTGTGCCCTCGAGCACGTTGTCGACATCGTCGCGGCACGACTGGAGGAGCTCCTCCCACCCGGCGGCCCGGTTCTGGTGCACGGCGACCTCTGGTGGGGCAACGTCCTCTTCGGGAGCGACGGCCGCTCGTGGCTCATCGACCCGTCCGTCCATGGCGGGCACGCCGAGGAGGACCTGGCCATGCTCGCTCTCTTCGGTGCGGTGCCGGACCGGCTGCACCGTGCGTACGCCGAGGTCCAACCCCTGCACAGCGGCTGGGAGGAGCGGGTACCGCTGTTCCAGCTCGCCCCGCTCCTCGTGCACGCCGTGCTGTTCGGTGGCGGCTACCGGGCCCAGGCGGAGACCGCGGCCCGCCGCTTCGCCTGAACCCCGGATCCTGAACGTCAGAGGTGGTCGTCGACCTCGTCGAGATATCTGGCCTTGGCGGGGTCCGGGAGGAACGAAGCCCGGAACGAGTTGCGCGCCAGCTCGGCGATGGCGTGGCGCGGGAGGTCGAACGCGCCGGCCACTGCGGCGAAATTGTCGGCGACGTACCCCCCGAAATAGGCGGGGTCGTCCGAGTTGATCGTCACGAGGAGGTCCCGCCGCAGCAGCGCCGGGAGGTCGTGCTGCTGCAGCGTGGGAAAGACCCGCAGCTGCACGTTGGACAAGGGGCACACGGTGAGCGGGATCTGCTCCGCCGCCAACCGCGCCACGAGGCGGTCGTCCTCCAGGCACCGCACACCGTGATCGATGCGCCGGGCCTCCAGCACGTCCAGCGCCTCCCAGATGTACCCGGGCGGGCCCTCCTCGCCGGCGTGCACGACGCCCGGGAGGCCGATCTCCCTGGCCTGCCGGAAGACCCGCGCGAATTTGGCGGGAGGGTTGCCCACCTCGGCGGAGTCGAGGCCGACGGCCAGCAGGTGCTCGGCGAAGGGCCGGGCTTCCTCCAGCGTCTGCAGCGCAGCCTCCTCGCTGAGGTCGCGCAGGAAACACAGGATCAGGCCCGACGAAATCCCCAACTCCGCCGCGCCGTCGTAGAGGGCGCGGCGGATCCCCATGCAGCAGGCCTCGAATGCCACACCACGCTGGGTGTGCGTCTGCGGGTCGAAGAAGACCTCGGCGTGACGCACGCCCTGACCGGCTGCCCTGGACAGATAGGCGTGGGTGAGGTCGTAGAAGTCCTGCTCGGACCGGAGCACGTCGCAGTTGGCGTAGTAGATGTCGAGGAACGACTGGAGGTCCTCGAAGCTGTAGGCGCGGCGGAGTGCGTCCACGTCGGCGTACGGGAGCTGGACGCCGTTGCGCGCCGCCAACGCGAAAGCCAGCTCCGGCTCGAGCGTCCCCTCAATGTGCACGTGCAGCTCGGCCTTGGGCAGTTGCCGGACGAATGCGGCCGTGTCGGTCAGGGCCGGAGAGCCGTCGACCGCGCGCATGGTCCCCCATGGTGCCCCATGCGGGCGGAGGGCCGGGCGAAGTGGACTGATGACTCCGCTTGGCCCCTTAGGATAACCGGAATGAAATCTCCGGATCCGACCATGGCGACACCGCGGAGCGGGCCCGCCTCCGACGTGATCCGACCGATGCGCAGCGACGCCCTGAGGAACCGTGAGCGTCTGCTCGTTGCGGCCGCTCAGGTCTTCGAAGAGAAGGGGCTCGAAGCCAGCGTGGCGGATGTGGCCTGCGCGGCCGGCGTCGGCATGGGCACGCTCTACCGCCACTTCCCCTCCAAGGAGGCACTCGTCGAAGCGTTGGTGTCCGATGTGCTCGAGGCAACCATCGCCCTGGCCCGGGAGGCGTCGGCGCGGCCCGACGGGACAGGGCTCGAGCACTTCCTGCACGAGTCGAGTGCGTATCACGCAGAGCATCTCGGCTGCCTGCCCAAGCTGTGGATCACCGATCACCACCTAGTGCGGACCGCACGCGAGCTGATCGCCGGACTGCTCGCCGACGCGCAGGCGCACGGCCGGGTGCGCCTCGACCTGCGGAGCACCGACATCTCTCTGGCCCTGTGGTCGATCCGGGGCGTGCTCGAGACCGCCGGCTCGAACGCGCCCGAGGCGCGCCAGCGGCATGTCGACCTCCTGATCGCCGGCATGCGCCCGACCGGGACCGAGCTGGCGCACCGGCCGCTCAGCCAGAGCCAGATCGACCGGATCCTCGCCAAGCGCGAGGCGGCTCAGGCGAGGCCGGACCGGGTGAGCCGATGACGACGCTGCAGGACACCGGCGCCGGAGCACGGGACAAGGCGACGACCCGGGCCCACCTGTGGATCCTGGTCATCATCGCCGGGGCACAGCTGATGGTGGTCCTCGACACGACGATCATGATCATCGCCCTGCCCTCGGCGCAGCACGCCCTCGGATTCTCCAACACCGATCGGCAGTGGGTGGTGACCGCCTACACGCTGGCGTTCGGCGGCTTCCTCCTCCTGGGGGGACGCATCAGCGATATGTTCGGACCGAGGCGCACGCTGATGATCGGCGTGGCAGGCTTCGCCCTGGCCTCGGCCGTCGGTGGGGCCTCGCAGACCACGCTGATGCTGATCGGTGCCCGCGGTCTGCAGGGCCTCTTCGGCGCGCTGCTGGCGCCGTCGGTGCTCTCGATCCTCACCTCGACCTTCGCCGACCCGAAGGAGCGGGGCCGCGCCTTCGGGATTTACGCCACCATCGCCATCGCCGGATCCGCCTTCGGGCTCATCCTCGGCGGCTTCCTGACCCAGTACGTCGACTGGCGCTGGTGCCTGTACGTGAACCTGCCCATTGCCGGACTGGTCCTCCTCGGTGCCGTCAGGCTGATACCCGCGCGCGCGGGCATCGCGGGCATCCGCCTGGACGTGCTGGGCGTCGTCCTCGGGTGCGGCGGACTCGTGGCTCTCGTGTACGGGCTCGGCGAAGCCGGCACCAGCGGCTGGGGCGCCACCGATGTCGTCGTGGCCCTGGTCGTCGCCGGGGCGCTCCTCAGCGCGTTCGTCCTGTGGCAGAGCAAAGGCCCCAATCCCCTCCTTCCCCTGCGCGTCGTACGCAACCGCAACCGCGCCGGCTCGTTCATCACGATCCTGCTGGCAGTGACCGGGATGTTCGGGACATTCCTGTTCCTCACCTACCTGCTCCAGACCGTCGACCACTACTCGCCGCTCAAGACCGGCGTCGCCTTCCTCCCGCTGATGGCCATGAACGCACTGGCCGCGACCCAGGTGGCGAGCCGTCTCATGCCGCACGTGCGGACCCGGCTGCTCGTGGTCCCCGGCCTCCTGTTGGCGGCGCTGGGCGTCTCTCTCTTCACCCAGCTGACACCCGATGCCTCCTACTGGAGCAACGTGCTGCCGAGCGAGTTGCTCCTGGGCTTCGGACTGGGCCTGGCCATCGTGCCCTGCATCAGTACGGCCACCCAGAACGCCGAACCGAAGGACGTCGGTGTGACCTCGGCCATGACCAACACGTCCCAGCAGATCGGGGCCTCCATCGGCACCGCCCTGCTGAACACCATCGCGGCTGCGGCCACCGCCACCTATCTCACGTCCCACCACGTGCAGAGCAGCACCGTGGTGGCCGACGCCACGGTGCACGGCTACGCCACGGCGAGTGCCTGGGCCGCGGGGATCCTCGTGCTGGCGGCGGTCCTCGCCGGCATTCTGATCGACGTCCACCCCGGACAACGCGTGGAGCCGGCTGTCGCGGTCGAGGAAGCCGTGTCGCCTGAGTACTGAGCGCACGGGAACGCACGGGAACGCACGGGAGCGCACGGGAGCGCACGGGAACGCACGGGAGCGCAAGGGTCTTCGCTCTTCGCCGACCGGCCCTCTCCCGATCGGGCTCAGCCCACTGACAGGAGCGACGGCAGCTCCGCCAGCGTGGTCACCACCGCCCGGCGCGGGAAGATCCTCTCGAGCAGGAAGGTGTGGACCTCGGGGTCCGTGTCGGCGCACCCGTCGGCCAACACCAAGACCCGGTAGTCGAGGTCGTGCGCCTCGATCACCGTGGACAGCACCACCCCACTGGTGCTGATGCCGGCCAACACCAGGGTGTCAACCCCCGAGTCCTGCAATTGGTCGTGCAGGTCGGTGGTGGAGAAGGCCCCGATCCGCGTCTTGCGGACGACCACGTCGCCGGGCACAGGGGCCACGCGCCCGTCAATGGCCGTCGTCGGCGAGTCGGCGTGGAACGTGCGACCCGAGTCCCGCACCGACACCCCCATCCGGCTCGAGTCGGGAAAGTCGAAGTCCTCGTCCTCGAAGGCCACCCGGACGTAGCCGATCTGCCCGCCCCAGTCCCGGACCAGATCGATGGCAGCGCGCACCCGCTCCACGAGCTGGTCGGCCTCCGGGACGCGGGCCACGATCCCGGCCTGATAGTCCATGAGGAGCAGGGCGGTATGTGGGCTTTCGAGCAGCGGGATCTGGTCGGTCATCGGGTCGTGCTCATTTCAGGTGTCGGGGTGGTCGGGACCAGTGGTGCGCGAGCATCGGTGACGCGCCGGCCGCGCAGTAAGGAGGCCAGCCCGGCGATCACCGAGAGGCCGGTGGCGAAGGCGAAGACCACCACCAGTCCGTGGTGGAACGGCTCGGAGATCAATTGCGGGAAGAAGGTGTGGCCGGTGAGCAGGTGCCGGCTGGACGTCGAGAGAGTGGCCAGCGCGCCGCTGGGGGCCAACAGGTGCTGAATCGGGTTGACCCCGAGCAGCGCGGCGAACAACGAGGCCACCGGCGGCAGGGAGCCCACGTGTTGGGCCACGCTCTGCGTGACGCCGTGCTGGTGCAGCCCGTTGGTCAACGTCGTCGAAAGCGTGCCGGTCAGCCCGGCGATCATGAGGGAGAAGAAGATCCCGATGGAGAGCGCCGTCCCCGAGTTCTGGAATGTCGCCCGCATGCCCGAGGCAGCTCCGCGCAGACGGGCCGGAACGCTGCTCATGATGGACGACGTGTTGGGCGCGGCGAACATCCCGCTGCCGATGCCGCTGGCCGTGATGAGCAGTGCGAAGGACCAGTACGGAAAATCCACCGGGAGCGCCAAGAGGCCGACGAAGCTGCCACCGAACACCACCGTCCCTGCGGTGGCCATGCCCCGGGAACCGAACCGGTCCGACAGGGTCCCCGCCAGCGGACCCGAGACCAAGAAGCCCGCCGTCAGCGGGAGGAGGAAGATACCGGCCCACAGTGGCGTCTGGCCGTACGAGTACCCGTGCAAGGGCAACCAGATGCCCTGCAGCCAGATGATGAGCACGAATTGCAGGCCGCCGCGGGCCACGGCCACCGCGAACGCGGCGATGTTGCCGGCCGTGAAGGCGCGGATCCGGAAGAGGCCGAGCTGGAACAGCGGTTCGGCCACCCTCGTCTCGATCACGACGAACGCGCCGAGCAGGGCAGCGCCGCCGATGAGGAGCAGGTCGACCGCCGGGCTCGTCCATCCCATGGCGTGGTCGCGGTACGGCTGAATCCCGTAGGTGACGCCGACCAGGATGGCGCCGAGCCCGACGGCGAACGTCACGTTGCCCCACCAGTCGATGCGACCGCCTTGGCGGTCGCTGATCTCGCGGAGCCTCCAGTAGGCCCACAGCGTGCCGAACACGCCGACGGGGACGTTGACCCAGAAGACCAGGCGCCAGTCGACCGCAGCCAGCAGCCCGCCGGCGACCAGGCCCACGAACATGCCGGCCAGGGCGGCCACCTGGTTGAGGCCGAGCGCGAACCCCCGCTGCCGGCTCGGGAAGGCATCGGTCAGGATCGCCACCGAGTTGGCGGTGAGCATCGACCCGCCCAGCGCCTGAACGAGGCGCCACCCGATGAGCCACTGCGCGCCGCGCACACCCATGTACGGGCACACCGAGAGGAGGATGGACGAGACGGTGAACACGACGAATCCGGCGTTGTAGATCTTGACCCGGCCGAACATGTCGCCCAGTCGCCCGAAGGTCACCACCGTGACCGCCTGCACCAGGCGGTAGCCCATGATCATCCACAGGAGATACACAATGTTGCCCGGGGCCAGAGGATCGAGATGGATGCCCCGGAAGATGGCCGGCAGGGCGATGATGACGATGGAGCCGTCGAGCGTGGACATGAACACCGCCGCGGTGGTGTTGGCCAGGGCGACCCAGCGGTAGTGGTCGTCGACCTTCGCCGACGGGTCCTCTTCCACCGTTTCCACCGTCATCACGTGCCTTGCGCCAGTCGTTCGAACAACGGGGCGGCGGCGCGCAGCTGCTCGAGCTCAGCCGCCGTGAAGCCGGTCGCCAGCGCCCGGACCATGGCGTCGGTCCCGGTGGCCCGCCGCTGTTCCAACGCCCGTCGCCCGGGGGCCGTCAGCGACATGACCACCTTGCGCCCGTCCCCGGGATCCGGCCGCCGCTCCACGAAGCCCCGCTCCTCCAGGCCGGCCAGCGTGGCGCCCATGGACTGGGGGCTGATCTGCTCCTGCTTGGCCAGCTCGCTGCTGGTCGCCGGCCCCTCCCGGTCGAGCCGGGACAGGCAGGTGGACTCGGGCATGGTGAGCTCGCCGGCGGCCTTCCTCTGGCGCAGGCGACGCACGAGCACACCGACGCTGGCGCTCAGGTCGGCCACCAGCTCGTCGATGCCAGGGTCACCCGCCATGCCTTCAGGCGACCTTATCAGTTTGACTTACTACATGTCAGGCCACCAGCTCGGGGCCCGACCACTCGAAGCCCTCGCCGTCGACGAGCTCGAACTCGCTGTCCGCGGCCTGGCGGGCGATCTCCGCTTCGGCGTCGCCCGGCGCGGCCGTCTCGGTCCCGGGCAGGTGGACCAGGAGGGCCACCATGACCAGCGCCGCGATGCCGAAGAGGGCGGCGATGCCGAACGTGATGTCGAGACCGTGCACCAGGTGGGTCGGCACACCCGCCCCGGCCTTCAGCTGGGCGTGGCCCGCGGCCGCGCTCAGGACGGTCACGAGCACCGCCAGTCCCAGGGCGGCACCCACCTGTTGGGTGACGTTGACCAGGCCGGACGCCGCCCCCGCGTCAGCGGGCTCGACGCCGGCGAGCCCGGCCTGGGTCAGGGGCACCAGCGCGGTCCCCGAGCCCACCCCCAGGAGGACGAGGCTGACGAAGATCTGCAGGTACGACGCCCCGGCGTGGAGCTGGGTCGACATGAGCAGGGCGATCACGGTGAGGCTGATGCCGCTCATGATGAGCACCTTGGGGTGGACCCGGCGGATGAGCACCTTGCTCACCAGCTGTGACGACAGGAACACCGACGCCGGCACGGGCAGGAAGCACAGGCCGGTGCGCAGGGGCGAGTAGCCCTCCACGTCCTGGAGGAACTGGCCGACGAAGAAGAACATGCCGTACATGCCGGCGTACATCAGCCCACGCGAGACGTTGGCCGTTGTGCGC
>Ga0302325_10026590_pt1 | contig 12013 bp, 8 predicted proteins | sample Palsa_T0_2_FD_201948 | JGI IMG/M metagenome (GOLD analysis project Ga0302325, IMG submission 201948) | Peat permafrost microbial communities from Stordalen Mire near Abisko, Sweden - Palsa_T0_2 | ecosystem: Environmental > Terrestrial > Soil > Palsa > Peat permafrost | place: Sweden: Abisko...
CGGCGTTGCTCCAAGTCTTCTTACGGTGTCATGCTTCTTGGCCGACGCCGCACCGTAGGTTGTGGCTCCCACAAGCCGCAGCAGTTGCAGCGCCGCCGTGCCAACGCCGCCGGCGGCGCCGGTAACAGCGCGCTCTGGCCGGAACGTACTTTTGCGACGCGGTGAATCATTTGCCAGGCGGTGACGTAATTCAATATCACCGCGGCCGCCTCGACGTCGGAGACTTCGTCGGGAATTGGCAGGAAGTGCTCTGCCTCACGCATCACAAGCTCGCCGTAGCCGCCGTACAATGTGAGCGCGGCAACCCGCTGACCGATCTTGAAACCGGTCACGCCGGGGCCGATTGCGTCTACGACTCCGGCTACTTCGTAGCCGGGTACGAAAGGGATCGACGGGGCGTAGCGATATTTGCCGGCGAGCATGATGAGATCGGTGGAGCCCACACCGGCTGCGCGCACGCGGACGCGCAGCTCGCCTGATCCAGGCTCCTCGATCGCAAGCTCGACAGGCTGCAGTGCCTCTGGGCCGCCTGCCTTCGTCAGCATTAGCGCTCGATATGTTGTCGCCATACGGCCTTCAAGGTTCGCGCTTGGCTTCAGACGCATCCACCCTGCGCAACATCCCCAGGCTTACACGCCCGGATTATTCTCGGCTCGTTTCTTGAGCGCGTCGTTCATGGCCATGAAGCCCGCTTTGGTCCCCGTATCAAGACGGGCCTTCATCAGGCCAACCAGCAATCCACTGAATCGCTCGCCCTGCACGAAGCGCGCCTGGCCCGGAGACGTCTGCGACATCCGAAAGTAATGCTCGCCGTCAAAGATTCCAGGTATCAGAAAATGCCCGAGCCAGCGCAATTCGAGATTGGCTGTTGCAACGAGAATGGTTGGGCGGAATGTCATGGCGCTATTGCCAGCTGGTTGAATGCACACGGTGAGTCGCTTGCCCTTTTCAACCGCGCCCTCTATCGAGCGGATGAAAGGATTCCAACCCGGATAAGCCGAAAACTCGGTAAGGATGGACCAAAGCCGCTCAGGAGTGGATGCAATGTCGATCTGCGTCCGGATTTCGTGCATACCAGCCCCCCTAAGCTGAATGGGACATGCGACTCGAGCTACCTGCGATGCCGCTCCTGCAGGGTAGCGCGATCAAGAGCCGCCAGTGTGGGATATCGAACCTGCGCAGCGGCGGCTCGATGAGCATTTGGGCGCAAAAGCTTCTTGGTCCTATCAGTCACGCTGGCGGCGGCCGATGATCGACAGGCTGATGAGCCTTGCGATCATGATGGCCGGATACAGTTGCCCAAATAAGGCTTCCGATGCCGCAAGCGACCGTGCGATCGGGCTAACAGGCACGATATCTCCGTAACCGAGCGTCGTCAGCGTTACGAAGCTGAAGTAACGAATGAGCCCGGTTCGCACCGAGGCGGTATCATAGGTCTCGGAGATATGAATTGCGGCAGGATCGAAAGCCAGCAGAACGGAGTATGAGTAGGCCCAGGCCATGCCAGCCAGCAAGTAAACGCAGATTGCGCCCTGTACGCGGTGATGCGTGATGTTTCCCGGACGGAAAACCCGCACGGTGACGATCACGGCGAGCATCAGAACGAACGCCAATCGCGAAAGATCATCGATCACCCACAGAGCTTTCTGATTGGCGAAGTGCGCCGCCCAGTCAAGTCCGATGCCCGCGGCAGCAAGGATGATGACGACGATGAGCATGCCGCGATTGCCCGACACGGCCGCGACGCCCGTGACTGTAAGCACGGCGACGAAGGCGAGCATGATCTCGGAGCCGATGAGAGCGCTGCTGGCAAGCGGCGTCACGACAAACAGCGTCAGCACCAGCATCACGAGCAGTGCCGTCAGGTTGTACTCGTCATCCCAGAAGCGCGTGATACTTGGCAGTCTGGATATCAGCGGCAAAAGTTTTTTGACTCGTGTTGGCAAGTGTTATGTCCTTATTCCGTTTACGCGCTGGGCAGCGTGCGTTAAATGTGTCTGCTTGACTTCAGTTCCAAAAATTCGTTCCCGGTCGCTCGCTGGAGAATTCTTATCATTTATTCATGAGCGCCACTGTGAAAGGGCTGCCGCCGGCGGCTGACACGGACTTATGCCGGCGGCGCGATCGTCGGGTCAGTGGGCAGCCGCGAATCGAAGCCAGAAGCGAAGAATGGTGGCTCCTTGCGGGCGCTGTTGAGGAGTCATGCGATAATGCGTGGGCGATCACGGCCATGCGATTTGTAAACGACATTAGGGACCCAAGGGTTGAACAGCGAATTGACCTCGACGATTAGCTGGAGCTTCGGTGCAGGCGCACCGATGCTGAGAGTGTAAAGACGCATGGCGATTCTTAATGTACGCCACCGCACCTGTTACCGTTATACGCAGGCTGTGGAGTTCGGCGAACACCGCCTGATGTCCCGGCCGCGCGACAGCCATGACTTGCGCCTCATCGACACGACGCTGCTGATCGATCCGCCGGCGAGCGCGCTGCGATGGATACACGATGTTTTCGGTAACTCCATCGCTATCGCATCTTTCGAGCGCTCGGCGGACACGCTGACCTTCGAATCCGCCTTTCGGGCCAAACATTATCCGGTCATCTCGGAGGAAATCGTGGTCGAGCCGTACGCCTCGCGCTTTCCGTTCAGCTACTCAGGTGACGATGCGCTCGATTTGGGGCGGACAAAGGAGCGCCACTACGTGGACCCGGAGCACAGGATCGACCAGTGGGTCAAAAGCGTGCTCGACCGCACCTCCGGCGGCGGGACATTTGCGACGCTCGTTGCCATGAACTCGACCATCAAAGAGCAGTTTCAGTATCTTGCCCGTGAGCGCGAAGGCGTCCAGTCTCCCCTTGAGACACTCGAGACCCGCACTGGCAGCTGTCGGGACTTCGCGGTCTTCATGATGGAGGCGGTGCGAAGTCTGGGCTTAGGCGCGCGCTTTGTGTCGGGCTATCTCTACGACGAATATCTGGTTGGCGCCGCCGGTGGCATGGTGGGCACGGGCGCAACCCACGCCTGGCTGCAGGTTTACTTGCCGGGAGCCGGGTGGGTGGAGTTCGATCCGACCAACGCTCTCGTCGGCGGCCGCAATCTCATTCGCGTGGCGGTCGCACGCGATGCCGCGCAGGCCGTGCCGGTATCGGGCAGCTTCAAAGGCTCTCCGGGCTCATTCATATCGTTGTCCGTGAACGTGACCGTCACTACGGAGTGATTGGATCGACGCTCACGGACACCGTGAGCTCATGCTCCGCGCCACCCAGGATTACGCCGTGCAGTGGTGACACGTCGCCGAAATCCCGTCCCCAGGCGACCGCAATGTGATCCGTACCCACCCAGACATTGTTCGTCGGATCGAATTCGAGCCAGCCGAAGGGCGGTGTGTACACGGCCACCCAGGCGTGTGAGGCACCGGCTCCGACCGCGGCGGACGCGCCCGGGACCGAACCGTGCGCGGGGCCCGCGCGCAAATATCCGCTGACGTAGCGCGCCGCCAAGCCGCGTGATCGCAGACAGGCGATCATCACATGCGCAAAGTCCTGGCAAACCCCGCGGCGCTTCTTCAGCACCTCGCGCAGCGGCGTGCGCACGGTCGTCTCACCCTTGGCGTATTTCATGTCGCGAAAGAGCTTCACCATCAGTGCAGCCGCACAGGTGAGAATCGGTGAGCCAGCCGGAAAGCATTCGGCCGCGTAGTCCGTGAATTCCTGCTTCACGCGCACGTACGGAGATTCATGCCGAAAGCGGCAGGCCTCGAGATTCTCGCGCGTTGGCCACACGCCATGATAGGCGAGCTCAGCACACAACCGTTCCCAGGGCATGCTGTGCTCGGCGAAAACCTTCGGCCGCGGGTGCACGTCGACCTCCATGTGCGTCAGCACCTCGAGCCTGCGATGCGGATGCTCAAGTTCGATGCGTGTCAACGCATTGCCGAAGGCATCAATCTCGTCGCGCCGTCGAAAACTCGTCGGGTCCACCGTGATGGTGTGTTCCAGGCATTGCTGGAAGGGCGCCGGTCGGGGCACGAGGTGCAGCAGGTGATGCGCGTGCAGCACTTCGCTTGCGTATTCGTAGGCCGTTTTGTGATGGATGCAATAGCGCATGGTTTACGTCCACACTGACTGCGAGTCGCCGGTGTGCGAGAAATGGCGCATCGAGAGCCGGTCGGAGAGCTGTGCCGCCGCTGAATGCAGAACTTGCAGCTGCGCCGCGAGAGCGAGCCGCGCCGCCCGCGCCTCATCGCCGTCACTCTCGAGCCTGATGAGGTCGCTGTCGGAAAATTCAGGGATGGGTGCTTCGAGACCCGGATCGCGGCTGATCCGCAAAGATACCGCGAGCTCATCCAGGTCGCGTGCAATTGATCCGAACTGGAATGCGAGCGCGACCGGATGATGGGCATCGCGCACCAACAGATCGAGCGCCGAACCCAGGCGCGGGGCGACAAAATAGCGCGATCGATAGATGCTGATGCTGTGACACGCATCGAGCAGCCACTCGACCTGGCCCTGGCGCGTCGCCGAGGTGGCGATGAGATGCTGCGCGAGCAGACCTGCGGTGAACTGCAGTCGCTCGACACGGCGGCCGATCCGCAGGAGCCGCCAGCCTTCATCGTGTGTCATATCCTCGGCGGCATAGCCGCTGAGCGCGGCCAACGACAACGCGAGCCGCTCGAGTGCCTCGCGCGGTTCCTGGCGTGACGCCGCCGCCTCCTGGACTTGCCGCTGCAGCCCGACCACTGCGCGCCAGTAACGTGCCGACAGACGACTGCGCACTTGCGACGCGCACCATGCGATGTGCTTGACGTCCGCCGCAATACCATAGGGATCCGGCCCGTCGCGAAGATTTGCGGGCTGCGGGTCCTTCGCGATGACACCGAGGGCGCGGCAGATGCGCACCGCATGAATCCACACACCGCGGTCGACGCGCACCCGCACCGTGCTGCGCAAGAGCCGTGCGTTGTCGGCGCAGCGAACCGTGTAGCGTCCGAGCCAGAAGAGATTTTCGACGAGACGCGAGGGCACATCATCGGGTCGTATCGACACCTGCAGGCGGCGATGCATTCCCGTCGTCGCGCGCTCATCCTCGCCGTCTGACAGCACCCAGATGTCCTTGCTGCCGCCGCCGCGCTGTGTCGATACCACGTCGGTCGCATTCTCTGCGGCGACCCGTGCAAGTCCGCCGGGCAGCACGCGAAATCCGGTCTGCGTTGCAATCGCGTAGACACGGATCGTGAACGCTCTGGCCGCGAGACTCGGTGTGCCGTTCGAGCGCCACACAGGTGCCTGCGACAATGCGACGTGCTCCTGCGCAACGTACGCGTAGGGTCGCGCCTTGAGGCGCCGGATGAGCGCCTCGCGCTCCTCTCCCGTCGTGTCGCTGCCGAATACCGGCTCGAAGTTCTGGTTGGGGTAGCTCGGCTTCACGACAAGCCGGTCGAGGTTGCCGAGCACATAGTCGAGCGCCGGCTTCTCCCCGCACCACCAGGTGGCGACCGAAGGCAGCTGCAACGACTCGCCGAGCAGACGCTCGGCGATGCCCGGCAGAAAACCGAGCCACGCTGCGGATTCGAGCACACCCGTTCCCAACGCATTGGTGATTACAACATTGCGCGCGCGGATGGCGCTGATGAGTCCGGGCACGCCCAAAGTCGAGGCGCCGCGCAGCTCCACCGGATCGCAGTAGTCATCGTCCAAGCGCCGCAGGATCGTATGCACCCGCTTCAGGCCGCCGAGGGTCTTCAAATACACGATCTCGTTGCGCACCGTGAGGTCGTGTCCTTCGACGAGCGGCAGGCCCAGCTGCCGTGCCATATAGGCATGCTCAAAATACGTCTCGTTGAAAGGGCCCGGCGTGAGAATCACGACCAATGGATTGGCGTCGTTCTCCGAGAGGCTGCGCAGGCGCTCGCGCATCTCACTGAAGAAATCACGCACCCGGCGCACGCCCAGATCGCGGATCGCCTCGGGCAGAACCTGTTCGACAATGTCGCGGTTTTCAAGCGCGTAGCCTGCTCCCGAGGGCGACTGGGTGCGATCGGCGAGCAGCCACCAACGCCCATCCGGCGCGCGCGCAAGATCGGCGGCATAGATGTGCAGCCAACTTTCGCCCTTGGGCGCCAGCCCATGGCACGGCCAGAGAAAATTCGGGTGGCCGAACGGCAGCTCAGGCGGCACGAGGCCCTCCGCGAGCAGGCGCTGCGGCCCGTACAAATCCACGAGCAGCGCTTCAAGCACGCGTGCGCGCTGTACGACGCCTTTCTCGATCTCGCGCCACTCGTGCTGCGAGAGCATGAGCGGCAGTGGATCGAGCGCCCACGGACGGTCGGCGCCCTGGGGATCGGTGTAGACGTTGTAGGCGACGCCGTTTTCGACTATCAGGCGGCGCGTGAGTTCGAGCGCGCGCCGTGCCGTATCGTGGGCTTTACTGCCGGTCAGACGCTCGATGAGCGGCCGCCAGTGTGCGCGCACCGCGCCGCTCGCATCCAAAAGCTCATCGTAGCGGCGCGAATCGGGCACGTAGGTGGAAAGCGACGCCTCCGCTGCGGCATCAGGGGTCGGCGCGCGTTTGTCGCTCGCAGCTTCGCTCTTCATGTCATGTGCGGCGCAGATCAAGTGTGTAGGGGAAATCCGGACTCAACTGCGCAGGCAAGAGCGAGTACTCGCCCGGAGTATGTCCCATGCGAAAAAAACGCGCGAGCCTGCGGCTCTCCGATTCGAAGGCGTTCACGGGAAACGCGGTGTAGTTGCGGCCGCCCGGATGCATGACGTGATACTGGCAGCCGCCGAGCGAGCGGCTCATCCAGGTATCAAAGAGATCGAAAGTCAGGGGCGAGTGCACACCGACCGTCGGATGCAGCGCGGACGAGGGTTGCCAGGCGCGGTAGCGTACCCCGGCGACGAACTCTCCGGCGCTACCGGTGGGTTGCATCGGAATCGGTCTGCCGTTGCAGGTGACGACGAACCGCTCCGGTGTAAGTCCCGTCGCTTTGACTTGTATGCGCTCAAGCGATGAGTCGACGTAGCGTGTGGTCGCGCCGGCTGCTCCCTCCTCACCCATCACGTGCCAGGGCTCAAGTGCCGAGCGCAGTTCGATCTCGACGCCGCGTGCGGCGAAATCACCGTATTTTGGGAAGCGGAATTCGACGTGCGGTGCGAACCACGCGGCGGAGAGCGGATAGCCTGCCGCCTCCTGCTCGGCGATCACGTCGGAGAAGTCCTGCGCGATGAAGTGCGGCAGCATGAAGCGGTCGTGCAGCTGCGTGCCCCAGCGCACGAGTCGCGCCGGCGAGTAGGGCGTGCGCCAGAAGCGCGCGACGAGCGAGCGCAGGAGCAGCTGCTGTGTGAGGCTCATGCGCTCGTGGGGCGGCATCTCAAACGCGCGCAGCTCAAGCAATCCGAGCCGGCCCGTCGGGCCGTCGGGCGAATACAGCTTGTCAATGCAGAATTCGGCGCGATGCGTGTTGCCGGTCACATCGATGAGGAGATTGCGGAACAACCGGTCGACGAGCCAGGGCGGACATGGCGTGCCCGGCGGCGGCAGTTGCCGAAAGGCGATTTCGAGCTCATTCAACGAGTCATTTCTGGCTTCGTCGACGCGTGGCGCCTGGGACGTTGGACCGATGAACAAACCTGAGAACAGATACGACAGCGAGGGGTGATTGTGCCAATACGCCAGAAGGCTGCGCAACAGATCCGGGCGGCGCAGAAATGGCGAGTCAAGCGTGCTCGCGCCGCCCAGGACAAAATGATTGCCGCCACCGGTGCCGGTGTGGTGGCCGTCGAGCATGAATTTCTCGGACGTGAGCCGCGAGAGCCGCGCGTTTTCATACAGATGTGTGGTCCGATCCACGAGCTCATTCCAGCTCGAGGACGGGTGAATATTGACCTCGATCACGCCCGGATCCGGCGTCACCCTGAAATTATTGAGGCGCGGATCGCGCGGTGGTTCGTAACCTTCAAGCACGATCGGTTGTGATAAGGATTCAGCGGCCGCTTCGACCGCGGCGATGAGCTCAAGGTAATCGGCAACTTCCTCGGTCGGCGGCATGAAAATGTAGAGCACCCCATGACGAGGCTCCGCGCAGAGCGCGGTTCGGGCGATCCAGTGCGCCGACTCATGCTGGCGCGGCGCGCGCGCTGCCTGCGAATCCTCAAATCCGGGTTTTGACGCCGCAAGCCGCGCGCGAATCTGCGCATGCCCGGGCAGCGGCGCGAACGCCTGGTTGGGATCGGGTGCGTGGAATTGCGGGCGGTCCTCAGGCGCTGCCCACGGCAGTGAATCAAGCGGCAAGCGCATGCCCATGGCGGAGTCACCCGGCAGCAAATAGCAACGCTCGCGGCGCAGAAACCAAGCGCCCGAGCGCCAGCGTGCATGGGCGGGATCCCGGGCGATAGGCAATACGAAGCCGGTCGCGCTCTCGAGCTTGTTCTCGAACAGGCGGGCGAGGCGCGCGGCTTCCGCGGCGTCATCGAGCTTCGCATCGCGGCCGTCGACATTGGCGGGCAAACGCCGTTCTCGCCATTCATAGTAAAAGGGGTCTTCGTAGGCTGGGAACGCGAGCGCCGGCGATAGGCCCAGTTGCGATGCGACGCTTGCGAGGAATTGCTGCGCGGCAGCCGCGCTCACTCCATAGTCGAGCGTCTCATCCGCGATCAATGCAGGATTGCGCCAGATCGCCTCGCCGTCGCGGCGCCAGAAGCAGTTGAGCGACCAGCGCGGCAGCTGTTCGCCCGGGTACCACTTGCCCTGGCCAAAGTGGGCGAGTCCCGTCGGGGCGTAGCGTTCGCGCAGCCGCTGATAAAGATCTACCGCGAGGATGCGCTTGTTTTTTCCCAAAGCGCCCGTGTTCCATTCCGCGGCATCCGGATTATCCGCGGACACGAAAGTCGGCTCGCCGCCCATCGTCAGACGCACGTCGAGCTTCGCCAGGTCCGCATCGACCGCATGGCCCAGAAGCTCGATCTCCTGCCACTGCGCATCGCTGTAGGGTTTCGTGACGCGCGGTGCTTCCCAGATGCGATCCACACGCAGCGAGTGCTCGAACGTGACGGCGCATTCTTCGACCAGGCCCGCAACAGGCGCGGCAGATGACGGCTCAGGCGTGCAGGCGAGCGGGATATGCCCTTCACCGGCGAGAAGCCCCGAAGTGGGATCAAGACCGATCCATCCCGCGCCAGGCAGGTACACCTCGCACCAGGCATGCAGGTCGGCGAAATCGGCGCTCGGACCTGCCGGGCCGTCGAGGGACTTCACATCAGCGGCGAGCTGGACGAGATAGCCCGAAGCGAAGCGGGCGGCGAGTCCCAGGTTTCGCAAGAGCTGCACCAGAAGCCAGGCCGAATCGCGGCATGATCCCGAGGCATTGATGAGCGTCTCTTCGGGCGTCTGCACGCCGGGCTCGAGCCGGATCAGATAGCGCACATCCCGCGCCAGGCGGCTATTCAGGTCGACGAGGAAATTAGCCGTGCCGACCGGAAGGCGGGAAATCGTGGCCAGGTACTGCGCGAACCGCGCGCTTACGGGCGCCCTCGTAAGATACGGGGCGAGATCGCGGGCTTCCTCCGCCGAGTAGCTAAATGGAAAACTCTCCGCGTGCGGCTCAAGAAAGAAGTCGAACGGATTCAGCACCGCCATTTCGGCGATCAGATCGACATCGATCCGCAAGTCGTCGGTTTTATCCGGAAACACGACGCGTGCGAGATAGTTTGATTCCGGATCCTGCTGCCAGTTGATGAAGTGGCGGGCGGGTTCAATGCGCAGCGAATACGACAGAATGCGCGTGCGCGAATGCGGAGCCGGCCGCAGCCGCACGACGTGCGGGCTTAAGGTCACGCTCCGGTCATACCGGTAATGCGTAACGTGATTCAGCGCAACATGGATCGACACTGGCGGGCATTATACGGATGCCGCCGGGGATGGGGACGGTCCGCGGCATCTCCTGCACCAATTCCGGGCCGCGGCGCACCGTCGTGGGTCACGGTGGTCACATTTGATTCCCACCGAACTGGGGCTAGTATGTTCTTGAAAGTGCCAGATGTTCCCGTCCAAGCCCCGTAAGAGCGCTGATGAGCATCGATTGGACCCGCTACTGCGCAGCCGGACTGCATGACGAGCTGATCGGCCCGGGCGGCGGTGCGCGCGTCGCCGGTCGGGCACTCGTGCGTCATCTATCGGAGCTCGGTAGCGAAGAGATAGGCGTGCGCCAGCACGCCGCGGAACTCGCGATCAAGGTAATGGGCGTGACCTTCACCGTCTATCACCAGCAGGGCGGGTCGATCGATCGCGCGTGGCCACTCGACATCATCCCGCGCATCATCGCCGCGAAGGAATGGAATCGCATCGCGTCGGGCCTCAAACAGCGTGTCGCCGCGCTCAATCACTTCATCGACGATGTTTATCATGCGCAGCGCATCGTCAAGGATGGGGTGTTCCCGCACTACATCATCGCGTCGTCGAAAAACTTCCGCGCCAATTGCGTCGGCATCAATCCTCCGCAAGGCTGCTGGGCGCACATCTGCGGCACGGATCTGGTGCGCGACAAAGATGGCACGTTCTATGTGCTCGAGGACAACCTGCGCGTACCGTCGGGCGTCTCATACATGATTGAGAACCGCCAGGTCGTGAAGCGCGTGCTGCCCGAGCTGTTTGAGAATACGGCGATCCTGCCGGTCGATGATTACCCCTCCCAGCTACACGAGATGCTGGTGGCGCTGTCGCCGCGGCGCGAGCATTTGCCGGAGGTCGTCGTGCTTACGCCTGGCATCTACAACTCGGCGTACTTCGAGCATTCGTATCTTGCGAGGCAGATGGGCTGCGAACTCGTCGAGGGCCGGGATCTTGCGGTGCACGAGGATGACTGCGTGTATATGCAGACGATCCACGGCTGGACGCGCATCGATGTGATCTACCGGCGCATCGACGATGACTTTCTCGATCCGGAATCGTTTCGCGCCGACTCCACGCTCGGTGTGCCAGGGCTCATGCGCGCGTGGGCGAAGGGCAATGTTGCCCTCGCTAACGCCCCCGGCGCAGGAGTCGCGGACGACAAGCTCGTCTACACCTACGTGCCCGACATGATTCGCTACTATTTGGACGAAGATCCAATTCTTCCGAACGTGCCGTCATGGCGCTGCGCAGAGCCGGATCAGCTCGAGCATGTCCTGCATCACCTGGATTCGCTGGTGGTCAAACCCGTCGACGGTTCGGGTGGCTATGGAATGCTGATGGGCCCGACCGCAAGCCAGCGCGAACGCAATCACTTTGCCGCACAGTTGAAGACGGCGCCGCGCGACTTCATCGCGCAGCCGGTGATCACCTTGTCTACCGTGCCGACATTCGTCAATGATCGCATCGAGGCGCGGCACGTGGATCTGCGCCCATTTATCCTGAGTGGTCCAAAGACCTACGTCACGACCGGAGGACTCACCCGCGTCGCGCTGCGTGAAGGCTCGCTCGTAGTGAATTCCTCGCAGGGCGGCGGCAGCAAGGACACCTGGATTGTCGATATGGAGGCATGAGCGGTGCTCTCCCGTGTCGCGGAGAATATCTACTGGCTGGCACGCTATCTTGATCGCGCGGAGAATACCGCGCGCCTCGTCAATATCAATTCGAATCTGCTGCTTGATCTGCCGCCCGGCCACCGGCCGGGGTGGCTGGCGCTCATCGACATTACCGGCAGCCGCGAGCTCTTCGATGCCCGCAAGATGCGCACCGAAGAGCGCGATATCGTTCATTTCCTGATCGCGGACCTGGATAATCCAGGATCGATTCTCTCGTCGGTCCGTTCCGCGCGCGAAAATGCCCGCACGCTGCGTGACGTCCTTCCCAACGAAGTTTGGGAGCACATGAATGAGCTCTTCATGGAAACGAAAGACGCGTTGCCGGCGGCCTTGAGCAAGCGCACACGCTTTCATTTCCTGCAGCGCATCATTCGCGGCATGCAGACCCTGACCGGCGAGCTCGAAGGTACGATGAGCCGCAATGATGCCTTCACATTGCTGATGCTCGGCC
>Ga0302325_10026591_pt1 | contig 12012 bp, 9 predicted proteins | sample Palsa_T0_2_FD_201948 | JGI IMG/M metagenome (GOLD analysis project Ga0302325, IMG submission 201948) | Peat permafrost microbial communities from Stordalen Mire near Abisko, Sweden - Palsa_T0_2 | ecosystem: Environmental > Terrestrial > Soil > Palsa > Peat permafrost | place: Sweden: Abisko...
GGTCCCGACGATGTTCGCCGTGTATTGCAGGTGCGAGCCGGAGTCCTTGACCTGGTCGTCCAGGTCCCTGATGCCGAAGTTGAGCAGCACGGCCAGGATGAACACCACGCTGGAGTGGCCAACGGAGAAGAAGAACCCCACCGACAGCGGTCGCTTGCCCTCGTTGACGAGCTTGCGGGTGGTGTTGTCGATGGCCGCGATGTGGTCGGCATCGAACGCGTGCCGCATGCCCAGGGTGTAGGCCAGCGCCCCGGTACCGACGCCGAAGACCGTTGTCTTGCTGATGTGGTAGTGGCCGCCGAGCGCGGCCGTCAGCATCCCCCAGCCCAGCACGTTGAGCCCGATGATGGCCGCGGCCATGCCGCCCACGCGGGCCCACTCCGCCGGGCTCAGCCCGCGGCGGATCTTCGCGATACGGCCCAGCGGACCGGCCATCAGGCCACCTCCCAGAAGACTGCAGGCGAGCCACCAGTCTAAAAATACTTGCAATTCATTTGCAATAGCGCATCATACGTACATGCGTCACGGCTGCCTTCTAGCCCGCGGGTACGGCGCTTCGCGGCGAGAGCCAATGACGAGGATCGGCCGCCAGCTGGCTGGTTCGCCCTCGTCTGCTGAGCTCCCGTGTGCGTTGAAAGGACTGCTAGCTACCCGGCGGTTACTTGGCGGCCAGGCTGGCGGGGTCTATGGTGGTTCTCAGGTGCGCCGGGAAGCCTGGTCGGCACGATATTCGTGACTCTCGAAGTCGTCCACCAGGAGCACCTCATGACCACACAGAACGCGCCCGCTGGCATCTTTCCCGTCACGAGCACCTCCGCACCGGCGAGTTCTTCGCCGGTCCCCGCCCCGCCGAGCTGGGTGTGGCGGCGGGGCGCGCTGATTCTTGCGGGCGCGGCGCAGCTGATCACCATCTCGGCGCTGACCAGCGCCGATCCGCTGGCCGTGACCTGGGCGTCGCTGCTGCTGGCCATCGCCCCGGCACCGGTGGCTGCGATCGCCGCGTTCGCCCCGGCCCCGGTGAGCAGGCTGGCCGCCGTCGCCGGCGTGCTGGTCCTGGTCGCGGGCATCGCGGGTTCGATCGTTCACACGGGGTTGTTTTTCGTCCCGGCGCTGGTGGTGCTGGCCGTCGGCGGCGTGAAGCTGCAGCGCGAGCAGGCCCGGCCCGGGCGGGAGGGATAGTGCCTAGCTGGCTGACCAGGGACCGCATCGCGATCCTGGCCGCGCTGGCGGCGCCGCTGGCAGTAGCGGCGGTCCTGCTGCCGTTCCGGGCGAGCTGGTCGAACACCAACGTGGCGTTGCTGCTGGTCGTCGTGGTGGTCGGGGTGGCGGCGGCCGGGAGCCGGACCGCGGGCGGCGTGGCGGCGGTGTGGGCGGCCATCTGGTTCGATTTCTTCTTCACCGTGCCGTATTACCGGTTCACGATCCGCGACCCGGCGGATGTCACCACGGCCGTCCTGCTGTTGCTCACCGGGCTGGCGGTGTCGCAGCTGGCGGCCCGGGCCCGGCGGCTGAAGGTCGTCGCGGTCACCGACGCGGGTTACCTCGGGCAGATCCACGAGATCGCCGCGCTGGCCACCTCGCCGGTGGTCCCTGACGTGGTGGCCGGCCGGGTCAGGGCACAGCTCGTCGGCCTGCTGGACCTGGAAGCGGCGCGCTTTGAGTACGGGTCGCTGCTCGGGCATCCGCCGCGCCTGGAGCCGGACGGGACCGTGCGGGTGGGTCACTCCCGGTGGGACGTTGACCTGTCGGGCCTGCCCGCGGAGGAGATCGAGCTGCGCGTCTTCGGCAACGGCCAGTATCACGGCCGGTTCATGCTCACCGCCAGGCCGGGTGCCAGGCCCTCGCTGCAGGCGCGCCTGGTCGCCGTCACGCTGGCCGATATGACCGGACGCGCGTTCGGGGCCGGCCAGACCTCGCGGAGCGCGTCCTGACGAACCAGCGAAACATTCCCCTGCGGCAAGGCGTGTCTGCCTCATGCCGTCGCGCGGCGGCTGGACGGCGTGTGGTTACCGCACCGGCCGGATCCGTCCGGCTGGGCTACGGCACCGGCTGATGCCGGCGCCCTGGATGGGCGCCGTGTTCGCGGTGGCCGCCGCGGTCAGCCTCGGAGCCAGCGCGGTCCTGGTGGTGCGGCTGGAACGGCTCGGCGCCCGGCTCGGCCTGTCCGAAGCGCTTCTCGGCCTGGTCGCGGCGCTGGCCGCGGACACCCCGGAGGTCACCTCGGCGGTGACCGCGCTGGCCCGCGGCCAGCACGATATCGGCACCGGCGTGGTCCTGGGCTCCAACGTGTTCAACCTGGCCGCCCTGATCGGGCTGGGCGCGCTGGTCGCCGGGGGCATCAAGCTGCATCGCCGGGTCGTCCTGTTCGAAGGCACCATGGCGCTGTGGATAGCCGCGCTTAGCATCGCCGCCGTGATGAGCCTGATCACCCCGGTGATCGCCCTGATCCTGGCCCTGGCCGTCCTGGCGCCGTACGTGTACGTGTCGGCCGTGCACCCCTCCGGCCGCGCCGCCCTTCCGCTGCCGCCCCGGCTGCGATCCTGGCTTGCCGGGGCCGTCGCCGAGGAAGAACAGGAACTATCCGAGGCCATCCACCCCGCCAAGGGCGGCCCGCGAGACGCTGCCATCGCCGTCCTCGCCCTCGCCGTCGTGGTGGCAGCCAGCGCGGCCATGGAGCGCAGCGCCTCCACCCTCGGTGCCCGCTGGGCCGTCCCGGGCGTGATCACCGGCGGCATCGTCCTGGCCGCGGTCACCAGCATGCCCAACGCCGTCGCGGCCGTCTACCTCGCCCGCCGGGGAAGAGCGTCGGCCACCCTCAGCGAGGCCTTCAACAGCAACTCCCTCAACGTCCTGGCCGGGCTGTTCATCCCCGCCGTGATCATCACCAGCCCCGGCCTGGCCGGCACCCCGAGGATCGCCATCTGGTACGGCGTCCTGACCATCGCCACTATCGCCCTGGCCCTGGTCGGCCGGGGCATCAACCGCCGCAGCGGCGCCCTGATCATCGCCGCCTACCTCGTCTTCACCATCACCGTCATCGCCAAGGCCATCCAGCCACCCGTGTAGACGATGCCGGGCAGGGCTGTCGGCTACCCGTGACAAGCTCCAGCGGAAACCACGTGCTCCGCGAATGGCCCCGACTGAGCTCAGCTGCCAGCCTGTCTGACGCGTATCTCAGCAACCGGAATTCGGGCTGCGACACTGGGGTCGAGCTTTAGGCCGTGGACCGGTTCGTGGACCGAGTCGCCGGATAATCCCAGCGCGGCGGGTGCCATCAGTGCCATGACCGGTGCTATCGCTGCAGCTAGAGCGTGTGCGGCTCGTGAGCATGCCTCTCGTAATGCGTAGGTCATCGGTTCGATTCCGATAGGCGGCTCGGAATATCTGCAGCTCAGAGGCATACTTTCGCTGGTCCGTCCTGATCGCGAACCAGGACCGTGGAACGAATAGCTCGTTCCACGAAGCCAGAATTCTCGATCGGAGGGGGCGCCGGTCATGCCGGATGGGCGGCGTGGTAATGCTCCCAGATCTCGGGGCGTAGTCGGCCGCGATCGGCGACGTCGATGCCGTGTTCCTTCGCCCATGCCCGGGCCTGCGAGGCCGAGACGGGGATCACTCGGCCCGGCTTCCGCGGCCCGGCGGGCATGGGCCCGGGCAGCGGGGGTCTGGGCTCGGCCATCTCGCCGCCTGGGGAAAGCGGGATCTCGCCGACCACTGGGAAGGCGAAGCCGATCTTCTTGTAGGCGGTGAGTCGCCTGCCATGCATGCGGGTGAGCATTGGTACGCGGGTGTCGGCGTAGTCATGTACCTCGGCTGTCGTCTTCCCTGGTAGGTCCCGCATGATTCGGCCGACGTTCTGCGTGATGATCGATTCGGAGGAGGACGGTGAGCACAAGAACAGGGTGTCGAGTGCCGGACAGTCGAACCCCTCACCGATGTAACTGGCGGTCGCTGCGAGCAGAAGCGGTTCGCGCGTGTCAGCCGGATCCCAATCCGCGAGTCGCCTCAAGATGGCACGCCGCTGCCCGGGGGAGACGGAGCCATGCAGGACCGTCGGTGCTAGGCCGCGGGAGGTGATCTCTGCTGCGAGCAGGTCGACATGCTCAGTGCGGCCGGCCATCACCAGGCAATTACAGCCGCGTCTGATGGCGCGTACAACGTCATCGACGATCTGCGCGGTGCGGGTCCGGTCCGATACCAGCGCTGGGATGATGATCGACTGAAGGATGCCCGGGGTGTCGCTATCTATGTCCTCGCGGATAGTCGTGGCAGTCGGATGAACATGCAACTCCTGGACCAGGTCCGTCTCACTTGGGATCTTGTAGCGCACTGGCCCGCAGTGCATGAACATGATTTCCTCGCGGCGGTCTGGTCGCCTGGGTGTCGCCGTGAGCCCGAGCCAGCGTCGCGCCGGGATCGACCTGATCGCCGCAGCAAATGTCTTCGCCGCGACGTGGTGGCACTCATCGACGATGACGAGCCCGTACTCCGAGAGGATTTTCGCGGGGTCGTCAGCCCGGGTGAGCGCCTGCAGTGTTGCCAGGTCGATCCGCCCGGTGAGTTTCGTCTTCTTGCCGCCGCCGAGCTGGCCGATCTCCTTCAGGCCGAGGCCGAGGTGTGTGCACAGCCGTTCCTTCCACTGGTCCACCAGCGGAGTCCTGTCGACTAGGATCAGCGTCGGTACCTGGTGCCGGGCGATCACGCTGCATCCCATCACCGTCTTCCCCGCGCCGGGAGGCGCGACGAGAACCCCGAGTTCGTGGGCGGCTATCGCGTCCACTGCAACCCGCTGTTCCGTCCGCAACGTTCCGGAGAACATGACCTTAAGCTCTGCGGGGGCGCTGCGGAGATCGGTGATCGCTAGGCGGCTGCCCGCCTTCTCGATCAGCTGTGCGGCGCGGTCGGCGACGCCCCGCGGCAGGAGCAGCCGATCGAGTGACTCCTCGTAGCAACGCAGCATCCGGGGCGCGCCCCATACGCTCAACCCGATCTGCTGCCGACTGTAGAACTCCGGGTTATGCAGCGACGCGAGATGCTTCAGCGACGACAGCAGGCTTGGCGGAAGCCCTGCCCGCCGGATCGCCAGCATCCCGCTCAGCTCTGCCTTGATGACCTCCGGAGGAGGAGGATCCTCGGCCAGCGGAGACCGGTGCAACCATACCGCGGGGCCGACCATGGGCGGCTGCAACTCCTCAGCACTCTCCACCACGTCGCGTCGTGTCATGCGCTCGATCGACGACAAGAACGCGAACTGGTCCTCGAATGGCTCGAATGTCGCCGGATCGACGAACAGCGTCGTGCCGTTCTTGCGGCATGTGCCTTCCAGCGGCAGGGCGATCAGGTTCCCAAAGCCGCGCCTGGGCAGGTAGTCCTGCGCCGGGAAGAATCTGTCGTAGCTCTCCATGCCCATCTCGCCGCGGATTGCCATCGCCTCGCGCAACAGCGCGGCTCCCATAGCGCGCGCATCGACAGTGGCGACCGGCTCGGCGAAGAACGTCCACACGTGCGCGCCCTCGCCTGATCGGGAGATCTCGATAGCGGCGGGGACGCCCGCCCATGCCGCTGCTTCCGCATAGGCGGCGGCGTCAAGTCGCCACGTGCCGTCGTCGAAGTCACAGACCAGCAGCCTGCAGGTGCTATCGGCCATCATCACGTAGAGTCCGCAGGCGGCAGGGTTGTCCTTCGTCAGGTGCGCGGTGATGACGTCGCCGGTGAGCGGTAGGTACTCCGGGTTGTCGCGGGTGGTGCCGGGGCGCCGTTTCGGCGACCAGCCCTTAGTGCCGTCCGCGGCGTTTTCCCACCGGTAGGCATATACATCGTTGCGGCCCACGAAGAGTGTCCGGTATAGGTCGAGTTTATCCTGGGTACTTGACTCCTGGTCCACCTGCGGCAAGGGTGCGCCGTGTACCGGGCGGGGCAGTGCCATCTGCCGGGGCGGCTGGACGGCAGCGGGTTGCTCGATGTTCGCCTGCGATGGTTTGCTGCTCCCCGCATTCCCCTGTGCGCTGATCAGGCCGTCCAGGCGTCCCCGCAGTTCGGCGATCTCTTTGCGCAACTCCAGGATCTCGGCGCCATGCTCGCAGCATTGTGATCCGGGCATCTTGGCGGACACCTTTCAATACTGTCCTGATTTGTACGGGCCAGAACGATCCGCGTTGTACGAGAGACGGACCGTCCTAGGCCGGGGCTCGGCGGGTTGCGCCCTTCGTGGTGCGCGGGACTGGGACGGCGGATGAAGGTCTTGACCCGGCCGCAGATCAGGCTACTGACGAACATGCTAAAAACTACCCGCTGGAGTCATCTGCTTCGCTCCCCTTCTACGACCCGGCGATGAAGGCGGATGGCGTGCCCATTGAGGAGATCGCCCGTCTAGCCGAGCGCAGCCGGATCGCTACAACAGAGTTGGTCTACCCTTACATGAGTTGCGTCCCGTCGTCACATGGGGCGCGGAGGCGATGGACCGGATCTTGATTCGCTGTTGTGTCAGCGGTCCGTCGCTCGCCCGATCGGAGGTCTGCTGACCTGGCTCGCGCTCATCTGGCCTGCGGTCACCGCTCTGCGAGGTGGTCGGGTTCTGCTGTTCGATGAGATCGACGAAAACCTGCACCCGGAGCTGTCGGCGCGGCTGCAGTGCGATCAGCGCTATCAGGGCGATCCGCCGTGCCATCTGTGCAGGTTGGGTCATGCGTGATTGGGAGCAGGCCTCTCGTAATCCTAGGTCATCGGTTCGATTCCGATATGCGGCTCCGACCAAGGTCAGAGGCCGGATCCGAATAAGGATCTGGCCTCTTGCTATATTAGGTCATAGTGCTAAGCAGCAGAATGTCCGATCTCTGCGGCGTTCAATCCCGAAGACAGACAGAGGTTCCTGGTAGAACTGGTAGTCAAAGGAGGTGGTTCTCGTGTCCTACGCGCCGAAACTGGCTGCCGCACTGTCGGGAGCTACCATCCGCCAGCTTGCCTACTGGCGTAAGCCTGGGCCTGACGGCCAGCCGATCCTGGCCCCTGAGTACTCGGCAATTCGCCCCATCGATTACTCGTTCCGCGATGTTATCGCGCTGCGGACGTGCGTGCGGTTGCGCCAGGAGGCGTCGCTGCAGAAAATCCGGCGGGCACTCGATACCCTCCGCGTCGATCTCGGTGAGCGCGATCATTTGTCTTCATACCAGCTCGTTGCAGACGGGTCGACAATCTACTTTGCGGACTCCGACCACGCTGTGGATCTCTTGCGGCAAAAGGGCAACGTGGTCATCCATCAGTTCGTCGAAGTGCTGCAGCCGTTCTACGTGCAGGGAAGGCAGATCCCGGCCCTACTCGAGCCGCGGGAGCATGTCCAGGTCGATCCTGGTGTCCGCGGCGGCGAACCAGTCATCGCCGGGACCAGGATTCCGTACGACGAGGTTGCGGCGCTGCTCCGTGATGGGGTAGCGGCCGAGGACATCGGCGAATTCTTCCCTCAGGTCTCGCCCGACGCTGCGCGCGACGCTTACGACTTCGCGTCCTACGTTGACAGCTACGTGCAGCCGCCGGAGCGAGTTGCGTGAAGCTGCTTCTCGACGAGAACGTCCCGGCACCGATGACCTCGACAGTCAGGACGCTGCTGCGCCGATCGCATGACGTTAAGCACGTGACTGATATGCCTGGGTGGAGTGGCACCAAGGATCTTCATCTCTACGGCAAAGCCAAGGATGCCGGGTTTCAGGTTGTCGTCACCAACGACGCGAAGCAGATGAACCGCAAGCTGGAAGTGGAAGCCATCGCCAAGTTCGGGCTTCACCGCATCCAGTACCCTCACAAGCAGGACGGGCTGGCCGGACTCGGCTTGGCGGTGGCGGCAGTCTGTGCGGCGCTTCCGTTGGTGCTGCAAGAACTGGCGGTTGCAGACGGGCAGCGACTGGTGGCCCTGAAGGGCATCGATCCCGGACGCGATCATCGCTACGGGGTCCGCAACCCAGCAACTGATCCGCCAAAGTTCTGGCCACAAAAGGCTGCCTGAGTCGGCACACCGCGCCATGGCAGTCTCGGGCTCGACCTCTCACGTTGCCGAACAAGCCTTAAGGCTTTTATCAGGGCGCGCCGCAAGCGCCGCCGCGCCCACCGCGCTCGCGCCGGACCTCAGTCCTCTCGTCCGCGCGCAGACGGCGGCACGCCAGGTCTCACCGAGGGTTTCGCACTGCGGGAGCAAAGCTGGCACTGATGTTGCCGGTAGGTAGCGACGGTCGATGGCTTGGCCGTGGAACGAGTCGTGGAACGGGACGTAGTGAAATTCCGGTGCAATCAGCGCTATGACTGCCATCCGGCGTGCTGTCTGCGCAGGTCATGCGATCGATGCAGGAGAGCGGGCCTCTCGTAATGCGTAGGTCATCGGTTCGATTCCGATAGGCGGCTCCAGCTAGAAGCAATAAATCGAACACTGGTGGCATGGATGCTGGAGGCCTGCCGCGGGGCGGATACGGACTGTCAAGCCGCCAAGCCCTCTCCTGCTGGTGCCACCAGCGCATCCGGCTAGCCAGCGACACCGCAATTGCCCTGGTCAGCTAGCCAATGGTAGTGCCGTACTAGGATGACTTTTGTGGACGCAGGCGGCCATGCTGGCGATGAGCTACTTGCGGCCGTGGCAGCAACCCTCGGCGGTCGTCTGGCCGAGGTCACCCAGGATGTGACCGAGCACCTCGCCGCCGCGATCGAGCAACTGCAGGGCGATACCGCCATCCTCGGCGTGCTGCGCGCCAGCGTCACGGAGAACATCACGGCGATATTTCATGTCTTCGAACACGGTATGCCGGTCGATGCCATCGAAGCGCCGCCGGCGGCGATCGAGTACGCCCGGCGGCTGGCGCAGCGTGGCGTGCCCGCCGGTGCGCTGATCCGCGCCTACCGGGTCGGCCACGAGCGGGTCCTGCAATGGTGTCTGGATGAGCTGGCCCGGCAAGGCCGGGAGGTACCGGTTGTCGTGGCCGCGGCGCGCCGCATGGTGGAGCTCAGCTCCGGGTACATCGACCGGGTCACCGAACAGGTCTTCACCGTCTACGAACACGAACGCGACCGCTGGCTGCTCACCCAGACCGCGATGCGGGCCGGCCGGGTTCGGGCGCTGCTCGAGGACAAGCGGGTCGACCTCGGCACGGTCGAAGCTGAACTGGGCTACCGGCTGCGTCAGCAGCATGTCGGTCTCATCGCCTGGAACCCTGATCCGGCCTCGGGCGGCGCGGGGCTGGCCCGGATCGAGCGGCTGGTCATGGCGGCCGCCCAGGCGCTGGGGTGTGCGGGCAGACCGCTGCTGGTGCCGCGCGATGAGGCCAGCGTCTGGGCCTGGCTGCCGCTGGGCAGGCAGACCAACGTCCGGTGGGAGCTGCTGCACAAAGCCGTGGACGACGCCGATCCGGGCACGCGCCTGGCGGCCGGGGCTCTTGCTCCCGGCGTCGAGGGGTTTCGCCTGACGCATCAGCAGGCGCGCCTGGCGCAGGAGCTGGCCTTGACCGCGGGCCCGGCCGGGCCGCGGACGACGGCGTTTGCGCAGACCGGTCCGGTGGCTCTGTTGTGCGCGGACCTGAAGGCCACGCGCGCCTGGGTGCACAGCACGCTGGGTGCCCTGGCGATCGACGACGAGCCGCAGGCGCGGCTGCGGGAGACAGCTCGCGTCTTCTTGTCCACCGGCGGCAGCTTCACCGCGACCGCCGAGCAACTGATGCTGCACAAGAACACCGTGCATTACCGCATCCGCAAGGCCGAGGAGATCCGCGGCGGTCCGCTGCAAGAGAGCCGGCTGGATGTCGAGCTGGCGCTGTCGGCGTGCCGTTGGCTGGGCTCGGCTGTCTTGCAGCCGCCGCTCGCCGGCCGCTGAGCCGGGCCCGGAGCACGGCACGGCCCCGCCCGGCCGATCGGACTGGCAGCACAAAGCCTGGCTGATTGTTCTTGTTTCTTCGTGATCGGCGCCCATGTCTCGGCTCACAGGCTCCTCCTACCGTCAAAGCATCACCCCCGGAGGCTGCCTGATAAGGAGCTACTGACATGACAGGACCTAGCCTTGCCCCGCTCATCATCCCGATCGCCGGGACGCTTTTCCTGACCGCGTGGCTGACCCTGGTGTTTTTCGCCGGCCGCCTCCCGCGGCGAGCCGCCGGCCATCCAGCGCCCGGCCACGAAGGTCCGGGCCCGTCCGGGCCACAGCGCACGGGAGACGTCCGCGTGGTCTTCGAGGTGGAGCGATGACCATCGACTATCTGCCGTGGAATCGTCCGGTGATGCTGGCCGACCGCGTGTGCATGCGTGACACGCAGCTCGAGTTGACCTACGCCGAGGTGGCCCGCCGGGTGGATGCGGTCGCCGAGCAGTTCGCTGCGGCCGGGGTGGGCCGGGGCGATGTGGTCGCGGTGATGCTGCCCAACCGGGTGGAGCTGCTGCTCGCCCTGCTGGCCGCGTGGCGGCTGGGGGCGGCGGCCACCCCGGTCAACCCGGTGTTCACGCCGAACGAGGCGGGCTACCAGATCGCCGACTCCGGGGCCAAGCTGATGATCGGCACTGGTCCAGACGTCAGCTACGGCGTCCCGGTGCTGGCGGCCGACGACCTCGCCACCACCCCGGCCGGCTCGCTGCCCGCTCCGGAGACCCGGCCCGGTGACCTGGCCCTGCTCATCTACACCAGCGGGTCGACGGGCAGGCCGAAGGGTGTCATGCTCGACCACGCGAACCTCGTGGCGATGGGCGCTTCGCTCGGCCAGGCCATGAAGCTGAGCCCGGACGACAACTGCCTGCTGGTGCTGCCGCTGTTCCACGTGAACGCGATCCTGGTGAGCTGCCTGGCACCGATGATGGCCGGCGCTCAGGTGACGATCCTGCCTCGGTTCGCCACGGACACCTTCCTCGCCGCGATCTCGCGGTACCGGGCGACGTACTTCTCCGCCGTGCCCGCCATCTACGCGCGGCTGGCCGAGCTGCCCATCGATCAGCTCGGCGATACCTCATCCGTCCGGTTCGCGGTGTGCGGGGCGGCGCCGGTGCCGGCGGAGCTGCTGCGACGCAGCGAGGCCAGGTTCGGCTTCCCGATCATCGAGGGATACGGGCTCACCGAGGGCACCTGCGCGTCCACCGTCAACCCGCTGGACCGGCCGCGCAAGCCCGGCACGGTCGGGGTGGCGCTGCCGGGTCAGCAGGTGGCCACGATGCGGCCGGACGGCTCGCTCGCCGCGGTCGGCGAGCCGGGCGAGGTGGTCATCCGCGGCGCGAACGTGATGCGCGGGTACCTGAACCGTCCCGAAGCCACGGCCGAGGCAGTGAGGGGGGAAGGGGAGGTGGGCGGGGGCTGGCTGCACACCGGGGACGTCGGCGTCCTGGACGCGGATGGCTACCTGACGATCGTCGACCGGATCAAGGACATGATCATCCGGGGCGGCGAGAACATCTACCCCAAGGAGATCGAGTCGGTCCTGGCCCGGCACGACGCCGTCCTGGAAGCGGCCGTGATCGGCGCACCGCACCCGGTATACGGCGAGGTACCTGTGGCCTACCTGGTCACCTACCCGGATGCGGCCGTGACACCCGACGAGCTGCTGGCCCTGTGCCGCGGCAACCTCACCAAGATCAAGATCCCGGTGGCGATCAGCATCGTGCCCGCGCTGCCGAAGAACCCCGTCGGCAAGATCGACAAACCAGCCCTGCGCGCTTCGCGCTGATAGTTCCGCGGGTTGAGCAACAACCCCTCGTTCGGCATCACTGTAAGGAGACCATGATGGGATTCACCCAGCCTGACCTGCCACAGGTCGACCCCGCCACGTTCATGCGGCAGCCGCTGATGCACCGGATGCAGGTGCTGGCGCTGCACTGGGTAGAGCGCGGGTTCGGCACCCCGCGGAAGGTGCACGTGATCTACATCGCCAAGCTGCTGATGTTCTACATCCTCGGCGGCGTGGTGATCGCCACCGCGACGTCACGCCTGCCCGCGTTCTGGCACGTCGCGCACTGGTGGAACCAGCCGATCGTGTACGAGAAGGCGGTGCTGTGGACGGTGCTGCT
>Ga0302325_10026593_pt1 | contig 12012 bp, 12 predicted proteins | sample Palsa_T0_2_FD_201948 | JGI IMG/M metagenome (GOLD analysis project Ga0302325, IMG submission 201948) | Peat permafrost microbial communities from Stordalen Mire near Abisko, Sweden - Palsa_T0_2 | ecosystem: Environmental > Terrestrial > Soil > Palsa > Peat permafrost | place: Sweden: Abisko...
GCCAGACACCGGAGCGCGCATATCGATAGGCCCTCGAAGGGCAAGCCGCGCGGCAGACTCAAAGCTCCTGACGTCTGCGCTTCGCTACGTCAGTCACTCGCGCCCTGGCCACAACCTAGCGCCCGCCGACCCCGCCGACCCCGCCGACAACCTCGGGCGGCTCACCGCTGAGCGCGATTGCCGCTACGTGCGCCCTCCCGCCAACCAGCCGCCCCGACAGAGCCACCTCGCGGGACGACCTCGCCGCGACCCCCTCGAAACAGAGCTCCAAAAAACATCCCCGCCGCCCTTGACTTTCTTACGTCGCGGCAAAGGAATCGTCGAGCGCCGGCTGCTCAGACGATCTCTCCGTCGCGGAAGCGCTCGCGTGACGGGACGACCGAACGGCCAAAGCGCTCGTCCGATGTGCAGCTCCCCGATGCTCGAGTCGGGTCCAACTGCGTTCGCTGGTCCGTTCAGCGTCGGGCTCTCGGACCGCCATGGGAGGCAAGACTCGTGCACAGCGGCGGCCGACGGGCTGGATCCTATGCGCCGTTCACATTGTGTTGTCGAGGGACTCCCTCCCCCTCGATACCGACCAGGCCGGCGCTGGCAAGCTCAGCATCCTCCACGGCCAAGTTCCGCAGGAAGGATCCATCGCGAGCGCCGGGATCGACCGGCCGGTCGCGAGCCGTTAGCAGCCCCGAGGTCACCGCTGAGAGCGCGCAGATACCAGTTCCGACCCATAAGGCGTTCACATAGCCGCCCTGCAGCACCGTGTGGCCGTGATCGATGGTGTAGCCGGCCAGGATCGAGGCGGCGATCGCGCTGCCCAACGAGAAGCCGACGTAGCGGATCACTTGGTAGAGGCCCATAGCGCTGCCCGTTTCTCGTGGTGGCACGGCGCGGGTGATCATGCCCGGGATCGCGGCGAAGGTGTAGCCGAACCCGGCCCCCACGCCTCCCATCGTCACGAAGGCCTCCCACTCGTGGCTGTGCTCCAGTGCAAAGAAGGCGCCCGAGGCGGCGATGAGCAGGGAGCCGGCCACCAGGATGGCGCTATCGCTTACTTGGCGGGAGATGCGGCGGATGGTCCGGCTCGCGAGCAGGCTGATAATCGAGAACGGAACCAGACTCAACCCGGCCACCAAGGAGGAGGATCCGAACCCGTATCCCCCGCTACGGGGCTCCTGCATGAACTCCGTGACCAAGGTCAGAAACATGTACATCGCTATCCCGAGCACGATGGCCGCCAGATCGGCGGTGAGTACCGCGCGGTGCCCCAGTTGTCGCAGGTCGACGAGAGGCGACCGACGGTGCAACTGCAAGCGCGCCCATGAGGCAAGCGTCAGCAAAGCAATCAAACCCAGCGTGACGACGGCCGGTGAGTCCAATCCCCACTGCTGCCCCTGGCTGATCGCCAGCAACAGCGCGATCAGTCCGAGTGTGATCATGAGGGCGCCGACGAGATCGATTGAGCCGGCTGCCGCATGCCGGTTCGACGGGATGACCTTGGCCGCGGCGGCCAGCGCGCTGCCGCTGATCACTGCACCGAAGAGAAACGCGGCGTGGAGCCCGAGGTCGCTGTCGATGAGGCCGCTGAACGGATAACCGGCGCCGACGGCGGCTGCACCGCAAACCGAAAGGATCGCGATCACACCTGGAGAGCGACTCTCGGGGAGATGATCCCGAGCGGCTGCCATCGTGACCGGCGCCAATCCCAGGCCGACCCCCTGCATCGCCCGGCCGGCAACGAGAACGATCAACGAATGCGCCAGGCCGGCGACGATGCTCCCTGTGAAGACGATCAGCAGGCCGCCGATGATCGTCTCTCGACGGCGCGGCCCATCGCCCAGACGCCCCATGATCGGGGCCGAGATCGCACCCGACAGCAGCGCGACCGTGAGCGACCACTGCGCGCTGTCGAGCGGGATGTGTAGCGTTCGCGCGACCGAAGGGATCAGAGGCGCTCCGAGGCTGCTGATGATCCCCGCCACCATCGTCACTGCCATCAGCACGACCACCAGCGCGTCGTCACCTCCGCGAGCGCTCAGTTGGTCTCGCGAGCCACGCGGCATACCGAGAGCCTACGAAGCTCATACCAAAGGCAGGTTCACGCAGGAACACCTAATAGTCGCCCGCCTTCAGGTCTGCGTGGACCGAGGCTCCCATCCACGCGTTCGGGTCTTGGCGCTCGCTGTCGTCCGCGCGCGGCCGACCAGGCAGTGACTGAGATCGACGACGCGGGCTAGAGGCCATGGAGCGCCATTCAACCAACCCTCACCCCCGCAAGGCCCTGCCGCGGCCATCAGATGCGCGGTCAGCAGACCGCTGGTATCCCGCCAGAGCCACTCCCCGCGGACCTGACATCGCGATCGCCTTTCGCTGCTCGGTCCTGGCAGTCATCACGATCGCTTGGGCGACGGAGGGAGCGTCCGAGCGGCCGGCGGCGGGCGAGTCCTTTGCCGCGGGAGCGATCGTGGGCTCGTTGTTTTGCAGACCAGTGCTCCGGGCACGGAGGGAGCGCCTTGCCGCAGCTCTAGCGGTGAGCCGCTACCAGCGGCCTGTGTGCACGACCTCCGCGAAGGGTCGACGGTTCGGCTGCTTGATCGGCTTCAACGGCCGGTCGGCGGGATAGCCAAGGTCGAGCAAGTAAGCGACGACGCGATCCTCGGGCACCCCGAGGATCTCGCGAGCCTTGGCCTGATCTCCGACCGCAGAGTGGCCGGTGCCGACGCCGTGGTCGGCGGCGGCGATCATGATCGCCATCGTCGCCTGTCCAAGGTCGTAGCGAGCCGTTTCTCGTGAGCGCTGGTCATCGTGGGCAGCGGTGACCAGCGCGATCGTTGCGGCTGAGTGCGCGATGTGCCCGCCGCCCTGCCACACCGTCGAGAGCTCTTGCAGCTGCTCTCGGTCGGTGACCACGACGAAGTCCCAGGGCTGCCAGTTGCGAGACGATGGCGCCCGTCGGCCCGCCTCGAGGATCTGATCGAGCACGCTTGCGTCGATCGCTCGGTCTGCGAAGTCGCGCACGTTACGGCGGGAGGTGATCGCGTCCCAGGTTTCCATGTTCATTCCTTTCAACCGCGAGGGAGACGGCGAACTGATCCTATGAGAGCGATGCACCACCGTCGCCCGGGGTCTCGCGGCGCGCCGAGGCGTCGTCGGATTCGCCGGCGGCCTCACGTCGCTTCGCGATGCCGACCGCCGGGCGAGGTGGGGCCGGGGCACGCGCCCTGTCGCGCAATCTCGAGCGTCTGCCCACGCCGGTCACCACGATCGCTTCCATCTGTCGGCCGGCCGACGTCGCGCGATCGACTTGGCGACGCAGGGAGCGTCCGCGCTGCCGGCGCCGGACGAGTGCTTCGCCGCGGGAGCGATGGTTGGCTCGTAGCACTGCAGACGAGCACTTCGGCGACGCCACGCTCATGCGGGCAGATCCGATCGTCCACGCGAACAGGAACTCGCGGTGGACTGCGCGTCGTGCACCGGCCCGGGTAGCCTGCGGGGGCGATGTTGGGCCGCACCGAACGGATCTCTCCGGCGTATCGCGGCGTGATGATCGCCACCACTCCTGGTGTTGTCTGGTGGGGTCGCTTGCGAGTGATCGGCCTCGAGTTGCTGCCGCTGGAGGGGCCGCTGCTGGTCGTCGGCGATCACGACAGCTACTGGGACACCGTGGCGACCGGGATCGCCGGGCTGGCGCGGCGGCAGATCAGGGCGTTGGCGAAGTCCTCGATGTGGACGAACAAGTTGCTCGGCGCGGTCTTGACGGGGATGGGCCAAATCCCGATCGAGCGTGGGTCCGGCGACAGCGGAGCGCTTGACCGCGCGATCGAGGAGCTTCGCGAGGGCGCATGTATCGGGATTTATCCAGAGGGCACGCGGTCACTCGGTCGAGCGCTGCGGGCCCGGGGCGGCGTCGGCTACCTGGCGCGGGCGGTGCCGGAGGCGACGATCGTCGGGGTTGCGTGCAACGGCACGGTCGCGATCCCGCGATTCCCGAGAGCACGTCCGCGCGTGCGGGTCGAGTTCTTCGAGTTCGATCGACCCGCGATCGCGCCCGAGGAGTCACCGCAGGAGTACAGCACCCGGCTGCTCGCTCAGCTGCGTCGGCGTGCACCCATCGAGGTCGCGGGCCGCAAGCGCGCAGCGGCGCTCGTTGGCCGCGTCCCCACCTGGTCGCCGGAGCTAGCGATCACCGGTAGGCCCGGTGGTAAGGGCGCACTCGAGGAGGCGCTCGCTCAGACCGCCGAGAAGCAGCGCTAGCCGCCTGTCATCCATCACATCGCGACGAACCCTTGATGCGCCGAGCTTCTGCATGGGCAGCCCGCCTGGGACCTGACGAGCCCTCAGCCGCGAGGACCAGGAGATAAGCTCGCGCAGCATGTCGGACGTCGACCTCAAATCGCCTGTCTACAAGGATGCGCGGCCCAAGGAGTATTTCGACGCATTTCACGAACGGACTCGCGGCGGGCCGCCCGGAGCGACCTACGAAGTCGTTCGCGCGATCACCGTACTCCATGCTTTGACAACGTTTCGTGCACATGGTATCGACAGCGGCAATGTCCCGGCGGGACCACTGATCCTCGCGCCGAACCACGCCTCGAACATGGATCACTTCTTCACTGCAGCCTTTATTCGACGCCGCATCCAGTTCATGGCTAAGTCTCAGCTGTTCGGCTCCGGCCCGCTGAGCTGGGTCTACAGCCATGGCGGTGTGTTTCCAGTTCGTCGCGGAGACCAGGATGAGGAGGCGTTCACCACTGCATTCAGAATCCTTGATCGTGGTGGTGCGATGGTGATGTATTGCGAGGGCACCCGGTCTCGGACCGGGGAGCTGGCGGCGTCGGCAAAGCCCGGGGTCGGCCGGCTCGCGCTCGAGTCCGGAGCTCCCGTCGTGCCGGTCGCGATCCTCGGTTCTCATAAGGTCCGAAATTGGAAGCGAATGCAATTTCCGAAGGTGACGGTTCAATATGGAGCGCCGTTCAAATTCGATGTCGTGTCAGAGACCACACGCGACCAACGTCAAGAGGCGGCCGATTACATTTTCGACCGGATCAAGGAGCTTCACTCAGACCTCGACCGGCGCGGACATCGGGCAGCGAGACGCACCGACCGGCAGCCCGCCGATGCCGCCCCGGAGCCTTCGGTCGGGCCTGACAGCGAGGCCCAGCTCTAGGTTCCCTCCGGAGCGATGAGTGCTTTCGCGTCAGCGCTGAGATGTGCCTGACGATCGTTCCGTTGACGATGGCCGCGTCAGCCGGTGCCGACGCCGACGAGTGCTCTGCCGCGACAGGACTCGTCATCCGGGGGCGTCAATCGACGAGCGGTCACGCGGCCAAAAGATGCGTCCCACATCGACAGCGCGGACGCCCCCTTCTCGACGTAGCGCTCGTTCGCTCGGACGCCGGCCGGCGCACCAATGCGATCGTGCGGACCGTCGCGCTCGGAGACACAGCTCTCTCCGGTTGCAGGGCCCCGAGAATGGGCTCCGGTTCATCCTCGTGCCGCCTCGGCGGCGTATCGGGAGTCTCGTCGTCGCTCGTGATCGGATGGAGCCGGGGCTCGTGGGCTTAGGGCGACTCAGTTCAGCGGGATGCGCGCCGATTGGTGGTGGCGGATGTCGAGGCCGGCGGGCATTGATAGCTCTGGAGTAGCGGCAGGAACAACTCGTCGATGATCGAGTGGATGCGTTTCGGTCGGAGTGGATTGAGGTTCATCAGGAGGTCGTGGCGAACCAGGTCGAACGGCATCGCGAGGACGGCGGGCGGGATGTGCTCGAGGGTGATCTCACCGCGATCGTGGGCGCGTTGGTAGATGATCTGATCGCTGCGTATTCGCTGGTCGCCGAGGAGCTTGTCGCGTGCCTGGGCGGGGGTCAGGCCGGTATCGGCTAGCAGTCCGGAGAAGCCTGCGGCGGCGAGGACCGCGATGAAGGTTGCGCGAGCTTTGCTGAAGGCGGTCAGTAGGGCGAGCAGGTCGCCGCGCAGGGTGCCGGTGTCGGGGGTCTCGATCGGATGGGCGTGGCCGTAGTGCGCGATGGCGGCGAGCACGAGCTCGTGCTTGTTGGCCCAGCGGCGGTAGAGCACCGCGATCCCGGTCTGGGCGCGTGCGGCGACCGACTCCATTGTCATGTTGGCGAAGCCGACCTGGACTAGCTCATCCCAGGCGCCATCAAGCAGCGCGGATTCGAGTTGCTGACCGCGTCGGCGGCGGCGGACGTGCTCTGGGGTGGGTGTGGCCACATCCGTCAGATTAGAGAGACTTGCATTCCTTAGCAAGGTCGCTACTCTCTATAAGAGATGGATGCAACTCTTAAATTGACGAGCCGATGACCGACACGACAGTTGAACGCGCAGACGCTGAGGCGAAGCTGTCACCGCAGGTGCGCATCGCGTTGACGGCGCTGATCGTCGGTGGGATCGCGGCGATCCTGGACTCGACGACGGTGACGCTGGCGATCCACACGCTGGTGGTCCAGCTGCACTCCAGTGACGGCACGATCCAGTGGGTCACGACCGGCTACCTGCTGGCGATGGCGGTCGCGATCCCCACCACCGGGTGGGCGGAGGCCCGGTGGGGCGGCAAGCGTGTCTGGATGTTCGCGCTGCTGGTGTTCGTGCTCGGCTCGATCCTGTCGGCGCTGTCATGGAACGACGCCACCCTGATCGGCTTCCGGATCCTCCAGGGCTTCGCCGCCGGGCTGATCATGCCGCTGATACAGACGCTCGCGGTCAGGGCCGCCGGTGGGCACCCCAGCAGCCGGCTGATGGCGACAGTCAGCCTGCCGATCGCGCTGGGGCCGATCCTCGGCCCGGTGATCGGCGGAGTGATCCTCAACACCTTTAGCTGGCGCTGGCTGTTTTTGGTCAACGTGCCCGTGATCGCCGTCGGACTCGCGCTGGCCTGGCGGTTCTTGCCCGCCGATCGCCCCGGTCCCGACGCCACGCGTCCGCGCCTTGACCTCATCGGGCTGGCGCTGCTGGCGCCGGCGCTCGCGACGATCCTGCTCGGCCTCTCACACCTGTCCGAGGACGGCTCAATCGACCACGCCGGCGTGCTCGGCTGGCTGCTGGTCGGCATCGCGCTGCTCGCGGCGTCGCCTGGGCGTTGCACCGCGGCGCCCGCCCGCCGATCGTCGACATCCGGCTGCTACGGCTCCGCTCGCTCGCCAGCGCCTCGGCCGTCCTGTTCACCACCGGCGCCGCGATGTACGCCGCCATGTTCCTGCTGCCGCTCTACTACCAACAGCTACGCGGCGAGACCGTGCTGCACGCGGGACTGATCCTGATCCCCCAGGGCATCGGCGCCCTGGCCGCCCGCCTGGTCGTCGGTAAGCTCGTCGACCGCTTCGGCGCACGGGCCGTGACGATCGCAAGCTTCCTGCTCGCCGCCGCCGCGACGGTCCCGTTCGCGTTCGCCGACCCGCACACCAACCAATGGTGGCTCGGCGCGCTGCTCCTCGTCCGCGGCCTCGGGATCGGGGCCGTGCTGATCCCGTCGATGTCGGTCGCCTATCAAGACGTCCCCTCGGCAGGCGTCCCACACGCCACCATGAACACCCGCATCGCCCAACAGGTCGGCGCCTCGTTCGGCGTCGCGATCGTCGCCGTCGCCCTCCAATCCCAGCTCGCCCACGGCGCCACCAGCGCCTTCCAAGACGCATTCTGGTGGGCGATCGGCATCACGCTCGCCGCAGCCATCCCCGCCATCGCCCTCCCCACCAGCCATCACCAAAAGGAGAAGACGCGCACCGGCTCCCGACATGAAGCCTCCGCTGCACCCGCCCGATAGACAAAGATGCGACACGAGAACACCGGCGCGAGATCGATGACTCGGCACCTACTTTACTTAAGTATTTACTTCTGCTATGCTGGTGAGCGTAAGCAACGATAGGAGTAAATATGGATAGTGAAGACACTTCCACCACGCAGTACAAACCAGTGACAGTCGATGTTCCAGAGGACCGCTTGGCCGAGTTCCACGCGTTCTTCTCCCGATTCCTGGCCGGCCCTCGGGGCCGCGGTCGGGGCGGGCGCCACGGCAGACCGCACGGCGGCCGGCATGAACGCGGACACCGGCACCGCTCTCGGTGCGCCGAGCACCGCGAGACCTCGGAGCAAAGCGAGCCGACACCGGCGTCGACCGAGATCTGATGGCCGACAAGCAGGTCACCGTGGCGGTCCCAGAGGACCGCGTGCCGGAGTTCTATGCCTGGTTCGCGTCCTTCCTGGCCGCCGAACCGGGAACTCCGCCCCCGCTCGCGGAAGGCGGGCGCCACGGCTCTCGGGGACACCGGCATCACGGCGAGGCACAACCCTGGTCGGCGCAGGACGCCGACCAGGCAGCCTGGCTCTATCGCAAGCTCGCCCCCCAAGCCCGGGAACTGTTCGACCTGCTCGCCGGGAGCCCGGGAGCACGGTTCGGCGGCGAGGACGTCGCCAAGCGCCTGAAACTCGAGAAGGGCGCCCACGGAGTCGCCGGCATCCTCGCGTGGCCCGGCCGCTACAGCCGCCACCTCAACCGCGCGCTCCCGATCGCGACCGAAGGACGCGCCGACGGCGGCACCGACTACTACATGGACCCCGAACTCGCCGAACTATTCACCATCGCCCGTGCCACGTCGCCAGCCGCACCCAACGAGGGTCGCCACCGCCGACCACGACGCGATCGCTAACGATCGCACCTCACGACAGGACAAGCGAGACCGACCGCCCAGCACGGCCGCCGGCAACGCGCCGGGACGGCGCGAAGTCAGTCCGCGAGTCGAGCGGTCCTCCACAGACCCGTCGGCAGGACGGCCCCTCGCCGAATCCAGGGCTGACGGCGTTGGTCAGAAATCCGTGCACGCACCTATGCAGAATGGCCGCGGCTACTCTTGCGGCGCGTCTTGCGGGCAGGCGCAGAGCTTGGATCGACGAGTTTATCGAGCGCGAACCTGATCACACGCTGCGGATCCGCCGGCCGGCGAAAGTTGATCGCGCGACCTCGGCCGCGACGCTGTCAAGCGAGCTGATGCTCGATCGACGGGGCGGCGAAATGAGTCGGTGTGCAACTCTTGCCCCGTGTCTGGACAAGGGGCAGATGACTGGAAGGCAAAGTTCGCGCCGATCGCGTTCGTTCCCCCGGCCCGGCACCTGTTGCGCGCGAAGGACCTCGCGGATGCCCGCTACGCCGAGCCAGTCGCGGTGCAGGACATGGCCGCCGCCGCCGGGCTGTCGAAGGCTCACTTCAGCCGCGAGTTCCGCCGTGCGTTCGGCGAGTCTCCGCATGCGTACCTGTTGACCCGTCGTCTTGAACGAGCCGGGGCGCTGTTGCGCGGCACCGACCACTCCGTCGCCGAGATCTGCCTCGATGTCGGCCTGACGAGCGTCGGCTCGTTCACGACGAGCTTCACGCGCCTGTACGGGTGCTCACCGACGGCATACCGGGCGACGTTCCCGCCCGCCGCCACCTGGGCGATGGTGCCCGCCTGTGTCCTGCACGCAAACCTCCGTCCGCAGAACCGCACGTTTCGAGAAGACAGCGCCGCGGAGCCGAATTAGCGTGTCCGGCGTCAGATCAATCGCATCGAGGAGGACACAAGTGTTCAAGCTTTCCACCGCTCAACTATGGGTCCACGATCAGGGCGAGGCGCTCGCCTTCTGGACCAAGAAGGTCGGCTTCGAGGTTCGCCAAGACGTGACGCTTGCCGAGATGGGCAACTTCCGGTGGTTGACCGTCGGCCCCGTCGGCCAGCCGGACATCGCGATCGTCCTGATGGCGATCCCGGGCCCACCGATGATGGACCGCGACACCGGCGAGCAGATCCGCGACCTGATGTCGAAGGGCTTCGCGGGCACCGTCTTTCTGACGACTGACGACTGCCACGACTCCTACGAGGAGCTGAAGCAGCGCGGCGTCGAGTTCACCGAGGCGCCCGAAGAGCGTCCCTACGGGATCGACGCCGGGTTCCGCGACCCGTCCGGCAACGCCATCCGCCTGACGCAACTCCGCGAGCGCGTCGCCGGCTGACGATGTGGAGCGGGTTGAGCCGACGTACGCGGTCTAACCCGCTCCACCACCCCCGGCCTGAGCGCTGCCCCGTGCGCAGGCGACCGCCACCGGATCGTGATCGTCGGCGGGGGCTTCGGCGGCGTCAAGGGCGCGAGTCGCTGCGCCACGCACCGGTCGACATCACGCTCAGCGTCCGGCATCGGCGTCATCGGCGCGCGACGAGCGTGCAGCTTTCGCCGATTGCATATGCAGCGCAGGCTCCGGATCGCCACGGTCGTAAGCCCCGGATTCGGCGAGAACCGCGTCTCCGAGCGTGTTCGTCCGCACGATCGCATTGGTGTGTCGGCCGCCCGCGAGCAGACGAGGACTCCTGCGACAAAACGATCGTCCGCGCCGACAGCGCGCGCTCGCTGCTGCAAGCGACGCTTATGTGCTTGCGGCTGGGCGCCCTCGAGTTAGCGCTCCCGAACAACGGGTGCGTTTAAGCCAGGCGGAGGCGGAGCCAGCGCAGGAACGAGACTGGCGCGGCGGCGGGGTGCGGGGACAGCGTGGCTGCTGGTGGCGCTGGTGGCGGCGTGCACGAGGCGGTTGTGGTCGGCGGCTCGGTGCAGGTCGGCGATGTGCTGTTCGGCGGCGATGTGCGTGAGTTGGGAATGCATGGCTGACCTCGTGTCGGGTTGTGGTGCGGGCACTGTGATCCGCACGGGTTGCAGCCGGCTTGCAGTCCGGTAAACGCCCCGGCCGGGCATCGCAACCGCGGGCGCGCGGTCTCGGCGGCGTGCGGTGGGCGGCGACCGACCGGGATCGGTACGGTCGCGAGGGCGTATGCGTTTCGGCATCCTGGGACCGCTACAGGTGATCGGTGATGATGGGCGTGAGCTCGCCCTGGGCGGCCGGATGCCACGCACCGTGCTTGCGATCCTGCTGCTGCGGGCGAACGAGGTCGTGTCGAGCGATCAGCTGGTTGAGGAGCTCTGGGCGGGTGCGCCGCCGGCGAGCGGCGCGAAGGGGCTGCACGTGCACGTATCGCGGCTACGCCGGGCCCTTGCCGCCGGCCACTCAGACCCGGACGGGCAGCGGCTGGTCACGACCGCCGGTGGCTACGTCTTGAGAGTTGGGCCCGAGGAGTTCGATGTGCAGCGATGCGAACGGCTGATCGTCGAGGGCCGATCGCTGCTGGCCGCGGGACAACCAGATCAGGCACTCGCCGCGCTGAGCGGCGCAGTCGAGCTGTGGCGCGGCGACGTCTTGGCCGACTTTCAATACGACGCGTTCGCGCAGGCGGAGATCGCGCGGCTGGGCGAGCTGCGCGCCGCCGTGCTGGAGGAGCGGATCGCGGTCGAAATGCTGCTGGGCCGGGAGGCGCAGGTGCTGGGCGAGCTCGAGCGTCTCGTACGCGACTACCCGTACCGCGAGCGTCTGCGGGGCCAGCTTATGCTGGCTCTGTATCGGACCGGACGGCAGGCGGAAGCGCTCGCCGCCTACCGTTCCGCACGGTCGGCGCTGGTCGACGAACTGGGGATTGAGCCTTCGGTCGAGCTTCGGCAACTGCACGAAGCGATCCTTGCTCAGGACCGGGCGCTGCTCGACAACGACCCAGGGCAGCCGGCCGCGCCCGCCGGCGCCGGCGCCACGACGGGCGAGCGAGCGCCGGGCCATGTCCATCTGCCCGTGCAGGCGACACCCCTCATCGGCCGCGAGCGCGAACTCGCCGAGCTGATGACGCTCGCTGATTCGCGCCGGCTGATCACCCTGACCGGAACCGGTGGGACGGGAAAGACCCGGCTCGGGATGGCGTTCGCGGCGGGTCTCGCCGACCGCTACCCGGACGGCGTGTGGTGGGTTCCGCTCGCCATGGTCAGCGAGGCGCGGCTGGTACCGGCCGCGATCGCGGCGGTGCTCGGCGACATCGCGGATCTGCCGATGTATCTGTGCGGGCGAGCCCTGTTGCTCGTGCTTGACAACTTCGAGCATGTGATCGAGGCAGCTCGCGCGGTCGCCGAGCTGCTCTCCGGCGCGCCGGGTTGCGGGGTG
>Ga0302325_10026595_pt1 | contig 12012 bp, 13 predicted proteins | sample Palsa_T0_2_FD_201948 | JGI IMG/M metagenome (GOLD analysis project Ga0302325, IMG submission 201948) | Peat permafrost microbial communities from Stordalen Mire near Abisko, Sweden - Palsa_T0_2 | ecosystem: Environmental > Terrestrial > Soil > Palsa > Peat permafrost | place: Sweden: Abisko...
ATTTCGAAGCGACAATCGCCAGCGCCGTTGCCTGGGCATTCGTCGCCCACATCCGAACCCTCACCCGGCGACTCGCAAGACCTTGAGGTTAAACGTAATCATTATGAGTCGGACACTAACGCTACAGTTGTTATGCTTTAATCGCAGTTCACGCGAAACAGGCGGGAGGCCTCCTAGGCAACGAAACAGAAAACAATCTAAACTCGACCTCTCATTTTAATTGGTCTTTAGTACGCCGGTTTAGTCGATCCGAATTCGGCGAAGCTCCATTTGTTCGAGCGACCACTTCCTTGTGTTTCCCCTGTGAGAAATAAGAAATCTGACTTTCTTCCCAAGCTCAAGATCCCGAAATACCAGGCCTAGTGGTTGGAGAACCGGGAACCCACACTAGGCAGTGGTCAAATCGTACCGTTTCTTTCTGCGTGAATTGTGGCAAGTTTTGTAGGTTTCCAGTTGGTTTCCAGTCAATTGCTAGGTTCTTGATATGCGTCGATCAAATGGGACGCCGTTGGAGCGGTCCAAAGCTGACGACAGCGCTGAGTTTGGCGTCGACGAATTCGGCTGTCAAAGCCAACTCATTCAAGACATCGACCTGAGAAACCATCTCCCGGCGCCCCTCACTTTTTTCGGTGATGCTGGGTTCAATTACGGCTCGTCGGCTCCAACTCCGCGCGTCGTTTTGCGCAAATATTCAAAACAGCGACCGAGGAAATGAACATGAAGGCCCTGGACCTGATCGATTGGGCTATGCGGGAAGCCCAGCAACTGAACCCCGATCACGCCTCGCCCGGTGCACGCGAAATTAAGCCACCGCTCGGTAAGTTGCTGGAAGTGCTCGAGGGCAAAGGTGAAAAACTAAAACCGGACGAGCGATCGGACGACCATGCGATTGTCGTAAACCACAAGAGTTTGCAAATTTCAAAAAATCATGCGGAGAGAGTTCAGGAATCTCATTTCGTATTTGGTGCAGGCGTTGGATCGGAACCCCAGACTGCGCCACATATCTCAGAGTCGCAGCGCGAGCTCTCGAAATCCACCTTGCTAATGACCACATCGAACTGGGAACCAGCCGCACAGGCTAATGCTCTCAAAGATTTAGTCGATGAAACTAGCAATGCGCGAATGATGGTGCCCCAGGAGGCTGCTTTCCCGATAGCCGCGCCAACGACCTATCCTGAGGCGCAGACTGAGCAAACAAAAGTGTCGACCGAACTCACTAACAACACTGCACGAGAAAAGCCAAACGTGGAATTAGCGCAAATCAATCGCTTTGATCGCTCTGCCGCAGAAGAAGTGGGCGGAGCTCCCAAGACGGATCTGGCTTTAGCCATCGCGATCCCGTTGGATTTGCAAGCAAGCACGCCAATCGCGCGCTCGATAGGGATGTTGGAGCATCCGAAGACCCCTCTTCACATGGCCATTGAAAGGCCCGACATCCATACGTCCCAACCGGATCGATTTCGGGCGATCGCGCTTCGGTGGTGCCTTCGGGACATAAGAAGCAACCGTCTGAAATTGTCGCCAGTTAGTCGTGGCGATATGCTGACTTTGATTGACCTGGGATTGGTCGAGATGCGGGACGATCAACCGGTTCTCACGAACGCGGGCCATAACGCGCTGTCACGAAGATGAACGAGCGCGCCCGACAAACCTTTAGCCGATTGTAGCGACCACGATTGATTGCTCGTTTATAGCCGTTTTGGATAAATCAGTGACTAACTTTGACTTGTATCCTGCCATCAAGGACAATCGAGCAGTGGCAAAGGATGATCTGCTGGCAAATCGGCCTGCGCCATCGTTTTTCAAGACGTGAGCGGTCGGTTGCGAATAAGAATGAGAACACGATCAACGATTCGATCTCGACCGGATTCAACATCATCTGAATATGATGCCAAACCATTCCGGAAGCGATCCGCTAACAAGCGTATTGCGCGTCTGAGGCATTGGGTCCGTCAGTCAAGATCCCCGGCTAAATCCGAGGTGGTGCCGAACGATGCCAAAAGACACGACATGAGCGGTTCCGGACGAAAGCGATCGCTTAAAGTTCAAAATCAAATTAAGCGTCGAATCGGCCACTTTGATGTGCCCGGCCGAGGTAACCGCTTGCGCGGTCCCTACCAAGTTCGTGCACTTCGAGCGCTTTGGAAAGCGGCGGAAGCCGAACTGGCTCGTCCAGCTCGTTTTCGAGGGCAAGCCAACTACACGGACAAATCGAGCGGGAAAAACCTAGGGCTAGTTGATTGGACCCTGAGCAAGGTTCAAGACTTAAAACTCGAACAGGCTGCGCTGACCTCGCAGAACCTCGAACCGTCGCGTCCCATGCCAGAAATTGTAGGGGCCATTGTCGAAATTGTCACGTCGTCAACGGCGCCGGCTTTGACAGCACCTGTCCCTGCTTCAACGCAAGGAGAGCCCGCATCATATGCGACACCTAAATTAGACGACTCCGGCTCTGGCGACCGAAGTCTGATTACTTCCACAAAATTGCAATCGGCAATTACCGAAGCCGTCAAGAAGTCGGTGCCGGGTTGCGAAGCCTTTGTCGGAGTAATCGTCCAGCGGACCACGCCGAAGTCACGTTTCGATGCAAATTGGGCGCTCAGAGGTGTGAAATTCGGCCGAGCCGATCGAGACAGTGCCAACGAAGCAGTCAAGGCCATTGTCAAACGCATGCAACGTGAGTTTCATATTTCTGACGACTAGCCCAGTCGTCTCGCGAAGCTCTTTGAAAACGCCACCCAAAGCAAATAGCGCTCCGACATCTGCTTCCATCTCGCCGTTGACAGACTCGCTCTCATTCCCAACAGAAAGCCGAGACGCAGGCTATTTTGAAATCACGACATTTCCCTACCGAATGCACCGTTGTCCTTTGAGGTCGCGACCTTGCCGGCAGCGACGCGTCGCGAAAATTCTGTTTCCTGGCCGATTGCAAGTGCACGCGCTTGATCGATCCATTTTTCGCGGTCGATCCGGCCTGAGAACGCTAGATAACTCCCCACCCACCTGACGTTTTCGTCACTCCAAGCCGCAATCTGCGAGAAATGCCAAATCCCAAGTCCATGGAGTTTACCCTCGTTCTGCGGACCTATGCCGCGTATTCGCTTGAGGTCATCCGCCGTGCCCAGCGCTTGTGCGAGGCCGTAGGGACGCCGACCAGGATGATCTTCCTCGCCGCCAACTGCCGCCGCCTGGCGCGGTAACGTGTGGCCAAGTATTTCGATAGCGGCCGGATCAAGCGGCGCATCGGCGGCATCATCCACAACAAGGGCTCCGGATTTCACAGCCTTTGAATGATCTGTGTCTCTGCCGGATGCCAACAACTTGGCTTGCGCAATCCAATGTTCGCGCTCGATGCGCCCGGGAAACGCGATGTGGTGGCCGACCCAAATCGCCTCGTCCGGCGTCCAATCTGCGATCTGGTGGAATTGATATACACCGAGCGCATTGCAGCTTTTCTCATTCTTGGGCCCAATACCCTTGATCAGTTTGAGGTCATCGGCTTTGCCCGCCGCCGGTGGCGCAACGCCTTGGGGCCTGTGACCTGGATATAACACCACAAGTGTCGCGGCTGTTGTGGTAGCAAGATCTGCTGCGGATTTTGCCGCGGCATTGGATCTTGATTGTTCTGCTATTGATACCTTTGCAGCCAACGATTGGTCTTCCGCCAGCTTTGCGGCTGCGGCCGCACGGGCTTCCTCGGCAGCTTTCGCCGCCGCAGCTAGACGGGCGTCTTCCGCCTTCTTTGCATCCGCCACGGCACCGGCTTCCTCGGCGGCCTTCGCTGCCGCAGCTAGACGGGCGTCTTCCGCCTCCTTTGCAGCTGCCTCGGAACGGGCTTCCTGGGCAGCTTTTGCCGCCGCGGCAGAGCGCGCGTCTTCCATATCCCCGGCAGCTGCCGCAAGGGCATCGGGGGCAACTTTCGCTGCCGCAGCATGATTTATCCGGGCCCCAGCAAATTGCGCGCTTGCGGCATCGACTGTGATTGCCAGATCGGTTCGCGACATTACGCCGCGTAGCCAGCCCGCAGCGAGGCCACCGAGGGCATACCAGAACGAGAGCAACAGGAGCGTTTCAAGATAAAGGCCGGCGCGCTGCGGCAGCCAATGGAAAACGGCAACGACCAATCCGGCGGCAAAGGTGGCCGCGCCCCAACGCAGCAAGCTGCTTGTCCCCCCCGTCGATGCAAGCCACCACGATGACCAGTAACCGACCGCGCCGCCCACCAGCAGCGCCACGACGAACCAGGACCAGTAGGTCGCAATCAGGTATTCCATAACGCTTCCGTTCTATTTGACGTCAAATTCAATGCGGCGATTTCGAGCACGCCCTTCCTCGGAATCATTCGAGGCGATCGGGCGAATTTTCCCATATCCAACCGCCGTCATTCGTTCGGCGCCAACTCCCGCTCTTTTCAGATAGTCGGACACCGCCTCGGCGCGCCGGCGCGACAATTGCAGATTGGTGTCGTCGCTGCCGACCGAATCCGTGTGGCCGGAGATTTCGATAAGGGCGTCCGGGCATCGCATCGCGGTCGCGGTCAAATTGTCGAGTACGGCCGCGGATTCGGATTGAATGGATGCCAGTCCGGTATCGAACAATATCTTGCCTTGGGCTAAAATGTCCGCGAACAACGGTTGGCAAGTGTCGGCCGTGAGCGGGGCGCTCGGGGCAGCCACGCCAATTGTCGCCGATGCGTTAAACTCAGGCGGAACAGCGTGCGTAAGCTCTGCCGGAATGTCGGCCGCGGCCTTGGCGTAAAGCGCGTCGCCCTTAACGCTGACATCCATATCCGACATGGTGCCGACGCCAGCGTCAAGCCGCGACAGTTGCAGCAACATAGCGGACGCCGCTCCGGCGAACTCCATTGGTGCGCCTTTGCCAAGTGCGAGTTGGTCTTCCAATTTAGAATTAAAGAAGCGCCGGCTAATGGCAGCCAATAGCTCTTTGTGGGTCCGTTCATCCGGATAATAGCCACTCAGCTTGATCGTAGCGTCGGCCTTGCTCGCCGTAAACACGTAAGGCGAAATTTCGTCCGACGTAATGGCGACTTTCGCAAGGGTAGCGCCTTCCGGCAGTTGCCGTGTTGCAGTCAGTGCGGCCCGATAAGCCATGCCTGACGACGCGCGGCCGGCGATGGAATACGCTCTGTCTGACAGCGAGATCTCGCCGCCCGCAAGCTTTCCCGCCTCGGTGAGGCCATAGGCCACAATTGTCTCGAACCCGTCGGGTGCTCCTTGCGCATAGGTCATTTGATCGACGACCGTAATCCCTGGCGCCGACGATTTGGCGATCTCAATGATTTCAGCGCGCGCAGACGGTTGCGGCACGTTGCCGGAAAGAACAAGCTTATCGCCTTCGCGCTTAGCCTCAAATTTGTAAGGCCTGGTCGTGCGCAGCTGCGTAATAATGTGGTTGACGAGACGCACACCGTCGGTGCTTCGGACCGCGTTGACGGCGTCGCTATCGCCTTGCAGGTTGTAGGCAATCCCGACCAGATCCGCATCGCGCCCGGCCACCGTCACCAACTGCTTGTCGAGTATTGGAGCAACCGCCGCGCCAGCGCGGGCGGCGAGATCGCGTTCCACCCGATCAGTCATGAAGAAATTGGTGACCAGCCAAATGATCAGAAGCGGCAAAATAATAAGCAAAACGCTCTTAGGTTGCGACATCGCGTTCATCTCCGCACCGATGCACCAAGCCGCTAGTTTGCGCAGCATACGGCATCCGCGACGCGATTGGAAATACCCGGGACATGGTTGTGGGTTGAACACTTTTTTCTCTACGCCCGTTGTTTCTATGCAATACGCCTGCGCAAAACGACAATTTAACATGATCCATGCAAAAATGTTTTTGGGGCAATTAATTAAAATCAAATTCGATTGTAAGAGCGGCATTAACTGAGGCGGTTTAGCGTGGCGAGATGATCTTAAGCACTCATGCAATCGTTAGCGGCGCGCTCGCCAGTCTATTTCCCTCGCATCCTGTCATCATCATTGCCGCGGGCTTTGCGAGCCATTTCGCCATCGATGCGATTCCACATTGGGACTATCCGCTCCGGTCGATTTCGGTCGGCCCCGGCCCGCGCCGTCGTTTGAGGTTAGACGGGGCGCTCTTGCGTGATCTGGCTCTGATCGGGATTGATGCTGAGGTGGGACTGGCGCTAGCGGTCGGCTTATTCGCGACGCCTGCGACAGTCGCAGCGATCCTGCTCGGGGCCTCGGCGGCTATGCTCCCAGATCCGCTCCAAGTTTTGCATACCCTCTACCCCCGTGAACCACTGAACTCGTGGCAACGATTTCACCGCTGGATCCATACCAAGCGCCAACTGCACGGGTCGATAGGCGTCGTTTCGCAGGTGCTTTTTGGCACGTTAGTGGTTGGTATTGCTGACATGATCCGCTAAGAACGGACCGCGGGCCCCAATGGGGATAGCGGCCTGCATCGGACGCGGCAATTTCATCATGGCAGCAAGTTGAACTCGATGGTTGCGCTAACGACCGCGAAGTGATCTGACGCCCCGGCGGGGCGTCCAGCACTAATTGGCCGATGGCGGGCGTTGCTAGCAATCGCGTTTGGCTTATAATTTGTTATTCTTCGGGGTGCCATCATGAGCGAACGGGACGCTGATCATTACCGCTATCGGGCGTTATTAAAAGACGCCGACGATGAACCAAAGCGCTTGGCCCTCATTCAGCTGTTAATCAATGAAGGAGCCAGAGACAAACTCACTGCAAAGGCGGGAGCGGCCAAACTGGAACGAATGTCACCATTACCTGCTGTCATCCCATGGGTGAGGCCGGAACTGTCATCGCACGAAGCTGCGCTGCCAAAAGAGAGCCAGGAGCTACCCGACGCGGCCTTCGCAAGGACCGGCGAGGCTTCGAGGAATTTCGTCAACTTGGCCGAGCGGCTAGTCCATGTCCGCGAAGCCCAATCAGAGCGGCCTCTTTACCGACCGTCCGAACTACAGGCGCATCGCCAGTCATCCGGCGCAACCGAGCTGCCAACCGTGAGAAATGGCGATATGAGTGACGCGCGATCGACTGCCTCGTCACCCGCGGCTCAGACGGCGCCTACCCCGCGCGCACCGATCCGTCCGGAAAATTCTGCGGCCAACGACCTTGCTGATAGAATTGCCTCGTTACTGAGCAGTCGCGCGGCGGTGCTGAGACCAGCGCAAATTGCAGTACCTGAAGCTTCCGCCGTAGGTCCCGTCTCCGACCAAGCCGACAGCCCGGTCGACGTGCAAATCCGATCCATCTTAGAAAAGCCCGACCGTCAGTAGTTAGATAAGACCACTTGGCTCGCCAATCCTGCCACCCGCAGAGCGCGATTATGCGCGATCACGTCTTCTCAGTGAGCAAGATGATCCTTGATTTGAAGATCGGATTTTTGGGTCACGTCGTGCCGCGGCATAGGTTCGTCAAGACCAATCCGTTCCTTCCATAGGCAATAAGCGAGCAACACCATGCTCGGTGTCCAGGACAGCATCATTCCGAAAATAACGGCCTGCACTGTTGTCACATTATCCCCCTTGCCACTTTATATTTTTTTGCCTAGCCCGAAGTTGATTCGACATGAGTCTGCAACAATTTGCAACTTACAAAAGCGCTGATTTTGTCCTTTGCGACGAATTGTTAGGAGAAACTAGCAAACCAGCTCGTATCGTGCGCCGACGCCTCAATCCGAGCTTTTGGTTGCGACGGATGCTGACCGCCGGAACGTTAATTGGCATCGTCACCGTCTCGCAGAAGCGAGAGCCAAGGATTGCCCCGACGTGAAGTCCCGGCACCTTCGACTTGGCATGGTTTTCTGTTCGAGGTATTTCTCGCATTTGCGAAATGGCTTTGTTTCGCAAATATAGCTCGGTTCGCCGTCCGCCGAGTCCTCGAAATCTAAGAGTGAGTTTTGGACCGGTGACGATGTCGGCTGCGAATTCTACAGATCAGCCCGCCTTCATTTTCGACATGCCGCGGACGATATGGGCAGCGAAGCGATTCTCTAGTTCATCGGCGACGGAATTATTTAATGGCAGCGGATCGGTTGTCGCAACCAGTGGTCTAAAAGATAGTTCAGCGACGATATCCTTTGTCAGTTCCGGCTCAGTCGGTTCGGGCTCGTTCCATTCCGGTTCCATTGAATTGAGCTCCGAATGCTCCGGTACTGACAATTCAGGTACTGGCAATTCAGGTACTGGCAATTCAGGTACTGGCAATTCAGGTACTGGCAATTCAGGTACTGGCAATTCAGGTTCTTTGAGCGCGTCCGCAACGTGAAGCTCTTCTGCTTCTTCGGAGGCGTTGAGCAAATCCAACAACATGGCGACGTCTGTCGGACCAACGGCACTGCGCGATTGAGATGTCATTGGTACTCCCGATTGCAGAACGCGGGATAGCCCCCAAAAAGGCTCCGCCGACGCGTCGCAACAAGCTGAGATTCTAGCTGCCGTGCAAGCCTTGGTAAAGGTCTCTGCGCGACAAACATTCCATCAAAAGCCGCCGTCGGGCGGGCGCCGCGAACGATCCGGATCAAGTAGATCGGCGTCAGCCTACGAAGTCAACGTGACGGCAGTCCTTGAGCTGGAGCCCTACCGCAATCCTGGCCCACCATTGCGGAATTTGAGCAATCCCGTCGCGACATGAACCGCCCACGAGTTTTCGTTGGTATCTTCCAGCTCTTCAACCAATCCTTGAGACTGCTGCGTCTGCGACTCGCGTCTCATCCGCAGTCGGGCGCGGAGCCGCCTGCGGGATCTCTTTGATCGAGCTTCAATGTCGATGGGGCTTGGCGGCTTGGCTGACGTTTTCATCGATCGGACGTGGCCTGTTGGGAGAAAGCGCGTTCCGATTGAGGATATCGACTGGGCGTACTCTATCAACGTTATCTCGGAATTAACCTGAATCCCGCTTGCCCCTGCCGAATTCCCGATAGCCGGGAAATTAACCGGGAAATCGACCCAAAAGACCCCTCCCGCTCCATTTCTGTGCACAATTTGTATAGCACTACAGGGGAGTTACCCCGAAATTCCCGAGGATTTGGAATCGGGATTTTATTGCCTATATCCGGGAAACTTCGAGGGGGCGCAGTGTTAACTTAAGGTCTTTGGAATGAACCAGATATTGCGGACTTCGACTCTGACCTACCTGCCCACCTGGGAGCCCATCAAGGAAGCATTGCAGCGCATAGTGGTCGCTGGGCTCTCCAAAAAACAGGCGCAGCGCGACCTTTGTCGGGCAATCGGGGATGGCAAAATCGCCATTCGCCTAGACCTTGCCGCTGATCCTTCGCGGGGGCTGCCGCGAAAGGCATTGTCGTTCCCCACGTTGGAAATTCCGCCGCTCTTGTCGCCAGAGGATATCGATTGGCCTCGTTCGCGACCGTCGCAGCGATCACAGCTTTGGACAGGTCCATCACAGCGCCCTGGCGAACCGACCTTACTTTACTTTCACAAGAACCACGATCTGATGGGAAGGACTGTGGATCTGATCGAGGTCCGGGTCGCTGATGTGACAAAGGTTTTCGGCAACACCGAAAGCCAGCCGGAGGCAAAAACGGCGACGGGCTCGCTGAACCTACGACCCAAAAATGGCGCCAAAGTCGCGGCGGTTGTGCAGGCTCTCAACGAGCTGTGGCCCGGCCGGATACCCGACGAACTTAGTGCAAAAGACCGGGACCGACGGATCACAGAGAGGCTGAGAACCAAGGGCCTCTCGATCCCGTCACCTCGAACAATACAACGCGCTCTGAAGCTGAAAGATCGCTGAAATCCCGCCAGAACTTGACAACTGGCGCCATGTCGCGACATGGCGCCAGTTGTCGCTAGGTTTTCCCGCCAATGCCGCTAGTTTTCGACCTACGCCTCGGGTCGAAAAGGAGAGTCGGAGAGAACCATGTCAAAAAGCGAGGAACCGTTGCCACCTGGCATGCAGGCACCAGCGATCGAATTGCGTTCGCTTGGTTCCCTGCGGCCGAACCCGCATAATGCACGGACGCATTCGAAAAAGCAGATTCGACAGATCGCGGCGAGTATTAAAGCTGCAGGGTTCATTGGCGCGGTCATCGCCGACGAAAACGACGTCGTGCTGGCTGGAGCAGGACGGCTTGCGGCCTGTGAACAACTTGGTTTGCCCGCGGTACCGACAATTACGGTGCCCGGCCTAAGCGAGGCTCAAAAGCGGGCTTTCGCGTTGGCCGACAACAAGATCGCCGAGAACGCCGGATGGGACCGCGAAATCCTGCTGCAGGAGTTGGGTGAGCTTGGTCCCTTGCTTGAGCCCTTGAACTTGGATTTGAGCCTGACCGGATTTGAACCGGCGGAAATCGATGCCCTGCATGCCGACCTAAACGACGATCGGCCGGATCCGGCAGATATCGTGCCGACGGTTGAGGAAAACATTGTTACGCGCACCGGCGACCTCTGGTGTTTTGGCCAACAACGGCTTGTCTGTGGCGATGCCCGCTCGATGAGCGAGCTCGACAGGCTGATGGCAGGCTGCCGCGCCAGCATGGCCTTCCTGGACCCGCCTTACAACGTGCGGGTGGCCGACGTGCTGGGGCGCGGGCGGATCAAGTCCCGGGAATTTGCTTATGCATCCAGCGAGATGAAACCCTCCGAATACGTAGCCTTCCTGCGTGAGGCGCTAACCAACGCTGCGCGAGTCTCGGCCGATGGCAGCGTACACTTCGTCTTTAGCAATTGGCGTCACGCCGTCGGGATGATCACCGCCGGCAAGGCAATCTATGGCGAAATGCTCAACCTGGTGGTCTCGGCAAAAACCAATGCCGGGCCAGGCTCCTTCTATCGCTCTCAGTATGAGTTGATTGGCGTATTCCGGGTCGGCCGCGCGAGGCATCGTAACAACATTAAACTGGGTCGGTTTGGGCGCAACCGGAGCGATCTTTGGACCTACCCGGGCGTCAACAGGTTCGGCGACGAGCGCATGGAACATCCGGGCATGCACCCGATCGTCAAACCGGTCGCCCTGATCGCAGACGCCATGCGCGACTGCACGATGAAAGGTGACCTTGTGCTCGATTGTTTCGCCGGCTCCGGCAGCACGCTGATGGCAGCTGAGAAGGTCGGGCGGCGCGGCCGTGGTCTGGAGCTCGAGCCCCGCTATGTCGACGTCGCCATCCGGCGCTGGGAGGCCCACACGAAATCCGAGGCCGTATTGAACGGGGACGGCCGCACCTTTGCAGAAATCAAGGCCGAGCGGGTGGCATCCCAAAAACGCATGCCGTCAACCTCAGTCAACAAGGCGTCCGGTCATCCCGATGTGTCAGAATCTTCGTCTACAGACGAGGCTGGCAGCTCCGACGGGGTGGCGCTTTGCGAGGAGGTAGCGGTACTGCCTCCATCCGAAAGCACCCCATGAGTACCGAGACGCCTCCAAGGCCCGATGCCGGCCGGCGCCAGGACTACGAAGTCGGCTACGGCCGGCCTCCGGTTGCGACGCGCTTTCAGCGGGGCAACCGCTGCAATCCCCGCGGACGACCGAGGCAAATGAAGACCGCAAGCCAGCTGATTGATGAAGCCATGAATTCGAAGATCAGGATCGTCGTGGAGGGCAAAACCAAGACCATGACCAAGCAGCAGGTCATCATCCATAACCTCGTCAATGCCGCAGCCCGCGGCGACAACAAAGCGATTCATACGCTATTTGCCCTCAAGACCCGCTATCAGGACAGTTCAGAGACCGCCATCAATCCTTCAGACCTCGACGCCAGTGACCGCAAGATCATCGAGGAATTTATTGCCGGGGCGTCTACCGACGGCTCTGTCCGGGAACGGCCCGGACAGCGTGATGGCATCGGGGACGCGTCACACGACGATCCGGCATCGGACGCAAATGGAGTTGCCGAAACTTGAGCGCCGCCACGGAACGACTTCTGCAGGCTATTCTGCGTCAGAATTTTTATCCATTCGTGCGAAAAACCTTCGATATGCTTTCGCCCGGCCAAATCTTCATGCCGGATTGGTACATCGATGCCCTCACCTACCGGCTGGAGCGT
>Ga0302325_10026596_pt1 | contig 12012 bp, 12 predicted proteins | sample Palsa_T0_2_FD_201948 | JGI IMG/M metagenome (GOLD analysis project Ga0302325, IMG submission 201948) | Peat permafrost microbial communities from Stordalen Mire near Abisko, Sweden - Palsa_T0_2 | ecosystem: Environmental > Terrestrial > Soil > Palsa > Peat permafrost | place: Sweden: Abisko...
AAGGGGTCCACCATGTTTCCCCGCGATCGCGTGAAGGCGTCGCTGGCTAAATACAAAATCCCGTTCGATGATTCCGCTTCCGATGACGAATTGCGCACCTTGCTGGCGCAGTTCTACGCCCAGAGAACATTGACCCATCAGCCGATTGATCCCAAGGACTGTGCCGCGGCCATCCTCTTCCTGGCGGGTCCGCTGGCGCCCTGCACGACCGGCCATCTGATCCCGGTCGATGGAGGTCTGACCGAGGCTTATCTCCGATGAGCGAGCCTGATTCGTCCGTCCCGACGTGTCCAAAAGACCGGCGAGCGATGATCGCGATCGATCTGGGCGCGGAGAGCTGCCGCGTTTCGTTGCTGCGTTGGTTGAATGAATCGCCTCACATCGAACTGGTCCATCGCCATGCGAATGCTCCGGTGAGCAACAACGGGGAGATTCGTTGGGATCTACGCCAGATCACCGAACAAATGGATATCGGCCTGCGCAAGTGCGCAGAGATTGCAAGCGAAGGAATCCGATCGATCGCCGCGGATGGCTGGGCGGTGGACTACGTTCGTCTGAATGCCGATGGCGAAGCCCTCGCCGACCCTTTCTGCTACCGCGACGAACGAACTATTCGCTCACAGCCGGAGGTCTTTGAACGGATTTCAGCAGCACGCCTTCGCGCCATCACCGGGATCGAGATGAGCCGCATCAATTCTCTCTACCAGCTTTGCGCAGATGCGGATGATTTGCAGGAAAGGCCCTGGCTGACTTTACCGGAGTACATACTGCATCGCCTCGGCGGACGGCCGGTTGCTGAATATACAAATGCCACCCATACACAGCTTGTGGATGCGGAGAAGCGTAGCTGGTCGCCAGAAATTTTCGAAGCAGTCGGCTTGGTGAAGAAGGCAGCAGCTCCCATTGTTGGGCCGGGGACAGTGATTGGGAAATTAAAAGGACGTGCGCTCAACCTGGTGGCTCTGGAAGGGGCTGAGTTGATTGCACCCGCTTGTCATGATACGGCGTCGGCCATCGCAGGAATTGCCGACAGCGGAGACGACTGGGCCTACATCAGCTCGGGCACATGGTCGCTGGTGGGGACGGTACTCAAAGAGCCGAGCAACGGAGCAGAAGCGCAGGCGGCGAACTTTACCAACCTGGGAGCCGTGGGCGGCCGCATTTGTTTCCACAAGAATGTGAATGGCATGTGGATGCTGCGGCAGTGCATGACCGAATGGGCTGCGGAGATTGACTGGACAGTGCCTGAGCTGATTGCGGCCGCCGAACATGCTCCTCCGCCAGCTTCTCTTCTCGATGTGGATGACCCTGACCTACTGCTGCCGGGGGAAATGCCGACGCGCATTAATCGACAGCTTAAGCGGCGTGGATTGCGCCCGGTGGCGGAGGGCTCTGAAGCCGCGCCGGAAATGACAAGGCTCATTCTGCACAGTCTGGCCGCCAGGTATGGGCAGATCGTGGCTAGTCTGGCGCAGATCACGGGAAAGAAACTGCAGCGGATTTATATCGTTGGCGGTGGCAGCCGCAACACGCTGCTGAACCGGCTGACGGGCGATGCGACTGGTTTAGAAGTACGATGTGGTGCAGTGGAAAGTGCGACGATCGGCAACTTTGCTGTGCAATTGGCTGCCCTGGAAAATCCGCGTGACGAGGGCGTTGCGGCTGCCGCAGTTGCTCAGTGGGCCCAGCAAATCTCGTCGGCGGTTTTCTGATCTTTATTTCCAAGAAGATCGTGGGTGCCCCACATCTCGCTCGTTTTTTGCGAGATGTGGGATTCCACTGCCGTAAATCCGAGATGTTCTGAGGCCCCATAAACAAGGGAGGTTAAGGTTCGTGGTATCCCACATCTCGCAAAAAACGAGCGAGATATGGGGCACCCAGCGGTTGTGGCGGCCACTAACAAACGCGGATGGAGCGTAGCTGCAACAAATCCGCAACCTTTTCGATCTGTGCAGCACCATGCCCTACTCCGATGGCGCAGTGATGTGCCGGCCCATTTGAATTCCAGGCCTCTACGAATTTGCGCGCACCCAAGGGAAACCTGTAGCGGCTGTTCGTATTTCCAATTTCCAAAATGGCTCCAGGCACACTCTCCCCTTCCGCGATCAGGAGGGCGAAGCCATTGTCTTTATCCTCAATCACAGAAAGCAGAGTTATTGGGCCATGCTTGACCGACATCTCGACGGAAAGGCCGGCGCCCACTTTGCCGTGGTAGACGCGGAGAGGACGTACCTTGATTCTGTCTTGCGCGATGCCGCTGTGACCCGGACCGTCATGGCCCATGAGTACAAGGTCCGCGGCAAAATCCATCGCGTAATACTCGGTAAAGGAACCGCCCATGCCCAGGAGGTCCATGATCTTCATGGCGATCACGTTCTTGACCTCGTACTCTCCGGCAACCGGTACCCCTCGGCCGGTAAGCATCGAGGTGCCGAGAATGATCGAGCTCATCGTGTCTTCATTCTCCGGGACGCCGCTCCCTTTGTAGAAGTAGGCCAGCATATCAAGGTCTTTTTGCTTCACCAGCTGATCGAGAGCCACCGCCGTGCGAGCTGCGCGCAGAAGCTCCGACTGTTCACAATCGTCACCCACGGCAAAGAAGGCCCGAAACTCTGCGAGCTTATTTTGCGCGTCGTCTTCGCTGACAGTGTTCCGCAGCGCACTGAGTTCATCCACTTCGAGCATTTCGATATACAGGTCAAACCGGCCGCTCACCTGCGTTAGATCGGTAGCGATGTCGAGCATGCCGCCGTAATAATGGCCCATTAATCCAAGGCGGCTGTGCGCCAGCGTGTGGACCACTTCGGCGGCGCGAAGCCACTCATCTATTTCCTGCCAGCATGCTGGATCGTCATGGAGCATCCCGGTGACCAGGTGAAAGGGAATCTCCAGCCGGCGAAGAACGTTCGCGATCTCAGGAACGGGGCAGGCGCTGCAATAGGCGAGCCACTCCCCCGTCATCGCAGTTCTGCTTTCCATCGCGTTGAATCGTTCGTAGTCAATTGCGGACGCAGGCTGCAGATTCAACAACACGACCGGAACCTTTGCCCGCTTGATCAGCGGCAGTACGGTTGCAGACAGTGCATAGGTGGTGACGTACACCAGGAGTATTTCGATGTCTTCGCGCCGGGATCGATGGGCTGCTGCGAGCGCCTTCTGCGGCGTATCGACCAGGCCCAGGTTCACCACCGTCCGCGAATCCCTCGAGATGCTCTTCTCGACCTCGTCGACGTAACCTTTGAGTCTTGCTTCCAGCCCTGCAAACTGGCTCCAATAAGCCTCAAGACCAAGCCCAACCAACCCTATGCGCAAATGCCGATACTTGCTCTGCATCAGCGTTCTCCACTCCAGATGAGTCTGATCATGGTTGCTGTGAGGATACCCGCATCGCTTGCACAGCGCCAAGCAGGCCGACACGCTTCATTCACTCCATATCCAGGCCTATACCTCGCAAATGTGACCCAGCCGGCGGTCGCCGACCAAACGTGAAATAGTTCCTCAACTGGTTTTATTGCGCACAAACATAGCATGCCGATGTCAGCAGTGGCGACGGGAGATTCGATGGCAGCCGGGATAATCCGCCATGAGTATCCAAAGCGTTGGCTTTCGAAGTCCTCCAGTTAGGCCCGGAGAACGCAAAGAGGATGCACACGGACGTTATACTGATCGTGATTCCCGTATTGAATTTGAGCTCCGAAGAGCACAGGCTCAAAAAAGGAGAGGCTTGGCTAAGTCTGGGTTAAAGCGGCTGTACCACATCCCGATCCTGTCTAAGGCCCTGGACATCCTGGAATTGTTGCAGGCAGAGGATGAGCCACTGGCGTTGGAGGCTCTTTACCAGCGAACTCGGATTTCCAAGACCTCTGTCTATCGAATTCTGAAGACGTTTGTCCATCGTGGCTACGTGGCGCAAACCGAGAATGGCCTGTACCGGCTGGCGACGCGTCCGCGAAAAATACGCTTTGGCTTCGGAGGCCAGTCGGAAGACCTGCCCTTCTCCCAGGCGGTCACCGAGTCTCTTAGAGCGGCCGCAGCTTCTTCCGGCGTGGATTTGATGATCCTCGACAACCACTACGACGCGGCCACGGCGATCCGCAATGCGGAGCAGTTTGTCGCCAATCGGGTGGACCTGGTCATCGAATTTCAGATTGAGCAGCAGGTGGCGCCGATCGTTGCGGACAAGATTGCGGACGCAGGCATTCCTTTGATCGCGGTCGAGATTCCGCATCCGCACGCGATCTTCTTCGGAGTCAATAATTATCGTGCCGGCTTCGAAGCCGGTGAGTATCTTGCTATCCACGCACGGCAGCGGTGGGACAGCAAAGCATCGTGGGTCATTGGGCTGGACATTGAAGAAGCCGGCCCGCTGGTGCAGAGCCGGATCACGGGCGCGTTTGAAGGGGTGCGTTCTGTGCTCCCCGACCTGCCGATCGAAGCGTTCGTGCGCATGGACGGCCGCGGACTTCATGACCGGGGCTACAAGCTGATGGCTGATTTTTTACGTCGCCACCCGAAAGATCGCGGCCTGCTGATTGCCGCCGCGACAGATACCAGCGCCCTGGGAGCACTGCGGGCGGTTCGAGAAGCGAAGCGCGAAAAGCACGTTGCTATCGTCGGCCAGGACTGCATTCCGGAAGCTCTCGAAGAAATGACCAGGGCCAACTCACCCTTTATCGGATCCGTGTCGCATGAAGTCAACACCTACGGTGCGCGGCTGATCCATCTGGGACTGGCGATGATCAAGGGTGACCGAATTCCTCCTTATAACTACGTCACCCACAAACTGGTCACCACAAAAAGTATCCTGACCTCGGTGTAGCTGGCTCCGTAGGCTCTCTGCGCTCTTCAGAACCGGCAGCAAAAAGGCACGACCGAAGTGAGACTGCGCGGACGACCCTACAAAACAGCTTCGATATGAAGACAGCCACGGACAGCAGCTTTCCCTGATTGCGCCAGTCTGGCGTATCTGATGGTCGAAATTGTATCGATGACTCTTCTGAATGATGACCTCGTTCCTGGGGAAGTTACTAACGTCGGGAACTGCGTGTAGCTTGGGCTCAATGTCTTCGGTCATCATTCCGGCGTAACCAACCACCATTGCCGCGGCCGCCCCACCCGTCACGAGACCGGTGTAGCCGGCGGGAAGCTTACACAGCTTGGCGATGAATTTCCCGGCCGCGACTTCGAGTTCGTCGATCAGGACGAAATGTTCGTTGCCCCTGCGCATCAGTTCCATGACCTGCGGAGCCATGATCGAGCCACCGATCACCGTCACCGTGCCGTTGATGTTGATCAACGGAGTTATGCCAAGTTCTTCGTAGATATCGCCTGATCCGAGACCGCTGGTAATGGGGACGATGGGGCTGCCATCGACCATGGCGGTTGACAGCTTGGGCTTTTTGCTGAACAGTCCGGCAGCCTGCAACTCGGCAGGAGCAAACAGGCCTCCGCTGGCTGCCCCAAGCAGCGACAGAAAGGATCGACGACTCCAGCCAAACTTAAGGTTCATCGGTAGCTCCCGTATTACTCGCCTGCGGGTGGTGGGGGTGGGGTGTTGACGACCCTAGCGCTTCCGACGATTTCAATCAGAGAATCCCCAGGGATCCATTCGAGAGCCATGCAGGCGCGGGACGGTGCATTGCCTGGGCTGAAGTAGGTACGGTAAATTTTGTTCAACGCGTCGTATTGCGCTTTATAGGCATCGAAGCGTGCCTTTCCGCTCGGCATCGGAACTCCGTCGGCAAGGGGCAGGCAGAAAAACACCTGAGCGTGGATGATGCTGTCCATGGTGCAGCCTGCATGCTCCACTGATTTCTTAAGCGCGTCCATGGTGCGCGTAACATGCTTTTCGAAAGGATCGGTCACCAGGATGTGATCTTCCTTAGGGTAGCCGTCATTCGATCCAGTGCCGCTGAAGTAGTAAATTCCGTCGTGTATGTGGCTGGGGGCTCGATGAGCTCTGTCATCGCCCGCCGAAGCCATTGGCGCACCCGCGGGCGGAGGAGGGCCAGCCGGGGAAGTTTGCTGAGAGAAGAGCCGTCGTGCTCCGGTTACGACAGCCGCCATCGCCGCAAACTTGCCAAAGAAGTTGCGTCGAGTATTCATCTGCATAGATTTCTCCTTCGTCTAACTCTTGCGGGATTCTTAGTTCGCCGGCGCCTACCGTGCTATTGGAACAACAGGAAGCAGGGCGCACAGTATGTTCGACGTCGTGAAAGGGCATTTGTCTATTTTCTGACCACGGGCGTCAGATGTCATAGGTCAAATAGCCTACGCCGGGGCTCTCTCTCTGTCGCTGTCATGAGCGCTTTGCTGACTGCATCTTAGCCCGGCCGTAAAGCTCCTGCAATCTGTGGACGTAGATCAGCAGGCTTCCATCATGCTGGGCGAGAGCCCGCAGCGTGACCGCGACATCGAAGACCTGCAGACCATGATCAAGAACTGCGCGACTGCCGGCATTCCCGTCATCAAATACAACCTACAAATCGTCGGAGACCTGCGTACCGGCCGCTCGCCCGGACGCGGGGATGCAACGTACAGCACCTGGAAACTTGCGGAAGCAAAACCGAAAACGCCGCTGACGCGTGCCGGTCACGTGAGCGCAGACATGGCGTGGGAACGCATTACGTATTTTCTCGACCGCGTGATACCGGTGGCCGGTCAGCACAAAATTCGTACGGCCCTGCACCCCGACGACCCCAGTTTCTCCTCGCCTGGGTATCAGGGTGTGGAGCGCGTTTTGGGCACGGTGGATGGAATCAAACGTTCATCACCATCCAGGAGAATCCGTATCACGGGCTCAACTTCTCCCAGGGCATGGTGTCAGAGACGCTTGCCAACCCGGGCGCCGAGATTTTCGACGTGATCCATTACTTCGGCACCCGCGGTAAGCTCTTCGACGTACATTTCCGCAATATTCGAGGGCATCGCGACGACTTTGTAGAAACCCATCCGGACGATGGCGACGTTGATTTTTTGAAGGCTGCAATCCTTCGCTTACGACTACGGCTACATCCGAGGTCTTATTCAATCTGCGGCAGAACTGAGCTGAGCGAGCACTGAGTTTAAGGTGACGATCAAGCGTGTTTTGCCATGCGACCTCGGACCAAAGTCAGCAGTTCCGTAACGACCCCATGATAGCGGTTAGGACGTGCCGCGAAGCGCACAATCACGCCCAGACACTTCATTCGATCAGAGGTTTTTGAAGGCAGGGTGAGCGCCGCCTTGGTGTAGCCGACAAAACAAGGAAATTGCGTGGGCAATTTCCATTCGGCCTTCGGGGCGCGGCTCCAGTTCTCCCGATCGACGACACTCATATTGGTCGAATTGCCATGATGGGCCCGGCGAAAAAATTGCAGATCCTGCACTTCGATAAACCGGCCCAACAGGCTCAGTTGAGCGAGCATCACCTTGTCAGAGCCGTAATAATCCAATTTCGGATAGGTCGCCAGCATCGCCTCGCGGCGAATCAATGCGAAGATCTCGAAGCACCAACGGGTGCCGAGAAGAATTTCTCGAAAACGGCTGTGCGCTATCGTCCCGTCTAAGCGACGCGGACCATCTTCCGGATGCACGCGCACGGGAATTCCCTGGTCAAAAGTCACCCGGTCGTCCATCTCCTTTGCGGTGACGATTTCACCCTCTCCGTTAATCGTCCGGCTGAGCGTATGCGCCAGAACGACGGTTGGATCTGCATCAAGCTGCGCTACGGTCAGTTCAAGGTAGCGCGGGCCACACACATCGTCGGCGGCCACCCACTTGAAGTATTCGCCTCTCGAATACTCGAATACACGGTTGAAGTTCGCTTTGGCTCCGACGTTAATCTCCTGGCGGATATAACGGATGCGGGGATCCTTCCGGGCAAATTCTTCACAGATGTCTGGGGTAGCATCCGTGGAGGCGTTATCGGAAATGATCAGTTCAAAATCGGTGAAGGTTTGATCGAGAACGCTTTGAATTGCATGCTGCACAAACCGTTCGCCGTTATAAACAGGAAGCCCCAGGCTAACCTTGATTTTTGGCCGCGTACCCATATTCCCCTCCTAGTCGCGCGAATCCCATCCAACTACCCTTGTCGGAATTGAAGCGTTTGCCCGCTTTCCATGCCAGCGCCTCCGCTGGACTAGGAGAGGGCCTGCGGGGGAATTTCTTCTCGTAACAGTCAATGGCGGATTGTATCTCCAGTATGTCCCGGGGTGTCATCGGCATTAAATCACGTCCTCCTCGCAGGAGTAAACCTCCTGTGATTAACCGCCTGCGATCATAATGGGGGGATAAATACTACTTAGACCGGTTCCAGCCAACCAGATAGTCTGCGCAAAGAAGGCATGCTATCTGTCCCGCTATTTCTCAAGCGCGTTACTGCGCCTGTTGGGGCTATGTGCGTACTGTACATGCATAGGACACCTACAATCAAAAGAAATAACTCTTTATCAGGCTCTTTCTCCTTGGAGTCCGTCAGCGTTCAGCGGCACTTTACTTACACTTTGCATAGCTGGACGATTCGCGTTTTTGCTGGCCAGAGAAGCCGCTCCTCGAGGGGACTGGCAAGCTCCCAGACATCGAGAGTGGGAGTGGATGCGCGCAGTCACCATGCCCGATCACGTGCCGCAACCCCGAATGGTCCGACCATCAGGCTCCAATCCTTCACTTACGAAGTGGGCCGACTACTTAGTGCGCGAACGACGGGAGGACGAGCTCGGCCTGCGCGAGACTGTGCAGCGCTACTCGGTCTACAATGACTTCCGGCTGTCGGCGTATTGCTGAAATTCTGAGGGGAGTGCTATGGCGTATGAATACAAAGGTGCCGCTAGATCTCCTGGGCCGCTCGGCCGATCACAGGGGGTATTAGGCGGGCGAATCCCCGGACCGTTGGAATTCCAACAGGTGGATTTGGCGTCGCAGACCGCGACTAAGGCGGTCAAAGAACTGCCCATGCCGCCTCCGGCGGGTGGGAGCAGCACGATCATACAGGCACGCTCTGTGGGCTGGGATCTCGCAAAGAACACTCCGTCCGAGCGCGACGTCAAACAGGGTGAACTCGCTAACTGCCCCGTAGCCGCAATCCTGGCTGCCATGGCTCATACGGCGGGCGGCAGGAAGCACCTCGATAGCATGATCACCGAATACGTCCACACTCAGGTTAAGACGACATTCTCCAAAGACGTGTTGGCGACACTATCCTCCAAGCTAGACGACCCCGATTACAAACGCCCCGAAAAAGAGATTCTCTCCAAACGATATTTCAAAGTGAACCTCGGGGATACCTTCGAAGTCAGCGATGTGTTCTACACCAAGTATTCGGATGGGCCAGAGGTGAACATGATGTACATGGATTCGCCAAATAAGGCGCTTTGGCCGTGCGTAATCGAGAAGGCATACGCGGTCAAGATTGGCAGCTACGATCAACTCGATGACGACACCAAACACACCGTAAACGAGTTTTGGACTGTCCTCGTCGGTTCGAAACCAGACGGGTTTTCGGTCAACGAGAACACCGATTTGACAAAGATTAGTGCCGCTGCAAACGCCGCAAACAGGATCCCGACCATTGCCGCATCCAGAGACGATGCTACTAAGGTCACAGCTCATCACGGATACGCCGTCATGGGCATCCAAGGTTCTACCATCGAGCTATATAACCCTTATGGGAGAACCGAAAAGTTATCGCTCGCGGACTTCCGCAGCAGCTTCGATGCCATATTCTTCGGCCGCCTCTGAAGGCGTGACAGGCATGCCTTGATGCTCAGACGGGCTCACGCTGAGAAGGAGTTGGATGACGCCACACAGCGCGTGCTTGCGCTGGTGGACGCGGGTGGAATCGAACCACCAACCTGTCGATTAAGAGTCGAATGCTCTGCCAGTTGAGCTACGCGTCCGGAAGGGCTGAAAGGCTGAATGTTCAGCAACATTCGGGAGACCAGGCGCATTGCGCGCGTCTCATGCCCAAGCAAAATATAACATAATCGGCGCCGCTCTTTGGGAGCCATTGCCCAAATGCGAGCCGTGCAGCAGATGTTTTTGTGCGAGTTGAACGGGGAGTGTTACCGGCTTAAAACGAGAAGGACAGACCGCCCTGAATCGACCGCTCCGTCTGGGCAAAGTAGAGCGTGCTGCCATCGCGGGTGAGGAAGGGACGATAACCCTCGGCGAGCAGATTGCGCACGTCTACCAACGCCTCTGTTCCGTTGGGCAGCAGGTGACCACAGTGGATGGGTTGGCGGATCAGGAGGTTCAGGTATGCACCCTGCCCGAAGCTGTCGTACACCGCCACCGGGGTCACTGTATTCACCGGCTGCCAACGGTAGGAAGCATGCCAGCCCGTTCCCGTGCGTATAACGCGGCCGTCGAGGGACGCCGCAATGGTTTCTGTTCTGCGTTGGGTCAGGCTCTGTACAGCCTCGTCTACGGTGAGCTCGGACTCCGGAACCTCGAAGGCCAGAGCCTTGCCGTTCGCATAGGAAAGTGTCGCCCAGGTAGACCCTGCGATTTTTTGCGCCAGCACCGCGCTGATTCCGCCCGTGGTGTAGCCAGGGCCTGTGACGCGGAAGCCTTGCGAAACCGGATCGTACAAGATATCCCCAGCGGCCAGCTCCTGTTGCGATACCCACCCGCCCCCGGCGATGACCGGGCTCTGTATTTCATCCTGATAGAAAGCCACCAGAGCTCGACGCGACGAGGTATTGTCCTCAAACCGCAGTTCCTGATGGAGACCGTGCTGGATACGTACCCTGCCACCTTCTTCAGAGAACATAGGGGCAAGCGTGGCGCTGTCGGCGACTGTCCCGGCGTTCTGCATCTCCGGCGAAGTGGCGGCGCGATAAGCAACGCTGATTCCGTCGTCATGCCAGGAGGCATTGAGGAACGGCAGGCTGGACGTGGTCTCGGACGCCCCATGCACCGACTGGACCTCGTTGCCCAATTCCATCGACGCGTTGGGACCCAGGTTCACCGCTTCGGCGCTGCGCAGCCGTAGCGCATAGAAACCCTGGTTTCCACCACCTTCCACGGCCGTCATCTGCTGCACGGTGACCACATTGCGGATCTGGCGTTCCGGCCCGAGGGCCAGTTGGTATCCCGCCATATACTCTGAGCCCTGCTCGGGCCGCGGGCTCAGATTGGCCCGCAAAATCAAATGGCCTCCCACTGCGCTCGAGCGCTCCACTGCAAAGGCATGATGGGGGCCGCCCTGTCCGAATTCACGCGAGGGGCCGGTCACTTCGACCCGGGCTGCCAATTGGGGAGCTGAGCCGTGGTCATTGCCGGAAAGCACCACCAGCGGACCATCCTGGAGGAGTCGCAATAGCGGACGATTACTGGATGAACGCAAGGTCCATTTCCAGTCATCACTCGGCTCGTCGGGTGCCCTGGGCTGAGCCGGGAGCCATTGGATGGCCTCAAAGAGTGTGCTCAGGGTGAGGTTGACGACGACTTTGCTGCGGGAACTAAGTTGAAGGTCTTCACGTAATGTGGGAAGGAAGGAATCCCCCGTTGCCTTTATCTGATAGGTTCCGGGGAAAATGTGATCGAAGGTGAAGGCGCCGCGGACGTTGGTGTATACCCGGGCAACCACCGTAGCATTGGCAGCCATCAACTCGACCATGGCGCCCATCTGCGGAGTACCGCGTGCATCGCGCACTACTCCGCTCACGGTTGCGGGGAAAGGCGCGGCCGAGGCGGGCAAAAGCCCGGCCACGGTCATCACCATCAGAGCTGCGATTTGGCAATACCTTTTACGCACTCAATACGCTACTCACTCAAACGCATTGCAGTAACCCAGTCCTGCGATCGCCGTACGGCTCTACTCCGGCCAGTCACGTTACTCTTTTGAGCTTATCAGAGGCCTAGTCAACCGTAAACGGGGCCGATTGCGCCACCTGCTGCTTGGATACGTGGTCGTTAACGGTGATGGTCACCTGGTACTTGCCTGGCTGCAGGCTGGCCAGGGGTACCGATCTCCTCACCGTCAATTGGTCAGAGTTAGCGCTGTTGTCCCCCAACGCTGCGCTGGTC
>Ga0302325_10026597_pt1 | contig 12012 bp, 8 predicted proteins | sample Palsa_T0_2_FD_201948 | JGI IMG/M metagenome (GOLD analysis project Ga0302325, IMG submission 201948) | Peat permafrost microbial communities from Stordalen Mire near Abisko, Sweden - Palsa_T0_2 | ecosystem: Environmental > Terrestrial > Soil > Palsa > Peat permafrost | place: Sweden: Abisko...
ATATTTACGGCCCAACGTCCCAATGGGTCAGTCTTGACGGCAGCGGCACAGGCCCGCAAGCCGCCGACCTGAAAATCGGCACCTCGCCGATCACCGATCTCGACATCGGCTACAAGTTCACCTCGTATCTCAAGCTCGACATCGGCGCCAACAATCTGTTCGACAAGAAGCCGCCCACGGTGCCCACCATCAACAATGGCGGCAACCTGCAACCCGCGGACGGCAACAACGTCTATGGCGAGCCCGACGGGTTTTCGCCCTATGGCATCAATGGCGGCTACTACTACGGTCGTATCACCATCTCCCTCTAAAGCGTATCGAACGGGCGGACCGGGAATCACCCCGGTCCGCCCGTTCGCCGCATGCCGCTTGAAACCGGGCGAAGCCGGATGTCATTCTTCGGCACCCGATATGATCAGCGATCCTAGGATTTGGCGGCACCGGGCAAGCTCGGCATGACGCAAGGACCACAGGCTGCGTCGCTTGAGCACATCGCCGCTCTGCTTGCCCACGATCCCGCGCATGCCGAAGAGCAGGCGCGCGAGCTCTTGAAGCGCATGCCCGGCGATCCCAGGGCACTGCTGATCGTGGGTTCGGCGCGCCGCCGCAGGGGAGATGCCGCAGCGGCACACCGCGTGCTGGCGCCGCTGGCGAAGTCTTATCCAAGGGCCGCCAATACGCATTACGAGCTGGGCGCAACGTTGGCTGCACTCGGCAGGACGCGCGAAGCCATTGCCGCCTTGCGCCATGCCACGGCGCTGAATTCCGACTTGCCCGAAGCCTGGCGCGTCATGGGCGAATTGCTGTTTCAGGAGGGCGAGATTGCGTCCGCCGAAGCGGCTTTCGCCGAACAGCTTTGTGCGTCCGTCCAAAACCCCGCGCTGAAGGGCCCCGCGAAGGCGATGTCGCAGGGCCGTCTCGACGAAGCGGAGAGCCAATTGCGTCTCTACCTGACGGCGCATCCCGACGACACCGCAGCCTTGCACCTGATGGGAGAGACGCTGGTACGTCTCGGGCGCTATGCCGATGCCGAAATCCTTCTTGCGTTCTGCCTTGAGCTCGACGCAAGTCAGGACGGCGCCCGGTTTGCTTACGCCGATGCGCTCTTCCGCCAGCAGAAAGCGGGCGACGCTATCGTACAGGCCGAACATCTGCTTCGCCGGAAACCCGACGATCCGGCCTATTTGAATCTTTTGGCGGCCTGTCTCGGATTGATCGGCGAGGATGAGCGCGTCAGTGCGATCTACGCGCGGTTGTCTGAGGCCTACCCGAAGCAGCCCCGCATCTGGCTCAATTACGGCCACGCGCTGCGCACGGCCGGGCGCAGCCACGATGCCGTCGCGGCGTACCGACGCTGCATCGCATTGGCTCCGGACCTTGGCGACGCCTATTGGAGCCTCGCAAATCTCAAGGTCGCGGAATTTGCGCCGGAAGAAGAAGCGACGATGCGCGCACAGCTCGCACGCGCGGACCTCGGAACGGACAACCGTCTGCATCTGCACTACGCCCTGGGCAAGGCGCTGGAGGATCGCGCGGATTACGCATCGTCGTTCGATCATTACAGCCAGGGGGGCAGGTTGCGCCGGGCCGTGTTGCCCTATGACGCCGGCGAAACCACTGCACTGGTTCAAAGTTCGAAAGCGGTGTTCACCGCCGAATTCTTCGCCGCGCGCGAGGGATCGGGGGATGTCTCACGGGCGCCCATCTTTGTCGTGGGATTGCCCCGGTCCGGGTCGACCCTGATCGAACAGATTTTGGCCAGCCATTCCGCTGTGGAAGGCACCAGCGAGTTGCCCGAAATAGGCCTTATCGCGCGCGGACTGGGGTGGATGGGCGTCGGCGCGCCGGAAAGTGCCTATCCGGCCCAGATAGCAGCCCTCGACCGGGAGGGCGGGTCGGCGCTCGGCCGGTCGTATCTCGACAAGACCCGGATATATCGCAAGCTCGGCCGGCCGTTCTTCATCGACAAGATGCCGAACAATTTTCAGCACATCGGCCTCATCCATCTGATCCTGCCGCGGGCAAAAATCATCGACGCGCGCCGCCATCCTCTCGGGGTCTGCTTCTCCGCGTTCAAACAGCATTTCGCGCAAGGTCAGGCTTTTACCTACGATCTCGCAGACCTCGGCCGCTACTATCGCGACTACGTCGATCTGATGCGCCATTTCGACGGCGTTCTACCGGGGCGCGTCCATCGCATTGTCTATGAGGATCTGGTCGAAGACACCGAATCGGTCGTGCGCCGATTGCTGGACTATTGCGACCTGCCGTTCGAAGAGTCTTGCCTGCGATTCTACCAAAACGCCCGTGCGGTCAGAACGGTCAGCTCCGAACAGGTGCGGCGCCCGATATTTCGCGATGGCATCGCGCAGTGGCTGCATTATGAGCCTTGGCTGGATACCTTGAAAAATGCGCTGGGACCAGCGCTGGAGCATTGGCGAACTCGTTGACCTGACTTATCTTGCGTAATCTCTGAGCATGGCATGTTCGAATGTTGTGCAAAGTGCGCCGACAAGCCTCTCATGTGGAGAATTCGTCCGCGACGGTGAGCGATGTTGCATCTTCGAAATTACACAACATACACTCGCAGAATTATCGTGGCATCGCGGCTACGAAGCGTCCGGAGGAGGAGCGCGTAAGGCGTCAGGCGTGTCGGCATGGTAACGGGGAGATATTCGGTGAGCGACGAAGACACAGCCACGATGAACCGACGCTCGCTTCTGAGATTGATCGGAACGGCTGCCGGCAGCACGGTCATGTATCAGGCCATGAACGAGCTTGGTTATGCCGGCGAATCCGATTTTACAGGCCCGATCAAGTTGTCGGGACATCCGAAGGGCGCCTCCGTTCTCATTCTCGGAGCCGGCTGGGCGGGAATGGTTGCGGCCTACGAACTCGGCAAGGCCGGCTATAAGGTCCACGTCCTCGAATACAACAATCGCGCCGGCGGCCGGAACTGGTCGCTGCACGGCGGCGACACCTACACCGAGCTTGGGGGCGCTACGCAGCATGTCCAATTCGACAAGGGGCTTTACATAAATCCCGGTCCGTGGCGCATCCCGCATCACCATCGCGCCATTCTCCACTATTGCCAGCTGCTCAACATTCCGCTCGAACCGTTCACGCAGGTGAACTACGCGGCCTATGTGCAATCCGACGATGCTTTCGGCGGACAACGCAAGCGCTATCGCGAAGTGCACGCGGATTTCAACGGCTACGTCGCCGAGACGCTCGCCAAAGCAACCAACCAGTCGAAACTCGACCAGCCGGTCACGCAGGAAGACAAGGAGCGATTGCTGCTGGCCATGCGGGCCTGGGGCGCGCTCGACAAGAACTACGAATACAAGAAAGGCCTCATGTCGAGCGAGCGGCGCGGTTACGAGAAGGACCCCGGCGGCGGGCTCGATTCCGTGCCGGTTCCCTCGCAACCGATGGCCATGAACGAGCTGTTCAAATCGAGCCTGTGGGGCTCGATACTTGCCGGTCATATCTACGAATTTCAGAACATGATCTTCCAGCCCGTGGGCGGCATGGGCACGATCGGAAAAGCCTTCGGCAAGAAGCTCGCGAAAGTCATCCAGTATAACGCGAAGGTCACCAACATCCATCAAGACGCCAAAGGCGTCACCGCGACCTATGTCGATTCCCGGAATGGCGGTCCGGCGCGACAGGTGCATGCCGATTGGTGCATTTGTACGATTCCGGCATCGATCCTGAGTCAGATCCCCATGAACGTGGGCGCACCGATGCAGAATGCGATCAACGCGCTCTATTACGATGCGGCGATCAAGATCGGGCTGCAGTTCAAGCGGCGCTTCTGGGAAGAAGACGATGCGATATATGGCGGCATGAGCTACACCGATCAACAGATCGGCATGATCGGCTATCCGAGTTCGGGTTACTTCAAAAAGAGCCCCGGCGTGCTTCTCGGCGCTTACACCTTCGGCATGAACGCATTCAATCTGACCGCCATGTCGCCGGAAGACCGCATCAAGGCCGCGATCGATTGCGGCGCAAAAATCCATCCCCAATATCGTTCCGAGTTCCAGCATGGCGTCGCCGTCGGCTGGCATCGCGTGCCGTGGACATTGGGTTGCGCGGCACATTGGACGGATAAGTTGCGCGCCGAGCATTACGACAATCTCTGCAAAATCGACGGTCGCATCGTGCTTGCCGGCGAACACGCCTCCCGCCTGCCGGCCTGGCAGGAAGGCGCGATCCTGTCGTCGCTCGACGCGATCGCGCGCCTGCACCAGCGCGTACTGGCAAGTTGAATCGGAGAGCGAAGATGTCACCGTTTCTCAATCGTGCGCTCATGTTCGCGGTCCTCCTGTCGAGCCTTGCGGTGTCGCGCAGCGCCTCCGCACAGGACTATTTCTCGGGTCATTTCGCGCAGCAGAGCGGAGAGGCCGTCTACAAGAACATCTGCCAGGGTTGCCATATGCCCAACGCCATGGGCGCGACCGGCGCGGGCAGCTATCCGCGGCTCGCCAACAATCCGAATCTCGCGGAGTCCGGCTATCCCGTTTTCATGGTGGTGAATGGGCGACAGGCGATGCCGAGTTTTGCAGGCGACCTCGACGACGTGCAGATTGCCAATGTGGTCAACTATATCCGTACGCATTTCGGCAATCATTATGCCGATGCAGGGACGCCCGCCTTCGTCGCTTCGGCACGGCCGGCGAAGGTGATCCGGCCTGCCGGAAGAGTGACCGAGCACAAGTGAGATAATCTCATCTCAGGAATTCGAGGAGCAAGTCATATGTTCAAGGTGCAAAACTTTGTGGCCGTGGTCCTGGCCCTGGGTCTCTCGGGCTGTGGTTCGATGATGACGATGGGCGCGCCGGAAATCAGCCGCCTCGAAATTCCGAATATTCCGATCAAGATCGCGGCGGCGGTGACGGTGCCCGCCGGTTACACGACCTACTACATCAGCGGCGCCGGGCCGACGGTTGCCGATCCCACTGCGCCCGTCGGCAGCGTCAAGCGCTTCGGCGATACAGAAACGCAGACCGCCTCCACGCTCGCGCAATTGAAAGCGACGATGGCGAAGCTCGGCCTTACATTTGCCGACGTCGTCGAAGCGCACGTCTTCCTCGTCGGCGATCCCGACATGGGCGGCAAGATGGATTTCGTCGGCATGAACAAGGCGTGGTCGAAAGAATTCGGAACCGCCGAACAGCCGAACAAGCCCGCGCGAGCCGCCGTTCAGGTCGCAGGCCTGGCGTTCCCCGGCGGCCTCGTCGAAATCGAATTCATCGCGGCGAAAAAGCCGATGTAAATCGGTACCGCCCGCGCAGGAAGCGGCCGATCGTTCAGATTCCGACGCCCAGATCGACGAATTCTTCAGCGAGCAACGGCAGCGGCGCGGCGCCCGGAACCGCGCTCAGCGCGGATACCAATCGTTCGATCTGTGTGTTGATTTCGGGGATCGAGGTGATTTCCCACCACGAAGGCCGTGTGAGAGCGCCCAGCGCAAAGAGCCAACGAGACGGCGTTCCGGACGAATCGACGGCTGCGCAATCGGCGGTCTCCACGCCCAGGGCCAGCGGATCGGGCACGATCAGCCCGCGACGGCGCAGATCGGCAAGCAACGGGAAGGCAATCACGGCGAGATCGCTGCGCGGGCCAGTGCAATTGATCACACGCACCGCGTGAAAGCGCTCTTCGCCGCCGCCCCGCCGCGCAATCACGGCTTCAACGCCCTGGCGGTACGCGACGTAGCCGCGCAGCCGTCCGGCCAGCACGCGCAACTGACCGCTTTCGATCAACGCGTGGAGCCGTACCGAGACGCGCGGCGCCATGCGGTGGCGGATCACATCCCAGCGGGAGCGCAGATGGCGCAGGAACGCGCGGCGCTGGCTGAGAGACCAATTCGTCCATACGCGCGCGATCGAAGGCCGTACGGCATCGATCACACGTTGCCACGGAATCCCCATCGCAAGGGCGCGCGAGATTTCGGTGCGGATGTCCCGCACCACCTGACGCGGCGTGGTCGCGTCGGCCTTCAGAAACGGTTCCCAGCTGCCGCCGCCGGCGTGGGTCTGGGGAATGAGCCCATGGCGCGAGAACGCCAGCATGGGGCCACGATGCCCGTCCGCTGCCAGCTTGAGGGCGATATCGACCATGGTGAGCCCCGCACCGACGATCAGAACCGGCGCGTCGGGTTCGAGTCCGTCGAATGCATCGCGAGCCCAGGGATTGGAAATGAAGTTGGCAGTGTCGTAGAGCCATGGATCCGGCGAAGACAGGGGTCGCGGGGGAAGATTGCCGGTCGCTAGCACGATTTTGTCCGCGAATATCTCGCGACCGTCTTCGAGAAGGACGCCGCGCGCCGGGTGATCGAGCAGTTTGACTGCTTCGCCACGAACGATTCGGAGACCTCGCGCATTGCCCGGTCCGGCAGATGCTTCGACCCGTTCCTGCACGTATTGTCCGAACAACTCGCGCGACACGAATGCGGACTGGAGGTCGCCGCCGCTCTCCGCGAGCGCCTCCTGGATGGCGTCGCGACGCTGCAACAGCCAGTCCGCAAAGCGCGGCTCCAGTCCCACTTCCATACGACTGACCGGGACGTTCAGAAGGTGATGGGGGGCACAGGCGCCATAAGCCAGGCCGCGACCGGGACGCCGCCGCCGCTCGATCAAAATGACGCTTGCCTCCGGTTTCGCACGCGCCAGCTTGAGAGCGAAAAGGCTCCCCGCCGCGCCGCCGCCGACAACGGCGACGGTTGAATGTGGTGACTGCTGCGTGCTGTTGCCGCTCACCGCGCCGCGTCTCTCGATTGCAAGCATCTACTCCTGATCGCTCCGCCACGCCGACCATGTTCCGCGCGCAATCGGCGCGCGCCGCCAATCTTCAGCGATTGTGCATTGTCTTTCAACCTGTTGAAGCGTCGAAAATATCCGCCTCGGATCATATACCGCCCGAAGTGAATCCTTCATCTGTCCAGTCCAGTCCAAAAGATGACTGCCAAACTCTCCTTTGATCTTGTAGAGTACTTCCGGGCATTGTCGAATCGGGGGACGCCATGAATAAAGTGCGCGCGTTGTGGGGGGATGTCGTTCGTTTCTTCCGGTCGAAGCCCTGGTACGTCGGCGCACTCGCCGTCATAGCCGTACTCGTGTTCATTTCGGTCGTCGGAAATGCAATCTCCAACTGGTATGCATTTCGCGACCGCGCCGCAGACCGCGGCGCAATCTCCGTCGCCATGGACAGCCTTGGCGACGCCGTCGACAAGCCGATCGTCTATCTCGAGCAGGGCTGGTCGCCTGCGGACAGTCTGTGGTTCTACAACGTCACACAGGGTTCGGATCTTCTGCCCTACGATTTCTTTCTCGTCCTCGAGCAGCCGAATGGCCAGTTGTTTCGCGCCAACGAGAACATGAACAATCGCTACCGTTACCTCATTCGCAGACCGACAACCGGTAATCCCGACGGCCTTCCGATCGGCATGGTGAAGGACGTCTACAAAGGTCGGGCCTATATGGGCTTCACCTGTGCCGCCTGCCATACGGGACAGATCAACTACAAAGGTCACGCCATACGCATCGACGGCGCGCCCGCGATGGCGGACATGGACAGCTTCATCACCGACCTCGCGGCGGCCTTGCGCACCACGGCCGATACGAAACACAACCCCGCCGGCCACGCGCGCTTTGTCGCCAACGTGCTGCAACTCGGTCATTATGGAAACGCAGGCGAAGTCGACGCCGATCTCCAGAAATACGCCTTGCGCGTCACGACCTATCGAATCGTCAATCATAGCGACACGCGTTACGGCTATTCCCGCCTTGACGCCTTTGGTCGAATCTACAATCAGGTGCTGCAATACGTCATCACCGTGCCCGACATCAAAGATGCGCTGAACGAGTTGGTCGCCGAAAACAAGGTTTCCGTGCACGATCTCAAAGCATCCGGCATATCGAAATTGCTCGAGACAAAAGGGAAGATAACGGTTCTGACGGCGAGCGATCGCGACGACATCTTCCAGGCGCTGTCGGCGCTCGACTTGAAGTCGGCCCTTTACATCCGCAATCAGATTTTCATCAAGCCGAATGCCCCTGTCAGCTACCCGTTCCTGTGGGACATCCCGCAGCACGACTACGTCCAGTGGAACGGTATCGCGGCCAATGCGGGGCTCGGTCCGATCGGGCGCAACACGGGAGAAGTGATCGGCGTCTTCGGGACTATGGATTGGTCGCAAAGCGACCATTGGACGCTTTCCGGGTGGTTCAGCGGCCAGGGTCTGACCAACACCCGTCCGATCGACTACGCATCCTCCGTCGACGTGCACAACCTGGCACTCATCGAGGATCACCTGAAAGGCCTTAATTCCCCGAAATGGCCCGGAAAGGTCTTCGGCCGGATCAATTACACCGACCCTTCGAAACCGCGCTGGCAGAGGGGAAAGATCATCTTCAATCGGTCCTGCGCGGCGTGCCATGAGCCGATCAACGCGACTGCTTCGGATCGCCGGGTGGTTGCGCACATGTCGGCGCTCGAGAACGTCAAGACCGATCCCAAGATGGCGAACAACGGTGCATTCTACAGCGGCTACAGCGGCATCCTGCGCAACCAGTACGTCACGGTCGGTCCGGGTGCGGTGCTGCTCGACAAGAAGGCACCGATCGCTGCCCTGCTTACCAAAGCCACAACGGGCGTGGTCGCGACGCCGGATCCGGACAAATGGTTCGGGGAGCGATTTATCGAATGGGCGTACGACCTCATTTTCTCGCTGCGCAACAACAACATTCAGGCCTCGATCAAGAACGGCGACTACAATCCCGATACGACCGCCAATCCGCTGGCTTCGGTGCTCGCCTACAAGGGCCGCTCGCTGAACGGCATCTGGGCGACCGCGCCCTATCTTCACAATGGCTCGGTGCCCAATCTGTATGATCTGCTGTTGCCGGCTGGGCCGATGCCGGGCGATCCCGCCGGGACCGAATATCGACCTTCGAAATTCATCGTCGGATCGCGCGAATTCGATCCCGCCAATGTCGGGTTCAGGAGTGACGGATATGGCGGATTCATCTTCGACACCAGCAAGGCAGGCAACAGCAATACCGGGCACGAATACGGTACGCGCGTGCAGGTCATGAATCCGAACGGTACTCCAGCTACCAACCCCGACGGCACGATCAAGATGATGCCGATGAGCAAGGGAGATCGGCTGGATCTTCTGGAATATCTAAAGAGTCTGTAAAGCAAATCGACGGCGGCGTGGCGCCTTTTGCCGGGCTCGCGATGTCGCGATCGGCTTGCGGGAGAAGAGATTCCGCCGTTCGGTAAAATTGTCTGCAATCCGTTTTCGGTTGTTCACTCTATCCTTAAGTTGCCGTCGCGGTCCGCTCACGGAAGCGGACACAATCCTCCCATAATGCGTATCATGTGGGTGTCAAAGGGGCCGAGATTTATTGGAGGCCCACATGAATTCGTTTACGTCCGAGCCGGTCGGTCGACCCGTCGTTGGTATGGATTTCGATGAAATCGGCGAAATAGCGGCGCCCATCCCTTCCGAATACCGCGACGCATTTGCGCAGTTGGCGACCCAAGGCAAACTTCCGGGCCAGGACGTGGAACTGCGCTTTGTTCCGATCCACGATCTGCAGCGTCGACGGGTGACGACGTTCTTCTGCTCGCCCGTCTTCTGCGTGGAAGACGCTTCGCTCATCTACGGCTATCGCGCCTTTCAGGGAATCGGATCGCGGGAATTGCCGTTTATCGATCGAGCAATCCTGGCTCACGCCGTGAAGTTCGCACGAAAGCTTGCAAATGCGGGAACCGTTGCCGCGATCGGCACTTCGGTCAACTACGCGACGCTTGCCTCGCCGAGAGGTCGCGAAGTCTATCAGAAGGCGCTCTGCGCCGCGGGCGTATCCGATTGTCCGTTTCTGATGCTGAAGGTGGAGGACGTCCCGGCGGGGACGTCAGCCGCCGAACTTGCGGAAACGGTGAACCTTTTGCGGCCATACGTGAAACGCATCTTCGTTCATGTGCCGGATACGGAGACGGCCCTGCACAGCGCCAACTATCTCGGCGCGTCGGGATTGGTGTTGTCGCTTCCACCCCGGCCTTCGCGCATGATGATCATGGGGGCGGCGAAATGGCTGCTGAACGAATGCACCGTCCAGGAGGCGCATTCCTGCATCGATGTCATCGACGACGACGAGACGCTCGAATTGATCAGGGCGGCCGGCATACGGTTCGGCGCAGGGCCGGTATTCGGATCGCGGGAATTTCGCGGCGACGCCCATCCTTCGGCGGTCGAATACTACATGGCCGAGATCGCGCGATCCTCGGCCCGCGACGGCGCGCCGCCGGCGCATGACGAAACAAGGGGTGCCTGAGGCGCCGCATATTTCCGCCCGGGAAGGCGTCGCAATTTGCCGAATTAGGGGGTATACGCACCCCCATGAAAGCGAGGGTATTCATCGACGGCGCCGCCGGCACCACAGGGCTCGAAATTCACGAGCGGCTGTCGGCGCGCGAGGATATTGCGCTCATCCGGCTGCCGGAAAACGAGCGCAAGGATTTGCGCGCGCGGACCCGTGCCCTGAACGAGGCCGATGCCGTCGTCCTCTGCCTTCCGGACGATGCTGCGAAAGAAGCGGTATCCCTGATCGAAAATCCCGACGTTCGGGTAATCGATGCGTCGACCGCCCACCGCAACGCGCCGGGCTGGGTCTACGGTTTTGCAGAGCTCGAGCCGGACAGGCGCGCCCGGATCGCCGGAGCCAGGCGGGTGAGCAATCCCGGCTGTTATCCGACAGGATTTCTCGCGCTGGTGCGGCCGCTGGTGCGCGCGGGGCTCGTGCCGGTCGACTTTCCGCTGACCGTCAACGCCATCTCCGGTTACTCGGGCGGCGGCAAAGCGATGATCGAAGAGTTCGAGAACAAGGCATCGCCGTCGTTCACCGAGGCCGTCGTGCGCACCTATGCGCTGACGCTGTCGCACAAGCATGTGCCGGAAATGCAGGTGCATGCGGGGCTCGCGCATCCCCCCGTCTTCGCGCCGAGCGTGGGCCGCTATTATCGCGGCATGATCGTAGAAGTGCCGCTGCAGCTCTGGGCTCTGCCGGGTAAGCCGACAGTCGCCGCCGTCCACGAAACGATTGCCGCAGCCTACGCGAAGGCGGAGCTGGTCGACGTTGCCAGACTGATGGACGGCGTCACGCGCCGGACACTCGATGCCGAAATGCTCAAAGGTTCCAACCGGATGGAGATCTTCGTTCTCGGCAACGACCTGCATGGCCAGGCACGGCTCGTGGCGGTTCTCGACAATCTCGGGAAGGGCGCCTCGGGCGCGGCGGTGCAGAACCTCAATCTGATGCTGGGACTGCCCGAAACGACCGGCCTCGTCTGAGGCGCGCGCGTCGATGGCGTTTGCATCCGTCGAAGACGCGCTTGCGGCGGCCGGAGCCACCGAATTCGCCCTCGCGCCAGCCGAGACCGACGCGCTCGATCGCGACGGCTATATCATCCTGCGCAACGCCATTCGCGCCGATATCCTGGAGAGCTTGCGCGCTCAATTCGAAGCGGCCGTTGTGGCCCCGGACAAGTGGCCTGCGCCACGCGAACGCGACACAAGGCACGCGATGCTTGACGAGAACGAAGACGTGCGGGGAGTTTGCCTTGCCCCCCGGGTGTTGGCCGCCCTCCATCGTCTGTTCGGCCAACGCTTCTTCCTCGCCGACGTGCAAGGTCGCGACCCACGCCCGAATGGCGGGTATCAAAAGCTGCATCGCGATTGGCCGGAAGGGGCTTGCGCGACCGAGTTGGTCGTGGGTCTGGCCTTCATCGATCCCTTCTCCAAAGACAATGGTGCGACCCGGCTCGTGCCTGGCACGCATGGCGACCGCGGCGGAATGAATGACCTTGATCGATACGCGCAGTGCCATCCAGATGAGGTCGTCGTAGAGGGCGAAGCGGGCGATTTCCTGCTTTTTCACGGGCATCTGGGCCATTCCGGAATGCGCAATATCAGCGGCGCGCCCAGGCGCACGCTTC
>Ga0302325_10026600_pt1 | contig 12011 bp, 10 predicted proteins | sample Palsa_T0_2_FD_201948 | JGI IMG/M metagenome (GOLD analysis project Ga0302325, IMG submission 201948) | Peat permafrost microbial communities from Stordalen Mire near Abisko, Sweden - Palsa_T0_2 | ecosystem: Environmental > Terrestrial > Soil > Palsa > Peat permafrost | place: Sweden: Abisko...
CTGGCTTGAGGAATAGAGGAGTGCCTTGAGCACCTTTTTCAGGTTGAACGCCATGCGAGGTTTCAAGGACGAATGAATGGCCTGCGCAAGGGGCCATGCAACCATGAAAACACCGCTTGCCCGCCCTCGGGCGCTGTGGTGGTGTCGGAGTTCGCCCATGAGCGCTCCCAAAGACAAGCAGCGTCCCCATTCCTCCATCGTTGTCGATGGACCCGACCGCTCCCCGAACCGCTCGATGCTGCGCGCGGTGGGGTTCACGGACCAGGACTTTGGAAAGCCGATCGTCGGCGTCGCCTCGACGTGGAGCATGGTCACGCCCTGCAACATGCACATCGACCGGCTGGCGCGCGACGTCGCGGCCGGCGCCGACGCGGCGGGCGGAAAGGCCATCATCTTCGGGACGATCACGGTCTCGGACGGCATCAGCATGGGGACCCCCGGCATGCGCTACTCGATGGTGTCGCGCGAGGTCATCGCCGACTCGATCGAGACGGTCTCGGGCGCGGAGGGATTTGACTGCGTGGTCGCGATCGGCGGCTGCGACAAGAACATGCCCGGCTGCCTGATGGCGCTCGCGCGCCTCAACAGGCCCTCGGTCTTTGTCTACGGCGGCACGATCCTGCCCGGCATCCACCCTGGCACGAAGAAGGAATGCGACATCGTTTCGGTGTTCGAGGCCGTCGGCCAGCACTCGGCCGGCAAGCTCGACGACAAGGGCCTCCACGAAGTGGAGACCTGCTCGATCCCGGGCCCGGGTTCGTGCGGCGGCATGTACACGGCCAACACGATGGCGCAGGCCATCGAGGCCCTGGGAATGAGCCTGCCCAACAGCTCGACCCAGCTCGCGGTAGGCGCCGAGAAGCGTGACGACTGCCGCCGGGCCGGGGAGGCGTCCCTAGCCCTCCTGAAGGCGGGCATCCGCCCGAGCGACATCATGACGAGGAAGGCCTTCGAGAACGCGATCACGGTTGCGATTGCGCTCGGCGGCTCGACGAACGCCGTCCTGCACCTGCTCGCGATGGCCCACGCGGCACGCGTGAAGCTCTCGATCGATGACTTCACCCGCATCGGCAAGCGCGTGCCCGTCCTTGCGGACTTGAAGCCGTCCGGCAAGTACGGCGTGTCGCACCTGGTGCGCATCGGCGGGCTGCCGCCGCTCATGAAGATGCTCCTGGACCATGGCCTTCTCCACGGGGACTGCCTCACCGTGACCGGCAAGACGGTTGCCGAGAACCTGCGCCACGGGGGACCCTACCCCGCCGACCAGGACATCATCCGCCCGTTTTCGGACCCGATCAAGCCCGACAGCCACCTGCGGATACTCTACGGCAACCTCGCCCCGGGCGGCGCCGTCGCGAAGATCACCGGCAAGGAGGGACTGACGTTCTCGGGCAAGGCCATCGTCTTCGAGTCGGAGGAGAAGGCCCTCGCGGCCATCCTCGACGGCCGCGTGAAGGCCGGCCACGTGATCGTCATCCGCAACGAGGGGCCGGTCGGCGGCCCCGGGATGCGGGAGATGCTGGCGCCGACGAGCGCCGTCATGGGCAAGGGCCTTGGCAAGGTCGTGGGCCTCATCACGGATGGGCGCTTCTCGGGCGGGAGTCACGGATTCGTCGTCGGGCACATCACACCCGAGGCGGCGGTCGGAGGTCCCCTCGCCATTGTTCGCAACGGAGACCCCATTACCATTGATGCGGTCGGCAATACCATCAACCTCGGCCTCACGGCCAAGGACATCAGGGCGCGCCTCAAATCCTGGAAGCCCGCAAAGCCGAAGGAAACCCGGGGCGCGCTTGCAAAATATGCTAGGCTAGTGACCAGTGCCTCGGAAGGGGCTGTGACGGATAAATACCTCAAAACATGAATTGGAACCGATTCAAGGAGTACCACTACCAGAACGCTGCGCTCGGCGTCGCCCTCGACATCAGCCGCATCCCCTTCCCCGACGGCTTCCTGGCCTCGATGGAGCCGCGCATGCAGGCCGCGTTCGCCTCGATGGCCGCCCTTGAGAAGGGCGCCATCGCCAACCCAAGCGAGAAGCGCATGGTCGGCCACTACTGGCTGCGCGCGCCGCAGCTCGCCCCGTCAAAGGAGATCTCCGACGAGATCACCACGACGCTCGCGTCGATCAAGGACTTCGCTGCCAAGGTTCATTCCGGCGCGATCAAGGGACCCAAGGGGAATTTCACGCAGCTGCTCATCGTCGGCATAGGCGGCTCGGCGCTGGGGCCCCAGTTCGTGGGCCACGCCCTCGGCAACCCGGCCAAGGACAGGATGAAGGTCCACTTCTTCGACAACTCGGACCCGGACGGCATGGAATTCGTCCTTGGCCAGATCGGATCCAACCTCGCCCAGACGCTGGTCGTCGTGATCTCGAAATCGGGCGGCACGCTTGAGACCCGAAACGGCCAGCTGGAGGCCGGGGCAGCCTTCACGAAGGCGGGCCTCCCCTTCGCCGGCAATTTCGTCGCGGTCACGGGCGCAGGCTCCAAGCTCGACCTGCTCTCGGCCAAGGAGGGCTGGCTCGCCCGGTTCCCCATGTGGGACTGGGTCGGCGGCCGCACGAGCGAGCTCTGCGCGGTCGGCCTCCTGCCGGCGGCGCTCCAGGGCCTGGACATCGACGCCATGCTCGCCGGCGCGGCCTCCATGGACGCCGCCACGCGCAAGGCCGACACGCGCTCGAACCCCGCGGCCCTCCTCGCCCTCATGTGGTACTTTGCCACTGACGGAAAGGGATCCAAGGACATGGTCGTCCTGCCCTACAAGGACCGGCTGCTCCTCTTCTCGCGCTACCTCCAGCAGCTCGTCATGGAATCCCTCGGCAAGGAGCTCGACCTCCAGGGCCGCGTCGTCAACCAGGGCATCGCCGTCTACGGCAACAAGGGCTCGACCGACCAGCACGCCTACGTCCAGCAGCTGCGCGAGGGCGTCAAGAATTTCTTCGTCACGTTCATCGACGTCATGAAGGACCGCTCCGGCCCCCGTTTCGAGGTCGAGCCCGGCATCACGAGCGGCGACTACCTCCAGGGCTTCTACCTCGGCACGCGCAACGCGCTGAGCGAGAAGGACCGCTGGTCCGTCACGCTGACGCTGGCCGACGTCTCCGCGACGACGCTCGGGAAACTGATTGCCCTCTATGAGCGCGTCGTCGGCCTGTACGCCACGCTCGTCGACATCAACGCCTACGACCAGCCCGGCGTGGAAGCCGGCAAGAAGGCGGCGTCCACGGTCATCGCCCTCCAGCAGAAGCTTGTCGCCGCCCTGAAGGCCGCGCCCGGCAAGACGTACACGGCCGAGGCCCTGGCGGCCGAGGTCGGCGGAGACGCCGAGACCGCCTACAAGATCCTCGAGCACCTGGCGGCCAACGGCGCCGTGCATAAGGCGCTCAAGGACCCGTGGTTTGACTCGACGTACGGCGCGTGAGCAGAGGCGACTTGCAACCTGCCCCTGAGGGGATATTTTGAACCCAAGAATGAATGAGCCCATGAAGCGCGTCGCCGTCCTCCTCCTCATCGCCCTGGGCGCTGCTCTGGCCGGCTGCTCGTCGGACACTCCCGAGGCCTCCTCGATCCCCTGGAACCAGCCTGCGGACTGGGAGGGACAGATCCCCGGGATGAACAACAGCGGCAGCCAAGTGCATTGACTCCGGAGACGGCGAACACGTCGCTCTCGGCCCAGGCAGGCCACCTGTACGTCGTCGCAACGCCGATCGGTAATTTGTCCGATCTGACGGATCGCGCCCGCGCCATCCTCGGTTCGGTGGACCTCGTGGCCTGCGAGGACACGCGGACGACGGGCCTGCTCCTCGGCCGCCTCGGCATCCGTCGCGAGCTCACCGCCTACCATGAGCACAATGAGCTGGAGGCCGCCGAGGTGCTCGCGGCGGCCGTGGAATCGGGGAAGTCCGTCGCGATCGCGACGGACGCCGGCACGCCCGGGCTGAGCGACCCGGGCTTCCGGGTGGTGCGGGCCTGCCGCAGGCGGGGACTTCCCGTCGTTCCCGTGCCCGGCGCCGTCGCCTTCGCGGCCACGCTCAGCGCGAGCGGGCTGCCCACGAATGGCTGCCTCTATGCCGGGTTCCTGCCTCCCAAGTCGTCGGCAAGGCTCGCCTTCTACGCCAAATACAAGGATTTTGCCTACACGATCGCCCTCTACGAGAGTTGCCACCGGATTTCGAAGGCCATGGACGACATCGTCGCCGGCCTGGGGCCGTCGCGCGTCGTCTGCGTCGCCAAGGAGGTCACGAAACTGCATGAGACGTTCTGGGTAGGCCCCGCGGGCGACGTCCGGGACAGGCTCGCCAAGGCGAGCCTGAAGGGCGAGTTCACGCTCCTCATCGCCCCCGCGGAGTTCGTCCTCTAGACCCTGCCGCCATGCGTGTCGCCGTCATCGACGTCGGAAGCAACTCCATCAAGCTCCTCGTCGCGGACGGGGCGCCCGGGCAGGCGCCCCTCGAGGTCGCGTCGCGCACCCTCGAGGTGCGCATCAGCCAGGGGCTAGCCTCGGACCGGCCCCACCTTTCCATCGACGGGATGGAGCGCGGCATCGGCGCCATCTCCACCCTCGCCACGGAGGCCCGCGTGCGCGGCGCGGACAAGATCATCGCCGTCGCGACCAGCGCCGTGCGCGACGCGTCGAACGGCCAGGAATTCCATGACCGGGCGAGGACGGATGCGGGCATCGAGCTGAGGATCCTCGGCGGGCTGGAGGAGGCCGAGCTGATCGGCCTCGGGATCACCACGGATCCGGCGCTTCTCGACCTGCGGGACTTCAGGATGTTCGACCTGGGCGGCGGCAGCCTCGAGTGCCTCTCGTTCAAGGACCGCAACGTGACCTTTGCCACCAGCCTGCCGCTGGGCTGCGTCCGGCTGACGGAGATGTTTCTGGAGACGCCGTCGGCGCCCCTCGCCTCGGCCGACGCGCGAAAGATTGCGTCCCATGTGAAGGCCTCGCTCCTGGCCGCCGGCGTTCCCCTGCCCGTGCCGCGCGGCACGCGGGTCATCGGCACCGGGGGCACGCTCACGACGCTCCGGGCCATGTCCGCCGCAAAGCGCGACATACCCCTCGGCCAGGCCGAGGGCGAGCTCACGGTGCCCCTGATCAGGCAGACATTGAAGGACGTGGGCTCCGTGGGCCTCGACGCGCGAAAGCTCGTCCCCGGCCTTTCGCCGCAGCGCGCCGATGTCTTTCCCACGGCGCTCGCGACACTCCTGGCCCTGGCCGAACTCGGCGAATTCGAGGCCTTCCGGCACTCGTTCCGCAACCTGCGCTGGGGTGTCGCCGCCGAGCTGCTCAGCTCGTCCTGAGGACCCTCAGGGCTTCTTCAGCGCCTTGATCTGCGCCTTGAAGTCCGCAGGCAGCGGCGCCTTCAGGTCCAGCTTCTTGCCGGTGACGGGATGGGCAAGGACGAGCCGCCCGGAATGGAGCATGACGCGCTCCGGCAGCAGCCTCATCCTCGTGTTGGCCTTCCACCCGTAGGCCGAGTCGCCGAGGAGAGGATGGCCGATCGAGGCCATGTGCACGCGGATCTGGTGGGTCCTTCCCGTGTGCAGAGAGCAGGTCACGAGCGAGGCCAGGTCGCCGTAGCGCTCGACGAGCGCCCAGTCCGTCCACGAGGCGCGGCCGCCGTGGCCCTCCTCGATGACCGTCATCTTGTGGCGGTGCCTCACGTTCCGGCCGATCGCCTTGTGGATGGAGCCGCTCATGAGGCGCGGCACGCCGACGACAAGCGCGGAATATTCCTTCACGACGGTGCGCTCGGCGAACTGCCGCGCGAGGGCACGGTGCGCCTCGTCGGTCTTCGCGACGACGATGACGCCCGAGGTCTCGCGGTCGAGGCGGTGGACGATGCCCGGGCGCTCGACGCCGCCGATGCCGCTCAGGCTCCCCGCGCAGTGCGCGAGGAGCGCGTGGACGAGCGTGTCCTCGCGCGTGCCCGCGCCCGGGTGCACGACCATGCCCGCAGGCTTGTTGATCGCCAGCATCGCCTTGTCCTCGAAGAGGACGTCGAGGCGGATCTTCACGGCCCTCAGCTGCGACGAGACGACCTCCGGGAACGAAAATTCAAGCGTGTCGCCCGCCCGCACCGTGACCTTGCCCTTGATCGGGCTGCCGCGCAGGGACACAAGGCCGGCGTCAAACGAGCGCTGGAACGCGACGCGGCTGTGCTCGGGGAACGCCGTCGCCAGCGCCTTGTCGGCGCGCGCATGGCGCACGCTCTCGGGTACCGTGTGCGTCTGGGTCATTCCCCAGCGGCGAGCACCCGGTCGATTTCAGCAAGCCATTTCCGCTTCTCAGCGGCGGGGACGTCGGCGACGGCCCAGCCGTTGCGCGCCACCTGGGAGAGTTCGGCGCGCGTGAAGCCGCCCTCCCTCGCGAGCTCCAGGTACTCGTCGGTCACGGTGTTCGCGAAGCAGAGCGGGTCGTCGGTGCTCACCGTGCAGTTGATGCCGGCCTTCATCAGGGCGCGCAGCGGGTGGACGGAAAGGCTCGGATAGACGCCGAGGCCGATGTTGCTGATCGGACACACGTCGAATGTGGTTCCGGTGTCGGCGGCCAGCTTCACGACCTCGGGATCCTCGATGGAGCGCACGCCGTGCTGCACCCGCCGTACGCCGAGCTCCTGGATCGCCATGCGGACGGTTTCCGCGCCGCTGAATTCCCCGGCGTGGCACTTGGTCACCTTGCCGGCTTTGCGCACGCGCTCCCACACCTTCGCGGTCCACGGCTCGATCGGGACGCTCTCGACGCCGTGGAGGTCGACGCCGGAGAGGCTGTCCCACTCGGTGAGCCGGTCGATCGTCGAGCGCAGCGGCTCCTGGTAGGCGTTGCGCAGCATCCCGGTGAAGACGCGCACGGTGAGTCCCGCCGGGGCCGCCGACAGGATCGCCGCGAGGATCTCCTCGCCGGGGATCCCGTTGATCTCGGTCATGTGCAGGTGGAAGCTTGTCTCCACGTAGCGCACGTTCTCGCGCACGTAGCCGGCGAAGATGACGCGCGCCGCCTCGTGGTACCGGTCCGCGGAGGTGTACCAGGGGATCGCGCACGAGAGCAGCTTGCGCTCGAAATCCGGGAAGGTCGTGTAGCGGTAGGACCGCTTGCGGAATTCCGGCTTCGCCGGATAGGCGACGGGGTCCTTAGGGGTCAGCAGCTCCTCGTATGGCAGGGCCCCCTCGATGTGCAGGTGGGTCTCGGTCTTGGGGAGGGCCTGGATGAAGGCCTCCAGGGGGCCCGAGGTTTCAGGTTTCATTTGCATCAACGAATACAGATTCGTCGATATGATCAAGTAGAACCTCGGGCAAGAACTATCCCCGCGTCGGTTTGCCGTGCTTGCGGGTCGCCGGCTTTCCGTGGAGGCGCAGGGTCTGCACGGCCCTGAGGCCGTCGGCGTCGGACCGGCCGCCCGGCCCCGCAGGGGAAACCGGGGAGCCCGCCAGGGGGGCCTTGCGGCGCTTGGGCGGCCTGTTCAAGGCTCAGCCCGCGAGCAGGTATTCCGGGTTCAGCTTGTGCAGGGACTTGGGCACGAAATGCCCGTCCTTGCGGATCAGCTTCCCGTCAAAGCGAATCTCGCCGCCCCCGTGCTCGGGGCGCTGGATGCACACCATGTCCCAATGGACCTGGGACTTGTTGCCATTGCCGCAGTCCTCGTAGGCCTGGCCAGGCGTGAAGTGGAAGGAACCCGCGATCTTTTCGTCAAAGAGGATGTCCCGCATCGGGTCGAGGATGTGCGGGTTGAACCCGATCGCGAACTCGCCAACGTACCGGGCGCCCGCGTCGCTGTCCAGGATCTGGTTCAGCTTCTTCGTGTTGTTCGAGGTGGCTTCGACGACCTTCCCTTTCTTGAACTCGAGGCGGATGTTGTCGAAGGACGAGCCGAGGTAGACGGTCGGGGCGTTGTACTGGATGTGGCCCTCGACGGACTCCTTGACGGGGCACGAGAACACCTCGCCGTCGGGGATGTTGAACTGGCCGCCGCACTCCTTGGCGCCGATTCCCTTGATCGAGAACCGCAGGTCCGTGCCGGGCCCCGTGATCTGGACCTCGTCGGTCTCCCGCATCAGGTCGGCGAGGGCCTTCATGCCCGGCTTCATGCGCGCGTAGTCGAGCGTGCACACCCTGAAATAGAAGTCCTCGAAGGCCTCGGTGCTCATCCCCGCCTGCTGGGCCATGGCCGGGGTCGGCCAGCGCAGGACGACCCACTTGGTCTTGTTCACGCGGTGGTCGATGACGGGCTTCATGACGCGGCTGACGAGCTGCACGCGGGCCGACGGGATGTCGGCCGCCTCGAAGATGTTCTCGGCCCCGCGGAGCGCGATGTACGCGTCCATCTGCCTCATGCGGGCCAGCTCGATCTCGCAGAGCGACGTGAACTGCGCCTCCTCGGCGCCGAGCGTGAGCTCGCGCGCGATGCGGGCCTTGTGGAGCTGCACGAAGGGAAGCGCACCCCTCTCGCGGGCCTCCCGCACCAGGGCGATCACGATTCCCTCGGGCACGTCGAAGGCGTCGATGAGGACGCGCTCGCCCTTTTGGAGGCGCGTCGAGAATCCGGTGAGGCCCTTGGCCAGTTGGGTAAAGCGGGGATCTATAATCATGGGAATCCTCCATTAACGCCCGAGTCAGGCCGTCCCGCAAGTGAGTTCTGGGGAAAGCAGATGCGCCCAACGGCCTCGTCAAAGTCGGCCGCCCCGCGGATGATGCCTATCTCAAGCCTCAGGTAGTAAATGGGTAGCGGACTGCCTCCCGGGTCGCTGATGCGCACGGCGTCCTTCTCGGTCGTGACCAGGCATTCCGCGCGCTCGCGCTCGGCGGCATCGTAGAGCTCGTCGAGGTCCTCGGGCGTGTACCGGTAGTGGTCGAGGAAGCGCTCGCGCCCGACAAGGAGGGCGCCCAGGTCGCGCAGGAACTTCTCGAAGCTCTCGGGCGTCGCGATGCCGCTGAAGGCGAAGACCCGCTTGCCCCGGAGCCATTCGAGCGGCTCGCGGCCCGCGGCGGCGCCGGGCTTCGCGTCGAGGCGCTGCAGGTACTGCGGCCTGTGCTCGCACTCAATGATGTCGGCGTCGGGCTTGTGCCGGGCGATCAGGGCCTCGAGCTCCGTGTCGCGCCGGCCGTTCGACTTCGTCAGGAAGATGTAGTTCGCGCGCTTCAGGTGCTTCACGGGCTCGCGCAGGATGCCCCTTGGGAGCATGTGGCCGTTGCCGAAGGGGTTCGTCTTGTCGATGAGGAGCAGGTTCAGCCGGCCCTTCAGCGCCAGGTACTGGAACCCGTCGTCGAGGACCAGCGTGTCGCAGCCGTACTTCTTGATCGCGTAGGCGCCCGACTTGACGCGGTTCTTGTCGACGAGGACGACGACGCCCGGGAGGTTGCGCGCCAGCATGTAAGGCTCGTCGCCGGCCTCCTCGCTGTCGAGGAGCACGTTCCGGCCGTCGCTCACGATCCTCGGCGGCGGCTCGTCGGTGTGCGTGATGCCGTACCAGGCCTTCTTCCAGAACGGCGGTGCCTTGCTCTTGTACCCGCGGGTCAGGATGGCGACCTTGCGGCCCCGGTCCTGGAGTGCGCGGGCGAACTTCTCCACCACGGGAGTCTTGCCCGTGCCGCCGACCGTCAGGTTGCCGACCACGACCACGAGGCAGCCGAGCGGGTGGTCGCGCAGGATCCGCTTCTTGTAGAGCCAGAGGCGGATCTGGACGATGCCGCTGAAGAGCCATGAGGCGCCCTTGAGGAACATCCCGAAGATGACCGCCAGCGTGTCCGCGCGCCTGCCCAGCACGATGTCGACGGTGTAGAGCTCGAAGGCTTGGAATTTGCGTTTAAGCCAGGACAGAGGCATGGGTTTCGCGTCCCCGCGGGGCCGCTAGGGGAATGAAGGTTGACGCCGCGGGCCGCGTAAACTGTTTTCAACGGTTCACGCAGTCACTCCATGGCCTACAAACTCTTCATCCCAGGTCCCATCGCCGTCTCGGAAAAGACGCTGCGCGCAATGGCGCAGCCCATGATCGGTCACCGCAGCACGGACTTCGTCGCTCTGTACCAGTCGCTGCAGCCCGGCCTGCAGGAGCTGTTCGGCACGAAGGACCCCGTCTACATCTCGACCAGCAGCGCCTGGGGCGCCATGGAGGGGGCCATCCGCAACGTGGTGAAGACCAAGGTGCTCAACTGCATGAATGGCGCCTTCTCGGACAAGTGGAACGATGTCTCGCTGCGCTGCGGCAAGCAGGCGACCGCCCTCAGGTTCGAGTGGGGCCAGCCCGTGGACCCCGAGACCGTCCGCGCGGAGCTCGCCAAGGGCGGCTACGACGCGATCACGCTCATCCACAACGAGACCTCGACCGGCTGCATGAGCGACCTGCCGGCGCTGATGGCCGTCATCCGGGAGTTCCCTGACGTCATCTCGATCGTCGACGTCGTGAGCTCGTTCAGCGCGCTTGCGATCCCGAAGGACGAGCTCGGCATCGACATTATGATCACCGGGACGCAGAAGGCCATGGCGCTCCCTCCGGGCATGGCCCTGCTTTCGGTATCGAAGCGCGCCCTCGAGCGCGCCACGTCGGTCACGGGACGCGGGCAGTACTTCGACCTCATCGAGTTCCAGAAGAACCACGAGAACGGCATGACCCCGAGCACGCCGATCATCCCCCTCATCTATGCCCTCAAGTCGAAGCTCGAGGACATCATGGCCGAGGGGCTCGACGCGCGGTACGCGCGGCATGCGCGCCTGAACAAGACCGTGCGCGACTGGGGCCTGGCCAAGGGATTCAAGCTGTTCCCGAGGGACGGCTACGGCTCGGTGACCCTGAACTGCTTCGCCAACACGCTCAACTTCGACCTCGGCGCCCTGAACAAGACGCTCAAGGCGAAGCACCACCTCGTCATCGACGGGGGCTACGGCAAATTGAAGGGAAAGACCTTCCGCATTTCAAACATGGGCGATGAGACCGACGAGACGATCGCCGCCCTCATCAAGGCCCTCGACAGCGCCCTGGCGGAGACCCCAAAAGAGGTCGCCTGAGCACCCCCCAAAAAAGTAATCCTTGAAATCCCCCTTCGCGGGCCGTACTGGCTCGCGGCCCAATGAAGTCACTCATCATCGCGGAGAAACCGTCCGTTGCGGCGGATCTCGCGCGGGCACTCGGCAAGGTTCCCAAGAAGGGCGACCACTTCGAGAATGAGGACTACGTCATCTCCTCGGCCGTCGGGCACATCGTGGAGCTCCAGATGCCGGAGGACATCGACAAGAAGAAATACGGCTTCTGGCGCCTCGACGCGCTGCCGATCATCCCCGAGAAGTTCCAGCTCAAGCCCATCGAGGCCTCGAAGGACCGCTTCGAACAGCTAAAGAAGCTCCTCGCCCGCAAGGACATCGAGCTCGTCGTCAACGCGTGTGACGCCGGCCGCGAGGGCGAGCTCATCTTCACGTACCTCTACCAGCTGACCAAGAGCAAGCTGCCGGTGAAGCGGGCTTGGATGCAGACGATGACCCAGGAGGGCATCCGCGAGGCGTTCAAGAACCTGAGGGACGGCGAGAAGATGAAGGGCCTGGCGGAGGCCGCGCGGTGCCGCAGCGAGAGCGACTGGCTGATCGGCATCAACGGGACCCGGGCCATGACCAAGCGCATGTTCGGCTCTAGGGCCGGCAACGTCGCCTCCGTGGGGCGGGTCCAGACCCCCACCCTGGCCATCGTCTACGCCCGCGAGCTCGAGATCCGCAACTTCAAGCCCAGGGGCTACTGGCGCATCACCTCCGGCTTCGAGGTCAAGAAGGGCATCTACGAGGGCGTCTACCAGAGGCCCGACTTCAAGAAGTCCGACGTCGACGAGCACGACCGCATCGACCGCATCTGGGAAAAGGAGAAGGCCGTGGCCATCTTCGAGGCGTGCAAGGCGAGCACGGAGGCCCTGGTGACGGAGGAGAGCAAGGCGAGCACGCAGGCCTCACCCCGCCTCTACGACCTGACCACACTCCAGCGCGAGGCGAACAACCGCTTCGGCCTTTCGGCCCGCCGCACCTCCCAGAT
>Ga0302325_10026607_pt1 | contig 12010 bp, 6 predicted proteins | sample Palsa_T0_2_FD_201948 | JGI IMG/M metagenome (GOLD analysis project Ga0302325, IMG submission 201948) | Peat permafrost microbial communities from Stordalen Mire near Abisko, Sweden - Palsa_T0_2 | ecosystem: Environmental > Terrestrial > Soil > Palsa > Peat permafrost | place: Sweden: Abisko...
GTGGTGACCGTCATCGGCTCGAGGAACCTGATCCGGCGGGTGCCGCCGTCGCCGCCGCGCCAGCGGCCCGCGCCGCCGCTGCCCTTTCTGATCGCGTAGGACTCGAGGCGGACCGGGTAGCGCCATTCGAGCACCTCGGGGTCGGTCAGCCGGGAGTTCGTCATCTTGGTCTGCACCACGTCGGCGCCGTCGAATCCCTCGCCCGCGCCCGAGCCGCTCGCGACCGTCTCGTAGTACTGGTACCGGTCGTTGCCGAACGTCACGTTGTTCATCGTGCCGGACCCCTCGGCCATGACGTTGAGGGCCGCGTAGAGGGCGCCGGTGACCGCCTGGCTGGTCTCGACGTTGCCCGCGGCGACGGCGGCGGGGTACTCGGGGCTGAGCATCGACCCGGCCGGGATGATCACGTTAAGCGGCTGCAGGCAGCCCGCGTTGAGCGGGATGTCCTTGTCGACCAGCGTGCGGAACACGTAAAGCACCGCCGCCATCGCCACGCTCGACGGCGCGTTGAAGTTGTCGGCGAGCTGGGGGCTGGTGCCGGTGAAGTCGATGGTGGCGGTTCTGGTGCGCTGGTCGACGGTCACCGTGACCCTGATTTTCGCGTGATTGTCGAGCTCGTACGTGTACTCGCCGTCGCTCAGCTTGGCGATGGCGTTTCGCACCGACTCCGCCGCGTTCTCCTGAACGTGGCCCATGTACGCGTGGACCACGTCGAGGCCGTGCTGCTCGACCATGCGGTAGAGCTCCTCGACGCCCTTCTCGTTCGCCGCCACCTGGGCTCTCAGGTCGGCCAGGTTCGTGTCCGGGTTCCTTGACGGGTACTCGGCGCCGGACAGCAGGCGCTCGGTCTCCCGCTCGCGCAGCCGGCCGTTCTCGACCAGCAGCCAGTTGTCGATGAGGACGCCCTCTTCCTCGATACGGGTGCTGGTCGCGGGCATCGAGCCGGGGGATATGCCGCCTATTTCGGCGTGATGACCGCGTGATGCTACATAGAACCAAATTTCGCTTTTATCCGCCCCGTCGGGGCTCGGGCGGCGGGGGGCGAAGACGGGGGTGATGACGGTGACGTCGGGGAGGTGGGTGCCGCCGTGGTAGGGGTCGTTGAGTGCGTAGACGCTGCCGGGCCGCATGGACCCCTGGTTGCGCTCGATGACCGTTTTTATGGACTCGCCCATCGAGCCCAGGTGGACCGGGATGTGCGGCGCGTTGGCGATCAGCCCGCCGTCGGCGTCGAAGATCGCGCAGGAGAAGTCGAGCCGCTCCTTGATGTTGACCGAGTGCGCGGTGGCCCGCAGCCGCTCCCCCATCTGCTCGGCGATCGCCATGAACAGGTTGCTGAAGACCTCGAGCAGCACCGGATCCGCCTCGGTGGTCGCCCTGGTGGCCGGCTGATCGGTCGCGGTGCGGGTGAGCAGCAGGTCGAGCCGGGCCGTGACCGACGCCCGCCAGCCCGGCTCGACCACGGTCGTCGCCAGCTCCTCGGCGATGATCGCGGGGCCGTCCACGGCCTGCCCCGGCGTGAGCGCGGCGCGGCGGTACAGCGGCACGGCGGACCACTCCCCCGCCGCGAACAGCCGCACGCGCTCGTCCGCGTGCGGCCGTTCGCCGTGCGCGCGTTCGCCGTGCGCGCGTTCGCCGTGCGCGCGTTCGGCCGGGAGGCTGACGGAGGCGGTGGCAGCGTGGTCGGGGGCGCTGCAGGCGGCCTCGACCGACACCGCCTCGATGACGACGGGCCGGTCCGGCATCAGGAACGAGAACCGGCTGCGATAGGCGCCCTCGAAGGCGGCGGTCATCTCCTCGACGGTGCCGTGGGGAACCGGGAGCGGGGTGTCGGTGCCGTCGTAGCGGAGATGGACGCGGCGGGCCACCTCGATCGGCTGCGACGTGACTGCCTGGGCGGCCAGGTCGGCCCGGGCCGACTCTTCCAGGGCGCCGAGCGCCTCGGCCAGCAGCGCGGACGCCGCATCGCCGGCCAGCGGCGACTCCACCGCCGCCTCGCGCATGGCGATCACGTCGGCCAGGCCGATGCCGTAGGCGGAGAGCGCGCCCGCCAGCGGGTGGATGAGCACGCTGGTCATGCCGAGGGCGTCGGCCACCGCGCAGGCGTGCTGGCCGCCCGCCCCGCCGAAGGTGGACAGCGCGTACCTGGTCACGTCGTAGCCGCGCTGCACGGAGATCTTCTTGATCGCGTTGGCCATGTTCGCCACCGCGATCTCGAGGAAACCCGCCGCGACCTGCTCCGGCGCGCGCCGGCGGCCGGTCGCGGCGGTAATCCGCGCCGCCAGCTCGGCGAACCGGCGGCGGGTGACGCCGGCGTCAAGCGGCTGGTCGCCGCCGGGCCCGAAGACACGCGGGAAGTAGCCCGGCTGCACCCGCCCGAGCAGCACGTTCGCGTCGGTCACGGTCAGCGGCCCGCCGCGGCCGTAGCAGGCCGGGCCGGGCGCGGCGCCGGCCGAGTCCGGGCCGACCCGGTAGCGGCCGTCCTCGAAGTGCAGGATGGATCCGCCGCCGGCCGCGACCGTGTGGATGGACAGCATCGGCGCGCGCATTCTGACCCCGGCGACCTCGGTCTCGTACTGCCGCTCGAACTCCCCCGCGTAATGCGACACGTCGGTCGACGTGCCGCCCATGTCGAAGCCGATCACGCGGTCGAAGCCGGCCGCGGCGGCGGTGCGCGCCATGCCGACGATGCCGCCGGCCGGACCGGACAGGATGGAGTCCTTGCCGCGGAATGAGGCGCCGTCGGCCAGCCCGCCGTTGGACTGCATGAACAGCAGCCGCACGCCGGACAGCTCGGCCGCCACCTCGTCGACGTACCGCCGCAGCACCGGCGACAGGTAGGCGTCGACCACGGTGGTGTCGCCCCGTGAGACCAGCCGCATCAGCGGGCTGACCTCATGTGACTCGCTGACCTGCGTAAAACCGATCCGTCTGGCGATCGCGCCGATCTGCTGCTCGTGCGCCGGGTACCGGTAGCCGTGCAGGCAGACCACCGCGGCGGCCCGGAACCCGGCCGCGAAGGCCGCCCGCAGCTCCCGCTCCACGACGTCGGCCGCGAGCGGGCGGACCACCGCACCGCGCGCGCCGACCCGCTCAGGTACCTCGATCACCCGGTCGTAGAGCTGTTCGGGAAGGACGATATGGCGGTCGAAGATGCGGGGCCGGTTCTGGTAGGCGATGCGCAGCGCGTCGCCGAACCCTTCGGTGATCAGCAGGACGGTCGGCTCGCCCTTCCGCTCAAGCAGCGCGTTGGTGGCCACCGTGGTGCCGAGCCGGACGGCGGTGATCTGGTCCGCGGGCAGCGGCGCCCCCGGCGCGACGCCGAGCAGGTGCCTGATCCCGGCCACCGCGGCGTCGCGGTAGGCCGGGCTGGCCGACAGCAGCTTGTGCGCGACCAGCGATCCGTCGCGGCGGCGCCCCACGATGTCGGTAAACGTCCCGCCCCGGTCAACCCAGAACTCCCAGCCGGTGTTCAGACGGCGAGCTCGGCGTACGCGCCGCGGACGTCGTCGGCGGTGAGAGTGGTCAGGTCGGCCGCGGTCGCCCCTTCGCCCAGGCGGACGACCCGGACGTCGCGGCAGGCGCAGGCGCGCTCGAACAGCGAGCGGGCGAAGCGGCCGTTGCCGAGCTCGTCGATCCGGCCGGCCCGCTCGGCGTGGGCGAAGATCTGGTCGAGCGCGTGCAGGGCCTCGAGCTCGAAGGCGTCCCCCGCCTGCTCGGCCAGCAGCACCGCGATCCGCGACAGGTCACGCGCGGTGTAGCTGGGGAACGTCACCCGGGTGCCGAACCGGGAGGCCAGGCCGGGGTTGGACCGCAGGAACCGGTCCATGTCGGCGGTGTAGCCCGCGAGCACGATGACGAGCCGCTCGCGGTCGTCCTCGGCCCGCTTGAGCAGCGTCTGGACGGCCTCCGAGCCGAAGGCGTCGCCGCCGGAGTAGCCCTCGTTGTGCAGCGAGTACGCCTCGTCGATGAAGAGCACCCCGCCCAGGGCCGAGTCGACCAGCCGGTTGGTCTTGATCGCGGTGGAGCCGAGATGGTCGCCGACCAGGTCCGCGCGGTGCGCCTCGACCACCTCGGGGCGGACGAGCAGGCCGAGGGCGGCGAAGATGTGCCCGAGAATTCGCGCCACCGTGGTCTTCCCGGTGCCCGGCGGCCCGGTGAACACGAAGTGCCTGACCGGCGGCTGGCTGGCCAGCCCCTGCCGATCGCGCAGCCGCGCCACCCGCAGCTGCGCCGCGATCGCGCGCACCTGCTGCTTGACCGGTTCAAGCCCGACCAGCTCATCAAGCTCGGCGATGGCGGACTCGAGGGTGGGGGTCTCCTCGTAGCCGCGCAGCCGCGACGTCAGCTCCGCGAACGCCTTGGTCAGGTCGGCCGCGGCGATCGTGAGCAGGTCCTCCGCCCGGGGGTCGCCCTCGCCCATCACGCGCACGTCCCGTGCCTGGCCGGCCTTCTCAAGCAGCGTGCGGACGAACCGCCCGTTGCCGAGCTCGTCGGTGGTCCGGCGCCGGCCCACCTCCTCCAGCATCCGCCACAGGGCCGGCCGCGCGTCCGCCGCCAGCAGCTCCTGCTTGCCGCGGAGCTGCAACTCGGCCAGGTCGAACAGCTCCTCGGTGGAGTAGGTGGGGAACCGGATGCGGGTCGCGAACCGCGACGCCAGACCCGGGTTGGTGGCGAGGAACGACTCCGTCTGCTTCTGGTACCCGGCCAGGATGATGATCAGGTTCTCGCGGTCGTCCTCGGCCCGCTTGAGCAGCGTCTGCACCGCCTCGGCGCCGAACCGGTCGCTCTGCCCGTCGCCCTCGTTGACCAGGCTGTAGGCCTCGTCGATGAACAGCACCCGGCCGAGCGCCGAATCGATCAGCTCGTTGGTCTTGATCGCGGTCGCGCCGAGGTACTCGCCCACCAGGTCGGAGCGCTGCGCCTCGACCACGTCGGGGCTCTCGAGTAGCCCGAAGGAGTAGAAGATCTTGCCGATGACCCGCGCGACGGTGGTCTTCCCGGTGCCGGGGGGGCCGAGGAAGACGAAGTGGCGCATCGGCTTATCGGCGCCGAACCCGGCCTCGGCCCGGCGCCGCGCCGCCTCGATCGAGACCGCGATCGAGTGGACCTGCTCCTTGACCGGCCCGAGGCCGACCATCGCGTCGAGTTCGGCCAGCGCGTCCTCGGGCGTGATCGACTGCTCGGAGCGCTCTGCCTCGGCGGGCTGGCGCTTGCGGGCCGAGCGGTCCGCGAACACCTGGGCCACGCCCTGCGCGCGCGTGCCGTACTGCGCCGGTGAGTGGCCGGCCGGACCGGACGGCCCGGCCGAGCCGCCGGGGCCGCCGCGCGGCATGGGACCGGTCGGGCGCCGGCCGGCGGCGGCCGGGCGCGGCCCCTGCGGATTGGCGGGCGCGGGCGGCGGTTGCGTTCCGTCGGCGCCGGAGTACGTCGCGAGCACGCCGTCGGGGCCGAACATCCGGGCCTCCTGCGATCCCTTGGCCGCGCGCCAGCCGATCACGGCGGCGGCCACCACCCAGACCGCGATGACCGCGAACATGGCGTTCTGGGGTGAGGCCTGCACCACCAGGAAGGCGACCGGGACCGACCAGAGCAGCGCCCAGGCGACGGTGCGGCACGGCATGAACCAGCGCGGAAGCGGCGGCACGTTGGCGAGTACCGCGATCGCGAACGGGGTCGCCACCAGCGCGAACAGCCACGCGGAGGGGATCGAGTCCTTCGGCTGGCCGGCCGAGACCGAGGAGACCCGGTTGAGGTTAATGACGAAAAGGGTCCACGCGCCGAACGCGGCCACGTACAGCGAGGCCATCTTGGAGCGCACTCCGCGATAAACCGAAATCGGCCCGAGCAGCCAGGGCAGAAATGCCAGCGCGAAAAGCGCTAGCACGGGCCGGAGCAGCAGCGGGCTGCGGGCGATGGCCCGGTGGACGGCGTCCACCACCGGCACTGGCTCGCCCCCCGCCGTTGCTTGGCCCCTATCTGGTGGCAACATCGTGCTCCCTCGGACAGTGGTATGTCCCTGTATAGCGCATCACACCAGGCTCGCGACAGGACGCGAGCTGTAACCTGAGTTGATTCCTTTCAGATGGGACAGGTGAGGTCTATTTCGTCCCGCAGCGGAATGCCAAAATCACCCGTTCTGGGGATCTCCGGCTTACGCCGCCGCGATCGGTCGACCGCGCCCGGGCGCAGGGCCGCCAGCCGGAAGCCGCGGCGCTGGTAGAAGCGCAGCGCGCCGATGTTGTCGTTGGTGGTGGTCAGCGTGACCTGGAAGCAGCCCTGCCGCTTGGCCTCGGCCCGGACGGCCTCGATCAGCATCGTGCCGATGCCCTGGTACAGGTCGAGGGCGTTGATGGTGACGATCTCAAGGATCGGCGGCCGCACCTCGAAGGTGACCAGGCCCGCGATGCGCCCGGCCCCCTCGGCGATGAAGCCGGGCAGGTCAGCCGGGCTGAACGCCCCGTCGTGGACGACCACCTCGGCCGCGCCCCACAGCTGGGTCGTCAGCCACTCGACCGTCGGCCGGTCACTCTCCTCGACCGCCCTGACCGTCACATCCCGCTGGTACACGCCAACCATTATCCAGAACGAATCCGTGAATCCACGTGAACCACCATAATCTGCCCAGCGCGCGGGGACCTATGCGCGAGCCTGGGGCCTACGCGCGGGCTCTGGTGAACCGGCGCAGCCGCCCGGCCACCAGCCGCAGGTCGCCTGGGTCAAGCGCGTAGGCCACCACGCCGAAGACGACCATCGCCGCGACCGCCGCCAGCGCACCGGTCCCGGCGTCCTGCAATTTCCCGCTCGTCGGCGCCACCTGCGTCACCAGCAGGCCGACAGCGCCCCCGGCCACCCAGGCCACCACGCTCGCGAACGTCGCCCGGCCGACCCCCTCGAGCGCGGTCCTGCCTCGGATCCGGCGCATCATCAGCACCAGCGGGACGGCCACCACGAGCTGGCTGGCGCTGTAACCGAGCGACACCGCCGCGACGGTCAGCCGCGGCGGCGCGGCCAGCACCAGCGGCACGGCGATGAGCGCGCCGAGGAGCTGGCCGCCGACCAGGCCGGCCGCCGCTATCTTGAGCCGTCCCAGGGTGAACATCACGCGCGCCACGTTGGCGATCAGCGCCAGCCCCACCACGGCCGGCGCCATCAGCAGGAAGGCCTGGATGAGCTGCGTGACCTGGGACGGCTGCTTCACCAGGAGGTGCGCGGCCGGTATGGTGACCGCCGCGATCACCGCCGTGCCGAGCCAGGACACCAGCAGCAGCGCCCGGGTTGACCCCGCGCAGAGCCGGTTGAGCGAGGCGTCGTCGGTGGCGGCGAGCACCGGGAACGCGCTTGTCACGATGGAGAGCGCGAGCACACCGGTCACCGAGTTCAAGACCAGCAGCGCATAGTTCACCAGCACCAGGGCGCCGGTGTCGCCGTGCCCGTTGGCCAGGTCGATGGTGATCACGCTGGCCACATCGCCGCCCAGGAACTCGAGCACCCCGACCAGCGCCAGGCCGCCGACCCGGCCGGTCACGCCGGCCGGGAACGCCAGGGTCGGCCGCAGCCGCAGCCGCAGCCGCCGGGCCGGCGGCAGTGCCACCAGCACCAGCATGCCGATGTTCATCGTGGTCCCGATGGAGAGCACAAGCTCCGCCGCCAGCGGCGTCGCGGCCAGCGAGCGCCCGTGATCGAGCGCCGCGAAGCCGAGGTAGGAGCAGATCACCACGACGTTGGCGATAACCGGCGCGAGCGTTGGCCCGGTGAACCTCCGGTACGCCTGCAGCAGCCCGGAGAGCACGACCGAGATACCGTAGAGCAGGATCTGCGGCGCGAATATGACGACCATCGTGGAGGTCAGGCTGATCATGGCGGGACGGGCGCAGTCCGCGTTCGGATTGGGCGGGATGAGCAGTTCCGCGATCGGGCCCGCGGCCGCCATGATGATCACCGTCAGCGGCACCAGGATGACGACGCACCAGGTGAGCAGGGCCGAGGTGATCTGGGAGACTCGCTGTTTCTCCGCCGGGTCGGCCGCTGACCGCGCCGCCGACCGTGCCAGGACGGGGACCATGGCGCTGGTCAGCGCTCCGCCGACCGCCAGCTCGTAGATGAGGTTCGGCACCTGATTCGCGGTCATGTACGCCGTGCCGAGGCATCCCGCGCCCACGCTCTGCGCGAACACGAGCGTGCGGGCCAGGCCGAACAGCCGGGAGATGGCGGTCAGGGCGGCGATCAGCGCGGCACCGCGGGTAATCCCGAGCGCGACCCTGCCCGGGCCTGCGCCGCCGCCGGGCTCGTCCACCACGGTACCGGCGCCCGGACCGGATCTGTCATCCCCCGTCAGGCCAGTCTTGTCGGTCTGCACCTCGCTGCCCAGCCCTCCGTGCGATGACGCGGCCCCGAACACGCCTCAGGCTATGACCTTCGGGGGCCGCTTGCGGGCTCATGACCGCGTTTGCCTGGAACCGTCACCCGATCCGCAGGCGGGCGACCTCCCGGGTCGCGTACGGATTGAGCTGGCCGCCGCGCGAGCCGGCCAGCTTCGCGGCCAGGTGCTCGCCCACCGTCACGGGCGCGTACCGGGCCGGATTTTGCGCGCTCACGCAGCTCGGGAGGCATTCGATCAGCGCGTCCACGTTGCCGTCGTGGAAGTAGGCGGCGGACCTCCTGGGCACGAGCGCCCCGTTGATCCGCGGCGCGGCGACGCGATGCATGGTCGAGATCCACTCTTCGTTCGTCCAGCGGGCGATGGCGTCGCCCAGGTTGACGAGCAGGGCGCCGCCGGCCGGCATGACCGGGTGCCACTCGCCGTCGGCGCCGTGGATCTGCAGGCCGGGCACCCGATCGGCCCAGAGCACGGTCACGATGCCGTAGTCGGTGTGCGCCCCCATCCCGAGCTGATCGGGCTCGACCCTGGCGCTGGGGTCCGGCAGCCGGTAGTTGTTCAGGCGCAGGACGTCGATCGAGTGATCGGTGGCGGGGGCGAAGTAGTCCTCGCGGCCGCCCAGGGCGACGCCGAAGATCCGCACCATGGTCCGGGCGACCGCGCCGGCCGCCCGGAACCACTCGGTGACCGCCGCCTCGAAGCCGGGGATCTCGGCCGCCGGGTAAACGTTGGCCGCGTAGACGTCTTCCGGCAGGTCAAGGCCGGGGTAGTCGGCGGTGCTTGTGCCGACGTTCAGCGCCTCGAACAGATCCGCCGCGCTCACCAGGCCCAGGCTGTTGGCCAGCGACTCCGCCTTGGGCGGGGTGTAGCCGCGGTTAATGCCGGGCGGGCAGCGGTACTGCTGCTTGGTCTCGCGGTCGAGCGCGAAGAACGCGTCCATCGCGCTGGTCAGCTCGAGGCGGGTCGCGGCGGCGATGCCGTGCCCGGTGATCTGCATGAAGCCGACGGTCCTGGCCGCCTCATCGACCTGGCGGACGACCTGCGACCGCGCGGCGGCGTCGGCGTACGGCATGCGGAAGCTGGAGATGTCGATCACTGGGACGGCGAGTACGCCGTCGCGCAGGGCGGCTGAGGACACGAGCAGTTCTCCTTGCTGACCTCGCCAACGACCAGCGCGGGGATCGCGGGCCGTGACACAGTCAACGAGCTATGACAGTAGTCAATATGAGCAGCTCGAATAACGCCAGTGCGCGGCCGGGGTTACGGCCATGTGAATGCAGGCCGCAGGCCGGCTCGACTACCAGCCCCTTTGCCGCCATCCAGGCGCGTCAGGCACTGGGACATCGATGTCATTAAGGAACAGTGACGTCGGCGCGATAAACCGGGAGCCGGAACGCCGCCAAGGACCACGACGGAAAACATTCGGCTCGATTTCTGCGCCGCGACGCCGAGCGCGACCTCTAACGCCACGGGTCTTGCCCGGGATACTGCTGCTGCCCGGGATCCTGCGGCCCGTTGAGCGGCTGCGTGGGCTGATACCCGCGCTGACCGGGCGCGTAGCCGGCGTTCTGGTCGGGCGGGTAGCCGACGTTCTGGTCGGGCGGGTAGCCGGCGTTCTGGTCGGGCGGGTAGCCGGCGTCCCGGCCGGGCCGGCCGGGCCGGCCGCCCTGAACGGGCTGGCGCAGCGGGGCCGAACGACGGATCGCCCTCGACGCGACCCCGGTCAGCAGCGACGTGATGGCGACGCCGAGCACGAGGTTGACGACGGCGGTCGCGGCCTTCTGCTCGAGCGGCGCGCCGGTGCTGAACGGGTAGACCACCGCCGCCAGCGTGGCCAGCCCCAGGATCCAGCGGAAGAACGTGCCCGGCTCCGGCGCGGCCAGCACCAGCAAGTAGAGCAGGCCGGTCGCGACCAGCGCGACGCAGGCCGCCACCAGCACGTACTCGCCCGTGTGGGCATCGCCCCAGGTACCGTCGCTGGCCGGGGCCAGGATCGGGATGCCGAGGGCCCACCGGCAGACAAGGATGCCGACCAGCGCGATCAGCGCGGCGACGACCGCGGTCGCCACGCCACCCGCCCAGAACTGGGTGGAGTCAGGCCGGACGCGGTTCGGAGCCACGTCGTCGGGCGATGGGGGGTAGGTCATCGTGTGCTCCTCGCAAATTTAGCCTTCCGCACCGGACTACCCATGCCAGCCGCGCGTAATCAAACGCGCGCAATCAAAGCTCTGCTCGCCCGCTCGCGGGGAATCATGGCCAGCGGGAGCAACCACGGTCCGTTCAGGAAGATCTGAATTCTCTTGAACGGACCGTGGGTCGCCCTGACCTGCCCGGCCCGCTGCGCGCGTGCCATCGGGCAGACTCCCGGGGGGATGGGGGGAATCCCCCCGGGAGGTACTGGGTTAGCAGGCGCCGTCGTTGTTCCAGGCGCCGGAGGCACCACCGGGGACCTCGTCGTAGTTCCACTGGTTGGCGGTCCAGTTGTCGCCGCTGTAGGACACCTCGTTGCCCGAGACGTAGGCGTTGTTGCTGACCCAGGCGGCGGCGCAGGAACCGGACGTGGGCGTCGGGGTCGGGGTGGGCGTCGGAGTCGGGGTCGGGGTCGGGGTGCCGCCACCGCCACCGCCGCTTGAGCCGCTGGTGAAGGACTGGAACGCCTCGGTGAAGGCGCCGCTGTTCTGGCTCAGGCCGCTGCAGGTGGACGAGGCCGAGGTGTCGCCCGGGCAGCCGCCGTTGTCCCGGCCCTCGGCCCAGAACGACAGCCAGGCGATGCCCTGCTGCGCCGCGTACGACTCGACGGTGGAGGCGTCGGCCAGCGTGAAGATCTCGCCCGAGGTGTCGTTCTGGCCGATCATCGGGGTGTTGCCGAGCATCGCGTAGGCGGCGCTCGACGAGATGCCGTAGATGCTCTCCAGTTGGCCGGCGACGGCGTCGAGCGCCTGGTCCGCGGCGGCGCCCATCTCGGTGCCCGAGGTGCCGTAGTCCATCGTCATGATGTTGACGATGTTCGGGGTGAAGCCGTTGGCGAGCGCCGTGGTGAGGACGCCCTCGCCGGTGCTCGTGAATCCGGTCGGCAGCACGGGGATCGTGTAGGAGATCGTGAGCTGCTCGCCGTTGGCGCTTGCCCACGAGCGGACCTGGTCGAGCGCCTGCGCGGTGAGCGCGAGGTCGGCCGAGTTGTACTGCTCGTTGGACTCGATGTCGAAGTCGAGGTGGGTCACGTTGAACGTGCTGACGACGGACTCGACCTGCGCGGCCATTGCGGCGGCGGACGAACACTGGGCGCCAAGATCCGTGTCGTCGGTGTCCACTGTGTAGCCGCCGAAGGAGATGCTGACGTCGCCGCCCTCGGCCTGCAGCGCGGAGACCTGCGACTGCCAGCCAGACTGGTTGGGCAGCGACCACACACAGCCGGAGCCGTTGACGAAGGCGAGGGTGAAGAACTCGGTTCCGTAGTCGGCCGCCACGGTGGTGAGCGTGGTGTTGCTCAGGCCAGTGTCGACGTAGGGGGCGAACACGTGCGCGGGCCAGTCGGTGGCCGCCCGGGCCGGCTTGGCGCTGCTGACGCCGATGACGGCGAAGACGGCCGCGACGCCGAGCACGGGGGCGACGGCGACGGCGACGGGCAGC
>Ga0302325_10026608_pt1 | contig 12010 bp, 11 predicted proteins | sample Palsa_T0_2_FD_201948 | JGI IMG/M metagenome (GOLD analysis project Ga0302325, IMG submission 201948) | Peat permafrost microbial communities from Stordalen Mire near Abisko, Sweden - Palsa_T0_2 | ecosystem: Environmental > Terrestrial > Soil > Palsa > Peat permafrost | place: Sweden: Abisko...
GTGACGGCGATACCGAGCCGCTCCAGCGCCGGCTTGTAGAACAGCACGAAGCGCTCGAAGATCGGCTCGTCCAGCAGAAATTCGACCTCCATCGGCTCGCCGGTCTTGGAGTTAACGAGCTTCTGGTTGCGGATCTCGTAGCCGGCATCGTGCAGCAGCCGGGTCGCCTCGCGCAGATTGCTGCGCACCGCCTCCGGATTGCCGTTGACCGGATTCTTGTACACGGAGGTGAAGACCTCCGGCGGCACCTGGCCGCGCACCGTCTCCAGGATTTCGAGCTCCAGTCCGGTCGGAAGTCCGCTCGAGGCAAGCTCCGTGCCCTCGAAATAGCTGGCGATGCGCTCGTACTGGCCGAAGAAGAACTGCTTGTTCATCTCCTCGAAGTCGAGAGCGAGATTGAACGCACGACGCACCCGGGAGTCGCCGAACTTGGGACGCCTGGTATTCAAAACGAAGGCCTGCATGACACCGGAGCTGCGGATCGGAAATTCCTCCTTGACGACACGCTTGTCGATCACCGCCGGAAAATCATAGGCCGTCGCCCAAAACCTCGCGACATTCTCGATGCGCCAATCGATCTGGTCGGCCTTGAACGCTTCGAGCGCCACCGTCGTGTCGCGGAAATATTCGTAGCGGAACTCGTTGAAATTATCCCGGCCGATGTTCACCGGCAGGTCCTTGCCCCAATAGTCCTTGACGCGTTCGTAGACGATGGTGTGTCCCGGCACGAATTCCTTGATGCGGTAGGCGCCATTGCCGAGCGGCGGTTCGAGCGTCGTGGTCGAGATATCGCGCCGCTTGCCGGAACTGTCGGTGCCTTCGAACCAGTGTTTGGGCAGCACGCTGAACTCCCCGACGATTTGCGGCATTTCGCGGTTGCCGGGGGCATCGAAGGTGAAGGTGATCTCATGCTCACCGGTCTTCTCGACCTTGGTCACATGTTGATAGTAGGCCGAGAGTTGCGGACTGTACTGCTTGTAGGCGTTGAACGAAAAGATCACGTCGTCGGGCGTCACCGGCTTGCCGTCATGCCATTTCGCTTGCGGCCGCAGCCGATAGGTGACCGAGGAGAAATCATCGGGGTGACTCATGCTCTCGGCCAGCAGGCCATAGGCGCTCGACACCTCGTCCAGCGCGGGCGTCGTCAAGGTATCGAAGACGAGGCCGATGCCCGCAGCTTCGTTACCTTTCACGCCCGCGACCACGGGATTGAAATTGTCGAAGGTGCCGATGGCAACTTGGCGGACGATACCCCCCTTGGGGGCGTTTGGATTGACGTAATCGAAATGCTTGAAATCCGGTTTGTACTTGAGGTCGCCGTAGAGCGAGAGCCCTTGCCGCCACTCGTTTTCCTCGCCGGCGTCGGCGCGGACGGCCGTCAGGACCGGGATCGCAAACAAGAGCGCCACGGCACAGACGCGCTGAAACGATCTGCGCGCTGAAAAAGAACCGCGCGCCGAAAAAGACTTGCGCGCTGAAAAAGACTTGGCGTTCAATTGGGCCTCCTCCAGGCATGTCCGCACCGAACCGTGCGGCCGGCGGCCGCATTGGCCATTTTACGGTATTTTCTGATTACGGCGCCACCGTGCCGCAACGCGACCGATCGCGGCGTGTCGAATGGCCGCTGACCCGTTGTATCGGCGAGCGGACCCGGCCGATCCGGACGCCGTTACAACCGGCTATTGCTTGGCGACCGGAAGCGGCTTCGGGCTGTCCGACAGGGAATTGAGATAATCGATCACATCGGCGCGCTGGCTGCCCCGCGGAAAACCGCCAAAGGTCATCAGCGTACCGGGAACGAAGCCTTTGGGGCTCTCCAGGAATTTATTCAAGTCATCGATGGTCCAATCGCCGCCCTTGGCCTTCATGGCCTGGGAATAATTGAACCCGGGCTCCGAGGCCCGCGGACGCCCGACGATGCCATAGAGGTTTGGACCAACCCGGTTGGGGCCGCCCTTGTCGAAGGTATGGCAGGTCAGGCAGACCTTGGCCGCGCTCTGGCCGCGCTCGACCGTGGCGCTGGCGAGGAGCTTCTCGATCGGCTCCTCCGGCGCCGGCTTCGCCGCCACGCTTGCGGCACTGGCCTTGGGTATCTCGATCTCGTAACCGGGCTTGGCGGGCTTGGGCGGGGCGAAAATCGCTTCTGCTGCAATGTTCAAACCCACCAGGAACAGCAAGCTGCCGAGGATCGCGCCAGCGATCTTGTTGACTTCAAAGGAGTCCATTGCCGAATGGTCCCATGCAAGAGATGGCTGGGGCAGTCCCCGCGCGGCAGAGATAGCCGGTTTGCCGCCGCCGTGGCAACCCGTATAAGCGGGCCGGAACTTGAACTTGCGTCTTATGGCGGAGCGGACTTGAGCAGCACGAATTCAATGGCGGGAAACGTCATCATCCTGATTCCGGCCCGGATGGCGGCGACCCGGCTCCCTAGCAAACCGCTCGCCGAGATTGCCGGGAGGCCGATGATCGCCCATGTGATGGACCGCGCCGCGGCCGCCGGGGTCGGCCCGGTCTACGTCGCGACGGACTCGGCGGAGATCGAGGCCGCCGTGGCAAAGGCCGGCGGCCGGGCGGTGATGACCCGGGCCGACCACGTCTCCGGGTCCGACCGCATCTTCGAGGCCCTGGAACGGCTCGACCCCGCCGCGGCGGCGCAGATCGTGGTCAACGTCCAGGGTGACCTGCCGACCCTCGATCCCGCCGATATCCGCGCCGCGCTCGCCCCGCTGGCCGACCCCGCCGTCGATATCGCCACCATCGCCGCCGAGATCCGCAAGGCGCAGGAGCGGACCAACCCCAATGTGGTAAAGGTGGTTGGTACCCCGGTCGGCCCGGATCGATTGCGGGCGCTGTACTTCACCCGCGCCACCGCGCCTTCCGGCGACGGGCCGCTTTATCACCATATCGGCCTCTATGCCTACCGGCGGGCGGCGCTCGCAAAATTCGTGCATCTCGCGCCGTCGCCGCTGGAACGACGCGAGAAGCTCGAGCAATTGCGGGCGCTCGAAGCCGGCATGCGCATCGATGTCGCCATCGTCGCGTCGGTGCCGCTCGGCGTCGACACCCCGGAAGACCTCGAAGCCGCGCGAGCGGCGTTGACTCCGCCGCCTCGGCGCGATTAGGACTCGTCCGCAAATTGTCGCTTCAATTCGCGGGACGACTTCCTTACCTCCTCTCCCGCTTGCGGGGAGGGTTGGGGAGGGGGCTCTCGCGCGAGCCCGTGCCGTGGCAATTGCCCCCTCCCTGACCCTCCCCCGCAAGCGGGAGAGGGGACCAAAATTGGAAGCCATGGCCACCGCGACCCCTCCATTGAAGATCGTATTCCAGGGCGAACCCGGGGCGAACTCCCACATCGCCTGCCAGGAGGCCTATCCGGACGCCGAGCCGACGCCGTGCCCGACCTTCGAGGACGCGCTCAACGCGGTGGCGAGCGGAGACGCCGATCTCGGCATGATCCCGATCGAGAACTCGTTGGCGGGCCGGGTCGCCGACATCCACCATCTGATGCCGATCGCAGGCCTGCACATCATCGCCGAATCGTTCCTGCCGATTCGCAACCAGCTTCTCGCGCTCGAGGGCGTGCGGCTGGCCGAGATCAAATCGGTCGAAAGCCACATCATGGCGCTCGGCCAATGCCGCAATTTCATCCGCAAGCTCGGCGTGAAGAGCGTGGTCGCCGCCGACACGGCCGGTGCCGCCCGCGAGGTCGCCGAACGCGGCGACCGCAGCTGTGCGGCGATCGCCTCGCGGCTCGCGGCGCAGATCTACGGCCTCGACATCATCGCCGAGAACATCGAGGACGAGTCCCATTCGACCACGCGCTTCGTGGTGCTGTCGCGGTCGGACAAACGGACGGCGCGCGGCAATGGTCCGGTGCTCACCACCTTCGTGTTTCAGGTCCGCAACATCCCGGCGGCGCTGTACAAGGCACTGGGGGGCTTTGCCACCAACGGCGTGAACATGACCAAGCTCGAAAGCTACATGCTCGAAGGCACGTTCTCAGCCACCCAGTTCTACTCCGACGTCGAGGGGCATCCCGACGACCCCGGTCTCAAGCTCGCGCTGGAAGAGCTCGCCTTCTTCACTCAGCCGAACTCGCTCAAGATTCTGGGCGTCTATCCCGCCCATCCCTTCCGCAAGACGATCGGCCGGGCGAAGTAGCCTATTAGTGTCATTGCCCGGCTTGACCGGGCAATCCACTCACGGTCGGTGTTTACTGGATCGCCCGGTCGGGCCGGGCGATGACAGCGGAATGTGTATCAACTCGACGAAAAATGCCGTCGCGACAGATCCGGAGACCCGATCCATGGCCTCTCTCACATTGGCCCAGGCCAATCGCATCATCGAAGCGGTCCTGGAGCGCGGCATGGCGCTGGAGTGCCGGCCGCTGGCGGTGATCGTGGTCGAGCCGGGCTGCAAGGTGAAGGCGTTCCAGAAGGAAGACGGCGCCTCGATGATCCGGTTCGAGATGGCGTTCGGAAAGGCCTACTCGGCGCTGGCGCTCGGCCGCTCGTCGAAGCTCGTGCGCATCCGCAACGAGGAGAAGCCGGCCTTCATGCGCTACCTGATCGCCGCCAGCGGCGACCAGATGTTTCCCGAAGGCGGCGGGATGCCGATCCGCGACGCCGACGGCGAGGTGATCGGCGCCGTCGGGGTGACCGGCGACACCGAGGATCGCGACGAGGAACTCGCCGTCCACGGCATCCATGCCGCCGGCCTCAAGACCGACGAGGATTGCAAGGACATGGGCCGCCGCGCCAATCCGCGGCTCACGGACAAGTAGCCCAGGTTGAGCGCAGCGAAACCCGGGAGCGGCGGGGCAGTCCAATAGTGCGGCCCCGGATTTCGCCGTGCGCTCAATCCGGGTTACACCGGCTTGAAAGTGGCGGCTCCGTTTCGGATTGTCGCCTTGGGGGTCGATAAGAGCCGAGCCGCCCGAATCGCCGGCGCGGCAGGTGCTGCTCAGGAAGCGGCCGCCGATCGGCGAGCGCGATGCAACATGCAGCGAGTGACCCGGCAGCGGCACCTTTAGAGCCATTCACATCGTTGTCGCAGCCGGCCCATCGACTACGTTTGTCGGCGTCGCCTTCATGGCCTATGCTCGTGCCGAACTTCAGGAAGCCGACATCGTGGGGAAGGCGGCCATACCATGAAGACGATTCTCGTTCCGACCGAATCTCACGAGGCGATCCGCCCGGCACTGGAAACCGCGCTGATGCTGGCGCGGCGATTCGACAGCTATATCGAAGGATTCGCCCTGCGGTTCCGGGTCAACGAATTCGTCGCGGTCGATATGGCCGGGGCCATTCCGTTGGAATCGCTGCGCGACGAGAACTTCGAAGAAGCCCGGCGTGCCCGCCAGATCTTCGAGACCTTCATGGGCGAGCAGGCGGTGCCCTACGCCGACGCGAAGGCGACGTCGCTGTCATACGGGTGGCTCGATGATGCCCCTGAAGGAGAAGGCGTCGTCGGCAGCTATGGCCGGGTGTTCGACGTGATCGTCATGGGCCGGCCCGAAGCCAAGTCGATGGGGCTGCATGTCAGGGCGCTCGAATCCGGCCTGTTCGAAAGCGGCCGGCCGGTCCTGCTGGCTCCGCCGGTGCCGCCGCGCCGGCTCGGCACCAATGTCATGATCGCGTGGAATTGCAGCACCGAGCAGGCCCGCACCACCGCGCTGGCGATGCCGCTGCTCAAGAGCGCCGAGCGGGTCACCGTCCTGACGGTCAAAGGCGGGGCCGAGGTCGCCGGGCCGCCGGCCGACCAGGTGGTTCAATACCTGCAGCGCAATGGCGTCGCCGCAACACTGTTGACGGTCGATGTCGCGGGGCGCACCACCGGCGAAGCGGTCCTCGCCGCGGCGCAGTCGCTCAATTGCGATCTGCTGGTCAAGGGCGCCTACACCCAGAGCCGGTTGCGCCAGTTGATCTTCGGCGGTGCCACCCGTCACATCATCGCGCACGCGACGTTGCCGGTGCTGATGGCGAACTGAGCCTATTTTATTTTGAGCATGATCTCGTCCGAAAAGTCTGCAACTTTTCGGGATCATGCTGTTGCCTCACACCGAGGCCGCTCTCGCCGCCTCTCGCGTGTATTCGTTCCAGATCGCCTTCGCGCCGAGGGTTGCAACCAGCGCACGGTGGGCGGTGCGCTCGGCGTCGGATATCCGAGGCGGCAAAACAAACGGCCGCAGGCGCGCACTCCGGCTCGACGGCGTCGCCGCGGCCGGTGCCAGCGTGGCCGACACCAAGCCGAGCTGGGCCTGACGCGCCCCGATCAGCTCGAGATAGACTTCCGCCAGAAGCTCGGCGTCGAGCAGCGCGCCATGCTTGGTGCGGCGGCCATTGTCGATGCCGAAGCGCTGGCACAAATCGTCCAGCCGGTTCGATCCGCCCGGATATTTGCGCCGCGCCAGCAACAGCGTGTCGACGAGGCGGTCGCGCGATATGGTCGTCAGGCTCGCCCGTTCGAGCTCGGCATTGAGAAAGCCGAGATCGAAGCTCGCATTGTGAGCGACCAGCGGGGCGTCGCCGATGAAATCCATGAGCTCCGCCGCGATATCGGCGAACAGCGACTTGTCCTTGAGAAAGTCGAGCGACAGGCCGTGAACCGCGAAGGCCTCGGCGGGAACATCCCGCTGGGGATTGAGATAGCGGTGAAAGGCCTGCCCGGTCGGAAAGCGGTTGACCAACTCGATGCAGCCGACTTCGACCAGCCGGTGACCCTGATAGGGGTCGAGCCCCGTGGTTTCGGTGTCGAGCACGATTTCGCGCATGGTCGTTTCAGATATCCGTTCCGGTCAGCTCCGGCGAATCGGAAGCGTCCCGGCCTGGCGCAGGATGGCATGGACCTGGGCCCGGGCGTAATCGGGACCCTGCGAACTGTCCACGACGAAATCGGCCCGCCGTCGCTTTTCTTCGTCGGGCATCTGCTTGGCGATCAGGGCGCGGAACTTCTCCTCGGTCATGCCGGGACGCTCGAACGCGCGGGCGCGCTGCAGGTCGGCCGGCGCCGACACCACGGCGACGGCATCGACCCGGCGGTCGCCGCCGGTCTCGAACAGCAGCGGGATGTCGAGCACCGCAATCGGCGCTCCTGCCTTGCGCGCCGCCTCGAGGAAGCGCTGCTCCTCCCGGCGCACCAGCGGATGCACAATCGCTTCCAGGCGGGCCAGCGCGGCGGCATCGCCGAGCACGGCCTGGGCGAGCTTGGCGCGGTCGACGCCATGTTTCCCGGTGGTGCCGGGGAACGCTGCTTCGATCGCAGCGGCGGCTTCCCCGGCATAAAGCCGGTGCACCGTCTCATCGGCATCGTAGACGGGAACGCCGGCCTCGGCGAAGAACCGCGAGGTCGTCGTCTTGCCCATTCCGAGCGAACCGGTGAGGCCGATCACCACCATGGGTTTATCCTGCCAACATCTACCCCGCCAAGCATTCATCCCGCCGCAGGAAAGCGATGAGTGGGAGCAGGGGAAGGCCGAGGATGGTAAAATGGTCGCCTTCGATGCGCTCGAACAGATGAATGCCGAGCTTTTCGAGCTGATAGGCGCCGACGCTCTCCAGCACCGCGGGGCCGGCCGCGTCGAAATATGCGTCGAGAAATTTGTCCGACAGCCTGCGCATCGTCAGGCTGGCGGTATCGACCACCGCCAACAGCACCTCTCCGCCGCGCACCACGGCAACCGCGGAATGGAGTTGATGGGTGTTGCCGGAAAGCGCCATGAGCTGCGCCTGTGCGGCGGCGCGGTCGCGCGGTTTGTCGAAGCGCCGGCGTCCCAGCGCCAGCGTCTGGTCGGCGCCGACCACCAGCCGGTCCGGGCTGTGTTGCGCGACCACTTTCGCCTTTTCGCAAGCGAGCAGGACGGCAGCCTCGGCGGGGCCGAGCGGGCCCGCTGCCGCTTCGATCGCACGCTCGTCGAGATCGGGCAGGCTGATCTCGACCGGAAGGCCCGCCGCTTCCAGCATCGCCCGGCGCGGCGCGCTGCGCGATGCGAGCACCAGCGGTTGAGCGGCGCGCCACAGCGGCATCGTCATTGCACGGGCAGGCGGCGGCGGTCGGCGAGAAGCGACATGATCGCGGCCGCCGTCTCTTCGATCGAACGCCGGGTCACATCGATCAGTGGCCACTCGTGCTTGTTGCACAGCCGCCGCGAAAAGGCGATCTCCTCGGCGACCGCCTGGCGATCGATGTACTGGTCGTCGTCGCGGTGGGCATTGAGTCCGAGCAGCCGATTCTCCCGGATCTGCACGATGCGCTCCGGGCTGGCGAACAAACCGACCACCAGCGGCCGGCGCACCGTCTCCAGCGCGGCCGGCGGCGTCATGCCCGGCACCAGCGGGATATTGGCGGTCTTGACCCCGCGGTTGGCGAGATAGATCGAGGTCGGCGTCTTGGAGGTCCGCGACACCCCGACCAGGATGACGTCGGCATTTTCCAGATCGTCGGCGAGTTGGCCATCGTCGTGCATCATGGTGTAGTTGAGCGCGTCGATCCGCTTGAAATAGTCCGCGTTCAAGATGTGCTGGGCGCCGACCTTGTGGGTCGATTCCGCGCCGAGATAGGACTGGAACAGGCTCAGCACCGGCCCGAGAATCGACAGGCAGGGCAAGCCGAGCTCGCGGCACTTGTCTTCCAGGCGGCCGATCAGCGACTGATCGAGAAGCGTATAAAGGATGACGCCGGGGGATGCCTCGATCTCGGTCAGGACCCGGTCGAGCTGCTTATTGGTGCGGACCGCGGGATAGACATGTTCGACCGGCGAAGCATTGATGTATTGGGCGCAGGCCGCACGGGCAACGGTGATCAGCGTCTCGCCGGTGGAGTCGGAGACGAGATGAAGGTGAAAGAAGCTGGCATTGCGATGCGGCATCGGCGGGGGGCGGTGAATCCCTGTGGATCAGTGGGGAGAAAGCCATGCTTGTGGCCCGAGAGCAAGCACCGCCTCGAAGGCGCTGCGAGACCGTCCACATACCCACAGGGACAATGGTGCTGTGCGCGATCGATTCTGTCGTGTCGACAAGGAGGACGAAGAAGCGCCGGCTTCGCCACCTAGAATGCGCTAAGCATTTCCAGTGTGAACGGTTTTCCCGCTATGCTTGATCGCCGGCTGACGGTGGAAACCGGGCAATCCCTGTGGGCAACCCGGCCGTCTCCGGTGCAATGCGATTCATGAGTCTTATCCAACGTCAAACAACAATAAAAACCAGAATCTTCTCTTGTTTTTAGAATGGACCGATCGATGCCCTCCCTGTGTGTAGAGCCAGCAATCCTCAAGGTGCTGTCCGGCCAGACTTGCCCTCGTCCGCCGATGTGGCTGATGCGTCAGGCCGGCCGCTACCTTCCCGAATACCGCGCTCTGCGGGAGAAGGCCGGTTCGTTTCTCGACCTGTGCTTCAATCCCGAGCTCGCCGCGGAGGTGACGCTGCAGCCGGTGCGAAGGTTCGGCTTCGATGCCGCCATTTTGTTTTCCGATATCCTGGTGGTTCCCCATGCGCTGGGCCAGCAGGTGTCTTTTGCGGCTGGTGAGGGACCACGTCTCGCGCCGACCGTCGGTCGCGACGGGTTGGGTCTCCTCGCCGAGCAGATCGATCTCAAGGCGCTGGCAGCCGTGTTTGAGACGGTTCGCATCGCACGCGCCAAATTGTCGCGTGAAGTCGCGCTGCTGGGCTTCTGCGGCGCGCCATGGACGGTTGCGACCTACATGGTTGCTGGCTGTGGCACGCCGGACCAGGCGCCGGCGCGCCTGTTCGCGTATCGGGATGCCGATACGTTTGCCAGGCTCATCGATCTTTTGACCCAAGCCTCTATCGACTACCTCGCAGCTCAATTCGAAGCAGGCGTCGATGCGGTGCAATTGTTCGACACCTGGGCCGGCGTGCTGGGACCGGATGAATTCCGGCGGTGGTGCATCGCACCGGCGAAGCGTATCGTCGCGGGCTTGCGGCAGCGGGTCCCCGGCGCCAGGATCATCGGATTCCCCCGCGGTGCCGGTACCTCGCTGACGACCTATGTGGAAAATGTCGATGTCGATGCGGTGGGACTGGACTGGATGATCGACCGCGGCTTTGCGCGCGATGAGATTCAGCGGCGCCGGCCGGTGCAGGGCAATCTCGATCCCCTGGCCCTGCTGGCAGGCGGTGCCGCGCTCGATCGTGAAGTCGACGCGACCTTGGAATCATTTTCCGGCCGGCCGTTTATCTTCAATCTGGGTCACGGCATCCTGCCGGAAACGCCGATTTCACATGTGGAGCGCATGATCGCGCGGGTTCGCGGCCGAAGCACCGGAAGTTCTGCGCCATGACCGGAAACCTCTACCTCTGGGTGAAGGCACTGCACGTCATCGCGATCATCGCGTGGATGGCCGGGTTGCTCTATCTGCCGCGGCTGTTCGTGTACCACTGCGACGCCGTGCCGGGATCGGTGCAATCGGAAACCTTCAAGGTCATGGAGCGGCGCCTGCTGCGGGCGATCATGAATCCCGCCATGATTGCGACTTGGGTGCTGGGCCTGTGGCTCGCCTGGAGCGGGAATTGGTTTTCCGCGCCCTGGCTTCACGGCAAGCTGGTTCTGGTGGTTGCCCTGTCCGGGGTCCATGGCGCGCTGTCGCGCTGGACTAAGGACTTCGCCACCGACAGCAATGGGCACAGCCAGAAGTTCTTCCGGATCATGAACGAGGTGCCCACCCTTCTCATGATCGGCATCGTCATCCTGGTGGTGGTGAAGCCGTTTTGAGTAAAAAATCACCGTTCGCTTCCGGAACCCTTGCAATGGTTCCGAACTTTTCCTATGTTGGGCCTATCTCACCGAACGCAGGCAGATATTTTCGAGGGCGGCCCGACTAGGGGACCCACCCGATGTATCAGGCCAGAGGTTTAGCGTCTCGCTTCGCCAACAACCTGCGTCCCTTCCCTTCCATCTCCTCGATCGGCGTTTTTCCGTCGGTCGTCCACAGGATCACCCGCATGCGGGAAATGAAACTCCAGGACCTCAAGTCCAAATCCCCCACCGAATTGCTTGTCTTTGCCGAAGAACACAGCGTCGAGAATGCCTCGACCATGCGCAAGCAGGAGCTGATGTTCGCGATTCTCAAGCAGCTTGCCCAGAACGAAGTCGACATTATCGGCGAAGGCGTCGTCGAAGTTCTCCAGGACGGCTTCGGCTTCCTGCGCGCTCCCGAGGCGAACTATCTGCCCGGCCCCGACGACATCTACGTCTCGCCCTCGCAGATCCGCCGCTTCGGCCTGCGCACCGGCGACACCATCGAAGGCGAGATCAGGAGTCCGAAGGAGGGCGAACGCTATTTCGCCCTCCTCAAGGTCAACACCATCAACTTCGAAGACCCCGAACAATCCCGCCACAAGATCAACTTCGACAACCTCACCCCGCTCTATCCCGACCAGCGGCTGCGCATGGAGCACGAGGATCCCACCAAGAAGGATCTCTCTCCCCGCGTCATCGACATCGTCGCGCCGATCGGCAAGGGCCAGCGCGCGCTGATCGTGTCGCCGCCGCGCACCGGCAAGACGGTGCTGCTGCAGAACATCGCCCATGCCATCACCGCCAATCACCCGGAATGCTACCTGATCGTGCTCTTGATCGACGAGCGGCCGGAGGAAGTGACAGACATGCAGCGCTCGGTCAAAGGTGAGGTGATCTCCTCGACCTTCGACGAGCCGGCGGCGCGCCACGTCCAGGTCGCGGAAATGGTGATCGAGAAAGCCAAGCGTCTGGTCGAGCACGGCCGCGATGTCGTGATCCTGCTCGATTCGATCACCCGGCTCGGCCGCGCCTACAACACTGTGGTGCCCTCCTCGGGCAAGGTGCTGACCGGCGGCGTCGACGCCAATGCCCTGCAGCGGCCGAAGCGCTTCTTCGGCGCCGCCCGCAACATCGAAGAGGGCGGCTCGCTGACCATCATCGCGACCGCGCTGATCGATACCGGCAGCCGCATGGACGAGGTGATTTTCGAACAGTTCAAGGGCACCGGCAACTCGGAACTGATTCTCGACCGCAA
>Ga0302325_10026610_pt1 | contig 12010 bp, 10 predicted proteins | sample Palsa_T0_2_FD_201948 | JGI IMG/M metagenome (GOLD analysis project Ga0302325, IMG submission 201948) | Peat permafrost microbial communities from Stordalen Mire near Abisko, Sweden - Palsa_T0_2 | ecosystem: Environmental > Terrestrial > Soil > Palsa > Peat permafrost | place: Sweden: Abisko...
CAGCACGCCAGCGCCTCGCTGAACGACGTCTGTCCGCCGCCGGCGTCCTCGACGACGAGGTTGCCCTTGCCCTCGCGCAGACCAAGCTCCACGGCCTCGGCGAGGCGGGCGCGCTCGGCGGCCCGGACAACGAGGCGATCGACGACGAGCTCCACGCTGTGCTTCTTCTTCTTGTCGATCGCAGGCAACCCGTCGAGAGGATGAATGCGTCCGTCGATCCGCACCCGTGCGAAGCCGCGACCGCGTAGCTCGTCCCAGAGCTCCTTGAACTCGCCTTTGCGGAGGACGACGAGGGGCGCCAAGACCGTGAGCTTCGTGCCCTCCGGCAAGGCGAGGATCTCGCGCGTGACGGCTTGCGCGCCCTTGGAGGCGACCTTCTTGCCGCACGAAAAGCAGCGTTGCTCTCCCAGCTTTGCGTAGAGCACTCGCAAGTAGTCGTAGATCTCCGTGATGGTGCCGACGGTCGACCTCGGGTTGTTCGACGCACTCTTCTGCTCGATGGCGATCGTCGGCGAAAGACCGCGGAGGTGGTCGACCTTGGGGCGTTCGAGCTGACCGAGGAACTGGCGCGCGTACGCGCTCAGCGTCTCGACGTAGCGGCGCTGACCCTCCGCATAGAGCGTGTCGAAGGCGAGGCTGGACTTGCCCGATCCGCTGGGCCCGGTGAAGACCACGAACTGGCGCTTGGGGATGGCGAGGTAGTCGACGGCGAGATTGTGCTCACGCGCGCCGGTCACCTCGACGAAGTCGGGCTCCCGGGCGCCTTTCCTGGTGGCTGGTGTGCCGGTAGCCGGGGGGCGAGGGCCGCGTGCCATGGGGGGTGCGTCTACACCGCTCCCCGCTGGCCGTCACGTCGCGTCCGGCACGTCGATGCCGACCGCCCGCATCAGGCGCAGGGCGTTCGAGGTCTGCACGACCCCGGGACGAAGAACGTAGTCGAACGTCATCGTCTCGCCGACCACCTGCTCCTCGAAGTGCGCGTTCTTGACCCGTCCCTCGAGCTCCCGTTCCAGCACCGTGATGCCGAGGTCGTGCGTCGAGACCATCCCGAGCGCGCCGTGCGCGACGAGTTCCCGCACGACGGCGCCCGCGCCGACAATGCGCTCGCGCGAGTTGGTGCCGTGGAGAATCTCGTCCAGCAAGAAGAGCACGGCCGCGGGCAGCGCCCCCTCTTGCGCCCCGGGCAGGCCCGTTTGTTTCGAGAGGTCGATGATCCGCTTGAGCCGGCGCAGCTCCGCGTAGAAGTGCGAGACGCCTCCCTCCAGCGAATCCTCGATTCGCATGCTCGTGGCGACCCGCAGGGGACCCATCCGTAGCGAACGAGCGCACACCGGCGCGCCGGTGCACGCGAGGACGGCGTTGGCTCCAACCGCGCGCAGCAACGTGCTCTTGCCGGACATGTTGGACCCCGTCACGACCAGCGCACGTCCGGGCGAGGGGAGGCTCACGTCGTTTCCGACCCGCTGCCCGTCGGCGATGAGCGGATGTCCGAGCACCTCGGCCTCGAAGAGGGGTTCGGGCACCAGCACCGGCCAAGCGAAGTCGGGATGCTCGAACGAGAACGCCCCGAGACTGCCGAGGGCCTCCACCTCGCCGAGGGCGTCCAGCCAGCTGCGCAGATGCGCCCCCGCGCGCGCTCGCCAGCGCAGAAGGGCGAAGGCGCAGTGAGCGTTCCAGAGGAGCGCCGCCCCGAAGATGTACCGGAACCCCTCGTTGTATCGCGCGTCCGCGTAGCCGAGGATGCGCTCCAGGCTTGCGATCTCGCCGCTGGCCGATCGACCGCTCGACGCGAAGCGCTCGCGCAGCGAGATGAGGAGCGGCGATCCGAACGACTCGCTCTCGATTGTGGCGATCAGCGACTGCCACTGCGTGACCCATGACCTTCGCGCCGACACGGAATCCAGAAACCGAGCCGCGCGCGCACCGACGACGTTCCCGAGGACGATCTCGACGGCGACGAGGCCTGTCACGGCCCCCGCACTGAGCCCGAAGGTCGAGCCGAACGCGACCACGCCGACCGCCAGTGCCGGCAGAATCCACGCCAGCCACCGGATCGCGGTCGACAGTTCATGCCCGGTTCCTTCGGCCCACGCGAGGACTGCACGGGCATCGCGATGATCGTCGGGCGGTAGCGCGCCCCCGAGCGCGGCGAGCTTCTCCCGGAAGCCCACCCGCGGAGCGAGATCCCGCGCCGCCTCCTGGCGGCCGATCACCTTCTCCGGCCAGCCCACCGCGACCTCCTGCGACATCAGGCGTGCCAGGTGCTCCTGTCCGAAGCGTGTCTCCGTGGCGTCGACGACGCTCATCAGCGACGCGCGCCCCAACAGGTCAATATCGCGCGCGTAGGGGTGGTCGGCGTCGACCGGGCCCACCGCAATCGGCAAGGAATCCCACGCATGCGACAGCCTCGCGAGGCCGCGCTCGTGAAAGCGCATAGCCGCCGCGACGCCGAGGGCGGCGTCGTGGACACGCGCGTGGACCAGGACGAGGGCGATGAAGGTGACGATCAGCCCTCCCAGGGCCGTCCATGCCGCCATCTGCGTCGGGGCGTCGAACCGCCCCCAGAGCATGGCGCCAATCAATACGACGGTCGCCGCCGCCACCGCGAGGCGCGCCGTTCCGAGGGCGCGTGCGCGCCTCTCGAGGGCGGCGAGAGCCAAGCCGTGGGTCTTTCGCCCATGCTCGTAGGTTTCTCGGGCATTCATAGCGGTGGCGCTGAAACCTGACAGGAGGCTGTCAGACGTCCTCCGTAGGGTGACCGGTGAAAGGACGGCAACACAATGAACAACATCATCCACTGGTTCGAAATCCCGACCGCCAACCTGGACCGGGCGGTCAAGTTCTACGAAACCGTGCTCGGAGCGCGCCTCAAGCTCGGGACCTTCGGGCAAACGCCTCAGGCGATGTTCGTCGGCGACAAGGACGGGGTCGGGGGAGCGCTCATTCAGGACGCGCGTCGCAAGCCCTCGACCGACGGGACGCTCGTCTACCTCGACGCCGGCAAGGACCTCGACGGGTGCATCGAGCGGGCCGTGCGCGCAGGCGGCCGCGTTGTCCTGCCCAAGACCGACATCGGCGAACCCGGGTACATCGCGATCTTCGCGGACCCCGAGGGCAACACGGTGGGCCTGCACGTCGAGAGGTAGTGACGGACCGGTGCGTGCGAGGGGGCGCGCGGGCGCGCGCCGCCCGGGCGTCACGCATGCATCTGGGACTCGTTTGTGTGGCTCGGGAGACCGAACGTACGACGGGCCACGATTTCGTCGGTCCACACCTTGAAGCTCGTGAGGACGCTGGGTCCGAAGGCGGTGCTGATGGCGACGTCCGACGCGTCGCGACCATGGGCGATCAGCACCCGGCCGATGCGCGGCGTGTTGTGGCGTGCGTCGAACGTGTACCACTGGCCGCCCAGATAGGCCTCGAACCACCCTGAAAAATCCATCGGCGCATCCGACGGGGGCACGCCGATGTCGCCGAGGTATCCCGTGCAGTAGCGCGCGGGGATGTTCATGCTCCGGCAAAACGCGATCGCCAGATGAGCAAAGTCTCGGCACACGCCCGCTCGCTCCTGAAAGACGTCCCATGCCGTCTTCGTCGGCCGTGCGAAGCCATAGCCAAACTGGACGTGGTTGTGGACGAAGTCACAAATCGCCTGCACCCGCCCCCAGCCCGGCGTCGTGTTGCCGAAGAGCTGCCACGCGATCGGCGAGAGCAGGTCGGTTTCGCAGTACCGACTCCCGAGGAGAAACCGGAGCGTGTCGCCCGGAAGAGCTTCGACGGGCGTCTGAGGAGCGGCCGGAGCCACGACGTCGGGGAGGCCCGAGTCGTTCACGATCGCGTCGGCAAAGAGGCAGAGCTCGCCGCTCGGCGCGAGGACGCGCGTGCACCAGTTGTCGAACAAATCGCGGTATCCGGACATCGGGCACGCGGGCTCGATGCGCAACGCATCAGGCACCACGACGTCGGCGGCTCGCGACGGATGGATGTTGAGCGTCAGGATCATCGGCGTTGCTTGCGGGCAGGCGTATCTCAACTCGTAACCGACACGAATTTGCATGGCTCCCTCTTCGTTTTTGCCAGGGCGTACTTGTAAGCACGCGTCATGCCGCCACCTCACCATCCCTCGAGCCGCAAAAGCGGCGAATCGCGACCGTGCTCGACGGTCTCGAGCGAGCGGCTCACGCCCGAGTGTGGCGAACAGGGCGGGGCGGATGCGCCGCGCACGATGCGGCGCTGGGCGTCGCCGGGCGCCGCTAGCGTGGGCTCACAGATCGTAGCCCTTCTGGAGAAGCATCTTCGATACCTTGTCGAGCTGCTTCGCGTCCATGATCTCGCAGCCGAGGGCGACGACCAGACGGTTGAACGCCGAAAAGAGAAAGCACACATGGATGGCATCGGCGATCGCGTCGTCGCTGATTCCGGCGTCTCTCAGAGGCACGAGGTCGCTGGGCTCCAGCGCGTCGGGCGTGAGCGTCAGCTTTTCGAGGAAAGGGAGCATGCAGAGGGTCTTGCTCGAGACCGTGCCCGGCTCGCCCCGCAGCGCGGCGTCGACCACGTCCTTGCCCAGCGCTCGCGCGGCCACGGCCGTATGTGCGGTCTCACAGAACCGGCACTCGTTCTTCCTCGAGATGAACGCCGCGAAGAGCTCGCGTTCTCCGACGCTCCACTCGCTCGCCTTCCGCATGATGGAATTGCTCAGAACGCCGACCGGCAAGCCGAAGAAGTCCGGCCGGTAGAAGAGGATGTACATCAGGTCCGGCGCCCTGGCGCCCACCACCAGCGGCGCCATCGTGAGCATCAGCTTGTGCTTGATGCCCTGGCCGGTACGCACCTTCTCGAGCCGGATCATGAGCCTCCGCGCCCCGGCACGGGCCGGCCCAGCAACGCAAGGCCCTTGTGCAAGCGCTCCAGCCCCGCCCCGACGGAGGCGGCAAGGATCACCTCGTAGATCGCATCGTCGGAATGCCCCGCTTCCTTCAGGGCAGTGATTTGCTCGTCCGTGATGCGCGACGCGTTGTGGGCGACCTTCACGGCGAGCGAGCCGAGGGCGCCGGCCGGTGGTTTGCCATCGAGAATGGCTCGGCGAAGGGCCGGCTCGGTGTCGCATCCCGGCTTGACGAGCTGGTGGAGCAAGTGCGCGAGGTGCGCCCTGTGCGGGTCGGAAGGCATCGGCCAAGCCTAACACCGCGCGTGGGGAGCGGCCTGAATCGGGATCGCCTAAGGCGCGAGGGTCCGCCATCGCCGTGGCCTCTCGCGGAGCTCCTGCTCGCCCTCCGCGTCGCACCACGCCGCGAAGGCCTCCCTCGGAACTCCTGCCCACGCGAGGTCCCCGAGCTGCTCACCGAGCGGCACGTCTTCGATGAGCGTGGCGAGCTTCCGGTAGAGCAGCGCCCGATCCATCTGCTCGCGCAGCGTCACGGCGAGGCGGTCGGCTCCGCGGATCCCTGCCGGCCACGAACTCGGGTCGCTCGGGATGCCCTCGAGCCGGTCGAAGGCGCCCAGAAGGGTGGACGCGGTCTTCTTGCCGAACCCGGGAATGCCCGGGATTCCGTCGGCTGCGTCGCCGACGAGCGCCAGCCAGTCGGGGACACTCGAAGGCCGGATGCCCCGGGCGCGCACGAGCTCGTCCTCGTCGATCTCCCGCTTGCGCATCCGGTCCACCAGCACGACGCGTTGCGCCCGGATCGACTGCCCGAGGTCCTTGTCGGGCGTCAGCATGCGTACCTGCTCGGCTTCGTCTCGAAAGCGGGCGGCCGCGGTCGCGATGGCGTCGTCGGCCTCGTAGCGGTCCATCGACCAGACGACCATGCCGAGCGCGCGGGCGCCCTCCTCGGCGCTGTCGAACTGCACGAGAAGCGCCGGAGGCACGCCGTCTTCCGTCTTGTAGCCATCGAACCAGTCGTTTCGCACCGAGCGAATCGGGTTGTCGAACGCGATCGCGATATGCGTGACCTGTTCGCTCTCGTCGTGCAAGAGCGCCAGCATCGAGGCGACGAGGCCCACGGTCGCCTTGCGCGGACTCGCAGGCCGCCGCGAGAAGTGCGCCCGAAAGAGCTCGAACGTGCCGTCGACGAGGTGAAGGCGCATGCGTGCGCGAGTCCCGGAAGTGGGGACGACTCTACAGGGTCGTCGCCGCCGAGGGTGGCTGTTTGCGTCTCGGGAATCGCGGTATCGTTCGGCGTGCGCCTCCCGGTCTCCCCTCCCGTGATGCCCATGCTTGCGAAGCGCGTCGGCAGCTTGCCCGACGGCGAAGGCTGGATCTTCGAACCGAAGTGGGACGGCTTCCGGGTGCTGGTCTTCCGTGACGGCGATGAAATCCTCGTCCAGAGCCGGGAGGAGAAGCCGCTCAATCGCTACTTCCCCGAACTGCTCGACCCGCTCAAGTCGCAGCTCCCGTCGAAGTGCGTCCTCGATGGCGAAGTCGTGATCGCGCAACATGGGGGCCTCGACTTCGAGGCTCTGCAGATGCGCATCCACCCGGCGGCGTCACGCGTCGAGATGCTCGCCCGCGAGACCCCGGCTTCGCTGGTCTTCTGGGACCTGCTCTGCGAAGGCGATCGTGACCTTCGCACGACCCCGTTTCGCTTGCGGCGGGCCGAGCTCGCGTCGGTGCTCGCGGGCGCAGCGCCCCCCATTCACCTGACGCCCGCGACGATGGACCGCGCCGTCGCGGCCGACTGGTTCGGGCGCTTCGAAGGCGCGGGGCTCGACGGCGTCATGGCGAAGGCCGAGTCGGGCGTTTACGAGCCGAACAAGCGCGTCATGTTCAAGATCAAACACGAGCGCGAGTGCGACTGCGTCGTGGCTGGCTTTCGATGGCACAAGAACGGTCAGGACACGGCCGTCGGGTCGCTCTTGCTCGGCCTCTACGACGACTCGGGCGATCTCCAGCACGTGGGCGTGTCGGCCAGCTTCAAGGCCGAGACGCGCCGCGAGCTCGCGGCGTTCCTGGCGCCCCATCGCGAGGCTGCCCTCGAAGATCACCCCTGGAAGGACTGGGCGGATGCGGGCACGCAGCGGATGCCCGGCATGCAGAGCCGCTGGAGCCAGGGCAAGAGTCTCGCCTGGGAGCCCCTTCGCCTGGGCCTCGTGGTCCAGGTGGCCTACGACCACATGCAGGGCTCGCGATTCCGCCACACCGCTCAGTTCCGCCGCTGGCGGACCGACAAGAAGCCGAGCGATTGCACGTACGCTCAGCTCGAGACCGTGGCGCCGCACGAGCTGGCGCACATCTTCGCGTCGGGTCGCTGATCCTCGCTAGCGCCGGCGGTTGCGCCATTCGCGCGTGGGGTCGTCGTCCGGGTCGGGTGTCTCCTGGGGGGGGCGCTCTCCCTCGGGGACGTGGCGCAGGTTCACGCGGATGCGCGTCCATGTGGACGACCGCCCCCGCATCGAGTCGACCAGGACGTCGTCGACGGCGAGATGAACCGTGGCATCGGGGTGCTTCACCTTCCACCTCTCGAGGCCGGCAAGAGCCGCATTCTTGTCCGGGGAACTTGCGACGACGACGAGCGGCATCTTCGCACGCGGCGCGCGGGCGACCTTCCTGGCGCGCGACGGTGCCACGCGAGGAGCCTCGCCATCCATCTTGCGAAAGTGCGGCGGCCAGGGCGCGTCGCCGAGCCCGGAGGCCTCGTCGCGCGTCGCCAGATCGAGCAGCTTTTCGAGGGATCCCGCTGCGCCGTCGATGCCGTCATGGGGGTCACCCATCTCGGCAAAGCGCCTCGGGACGGTCAGCACGGTGAAGTCGGCCGGCTCGCAGGTGCCGACCTCGTCCCATGTCAGTGGCGTCGATACGCGCGCGTCGGGCACCGGGCGTACCGAGTAGGCCGCGCACGTCGTGCGGTCCTTCGCATTCTGGTTGTAGTCGAGAAACACCCCACGACGCTCTTCCTTCCACCACTTCGACGTCGCAAGCGCCGGCGCGCGCCGCTCGACTTCGCGCGACAGAGCGAGCGCCGCCCGGCGCACCTCCGTGAACGTCCAGCGAGGCTCGATCCGTACGATGACATGCATCCCGCGCGAGCCGCTCGTCTTCGGCCACCCGCGGAGGCCCATTTCTTCGAGGACGCTCCGCACCTCGAGGGTCACGCGGAGCACGTCCGCCCAGGGCACTCCAGGCCCCGGATCGAGGTCGATGCGGAGCTCGTCCGGGTGGTCCAGATCGCTCGACCGCACCGGGTGCGGGTGAAGTTCGATGCAGCCCAGGTTCACGATCCAGGCAAGCCCGGCGGCGTCGTCCACGACGATCTCGTCCGCCGCGCGCCCCGACGGGAACTGGAGCGTCACGGTGCGGAGCCACGGCGGCCGCGTGTCCGGGGCGCGCTTCTGGTAAAACGCCTCTCCCTCCGCGCCGTTCACGAACCGCTTGAGCACGATGGGGCGCCCCCGGATGCCCGAGAGTGCCCCGGCCGCGACCGAGAGGTAATAGCGCACGACGTCGAGCTTGGAGAGCCGCGTCTGTCGCGAGAAGTAGGGCTTGCTCGGGTGGGTGACCCGCACCTCTCGCCCGTCGATCGAAAGGACCTCGGGCGCTTCTTCCTTGCCCACGTCCGTCAGGGTACATCCTCTCTTGGCCCGCATGGACGACGCCAAACAAGACATCCTCGAGATGCTCCGAGAGCTCGCCGAGCTGACGATGCTCGAGGAAGGCGACCCCCAGTCGTTTCGTGTCCGCGCCTACGAGAGCGCCGCGCAAGGGGTCACGGCGCAGTCGGCGGATCTTGCCAAGATGTCGGCCAAGGAACTCGAGAAGATCGACGGCATCGGCAAGAGCACCGCGGCGAAGATCCGCGAGCTCTTCGAGACCGGCAGGGTGGAGAAGCTCGCGTGGCTGCGGCAAAGGCACCCGCCGGGCGTGGTCGCGCTCCTTCGCATCCAGGGGCTTGGGCCGAAGGCACTCAAGCGGCTGCGCGCCGAGCTCGGTGTGCAGTCGACCGACGATCTCCGGCGCGTGCTGGCCAGCCACGCGCTGCGCGATCTCAAGGGGTTCGGTCCGAAATCCGAAGACAAGCTGGCACTCGCTCTCGCGCGGCTCGACCGAGAGGGCTCGACCGGGCGCACCCCCATCTCGGTCGCGCTTCCGCTGGCGAACCGCATCGTCGCGCACCTGCTCGAGGTCCCCTCGGTCACGCATGCGTCGTACGGAGGGTCGCTGCGCCGGTTCGCGGAGACGGTCGGTGACCTCGACATCGTCGTGGCCGCGACGGCAGCCGACGCGGTCATGGAGGCCCTCGTGTCGATGAAGGTGGTCGATCGGGTGCTCGTCCGGGGCGACGCGAAGACGAGCGTCGTCACCCACCGCGGAACGCAGGTCGATCTGCGCGTCGTGCAGGCGCACCAGCTGGGTGCCGCGCGCCTCTACTTCACCGGCTCGAAGGGTCACAACATCAAGCTCCGCCAGCGTGCCCTGGCGCGCGGCTGGACACTGAACGAGTACGCGCTCTCCGAAGTCGACGGTGGCAAGGTCATCGCAAGCGAAACCGAGGAGCAGATCTACGCGGCGCTCGGTCTCCCGTGGATCCCGCCTGTTCTTCGCGAGGACGCCGGCGAGATCGAGGCCGCGGAGAAGGGCAGCCTTCCCCGACCGGTCGGCCCGGTCATCGGCGATTTCCACGTTCACACCTCCCTCTCGGGAGACGGCGAGTCCCCGCTGGAGGAGGTGGTCATGGGCGCGAAGGCCCGCGGGCATCGCGTCCTCGCAATCACCGATCACGCGGAGGGCACAGTGTCCGGCGTCGGGCGTGAGCCGCTGCTCGAGCAGCGCGCGAAGGTCCGGGCGCTTCAGGTCGAGCTCGGCGATTCGCTGCTGCTGCTCCACGGTGTCGAGCTGAACATCGGGCCCAACGGCGAGCTCGATTACGACGCCGAGTTCCGCCGCGGCTTCGACTGGTGCCTCGCCTCCGTCCACGATCACTTCGAGCTCGACAGAGCCGCTCAGACCGCGCGCATCGTCACCGCCATGAAAGACCCTGCCGTCCGGATGATCGGTCACCTGTCGGCGCGCATGATCGGTGGCCGCCCGCCCATCGAGCTCGACCTCGACGCCATTTTCGCAGCAGCCCGTGCCACTCGAACCGCGCTGGAGATCAACGGCGCCCTGCCGCGTCTCGACATGTCCGTCGAGGCCCTTCGCCGCGCGAGAGAGCAAGACGTCACGTTCGTCCTGACGAGCGATGCACACGTCGTAGGTGAGCTCGACCGCGTGTGCTTCGCGGCACTCAATGCCGAGCGCGCCTGGATCGACCCGGATCGGATCGCGAACGCCTGGGCGCCGGAGCGCCTTCGCGCATGGGCTCTCGGCGAGCCAGGCTGACACCCACGTCTTTTGTGGCCCGTACCCCAACATGCGCTAGGGTTCCTTGGCCATGAGCGACCACGACGTGCAGTGCCCTGCGTGCGGGGGCGGCGGTGGGGGCCCGTTCGGGCGTCGCGGTTCTGCCTGGGACGTCGAGAGCTACACGTGCCCGCGCTGTCAGGGGCTGGGCATCGTTCGCGACCGTACGACCGTGGTGCGTCCTCTGGCGAAGACCGCGAGCCCCCCGGTGGACAGCGCAGCAAGCAAACCTGGTATCGCCGACACGCGGCCACCCGTCGAAGAGCGCGCGAAGCAACGGTCGACTCCGTAGTCGAAGAGTCTCGTGCGCGCGCCGCTCATGTGGCCGCAGCATGTCGCTTCACCGACTCGTGCGGAGCGACATGATCAACAAAGCATGTCGCCCAAGCCAATCTACCGGAGCGACATTGATGACCGTACATGCCGAACTACGAGGTCCAGTGGGGTCGGGCACTGCGAATCGGTCCGACTGGGTCACTACGTACCGCCGACGTGGGGGGGCCGGGCCGGCCGGGCTATGCGAGACCAACTTCGCTAGAGTTCGCCGTGCGGGAGCGCCGGGGTGCGCATGCCCCGGAGGACACGATGCAAAGCAAGAAGGCTGCTCACCAGATTCTCTGTTCGTTCTCGATGCTCGGACTCGCCGCGTCTTGCTTCAGTTCGAGCACGCCCGGCGAGCGCGGGCCCGCGGACGCGACCAGCTTCGATGCCGCGGACGACGCGAGCATCGGCGCGAACACCGACGCGAGCACCGGCGGGCGAAGACCCGATGGCACCGCTCCGTCGGACTCCGGGAACCCGGAAAGCGGTCCCGAGGCCTCGACCGACGCGACCGAATCGATGGAGGGCGCCTCTGAAGCATCGGCGGGAGAGGCCGGCGCAGCCTGCGCGGGGGACGTCGGTAAGATCTACATCGCCGACGGTCTCAACAACAACCGCATCGTCCGCATCGACGACATGTGCGGGACCAACTGGGTCAGCCTTCAGAGCGTGCCTGGCGCCGACGTGGCCACCCCGTTTGGCTCGCCCGAGGGCGTGTTCGTCGATGGCGCCGGCAAGATCTACATCGCGGACACGTTCGGCGGCAATCAGATCATCCGGATGGATGACATGACGGGCACCAACTGGACGACGGTAGGCTCTATGGGCAGCGGCGCCTTGGAGTTCGACGCTCCGAAGAACGTCTTCGTCGACAGCGGCGGACATATCTACGTGACTGACTCGTTCAACTACCGGATCGTCCGGATGGACGACATGACCGGCACGAACTGGACGACCTTCGGAACCCGCGGCACCGGCGTGGACCAGTTCTCGGTTCCCACGGGAATCTTCGTCGACGGGGCCGGACGCATCTACGTCACGGACTCCGACACCGCCAACGAGTTCGACCGGGTCGTTCGCATCGACGACATGACGGGCACCAACTGGACGACCTTCGGCACCAACGGCAGCGGGGTCAATCAGTTCTCGGCGGTCTGGGGCATCTTCGTCGACCCGGCCGGCCACATCTACCTCACCGATGCGGGGGCCAACGCGCGCGTCGTGCGCATAGACGACATGAACGGGACGAACTGGACCACGTACGGCACGTCCGGCGCGGGGGCCGCAGGCGACTTCTTTTCGCCCGCGAGCATCTTCGTCGACGGCAACGGTCGCATCTATGTCGTCGACGCC
>Ga0302325_10026611_pt1 | contig 12010 bp, 11 predicted proteins | sample Palsa_T0_2_FD_201948 | JGI IMG/M metagenome (GOLD analysis project Ga0302325, IMG submission 201948) | Peat permafrost microbial communities from Stordalen Mire near Abisko, Sweden - Palsa_T0_2 | ecosystem: Environmental > Terrestrial > Soil > Palsa > Peat permafrost | place: Sweden: Abisko...
TGCTGTAATATTGCGGTGCGGTTGTCCAGGCTGCGGCTGTGAAGCGCATCTATGATAATCATTCCAGCCCTCAGCTCGCCGTCTGGCTTTCTCCCCTACCTCAACTCCAAGGGGTTCTGACTGCAGGCACTAGCCCTCCCACAGTCCACTCTGCTGCAGAGCGGCCCATTTGCAAGACATTATCACCTTAACTTAACCTAACGAACTGTACGAGCATCCTCAGCATCCACTCCTAGTCCCTAGCAACCAATCCTTGGCCCTGGCCTGGAATGTTGCTGGAGAACCCAATCCACCACTCAGCCTCTTTGTTCCTCTTCCACATCTCTTCATTCCAATACACCACCATCTTCAGCAACAATTATCAATGATCACCCTTTAATACGCCAAAGAAAAATATACTTATCACCATTGTTTCTGACTGTGCCCATCGCACCACGTCTATCGATCGAGGATCCTCGGCCAGTGCTACGTCCCTTGCCCATCGCTGCCGACCCGTGCCAGCGACTGTGCGCAACCATCCTCAAACTAACGACCGACAACACGTCGAGAGACCCGATCTTCGATTCATGACCTAACCCGACATTCATTGCGCATACCTGCGGAGGACGAGTGGCTGTCATCGGTGGAGATACAGCAGAGTTAAAGGCCGTGGAACGGCTTGACCTCACAATGGAATCCCCAGCGGACTATTTCGATGAGGATGAGGCCGTCTTTCCTTGCAAAGGATGTGGGGAAATTCTGGAAGAAGGGAAAGCCTTTGAGCTCGGTGAGATACGTTTCTACATCGTGCAGTCATCTTCCCAAGCAGTTCTGTCTGAGCATTCGAGGCATGAGCATAGCTAGCATTCATAGCGGACATCTCTGCTCCTATGACCTCTCACGGAAAACATTTCATTATCTGCAGCCGCGTGGAACCTCTTTTTCAAAGTCCAACATGGCTAACAAATCTCCAGCTGGCAACCGATGGCATCTGAATTGCTTTCGATGCAATACCTGCGGTACGCTACTCGACTCGGATGCAAATCTCCTTCTCCTCGGTGACGGCTCCTTGATTTGCAACAACTGTACATACAGCTGCAGTGCCTGCGGCAACAAGATTGAAGATCTAGCAATTCTCACCGGCGACCAGGCGTTCTGCGCAACATGCTTTCGCTGTAGGAACTGCAAGCGCAAGATCGAAAACCTCCGATACGCACGAACCTCACAGGGCATATTCTGCATGAGCTGTCACGAGTCTTTGATGGCAAGACGGAGGAAGAAATCGAGGGCTGCAGCAAACGCGAAGTTGAAAAAGGACGACCAGTCTCCAATGCTTGTTGACAAGTCCCTCCCGGCTCTGCCGCCAAACGCGATCTTACAAAGTGCCTTTTCCCCAGATCGAGAAACGCCTGATTCCTTGGATACTGATACCCCGACTGAGCTTTCCCCCAGACCACGTCAAGGCTACACGCAGAATGATTCCTCATCACGAAGCAGCTCGCGGCGACCACCCCCTGAGCGTTCACCAGAACGTACTTCGACTGATACACAACCCAGAGACGGCTTGACTCTCCCCACTACGACCTACCGAAACAACCGCCACTCAGCTATCTCGCAGGCCTCGGACGTCAACGGTGGTGATGGCGAAAGCTTCTTTATACCCCTTGCTTTGGATCCGAGCCCCGCACCCAGTTTGACCCCGCGGTCAACGTCCGAGACATGGGTCGACCCATCGAAGAAGAGCAAGGAGAACAAGGCCCCCGAAAAGGATTACTTTGGCTCCAAAAGCAATGGCCGGAGCGAACCTCAAAAGTCCAGGGAAGCAAGCTCATCATCCTCTACTCCGCATATCGCTTTTCAGGAAAAGGGTCGACAGCCTTCGGCAGAGGAGACGGCACAGATCAAGGATAGTATCCGAAAGGCCCAGTCTGGAGGCAAAGCCTCCTCTACGAAAGCCTCCCCGGCTATTGGCAGTGACGATACTCGGCTTCAGCATGCTAACTCCCCCAAGTCAAATGGGCATGGCAAGACTCAGTCCTCTACAGAAAAATTTAAGCTAGGGGATGTACCGAAGGGGAAGAAAGCCGGTAATTCGAGGAGCAACTCACAGTCCGAGATCAGTGATAACAGCATTTCTCGGTCCACGTCTAGTGGGTTGTCGGTTCCGCCTCGGAAGGAGGTTGGCGGCACAATCACCGGGACGGATTCACCCAAGTCACTGCTCTCTGCAGAGAAATCGGGGACGCCGCGTTCTTCCCAGGATTCAAGACTAAGAGACGACTTGGAGCCCAGACAATCCACAGAGTCCAAGGATTCCTCGATGCCACTATCTAGACTAGATTCTGGCGGTACAGCAAGATCGATACCTCGAAAAGAGTTGGCGTCCGGAGCAGTAAAGAACACCATCAGCAGCTCTTTGTCCTCATCATCTGGCGCGGAATCTTCACCGTCGTCTGATTCTTCTTCTGATACCCCAGGACTCACACCAACCGTCAACGGGAAGAGCATATCGGGTCCCCTGAACCTGCAATCGTTGGTAAAGGAAGAATTAGCACCACCAACGCGGGCGCCCAATCGTCCCGCAGGTCCGCCACACCAACTCAGCGATTCCTATATGGCCCCACGAGCTCCTCCACAACCTCCACCAGCCAGTTCCCACGCAGCAAAAGATTCCAGCGGTTCTTCCAACGGTGTCCCGGTGTCACCTAAGTTGCCCCGTTGGAGTGCTGGTGGGGATTTTACGATGGATGAAGATATGGCACGAATACTGGGAGGAACGGACGAGAGCTCACAATCAATACTGCGCCGTGTTTCCAATGCTGTGCGTCACGGCAGGACCAACAGTGAAGCAAGCGTTTCTGCCCGCCATCCAGGCCATGGACGGAGCGTAAGCGAGACAACTACACGTACAACCGCATCCCCGCGCTGGCCAAAAACACCGATTGCTGAAGATCCCCCCGTGCCTAAGGAGATAAGCAGTCCGATATCGATCGCGTCACCTGTAGCTGGGGACGATCCAGCACTGCTCAGAAGACAACTTCGTAACTCGGAACAACGCGTCGCTGAACTCGAACGCCAATTCTCTAGCGAAAAGGACCTCAAATCAATCAACAAGAAATTGATTGAGAAGAGAAAGACAGTCTCAGTCCTAGATTCCCAAGCTGAGCTGATGTTCCTACAGCTGCAGGTCCTCGCAGACCACGTAGAAAAGGCGAAGGAGTCCAAGCAACCCCTCAACATGGCAGACTTGGAAGATTCGGCGATTAAGGACTTCGTCCAGAAGTTAGAACGATTGAAGCAAAACCTGTCAGCCACCGTGGAGACCTTGTATGAAGAGCGAAACGCCCTTATGGAAGAAAAGGCAGCGATCATTGCACAGCGAGAAAAGGCTTTGGTGGAGTTTGAACAATTATCCTCGAAGAATGCCCAACTCGCCGACATGAATAACGATCTAACGCACCAAATACAAGAACGTTTCAAGGCTCAAAGCGGAAGCAGCATGGACAGCCCAAGACCACCGACGAACGGATTGGGCATCTATACACACCACAACAAGGAGAAGTCAAATGTCTCCGTGCAGCTAGATGATAGTTTCCGACCATCAACTGGTACAACCCTTTTCGGCTCGGTCGGTAGCTATCCTCAGGCTATGGAGCAGGACCCAAGTATGGAACCAGCGACTGTTCTGTCTGCTCCACATGTCATCAACATTCGCAAGGGTCAAGCAAAGAAGTTCAACTGGAAGAAGGGCGGTCAAACAGTTGCGAAGGGCGTCTCTAAGGGTTTCAAGGGCGCGTTTGCCTCGGTCCAGCAAGAACGGAACCAACAATGGGCGGGCCAGAATGGCGATAGTATTGGTATGCCATACAATATGACGGTTGCTCCTGTTGAATCCCCTGCCGGTACTCAACCGGGTAGTCTTCCGCGGTCAGTATCCAACGACCCGTCTCGGCAAGGAGGAGGCTTTGGCTTGTTCAAGAAGTCCAACACCATGCCAAAGTTGGCCTCAAATGGCAACCCTGCAGCTGCGGAGCACCCTTCAACGCTGTTTGGATCAGACTTGGTCGAGCGAGCTGATTATGAACGTCGCCAAATTCCGAGCGTTGTCACACGCTGTATTGAAGAGGTTGAGTTGCGTGGCATGGATATCGAGGGAATCTACCGGAAGACTGGCGGAAACTCCCAAGTTAAGCTCATTCAAGAAGGATTTGACAGGACCGAAGACTACGATATTTCAGATCCTGGATTGGATATCACTGCCGTGACGAGTGTACTCAAGCAGTACTTCAGAAGGCTCCCGACACCTCTCCTGACCTTTGATGTCTATGATCGGATCTTGGAATCAATCTGTAAGCTCTATCTCTTTGAAGTTGAAGTATTTACGCTAATGCTATCCTAGCTATTGAAGATGACCATGAGCGTTGTGCCCATTTAAGAACAACCTTCAATATGCTTCCTCCCAAGCACCGCGACTGTCTTGAATTTCTGATTTTCCACCTCGTTCGCGTTGCCGCTAGAGAGAGCGAGAACCTGGTATGTTCTGTCCTTACCGTCACTCTACCTTAGCCGCTAATAAAATGATAGATGACACCTAAGAATCTTGCCGTGGTGTTCGCACCTACTATCATGCGAGATAACAGCCTCGATCGAGAAATGACGGATATGCATGCCAAAAACAATGCCGTGCAGTTCGTCATCGAGAACAGCAACGAAATATTCGGACCCCCTTAAATGAACAACAATAACTTTGCATCAATTTGACTTAAAAAGCAAGCCACTCGGGAGTGCGAGTTGTATATTTTCAGCTTCCTGGCCATTTGGCATACGGCAGGCGTTCCGCTTTGGATGAACCGGCGAAATTGAATTGACGGCTTCTCCAAACTCATACATCGGCGTTTGATTTTACCTTTGCGTTTCCTTCTTCAAGCCTGCCAGCACGACTGGACTGAACCAGTTAACTTGATATCCATTCTGTTTTTATGGAGCGGCGTTGTTTTTAAGCGTGCCAGTACAGAGGAGGGGTGAAGTGGATGTTGTAGAGGGAGGCCTCGAGAGAGGCGAGGAATGTATTTAAGATTCGATGGAGACGAGGATTCGATTCGATTTACGTTCATGAAAGGAGCGGTATGGGGTGTTTCCCCTGTTCTGCAATGCTCAGCGAGAGCGCCTGCAGTGCAGATTTGAAGAATAGCATGTTGTAGTACATATTCCCCTTTCGACAATGAATGAATGACAGGATTATTTCCCCCCAGCCCCGGCTTGCTTCTTATTGTGCGTGCCAAAAGGATCAAGTGAAACAGTAATCTTTGTTGTGCATACTCTCTTAGGGGACCTTCTCTGGTTGGCATGTTTCGTAGAGTGGTGATGGTACAGAGCTACAAGGAACAATCTGTACTTTCTTAGTCTGATCTCAGCCGGTTCGTACTTTCCCATGTTTGTTGTCAATGTTCATGCTTTCGACAATTTTGATTTTTAGCTGATCTTTCCAATCCCGTCTCATAAGCCTGCTAGAAGATGCTATATTCTGATATTATTCATATTGACCTTCCTCTCGAATAGCCAGCTCTAAAGCCGATAAACAGCCGCCCTGTACCGATTATGTTGCTCTTTCCTTCAAATAGCATTTGCGTCGTGCCAATTCATGCCCGCTTTGCTTCGATTATCAACTTCATCTACACAACATCCATAACTATTAATGACTAGCTAGGGCTCTGATCTTGTCCCTCCTTTCTCTATCTGTTTTCTCTTCGAGCTGACAATTTGCGGGTTCGCTCTGATAATGGGAACCGAAGCTGACGCAATTTGTTCAATACAAGATTGAGCTAGCTTCGCTCCCAAGTTGAACTGGCTTTGCTCTGGTTATCCAGCTTCACCATACATCTTCCACAACCACCGAAAACCACAGAGGATGCCACGCAAGCTCAGCCTCAAAGGATTCCTCCGCCAAGAGATCCTTTCAAAACGCCCAAAGGCACTCATCCCCTACTACAATGACCACAAAGCTAGTCACAAACCCGGCCTCAAACTCAAACGCGAACCGGCAGCAGCCGATAGACCTTTTCCGTCTCGACCGGCTACTTCTCTAAGTGACATTGAAGAAGGTGATGCGCAGCCGGCCCAAGATGTTGATAGTCTTTTTGGTGAACCTATTTACACAAAGGGGGAGATACTTCAGCAAAAGTTAGATGAGCTTTTTGCAAGGGATATAAAGCAGAGTCATCCTGCCAAACAACAACAAAGTGAAAATCAAGAACTAGACAAGTTGAAGAAGGAACTTAATGATCTTGTCATATGGGAAATGGAGGCGACTGGTGAGCAGAGACATATGATCCGACACCGAAAGGCAGAATTGATCTCCGTTATTGGAAAACTGGAGGCAAAGATCAAGAGCAATAAATTCAGGAGCTGTAAGGGTAAGATTAAGATTTCCACAACAAGCGTCAGAACAGAAATTTAGACAACCAGACTGTCCTGACAGTTGAAATAGTCAAATCAGATGAGGAAGCAATGTTGCCAGAGCCAATCAGCCCCCCTGAGAAGAAGCATCTTCAGATGGTGCAGCAAAGAGTTGCAAAAGGATTGCTGGGTTTAGAGGTATGGCTTGGCCAATTGCATAATGGTCTTTCTTGACCTAATAGACTCTTTAGGGAGAGCGAAAGCGTGAGGACGAGGACGAGGATGCTCCTTACGAACTTGATGGGGAGGATCGACTGCGAGCTGGTATCAAGCGCAAAGAGCTGCGAATCACAGGACACTGGTACTCGAGAGTCCACGACTACTTTCCCGAACCAGAGAAGGGAGTGCCTGGCCGTGGTGTTCTGGAGGATCTGACCCCTGAGGAGAGAATGGAATATCGGAGAGAGTTGGCTGAGTATGCAGAGATCTTGGCGAAGACGGCTAAGAAGACAAATGAAGCTGAGAGAAAGGCTGGTAAAGGCGTGTGGTAGATGTGAGGTGAAGGAACGAGGCTGAAAGAGGCCTCGGATCTGGAATAGGGGCAGGTCACGTGCGTGGGTTTGGTTGATCATTCTTTCTGCGTTGCTTTTGATATCTATTAACAGCATGGATTTCGCAAATAGAAGCGATGAGTACTCATCTTTGCACTGACTCGCTGCATTAGAACAAGCTATTTTATGAGGTGTCATTTCCGTTTTTTTGTTTGTCGCTGCATGGCGCCGTCCTCGGCTCACGATTGGGAAGGAACGAGAAATACCTTGCCGATTCACTTATTGCGAAAACACGGCCCGAATCTGAGAATCTTTCCCTCGAGGTTTTTCCCAGCTTTGTTTCTACGCAAGAACACAACCTCGCTCAGAAGCTCAGAAAACTCACCAGCTATGGCCTCGAGCGTGGCTGCAACAACGGCAGATGGCCAAAGTGGAACGTCCCAAACGACTCCGAATATTGAGAATCAAGCTAAGAAATCTCGGTGGGATGGTGACGAAGATAAGAAAATCTCTGAAATAGTGAAATTGCAGTATGTATATCAATGTCTCACCCGTTTTGGAACATTCACCCCCTTGCTTCGAGTCTTCGTACTTAGCTGACTTGGTATTATCTAGATGGCAACTTGAGAAGGACAGCTCGGGCAAGCTGAATGGCACCAAGTTCTGGACTCTCATATCAGCAAAGCTCAAGGAATGTGGTTTCGACAGAACCTCGGAACAGTGCAGAAGCTACTGGTACGGTACGTTGCGTGTTCGTCAGGAGTTCAAGGATACTTTACAGTTTCGATCCACCGGGAGACCCGACGGACGCAACGGTACGCCTATTGTTGCGACCTCTAAGACTTTGACAGCCGTCAACGAAGAATCATCCACGCATAGGACACGCAGTGACTCTGCAGCATTGTTCAGCACTGGTGCAGAAGAATCTAAAGCAGTCTCTGTAGTTGAGAACAACAAAATGCTTCAAGCAGTGACTGTAATTGGCGATACTCCTGGATCAATGTACCAAGCTGCGGCGGAAAATGGCTTGGGACTCATGTCCGAGACTACCGGTGTTATCGATGATGAAGGCGATACTACGATTTCAATGTCTCAGCCATCGATGAACAATGGTATTACATCCCGTTGGACTGAACGCGAGACTCAAAAGCTTACTGAGCTCGTTTCTGCCAAACGCAGCTCTATGGCTAAAGATGGCAAGGGAGCTGGGGTCGGCGCATTCTGGAAATCAATCTCTCTGGATCTTGAGAACAGTCAAATACACCGCAGTGGGCACGCTTGTATGAGACGCTTTTCGCGAATCAATGGCGACGAATCAGGCACAGTAGAGCCAGCGATGGACCCAGATGCAACCCATTCTAGCTTGTTCTACGTTGAACCTTACAATGATGACAAAGGCCAGATTACACATCCGAAGTCAAGAATCGATCACAATGACGATGGTGAGGCGGATTATGATGGCTCTAAGTCGGAGCTGGACGGTGATACCCCTTACGGAGAGGACGAGGACGGTGAACTACGACGTGGAGCACGCAAGCGAGTGAGCAGACCAGTCTGGACCGATGAGGAGCATGACAGATTGGTGCAGCTTGTGAAAGCACGAAGACAACTGGAAAGCGAAGATCCTAAATTGATAAAGCTCAACCCCTCGAAGCTATTCGCATTGGTGTCTAAACAGTAAGGACAATCCAATTCCACTCGCTAACCTAACCCTAAAGATACCCTATTGTTCAAGCCTCTCCCGTCAGATGCTATTCAAGAAATCACTGACAATGCGGTGATCTAGACTCAAGCACTACTTGATCGATAGAAGTGGTGGTGCGTGCCATGTTTACTGGACTAATAAAGGCGCCGCTCGTTCCGGTTTTGACATTAACTCCCCATTTCCCCCTCAAGAAGCAAATCAGAGATCTAATCAGGGATTGTCCCCAGTCGGCAAGGACATTGAGGATGCCTATTCCCGACTGCGACATCAAGACTTTGATGATTCGACAGTCATACAGAACTTTCGCAAGGTGAGAGGTCTTGCCACGCTCTACCATTCTAATTTATATATTAATAGACATGGGATGCTGACTAGCTAGGAACACAACGAGTATTTGGGGATTGGCAAGCGTCCTAGGGGACTTGGTGGAAGCTGGGATGATGATGATTACGATGAGCCTAATGAATTGGACAGGGCCAAGCGCAGACGCTCCGAGGGAGACGTATTGCGCAACAATGAGAATATTCAGGTTGGGCCCTGTCATTGGTTCATTGAACTAGACAATTTGTGCATTGCTAAGCTCCCTTCTAGACAACCGCTGCTTCCGCTGGAGATATCCTCGGAACCAGCCCAGGCATGGTCAAGCGCCGTGCTCCCAAGCGTGATCCATCATTACCATTGATTAAACCCCATATCAATGTTGTTAACGACCAAATCGGCGCCTTTCAAGTTGCAGCAGGAAATGGTGAAGGAAGCTCTGGAATGTACGATCCCGAATTCCCGATGAAGATGAAGATTCGCGACTTGGAAAGCGAGATCTCATCCTTGGAGACAAGCAAGCAAAATACGGTTTCTGAAATCCGTGAAGATGAATCGAAGCTTCACAGCATTCACAACAAGACCGAGCTTTTGCAAGTTCAGAAGCAGAAGCTTCAACAGTCTCGCAGAGAGAAAGAGGGCCAACTTGACGTGTACTCGAGCAAGATCGAGAAATTGACATCACAGAAGAAGCATCTGGAGGTCGCTCTTGATATCGTTGGAGGCAGAGCATAGGGGACATGAATCGTGCTACTCATCTTGGACCATTGTATTGCAAGACCCTTCTATTGTCCTCGATCATCCGGGTCAAGTATGACACAATTTCCTGTAAGTACTCCAGGTATTGGTCCTTTGCTTTGCAGGATTCGAGTCGAAAGACTGGATGACGGGTCCACAAAACTACCATAAGCTTCGTGATTGTATGACTAGCAACCAATACAGCCAATGTAAGGAGCTTCTCATGATTTGCCCGTTTAAAAGCTTCGCACCTTGGTCGATGGCGGTGGCACTCGCTGAAAAAGAGCCATCGACTCCTTATTATGAGGGTCCAGCTGTGTCTCCTCAAGCAGATAGGGTACTTGTTCTCCATTCTCAAGAGCAAGCCTTTCATGCTCCAACAATCCTTCTGACTTTGTCCAATAGCACCTTACTCTCCTTCCCTAACTTCCTCTGGCCATTCTTCCCACCAGTCCTCGCCTTCGCCATAGCCTTCCGGAACCGCTCCCTGTCCTCAATCTTCTCTTTCTTCTCCTTCTCCCTCCTCTCAAACTCTAACCTCCTAACTTCCGCCTCCGCTTTCTTCTGTGCAGCAAAAGCTTGCTCTTTCTCAAAATACCCGGGTTTTTTTGACCTCCGTTGCTGCTGGGGCCGTTGAGAGGTCGACTGTGTTTGGTTTGGTGGTGGTGTTGGATCGCGCGGCGCATCGAGCATTGCTTGCCGCTCTGGATGTAGTTCTTGAGACGCCGGCTGGACGGGTTCTATTAATCCAGCGGGAATGGGTGTGGGTGTGATGGGCTCTCGAGCTTTTAGCTTTGCGTAGGATTTCTTGACTTTGGCTTTGTGGATGAGGTCTTTCTTAATTTTTATTACTGAGAAAGAGTTAGCTTTCAGAAAGGAAGAGATGGAGGGAGATTTGGGGAGCAACAACCTTTTCTTCTGTAGGTTCCGTCTGGCAGGTTATCTGGGCCGACCTTGAAGCCTGAGCGGTGCTTCTTGGTCTTGGGATTTGAGGCATCTACGTCATCTTCGAGGGGCCGTTTTGGCGCCATGGTGGGATTGAAAAGCTTTGAGGTGTCTTGATGCAGACAGTGCCTTGGGTTTCGAAGCTGGTGAAGCCAAATTGTTTCCTGCACGGCACTGCACCCTGTCAAACTTTGGGGCTAGCAGGCATTGCCGAGCGGTAGCGGAACGGAGTCTCGATTAGAGATCTTTGCGGGCTTTTATCGCACCTGATCGGCAAAATGACGCCCGCGATAATGGACCACCGGGATACAGAACACGCTGAACACCACTTGTATGATCACCATCTTTTGCCCTCAGCCTTTTGCACCCTCTTTACCGACGCACCGACTTTCTTTTGAGCCTCTCTGCGACTTGCATTATTCCCTCTTATATTGCGTCGATTTTCATCTGAATTTTGCTCGTCATTGCATAAACTGAAACATGTGCCTTGATCGAGTCATCCTTTTGTGAAGTCTTGCATACAGCACAGCACCACGAAGCGCCTCCGTCCCTCCCCGCTTTACAGACTACCAACCTCCACGTCCTTGCCTCTTCACCGACATTCACTCTCGCAAATTGCCCAATTTCTTCACGATGCCTGTATAACAACAAACGGAGCATAGGAAGACGCTCCAACATGCCAATCTTCCAAGATGACCTGGGCGGAGCCCGAGGCACTCCGCCAACGAAGCCTACCATGATTCCACTTTCGACAACGCCACCCGACGAGAATGTAATAACCAGAAGGGTTTCCGAAGAAAGCATACGGACTGACTTGTGCGAGGGGCCTGTTCTGGACAGCCCCGAGGACGAAAGGGATGTTCCTGCTCGAGCAGTGGAATCTAATTTCAAGTTGCCGATACACGGAACATCTGACAGAGTCGAGCTTATTGAGAGACTGAAGAAGGGGGAAAGTCCAACTTGGCTGCCAAACCGAAATGTGCGTAGCATTTGTTTGATTTTCATCTCTTCACTTTATCTCAACACTAACTTCCCTGCAGTTGGAATCGCTGCTCCAGGATTACGAACAAACTCCTCGCAAACCTTTGTCAAATGATCCGAAGTCCTCGCCATTACTTCCCTCTCCCGAAATTCCTGAAAGGACTGCGACAATCGACTTCGAGAGATATCAGGCCGGATTGGAGATCCAGAGGCCAGGATCTGCCTTGCATAGCGGTGATTTTACGGAAGGACCACAGCAGAGCACGAACATGCATGAGCTTTTGCAGCAGAAATTGGATTCCTACAAACCAGAGCGGCAACCCTGGTTCGCCACGTCTCCTCCACGAAATTTCTCTCCATTCTTGCTGGACCCAAGATTTCCCACTGCTGACTTGGC
>Ga0302325_10026612_pt1 | contig 12009 bp, 14 predicted proteins | sample Palsa_T0_2_FD_201948 | JGI IMG/M metagenome (GOLD analysis project Ga0302325, IMG submission 201948) | Peat permafrost microbial communities from Stordalen Mire near Abisko, Sweden - Palsa_T0_2 | ecosystem: Environmental > Terrestrial > Soil > Palsa > Peat permafrost | place: Sweden: Abisko...
GGCAACGGGCCCTCAGGAGCAGACTTGGCAAACCAACTTCTCCATCATGCAACCTCCGTGCAACGTTCCGTGCGCTCCGAAGCCAACGCCCTGGCCATAACAAATCCCAAAGTCCGGGACATCCAGCCCATCAAATGTTTCCGCCCGGATAGCATCGAACTCCTCGACGGAACAATCTTATCCAACATCGACAAAGTCATATTTTGCACGGGATACTTGTACTCACTGCCGATGTTTCCCAAGGACACGGGATTCATTACCCCCGACGGGTTATACGTGCACCATCTGTACGACCAAACATTCTACTCCGAGGATCCAAGTCTAGTCTTCCTCGGCCTGCCAAAACAAGTCATCCCCTTCCCGACATTCCAAAACCAGGCCATCGTAGTGTGCAAAATCTGGGCCCAGCGACTCGCTCTCCCATCCCGCGAAGTAATGCGGAAAGATGAAGCCGCAAGGTTACAGGAAATGAACTTTGACGGGAGCAAGTACCATTCGTTCAAGTTTCCAGAGGACGTCGCGTTGGCGGAACATTGGCGGGAATGGGCCGAGAGGGATAAGGGAGAGGGGTCGGAACGGGGGATGAGGCCTTGGCGGTGGACGCAGGAGAGGGTTGAGTTTCGGAGGGGGGCGCCGCGGGTGAAGGTCAGGTTTTTGGAAGAGACGGAGAAGGGAATGTGGGATTATTTATTGTTGCATGAGGCTTGAATGCATTATAGAGGGAGATGATATATAGATCCTCGGGGTTTTGGGAATGGCGTTAATTGTATACAGAGAGGTTGGTAAGGTTGATGATATATTTAAAGAGTAGATCCCACGGATAGTCCTCCGCTGGGTATGGTGTTGTAGTTGTCTCGGTGGCATTCTCATCAGCACTTGTTATTCTAGAAGTCCTTTCGCATACCTAAATCTCATCTTCAAGAACATCATATCCTTCCAGTGGTTGTGAATGTGTCGGTGAAATCGCTTCCATCTCAATTCCGTCTTCTAGAGCATCATGCGCCATCTCCTTCTCCATCCGCTCCTTCTCCATCCTCAGTCTTTCGCTCAACCCCGAAAGAACGTATCCAAGCCTTATCCTGTCCGGCAAGGACTTAAATAATGTTCCTCGAACAGGCAGACAGCAAGCTCCACGGCGTTATAGCCATTTCGATGGTCCCGTAATTCACACGGGAGTCTTCTAAAATCGTCTTCCAAAGAACCAAGATCATAGCTTAGACGTCCTGCTAACTGGTCAAAGTCGGCCCGGTTGACCAGTTCATTGGGATCTTCGAAATCCCTCGTCACGCACGGTCGGAAACCGAAACTTTCGAGATCGAGTCTATTGGCTACGGGGGAGAAGAGATAGTCCCCATATCTTGCTTCAAAGTACACCTTACTGAAGTAGTCGTTTATGGTTTCCAAGTCTGCTTCAATATGTTCAAAGTCGAGCAACCTTGCTTCAAACGCTTTGACAGATAAAGCCAAAATCTGAGCCAACTCCCCTACCTCCTTCTCCAAAACAGCTTTACTCGATACCACTCTTGAGATCGAATTTGTCAGTTCGTACAGTATCCTTGGATCTTTTAGAACCAGTTCCTTGCTCGTTCTAAGCAGATGTTCCAAATCATACTTTGATCTCCGTAAAAGATGGAAAGCGTCGCATGCGCAATTCGGGGGGGAGAAGGCGTTGGCGAATTGAGTACATGCATTGCTCACCCGGATTGCAACTTTTTGACCTGCTTCTGCACTCATTTGGAGGGGTTTGTAGTTGAAGCTTTTCATGCGTTGTTTTTGGTGACCTTGAAGGGCAGATGTCTGAAGACATGCATGTTTGATCAACAGATTAGGACCGCACACGGACCTGAAACAAACGGCACTCGCCGATCGCATTATTTCTGTAGCGTTCTTAGCATGGGGGTTACCTCGATCTGTATCAAACATGTTGAGATGCTTTGGTGTTGAAAATGGATAGTCGATCTATCTCATCTCGGCCTTGTGGTTATGTTGGCTCTCTGACGGGGTTTCTGGAAGGGGTGATCAGATTGATCTCGGATGCAATCTCGGCACTTTTCCCGCAGAGATCGGCGGTCCGCCGTCCCGCGCCGTCCCATCTTCCGCGCCGTCCCATCTTCCGCGCCGTCCACTTCTCCACATCAACATTTATATCCCCATCCCGCCTCGTTCTTTCCCTCAGATTCGTGTTATTTCTCCATAAAACATCCCTCTCTCGTCGCTCTCTTGACCACGATGTCCGAATCCTTCACTACGACGGCGATTGTGTGTCCCGCGGTGAACGCGCCCTTCGAATTGCAGGAGGTCATCCTTCCCCCAATCCATCCACACGAATGCATCGTCGAAATGGTCGCAAGCGGGATATGCCACACAGATCTAACCTGTCAAGCCGGCGCTCTGGCAAACTACTGGCCCATAGTCCTCGGCCACGAAGGTTCCGGCATCGTCAAGTCCGTCGGCTCGGCCGTCAAGAACGTCAAACCAGGAGACAAGGTCCTCATGTCGTTTGCATCCTGCCAGAACTGTCGTCCCTGTAAGACTGGGAAACCAAGTTACTGCGTCAAAGCGCATGAGATCTGTTTTGGTGGCCGACGCACGAATGGCGAATTGGCGCTCAAGGGGAAGGATGGCAAGGAGATTGGAGGACAGTTTTTTGGACAGAGTAGTTTTGCGAAGGATTCTTTGGTTAATTCCGCGAGTTGTGTGGTTGTGAATGATTTGACGGACGAGGAAATGAGACAACTTGCGCCCCTTGGGTGTGGTTTACAAACGGGCTCGGGAGCAGTGTTTAATACTTTGGGAGTCAAGGCTGGGGAGACGGTTGCGGTTTTTGGTTGCGGAGGAGTTGGATTTGGGGCTATGTGGGCTGCGAAAATTACTGGGGCGTCAAAGATTATTGCAATTGATTTATCAGATGGGAGATTGCAGTTGGCGAAAGAGTTGGGAGCGACGCACACTATCAATCCGAAGAATACTCCGGATGTGATTAAAGCAATCTTCGATCTTACGGATGGATATGGTGTGGAAAACGCCCTCGAGACTACAGGCAACGACAAAGTCCTCCGTCAGTGTTGCGATGCTGTGGGTGCATTGGGCAAGGTTGCAGTCATTGGCGCTGGACCAGGTTCAACGCTTCATTATGAAGTTGGCGAGTTCATCAGGAAGGGAACTCAGATCTTCGGTGTCTGTATGGGAGCTTGTATCCCTGCGACGGTAATCTCACTTGTATGCATGTCACTGACAAGTAGTATATCCCTAGACTTATCGATCATTATCGGAATGGAGAGTTCCCTGTTGATCGGATATCAAAATTCTACAAGGCTGAGGAGGTCGAGACTGCTGTTCATTCGATGCACGACGGAAGTGTCATCAAACCGATCCTTATTTGGAGATAGATGTATAGTATATGTTCTCGCCTGTACAATATCAATAGCAAACATTGACAGTTACTTCCTTCCTGTTTCGAGAGTCCCAATAGTGATATCACGACTTCATAACCGGATAACCTGATAAGTAAACTCTAACCAAGTCACTGTTTCACCTCCCGCTCGGATCATCACACTCATTTGACAATTTTCACAGATCTCAGCAATTTATATTATTTTCGCGTTATATACACCTTTGCAAACTCCAAACGCCCAGCAATCGCTCAATCCTTGGTCATCTGTTTCGACTGATTCACAGCTCCCACCCTCGCTAAATGCCCGGGAGTAGGATTATACTTCTTGACGTTCCTGACTTCCTCGGACGAAAATCCCGGGATCCTGATATTCCAGCTCCGTTCCAAGTGGAGTTGAACGTCTTTGACTTCCAGCATTTGGCCTTTTCGGTGTCGTGCGATTTTACATGATTGCTGCAAGACCGAATCAATGAATTCGTCGGCAACTTCCATCAATAGCTATCATTAGTATGTTCCATAGCGGACAGGGGGGTTGGGTTAAGTCGGGAGGATACCTCTTCGACATCAGGTTCGAGGCGTTCGTCGGGGTCGATAGATTTGACGAGGTCCTGGAGTTTGCGTTTTGAAAGTAGACGTGTATCGCCGTCTTTTGCGAGGGTGAATGAGTTAGAGGCACCGACGGACGGAGCTGTTCCGAGCAATGGCGTTCCCGCAGGGTAACCGCCGGACAAAGTAGGACGCGGCGGTGCAGGATTGACATTGGTGACGACTGGTCTAGGAATCGGACCCATGGAAACAGGAGTGGGGAGGATTGGTTGCGAGGTGTTTTGTTGCGGTGGTTGCTGCTGAATAGCTAATTGAGGCGCAGAAGAAGCGGGTCGGGCGGTCGGTGTCGCGGGTTGCGCTTGTGGAACAGGAGGAGTGGATATCTGAGCAGCCACCGCCTGTTTGGTGTCCTGATTGTTGTTAGCAGCCTGCTGCCATTGTTGTGGTTGATTTTCGCGAAACATCGTCTTAAGAACTTCCAGTTGTTGAGTTATGGGCGCGTAGTCACTCCTTGCCTTAGTCTTTTCCTCCTCCGTTGACTCGGCCCTCGTCAAAATCGCCTCCAGCTCCTTCAACTTGCTGTTGAGTTGGTGACTCTTGATCTGTATGGTCCTCAACTTGTCCTGCAACTGCTGCGGCGCACTCGTCAACTCTGCCCGCCGTTGCGCCAGGCTCTGGTTGTACTGCAAGATATACGCCTGGAAGGCCTCGCGCGTCTGATACTGTTGCTCGTGACGCGCGGCTGCCTGTGCCAGCTGCCTAAGCTGGGTGCGGGCCTCGGCGATGGCGGCGTCGATTTGAGGGTTGTTGGGTTCCACGCCTTTGCGGTCCTGCAGATCCGAGATGGTCTGCAGGTGGCGCCGGTATTGCTCCCTTTGATGAGGAAGCATGAATTCAGGGTTCATCCCCAGCGTGTCCTGCACGGGCGCTGGTTGCGCATGCAGCGGCATGGTCTTCGGAGGCATGTCTCAGTCAAAGGCCACAGCGAAACTCAGCGCATGAAGTCAAGATTTACGAAAGCCGGGAGTTGGAACTTTAAGCCCGCGCGCAACATAACTTTGCAAGAGATGAGCGCGCGCATCTATGTAAACGCCTCTCCTTAGATATTGTTTCGTCTTTTGACACAAATCCTCATATTCATCGCTAGCTTCTTTGGCTTCGTAGTATCTAATGAGCATTTCAAATAATCAAAAAGTGGATTTCCTGATATTGTCAAAATGCTAAGATCTAGATCCACTACCTCTGCATCCATACTCGGATTTTGGGAAACTAGTATGAGATCTGAGATACTAGTATCGTGGTCAAGTTGGCTGAGACGACATCCTAAACATTAATTCAGAGACTGTAACTGAGGGATGGCCAACCTTTGCAAAATCGGTAATTCCGTTCAAGTTCTTGCCTTCCATCTCTATAGTCCATCTGGATACTATTCTCCCATCCTGTCAAAACCAGCTCAGCTGGGTATAAAAGCTGACACTTAAAAATGTGTACTCCAGCAGATGCATATTCTGCCGAACATATCTGCTCTTGCATTTGGAAAGATGTTGCTGGATTGCTTCGACTTTGATCTCATTGACTGCATTCAAATCAATGCCACTTATCATTTTTCCGTATGCCTTTTCAAGGATGACACTCAGTGCTTCAATGTACTCAATGAACAACGGATGTCGATGAACAGTACAATCTCCTCTCAATGCATTTTCTTCAAATTGCTAGGTCGAAGGATGTCTCATAAGGAGGTAATTTAGATTCGGATCCGGATCGCGACCACCCCTTGCCACGGGGGCGATGTATAAACTGCTGAGGATTTTCCGTTCCGGATCATACTTTGGATTCTGCATTTCCTGGAGCGCTAATACTCTCAGCTGCAACATTCTCACGGGGTTTTACTCAAGTAGACAAGTGGTTTTGGAAAACGGTACTCCATCGTAAAAAGATGGTCACACACCCCATGTCCTACGAGATAAAGGAAGAACCATCGCGTGGTGTCTGGGATATCTTGATATTGTGTCATCCTCAGAGTAGATAGGTCACTTCCCTGCGACACTAACTTTATATACTATAAAATGAGTGGTTGGTGGTTGGATCGACGGAGGGAGAAGTCCAGACTGCTTTAGGATTTGGGTGATCAGATCTGATCAAAGTTCCTTGCGACTTGCTCTCAAAATCCGACCGAATGTGAAGGCCATGTACTAAAACAGGATCATCACCACAATATCCAGAACCATATTGCAATATCCTATACCAGCACCACAGGCGATATATTAAATCTTCCACCCATCAACCTCATTCTTATCCCCAATAAATCCAACATCAATACTCCTCACCATCAAGTCACCACATAATATACACTCCCCCGCAACAACCGAATCAAACTCCTCCATGACCTTCCGCCTGTCCTCTCCGCTCGCCACCCGTCCCAACTCCCCCTGCACTTCCTTGATCCGTCTCTTGAGCGTCGCACTCGCCTGCTCCTTGAGTTTCGCGACCAGACAATCCGCGTGAAACGCATGTCGACAGGGAAACACATAGAACTGTCGTGTAAGCAATGGGTATCCACAGATTCCGCAACTTTCGCCCGCTTGGATGACTGCGTAGCGGTATTTTAGGTCTGAGATGCTGGTTTGGATGGAGTGGCTTGAGCGGGAGGATTCGTCCATTTGTTGCTTGAGACGGTCGATTTGGGTGCTGTAGTCTTCTAGTGCGGCGCAAATCTCGTCTTTGAAGTCGTCGATGGCGGTGAAGTCTGGGAAGAGGGGTACTAAATCCTCGATCTTCAATAGGTCGCATCGTTGTAGTAAATCGAGTGCTCTACATGTTAATCGCATCCAGGCGGTTGTATACTTTTTCATTCCGTCTGGTTGAGAGATTATTTTCTCCGCAATCGTGAGCCATAATTTCTTCCGTCGAAGAGGATCTTCTTCTGGCGTATCCGCGATCTGCATAGCCAAGTCCGTCTCTCCATTATCCAATGCCAACGATACAGCTTGCTCAAATGACTCCATACTCGAATAAATGTGAATCCCGCTTTTGACTCTCTTGAATTGCAGACACAGTCTCAGCGCAAAGTTGATATCGTAATAGGGTGGATTAGGTTGTGATCTCAAATACTTGAGCAACATATCCTCGCCCTCGCCCTTCGCAGAAGCGTATATACTGATCAACGCATTATGCACCGCAGGATCCGTCGAGCCAAGTTGATCAATCGCAAACAACAAGTACCTCACAGCTTGATTCTGCGCCAACGGGACATCAACAGTTTCATTATACTGCAACAACGCCGGAGTAAGTTTAGTAAGATCCAGATCCCGTTGTTGGACCCATACATTGACCGTCTCGCGAGGAGCATGAGTCAATAACACGGAGGCCGTTTTATAAAAGACTTCGGGCGACGTCTGGTCTTTCAGTCCGATAACGGCCTGGGCCCAATTCTCGCGGTTAATCCAGTAATTCAGGACGTATTTGTGGTCGTTTATATTGGATGCAAAGAAGAGGAGTTCGGATTCTCTGCCGTGAGAGTTGATTAAATCGTATGTCGTTTGACGGTCCAAGTCTTTCTACTTGTTAGTTTAGAGTATTAGGGTCAGGGACTTTATGTTTGGAGATGAATTCTTGGAATTCGTGGCGGACTGATTCGAGTTCGGATTTCAGGTTTTGCTGGGTAGTTGTATTATTTGAGTTGGTCGCTGAATCTTCCAATGAATTCAATTTGTCAAGAAACAATTCAATTGCCCAAGTCGATATCATTGTCCTTTGAATCGCCGCCTACCGTTAACCCAGCACGTGAAAAGGATTACATTACGACCTAGATTGACCAGCTTTTGAGTGAGATATAATCGCAGTGCATCAGTTTCGTTATTATCCACAAAAACCAGAGCAACTTCCTCGAATGGTTTGTTACATCGCGCATACAGAGATGCAGCTAATTTAAACTCCCCTTGTGCAGTCAACGCGCCTGCCTCGGCCGTGGTAATCATATTTCGCTGATAGTCGTTCTATTATAAGTAGACACTCTAGGAGAGAATACCTTGGCGTACACGAGAGCTGCAGTGAATGCCTTCTTCTCCAGGTATATTTCCCATAAATCGCGGTCTTCGTCGGTGATGACGATTTCCGACACCGAGGAGTCCGAGTAAATCCAGTACGTATGCGCAACATGATCCGCTGCAATGCCAATGAATTTTTCCCCGGGTTTCTAATATCAGACTTGCGACCTTATAGGGATAATACAGTAGGCACAGTCTCCTTGAAGACGACTCGATTATTCATGCGATTTATCGCCACCAATTGATTCTCATGAAGAACCAAGACATGAAACTGGGATAATTCAGGAAGAATTGGCTTGCCCTCCGAAATATCAAACATACTCGCATAAGGCAATAACGTCGCGTTCGAGAAAATCGAATCATCGCCCGAAGATTTCGCTGAATGAATACTCCCATGGAATAATCCCGGCGACGTCGTCCAGGCAAAATACGCCTCGCTTTGACCTCCGCCCCGTAAATCTGTCGCCGAGCCAGGAAGAATACTTATCCTAGAGGCCATTTGACCTGATAATTCCTGGAATTGTCCCGAATTCGCTTCGTCGAAGAAAGTGGAGTAGACGGAGGAGATATCCCCGCCTGGTTTGCGGGTGATTTTTCCGGAGAATACAGTTACGGCCAGACGGCTGGCGATAAACACGTCCCTTGTTGCGTCTCCCGAGTTTTCGACATGTAAGCCAATGATCGGGGTCCCAAAGTTGCGTAGTTGTCGCACGTACCGGGCATTGGGAATGTAATCTGAGAACTCGATATATGTCTCTAATATCGATCCATCCTGTGTTCCCAAGAGAATCTCCCGCGTAGTAGACGTCGTGCTATCTTTATTCCAAGCGATGGATTCGATATGAAGATTATTTAGTCTGGAGATAGGTCGTCCTTTTCCGCCTGCGCGTAGATTCCTTGCACTGAAATAGAATGTTTCGCCTGCTTCTGTATTGACGAGTAAATGGTCCCCATTAACATCCAAGAATATTTTCTTAATCTTTTTATTCTCGTTATGTTTTTTATGCAACTCCATTTCTACCATTAACATCACTCTCCACCTCGCAATAGAAGGGGGACTCCATACCAACAATCTGTTCCTGCAGGGTAAGATCGATTTTGTATATCTTCGAGTCCGTGGACGCCATTACAAGGATATTATTCGACACAACGAGTTGAAGGATCGTGATATTGAGGTTCAATTGCGCTCGTTCGATTTTGAACATCTCGAGGGGGGCATCACCGAGACCGGTGGTGAAGAATCCATCGTCGTCGTCGAGGGGGATGGCATTCCCGGGACGAGGGGTTCCGTTGGCGATGGCCTCGGGGGAGCGGATGTGAGAGAATAGAGCGGGACTATCGGCGAAGCCGAAATCCTCTACTTCTGCTGTCGTCATAGCATCATTCGGGACGGACACTGGAAGTAGAAAGATAGCGGTGTTGTCGCTGGTGACGATGTAAGTACGTGTTGAATGTGGATGGAGTTGGATCGGCATTTCATGTATTTACTCAAATATCCAGTAAATATTTACATCCGGTATTTACGGATGTATTTGTGTTCGAATTTCGCAGTTCAGTTCATTGACTGATTGATCAGTCCAGCAGCTGCAGGGCAATGGGCACGGACCTGGAAGAAAGGATGTGTATAGGATAAGGCCAAGCAGAGTTACGAAAGTACATCATCTTTTTACAATGCGGTTGTCGAGTCCAGTCTGTCGATACTGTCAATCCCTACTCGAACGAATTCATGTCCCGTCCGAAGTGCGCACCATCCCCCATGCCTCAAGAAGGGTCTATTCGGTCGAGACAACTCAATCCTCCTCGCAATCAGCTCGTTCTGAGAACAGGAAATCAATCTTACACACTGTTAAGAAAGTCATCCGTACAAAGGTGGAGGAAACGCTTCCTTCTGACGAGGCGGTGAATCTACTGTCAATGGATAGAAAAGTCCATTCGAAACCGTCCTCTGCGCAAGATGGAGTCAATTCCAATGAAACGCATGGGTACCATTTCAAAAAGCAAGCGGTTCCGTCTTCATTAGCTCCCGGCTCTCCTGACATGTCGACTGCGCAAACATTTGATGTTTTCTCAACCCCGAAATCACCGGCGAACAGCCAGTCTATGGACGAACCGGACGAACTCCCTGAATCCACGGAGGAACCAGATGAAAGGATTTTTCCAAGCACGAAAGTCCACCCAAAGCGACCTATAACTGAACTCGATCCGGAAGTGTGCGCCGCATTATCCGAGTTTCTGAACCTAGTAAATCTTCAGTTTCCGAAGCTTCGCGACAAATCGCCCTCCCTCCCAATAGAGGAGATCTTCAGCAAATACTACCAAATCCCCCAACCACGAGTATGTTATATCCCTCGCAGTACACTCCGTCTTCTATTTAGGATCCTTGATCGACAAGATAGCGCAATGAACTCCACCGCGCAACGGTATATCGACGTTATCAATGATCTTCTATCAAATGGGACCACAGTCCGCCGAATAGAATGGTGCGGCGCACTCAATTCCTTAGGAAAAAGCTACAAATTCGAAAAACACGCTCGCACGGACATAGCCCTCAAAGCCGCTTCCGATATGGAAAATTTCGGAATACAGGCGGATGTCGGGATGCTGGCCTCGCTGCTCCAATCTGCCGTCAGTGAAGGAAATACCAAGGTCGCACGACAGATCGAGGCGGTCATTAAGGAGCGAAATTTGGGAAATAATATCGTTATATGGACCGAGCGAATTAGAGTAGCGGGGAAGGACGGGGATGCGTCGAAAGTATACAAACTCTTGAAAGAGTTTTGTGAGACGGGAGTTCCAGTGGACATCGTGTTTGTGAACGCTGTGTTGCAAGCGTTCTTGAATACAAAGCAACTGGAAACGGCAGAAATGCTTTACTGGAAGCTTCGGACTTTTGCCAGGGCCACTTTAGCAAAAAGTCCTCATCAATCGATAATCCCCTTTCATCTGGTGCGACCGGAGAGAAAGGCCTTTCTTCGGCGGCTCAAGACACTTGCCTTTCGAGAGAAGGAGATCGAGGCCGAATTCAAGAAAAGGGGGGTTGGTCCCGAGGATCTGCTCAACGAAGATGGTTCCCCGAATGAACAGTATAAAGAGATTTTGAGCGTTGTGGGGATCAGACCACTTTCTTTTCAATCGATGTTGATACCCAACCATGGCACCCTACGGCTACTCATAGCCTATCATTGTCACGATTCAGGGAGCTTAGATGATGTGGTTTTCTATCTCAATGAGATGGACGTGTTTAGCGTAGCCCCACAATACGGCAATTACGCCGACATCCTCCACGGTTTCTTCAAATGGCACTCTCCGAATAGTCCGTGGAGCGCAGATCGTTTGGAGAAGGTATTTTCATACATTCGGGGTGGGATAGAAGGGTGGGACCCGCCATTTCCGATCACATATGTCATTGCGTTGACCGCGATCAGAGCATTTGGGAAGGTTTATGGGGGCCAGAAAGCGAGAGAGGTGTGGGAATTACTAAGGCCCTGGTTGGTGATCAATGAAAATGTTGAGCATTTAAAGCCGATTAAGGTAGGGTATTTGGAGGATCTTGTGGTTGCATTCGAGGAGGGTGGACAATTGTCGGCTGAAATGGCAGGGGAGGACGTCCGCTACAAGGTATTTGACTGGAGGAATGCATAGGAAAAGTAAACTTCATTACGGAGCATGTATAGACTAAGCATGGAAATGTAATAATATAATATTAAGCCTGCTATGGGAAGCAGGATATAGGATATACCAGACACTTCCGATCCTTGTAGAAAGAATCGTCTAAAAGGTGCTGCATGTGTTGTATCTGAAGCAAATATTAGTCGAGGTAGGTGTTGAACACATATGGTTTATAGGATATTGAGAGATACCTCGTACAATGTCTGCCTAACTATGGAGCAACCCCCTAATAATCCATCCTCTAACACTTTCTAAAGTAACGACAAAAGTAGGAGGAATTGCTGCCGGCACTTGCTTCGGTTGAAACACGAGAGTAGATGGGATTTCGATTTGCCCCATTAAGTTGTTCCCAGC
>Ga0302325_10026613_pt1 | contig 12009 bp, 16 predicted proteins | sample Palsa_T0_2_FD_201948 | JGI IMG/M metagenome (GOLD analysis project Ga0302325, IMG submission 201948) | Peat permafrost microbial communities from Stordalen Mire near Abisko, Sweden - Palsa_T0_2 | ecosystem: Environmental > Terrestrial > Soil > Palsa > Peat permafrost | place: Sweden: Abisko...
AGCGCCTGGCCATGGACCTCCCCTACCTGTGGACCGACCGGGCCGTCTGGGCCGTCATCGGCGACCCCACGGTGCAGAACTTCAACAATCCGACCACCCCGCAGGGTCAGCCGGCCTTCGGCATGATTGGTGGCTCCATCTGGCCGACCCAAATCTGGATCAGCTGAGCTGGAGGCAGATGAGCGGGCGCATTCTGGTCGTCGAGGACGATGAGCGCATCAGGTCCTCCATGCGGCTCGCCCTGGAGGGCGAAGGCTACGAGGTAAGGGACGCCGCCAGCGGCGAAGAGGGTCTCGACATGTTCGCCGAGGCACCGCCCGACGTCGCGCTCATCGATCTCATGCTGCCCGGAATGGACGGGTTCGAATGCTGCCGCGCGCTGCGGCGGAGCAGCGCGGTGCCGATCATCATCGTGACGGCGCGCTCGGACACCCACGACGTCGTAGCCGGCCTGGAGGCGGGAGCCGACGACTACGTCACCAAGCCGTTCGTGGCCAAGGAGCTCGCCGCCCGTATCCGCGCCCTGTTGCGCCGGGCCCGGCCGGCGGAGGAAGAGCCGGGCGCACTGACCTTCGGCGACCTGCAGCTGCTGCCCGAGCAGGGGGTGCTGCGGCACCTCAACGGGGACGAGGTGCACTGCACCCGGACCGAATTCCGCCTGCTGTGCGAGCTGGCGGCCAGCCCCAACAAGGTGCTGAGCCGTGAGCAGCTGCTCGACCGGGTCTGGGGCTACGACTACTTCGGCGACGGGCGCCTGGTCGACGTGCACATCCGCCGCTTGCGCACCAAGGTCGAGGTGGATCCCGCGGTGCCCCAGCACATACTCACCGTGAGGGGCATGGGCTACAAGCTGGTGCCCTGAGGTGAAGCTGGGCATCGGCGCCCGCATCACGGCCGTGTTCGGGCTCGGGGCGCTGATCCTCTCCATCCTGATGGGTGGGCTGTCGTACTTCACCGTGCGGCACTTCCTGCTGGCCGGCCGGGAGTCGACGGACCAGCACCAGGCGTTCACGAACGCCAACCTCGTGCGGACCTCGCTGCAGTCGGGCGACACCGGGTACGTGGTGCTGCTCTCCAACATTGACGCGGGGACGGGCGCGCACTCCGTGCTGTACCACCGCGCCAAGACCTACGACTCTTCCCTGGCCGTCACCGCCGCCTCCATTCCGCACGAGCTGCGCAAGGTTGTCCTGAGCGGCACCGCGGCCACGCAGACCTACCGCAACCCGGAGGGCACGGCCGAGATCGTGATCGGGGTCCCCATCCCCTCCGTGCACGCCGAGTACTTCGAAGTGTTCGACCTCTCCGACCTCGACCACACGCTGCGCGTGCTCGCGCTCGCCCTGTTCGCGGCCGGCGGCATCACCACCATTCTCGGCATCGCATTGGGCCGCTTCGCCAGCACACGCTCGCTACGACCGTTGGCCGTCGTCTCGCGGGCCGCCGGCGCCATTGCCGCGGGCGACCTCGATACCCGGCTCGACCTGGAGGCGGCCGACCCCGACCTCGAAGGCTTCACCCTCTCGTTCAACGCCATGGTCGACCAGCTGCAGGAGCGGATCGAGCGCGAGGCGCGCTTCAATTCGGACGTGAGCCACGAGTTGCGCTCCCCCCTCACCACCCTGGCCGCCGCCATGGAGGTGCTCGAGACGGATCGGGAGGCGCTGCCGCCCCGCTCCCAGCGAGCCCTGCAGCTGCTCAGCGACGACCTCCGACGCTTCCAGCGGATGGTCGGCGACCTGCTCGAGATGTCGCGGGCCGAGGCCGGCTCGGTCGACATCTTCTTCGAGGAGGTGCAGGTCGCCGAGCTGGTGCAGCGCTCGGTCGAGACGGGGTTCGGGCATATGGTGGCGCGGGGGCCCGGGACGGGAGCCCCGCCCTACGTCGACGTGGATCCCGCCGTGCGCTCCTGGTGGGTGGGCGTCGACAAGCGCCGCTTCGAACGGGTCATGGTCAACCTCATGGAAAACGCGAACCACTACGGCGGCGGCGTGACCGGCGTTGCCGTCCGGCCCGCCAGAACCGTCGATGCCGGCCTCAGCGACGACAAGCGGGTCGAGGTCATCGTGGACGACGAAGGGCCGGGCATCGACCCCCTCGAGCGCACGAAGGTGTTCGAGCGCTTCTACAGGGGCTCGGCGTCGGGCCGGCGCGGAACGGGGACGGGGACGGGCCTCGGGCTGGCGCTCGTCGCCGAGCACATGCACGTGATGCGCGGCGAGGTCCGGGTCGAGTCCTCCCCCGCCGGCGGTGCCCGCTTCGTCCTCACCCTGCCGGTGCTGCCCGATGACGACGGGGACGACGGGGACGACGGGGACGACGGCGTCCACGGGGACGGGCCGGGGGGCGACGCGTGAGGCGGTGCCGCCTCGCGCTGTCGGGGGTGCTACTGGTGGGTGTGGCCTTCCTCGCCGCCGGTTGCGCCATCCCGACCCAGAGCGCTCCCAGCACCATGGCACCCTCCAAGGTGCCGTTCGACCTGCTCGATCCGCACCTGCCCACCACCACCACCACGCAACCGAAGCCCACGTCCCTCGTGCCGGTCAAGGTCTTCTTCCTCAACTCGAACAGCCTTTTGACGTCGGCGACGCGGGTGGTCGCCGCGCCGGCACCGCTCAGCGCCATCATCACCTCCATGCTGGCCGGCCCCACCAGGACCGAGACCGGTCAGGGGATCTCCACCGCCATCCCGAGCAACGTGGCCGTGATCTCGACCACGACGGCGGCGGGCATCGTCACGGTGAACATGAACGCCGCCTTCGGCGCCATCACGGGGAACAGTATTGAGTTGGCGGTGGCGCAGATCGTGGCCACCGTCTCGGCGGAGGTCGGGCTCAACACCGGCGTCATCTTCGAAATCGAGGGCCAGCGCACCAGCGTGCCGATCGCCAACGGTTCACAGGTCAGCGAACCGGTCTACCTGATCGAATTCCTGAGCGTCGCGCCCTGACCGGGCCTCCGGCCCGACCCGGCGCTGCGCTGTTCGTTCAGCCGGCGTCCTCGACGTCGCGGCGCCATGCCACCCGCGGCGCGCCCGACCACAGGTGCTCGAGGTCGTAGTAGTCGCGCGTCTCCTGCAAGAAGACGTGTGCGATGAAGTCGCCGTAGTCCATCAGGACCCAGGTCGCGTCCTGCTGTCCCTCGACGCGCACGGGCGTGATGCCATGTGACTCCTTCACGCCGCGCTCGATCTCCTCGACCAGCGTCCGCACGTGGCGCGTGTTCTGCGCGCTCGTGATGACGAAGGCGTCGACCACCCCGAACAGCTCGGTCATTCCCAGTATCACCGTGTCGCGCCCCAGCTTGGCGTCCGCCGACTCGGCGGCGGTGGCCACTGCCGGCGGGAGCTGCACCTGCACATCCACGCCTGGCGTCAATGCAGCAGCTCCAGCATCACGACGGTGAAGCCGAAGGCGGCGACGAGGATGGAGCCGGCTGCGACGGCCCAGCGCCGGCGGGAGCGGCGCGCCACTATCAACTCGGCCCGGCGGTCCGCCCGGCGCTGCACCCGGCCGGGAGCCACGTTCACACGGGGGCTTTCCGACAGCTCCGTCCACCCGGCCGGCATGGCGCTCATTCAAAGCACAGCGTACAGAGCGCGGCGGCGGATGCAACGGATGACGGCTTCGGGGACCATGCCCTCGACCGGCCGGCCCTCGGCCAGGAGGTCGCGGATCTCCGAGCTGGAGACGGACACCTGCGGCCCGTCCACCCGTTCGGCGCGCCAACCAGGGGGAACAGCCGGCCTGGGGCCGGAGGGCCGGGACACGATGGCCAGGGTGACCAGACGCTGGAGGTCCTCGGCGCGGTGCCAGGACTCGAGCTCGGGGACCAGGTCGGCCCCCACCACCAGGTACAGCTCCACGGGTTGGCCGCCCGCCGCCGCCAGAATCTCCTCGGCGGTGTCCACCGAGTAGCTCGGGCCGCCCCGGTCGATCTCGAGCCGACTGGCTTCGGCGCCCGGGATCTCCGGCGCCAGGGCTTCGACGAGCGCGAAGCGGTCAGCCGCAGGCGAGACGACCCGCTGGCCCGACTTCTGCCACGGATCGTTGGCAACGACGAGCAGCAGGCGGTCGAGGCCCAGTTGTGCGATCACGGCGCGTGCCGCGGCGACGTGCCCGGCGTGCGGCGGGTCGAAGGTGCCGCCGAAGATCCCGATGCGCAACGGGACCTGGGTATCAGCTGCCGGCAAGTTCGGCGATCACCGGGGCCAGTGCGTCCATCTCCGCCTCGTGCACGACGATGTAGCTGAAGCCGAGCTCCTCGCGGCGGGCGCGCAGCAGCTCGGTGATCTCCTCGACGGAGCCGATGAGCGCGAGCGGCGCGGACCGCAGTTGCTCCGGCGTCAGGTCGAAGAGCGGCGCGAGCGAGGCGATGACCTCGGCGGCGTTCGGGACCACCTGCACCGCCACCGTCCAGCACTGCAGCTCCAGATCGCCGGCGCGCTCCCCCGCCGCCTCCCGGACCCAGCGCACCCGGTCGGCGTACTTCTCGACGACGGACTCCGCCGCCACCTCGGCGCCGATGTGCCCGGCCTGCAGGCTCGGGACGATGCTCACGATGTCGGCGAACTCCCCGGCCAGCGTGAGGACGCGCCGGCTCCCACCGCCGATCACCAGGGGCGGGCCGCCCGGCGTCGTCGGCACCGGAGTGCCCGCGACGTCGGTGACGCTGTAGTGGTCGCCCGTGAAGCTGGCGCTTCCGTCGCGCCACATGGCGCGGATGATGGCGAGACTCTCGGCCAGGCGGGCCACGCGCACCGAGGGCTTGTCCATCGGGATACCCGACTGCTCGTAGTCGGTGGTCATCCAGCCGGCACCGAGGCCGAACTCGAAGCGGCCGCCGGTCACGATGTCGAGGGTCGCCGCTTCCTTCGCCACGAGAACCGGATGACGGAAGTCGTTGTCGAGGACGAGGGTGCCCACCCGCAGGGTGGTGGTGGCCTCCGCCGCCACCGTGACCGCGACCATGGGGGCCCACTGGTCGTCGAGGTGATCCGGCACGTAGAGCGTCGAATAGCCCAGATCCTCCGCCTTGCGCGCCAGATCGCGCCACGCACCCGGGGATGCGGCGCCGGACGCCTGGAGGGCAAAACGGAAGGCGGCCATGGGGAGCGATCCTACGGCGTTAACCTGTAGCGGTGACGAGCCCCGCTGTGACCTCCCCGTGGAGCCCCGCGTCCTGGCGCAAGTTCCCCGCCGCCCAGCAGCCGGAGTGGCCCGACGCGGACGCGCTGAAGAAGGCCGAAGCGCGCCTGGCGACAGTGCCGCCACTCGTCTTCGCCGGTGAGGCGCGTTACCTGACCGAGCAACTGGCCCAGGTGGCCAACGGCGAGGCCTTCCTCCTGCAAGCCGGCGACTGCGCCGAGTCCTTCGCCGAGTTCAGCGCGGACTCCATCCGGGACAAGCTCAAGATCATTTTGCAGATGGCGGTGGCGCTCACGTACGCAGCCGGCGTGCCGGTGGTCAAGGTGGGGCGCATCGCCGGACAGTTCGCCAAGCCGCGCTCGGCCGACACCGAGCGGATCGGCGACGTGGAGTTGCCGTCCTTCCGCGGCCACATGGTCAACGACGAGACCTTCGAGGCCGAGGCGCGGCGGCCTGACCCCGAGCGCCTGGTCGCCGCGTACCAGCAGTCCGCGTCGACGCTCAACCTCCTGCGGGCGTTCACGAAGGGCGGCTTCGCCGACCTCTCCCAGGTGCACCTGTGGAACCAGCAGTTCGTGGCCTCCTCGGGCGAGGGCCAGCGCTACGAGCGCATCGCGTCGGAGATCGACCGCGCCCTGCGCTTCATGGCGGCGTGCGGCATCGACCTCGCGGCCGAGCAGGGGCTGCACCAGGTCGACTTCTTCACGAGCCACGAAGCGCTGATCCTGCCCTACGAGGAGTGCCTCACCCGTGTGGACTCCCTCACCGGCGATTGGTACGACTGCTCGGCCCACATGGTCTGGGTCGGTGACCGCACGCGCCAGCTCGACGGGGCCCACCTCGAGTTCCTGGCGGGCGTCAACAACCCGGTCGGCGTCAAGGTCGGGCCGGACTGCTCCCCCGACGAGGTGCTGGCGCTGTGCGAGCGGTTGAACCCGGACCGCGTGGCGGGCCGGCTCACGCTCATCACCCGCCTCGGATCCGACCGCATCACCGAGCTCCTCCCGGGCATGGTGCGAGCGGTCGAGGCAGAGGGTCACGTCGTCGTGTGGACCTGTGACCCCATGCACGGGAACACGTTCACCAGCGAGGGCGGACGCAAGACGAGGCACTTCGACGACATCCTCTCCGAGCTGCGCTCGTTCTTCGACGTCCACCGTGACGAGGGGACCTGGCCCGGCGGCGTCCATGTGGAATTGACGGGAGACGACGTGACCGAGTGCCTCGGCGGCGCCGAGGAGATCTTCGAGGGAGACCTCGGTGCGCGCTACACGACGACCTGCGACCCCAGGCTGAACGCCCGCCAGTCGCTCGACCTCGCCTTTCGCGTGGCGGAATTCCTCAGAACTTGATCCGCCGCCTCGTCCTCGCCCTGCTCGTGACGGCCCTGCCGCTGCTCGCCCTGGTCACTGTCGCGGTCACCGCTCCGGCGCAACCGGCCGCGGCCGCGGCCAACAGCCCCACGCCGGCCTACTGGCTGGTCGCCTCCGATGGCGGCATCTTCAGCTTCGGCGGCGCCCCGTACTACGGGTCGACCGGCGGCACGGTCCTCAACAAGCCCGTGGTGGGGATGGCCGCCACGTCGGACGGGGGCGGGTACTACCTGGTGGCCTCCGATGGGGGCGTGTTCAGCTACGGCGACGCCGTGTTCTACGGCAGCACCGGCAGCATCCACCTCAACAAGCCCGTGGTCGGCATGGCGGTCGTGCCGGGAGGAGGCGGCTACTGGCTCGTCGCATCCGACGGCGGCATCTTCAGCTATGGCACTGCCACCTTCTACGGCAGCACCGGCAGCATCCACCTCAACCAGCCGGTGGTCGGCATGGCGGCGACCCCCAGCGGCCAGGGCTACTGGCTGGTGGCCGCCGACGGCGGCATCTTCAGCTACGGCGATGCGAGTTTCCAGGGCAGCACAGGCAGCCTCGTGCTCAACAAGCCGATCGTCGGCATGATCACGGGTCCGGCCGGCGCCGGCTACTTCCTCATCGCCTCCGACGGCGGCATCTTCAGCTTCGGCACGGCACCCTTCTACGGGTCGCTCGGCGGCCTGCCCCTCAAGCACCCGATCGTGGCGGCGGCGGCCACACCTACCGGCAACGGGTACTGGTTCACGGACTCAGTGGGACTGGTGTCGAATTTCGGATCGGCCGCCTACTACGGGTCCGCGCCCGCACCCCTTTTCAGGCCGATCGTGGGCATGGCCGAGGCTCCCGGCGCCACGGGTGCCTTCATCGGTTCGACCTATCCCTCGGGTGCCTACGGCTACGACATCAGCAAGTACCAATGCCCCAGCCTGGGGGGTTCGCTGCCAGGGGGAGACCACCAGATCGGCATAGTGCAGGTGGACGGGAGCTCGTTGGGCAACACCAACCAGTGCCTTTCCACAGAGCTGGCCTGGGCCGGCAACGGCCTGAACCTCTACACCTACCTGACCTACAGCACGTCGACCACCAATGAGCCCAGCTGCAACGGCGACACATCGTGTAACGCCGGCTACCAGGCAGGGGTCTTTGCCTACAACGATGCCTTCAACGCCGGCGCCGGCTCGACCGCCACGCCCTGGTGGCTCGACGTCGAGACGGCGGGTGCCAACTGGTCGGGGAACTTGGGCGAGAACGCCGAATTCGTGCAGGGCGCGCTTAACGCGCTGCACGAGTCCGAGGGCATCGCCGACGTCGGCATCTACGCCAGCCCCGGCGTCTGGAACAACATCGTCGGCAACTACCAGCCCAACGTGCCCTACTGGATGGCCGACTACCTGGCCTCGCCGAGCGGACCCGGGTCCTGCGCGGACTACGCGAACTGGGTGGCGAAGGGCGCGCAACTCCCCGGCCCGCCGCAGCTCGTCCAGTACAACAGCGCGCAGTACGACGAGGACTACGCCTGTTAGCGCGATCCCAGCGGACGTAGGCCCTGCGCCCATGGACGTGCGCTACGAGTGGCGGGCACCGTTCGACAACGCCGCCGTCAATGCGCTGCACGCGGACGGGTTCGACCACGCCCTCCTCGACCTCGACTGGTGGAACCAGGTCGAGCGACACAGCCTGGGTTGGGTCTGCGCCTTAGAAGCCGACCGCCTGATCGGGTTCGTCAACGTGGCCTGGGACGGCGGGGCGCACGCCTTCGTCGTCGACACCGTGGTCGACCGGGCGCGACGACATGCCGGCGTCGGCCGCGGGCTCCTGGACGTCGCGACGCGGGAGAGCCGCGCCGCCGGCTGCGACTGGCTGCATGTCGACTTCGAGGAGGAGTTGCGGGAGTTCTATGTCGGCGCGTGCGGCTTCGCGCCCACGTCGGCCGGCCTCATCGCCCTGCGCTGACCGCTGACCGCTGACCGTTCAGGATTGCGCACCGAGCAGCGCGCGCAACCGCTCGGCGTTCTCCTCGGCCGGTGCACCGGCGTCGAGGACAAGATCGAGCCCCTCGGGAGGAACCCATGACGCCCGCGCCCGCTCGACGCGATCCCAGTCCAGCTCGTACCAGTTCGGGATGAGCCGCTGCCGGCCTTGCACGCGCGCCCGATGCAGCCCGGCGTCGCGGCACGTCGTCATGACGACCAGTGACGCCGCGCCCTCCTCGGCCGCCACCGCCCTGGTCCCGTCCACCTCGGGGGCTCGGGCCACGCCGTCGAGCACGACCGAGGAGCCCAGCCGGAGTTGGGAGCGCGCCAGGGCCCAGAGCAACGACCAGCCGACGCCACGGTGCCCCCGGGTGCCCATGGAGTCGAGCCCAGCCTGCACCTCGGGGAACGGGCGCAGGCCGCTCATCGCCCAGTCGTGGCCGAGCACGGGCGCCCCGAGGGCACGGCCCGCCACCTCCGCCATGGTCGACTTCCCCGAACCCGGCAGCCCGGTGATCAGGACCACCAGCATGGCCATCCCCTCCCGCCGGCGCTGGTCACCCGGCCGGCAATTTCTCCCACACCGAGACGTGCGACATGCTCTCGCTCGTGAACGGGTCGCGGTGCCAGCCGCTCCAGCGCTCGCGCAAACGCAAGCCCGCAATGCGAGCCATGAGGTCGAGCTCGGCCGGCCAGGCGTAGCGGAACGGCATGCTGAACGTTTCGGCCCGTCCCGCACCGACCCAGTAGTGATGCGAGACGCCGCGCTGCCGGGCCACGTCGATGGTGTCGAAACCCACCCGGTCCGGCGTCACGTTGAACGGCAACGCCGTCTCCCCCGGCGACAAGCGGCGGAGCGGGGGCACTTCCACCTCGACCACGAAGCACCCGCCGGGCTCGAGGTGGCGCCCGGCGTTGACGAAGCACGCCACCTGCTCGTCCTGGCTCGTCAAGTTCTCGATCGTGTTGTAGACGAGATAGGCCACCGGAAACTTCCCGGCACGACGGTGGTGGCGAAGTCGCCGATGGTCACCCCGATGGCCGCCGCGCCGGGCTTCGCCTGCAGCTGCGCCACCATGTCGGGCGACAGGTCGATCCCCTGTACCGGTACGCCGCGCGCGGACAGGGGCAGGGCCAGGCGGCCGGTGCCGATGCCCAACTCCAGGGCGGCGCCGTCTCCGGCGAGCTCGGCCAGGAAGTCGACGGCCGCCGCGACCGCCGCCGGGTCGAACATGGCTGACGAGTCGCGGTCGTAGTTCTCGGCGATCTCACCGGCGAAGTAATTCTTGGGCACCACGACACTGTGTCAGGCCGCCGCCGACCCTGCACCACCCCCGAGGAGGGTCAGGCCGTCTTGACGACCAGCACCGCGCAGTCCGCACCGTGCGCCACGGAGTTCGGCACGCTGCCGAGATAGCGGCGGGCGCCCTGCATGCCCTTGCTGCCGACGACGATCAGGTCCGCTCCCACCTCGGCCGCCGCGGCGAGGATCACATCGTCCGCGTTGCCCTGCGCCTCGTGCGCCTCGGCCGCGATGCCGTCCCCGAACTTCTCGATGGCGGCCTGGCCCACGGCTGCGGCCCCCTCCTCGGCCAGCGCGTGCCCGGCCCCGCTGTCGACCAGCTCGACGCCGGTGGCGGAGCCCATGCCGGAGCGTGGGGTGCGAAAGGCCGTCACGATGTGGAGTTCGGAACCCCACGAACGCGCCAGCTCGGCTGCAGCCTCCACGGCCCTGTCAGCGGTCGGCGATCCATCCGTGCCGACCACCAGTGTCTTGTACATCGCGTCCACCTCTTTCCGTCGGCGCCGTCAGCGTACTCCGATGGACCGGGGATCCGCCCCGCTCAGCCGGTGAGGGCGCCGTAGGCCGCCTGCCAGAAGTCCACCATGTGCGCAGGCGGCTCGGGCGAGGTCATCGCCCGTGTCGACAGCACAATCCCGGTAAGGCCGTAGTCGGGGTCCGTGGTCCAGACGGTGCCGGTGCCGCCGTTCCAGCCGTAGCCCGAAGGCTCGGGCGCACCGGCCCGCGACGGGCCGGGCGCCGCCATGCCGTAGCCCCAACCGCCATGCGGACCGAGGAAGAGGGGCGCCGAGGCGCGCTGGGCGGCAGACAGGTGGTCACGGGTCATGGCCTCGACCGCCCCCGCCGACAACAACGGCTGGCCGTCATGCCTCCCCTTCGCCACAATCATGGAGACGAAGGCCCAGAAGTCGTCCAGCGTCGAGACGAGCATGCCCGCCGCATTGGCCATGGCCGGTGGCTCGTTCCACCAGCCGCCCACCGGTGGGTCCAAGAGGCGCAGGCCGCCGGCGTCGTCCGGGATGTAGGCCGTGGTGAACCGCCCCTGCTTCTCCGAAGGCACGCTGAACGAGGTGTCCACCATGCCCAACGGCTCGAACAGGCGGTCCCGCAGGAACATCTCGAGCGGCTGGCCGCTCGCACGCTCCAACAGGACCCCCAACACGTGAGCGCCGGTGTTGTAGCGCCACCCGACACCGGGTTGCTCCATCAGAGGCAGGCTGGCGAAGCGGGCGATCCACTCGTCCGAGCCGAAGGGTGGCGGCGGCCACGGGGGACCGAGCGTCATCAGCCCGAGCTCGGCCTCGGCCTCCTGAATCGGGTAGGTGCCCGGCGGGGCCATGATGAGCCCGAACCCCAGGCGGAAGGTCAGCAGGTCCTCGACCGTGATGGCCCGTGCCGCGGGGACCGTGTCGTCCACGGGGCTCTCCAGGCTGCGCAGCACCCGCCGCTCCGCCAGTTCGGGCAGCAGGGCGTCCACCGGATCGGAGAGCGACACCACGCCGTCGTCCACCAGGAGCATGGCGCCCGCCGCGGCGATCGGCTTGGTCAACGAGGCGATGCGGAAGATGGCATCGCGCCGCAACGGCGCGCAGTCGTCAAGTGCGGCATGCCCGAGAACCTCGACATGCACGTCGTCGCCCCGGGCGACCAGTGCCACGAGTCCCGGCACCTGCCCACTCTCGGTGTGCGCGGCGAGACGCTCGTGCACCTGCCGCAATCCGGCCGGGTCGAGACCCGCGCTCACGCCGTCTTCCGCGGTGGCACTGTCATGCGGCGCGACGCTAGCGGTACCCTGCATCCGTGGCGGTCTTCGCAGACGTCGAGAAAATGGCTTCGGTGCTGCCCGAGGTGACGGAGGCGTCGCGGCACGGCAACCGGACGTGGTTCGTCGCCGGCAAGGCATTCGCCTGGGAACGCCCGTTCTCGAAAGCCGACCTGAAGCGGTTCGGCGAGACCACCCCGCCGACCGGCCCGATCCTCGCCCTCCGCACCGCCGATCTGGCCGACAAGGATGCCCTCCTCGCCACCGGCACCAAGGGGTTCTTCACCATTCCGCACTTCGACGGCTACGCGGCCGTCCTGGTGCAGCTAGGAACGGTCGCCAAGAAGCCCTTGCGTGAGGCGATCGAGGATGCCTGGCTTGCCTGTGCGCCCAAGACCCTTGCCCGCACGTTTCTCGACGGCATCGGGCCCTGACCCCGACGTGCCTTCGGCTCGCC
>Ga0302325_10026616_pt1 | contig 12009 bp, 10 predicted proteins | sample Palsa_T0_2_FD_201948 | JGI IMG/M metagenome (GOLD analysis project Ga0302325, IMG submission 201948) | Peat permafrost microbial communities from Stordalen Mire near Abisko, Sweden - Palsa_T0_2 | ecosystem: Environmental > Terrestrial > Soil > Palsa > Peat permafrost | place: Sweden: Abisko...
CGGCCGGTCTTCTCGGTCCATCGCACGCGCGGCGACGATCAACGCATGTGTCGAGTCGAGCCCGCCGGAGACCCCGATAACGACCTTCGGGAAGTCCAACGCGCGCAACCGCTGTTCGAGCCCGGCGACCTGAATGCTGTAGGCCTCGTAGCAGTCCTGCTGCAGCCGGTTCGAATCGGCCGGCACGAACGGGAAGCGTTCGATCTCGCGGCGCAGGCCGATGTCACCGGCCGGCGGGTCCAACCGAAACTCGATCCGCCGGAACGCATCCGCCGTCCCCCGGTGGTGCCGCCGGTTGTCGTCGAACGTGCCCATCCGTAGCCGCTCCGAGCGAAGTACCTCGGTGTCGACGTCAGCGATGCTGAGCCGCTCACCTTTGGGGAAGCGTTCGGACTGGGCGAGCAGGACACCGTTCTCCCAGATCATGGTCTGGCCGTCCCACGCCAGGTCGGTCGTCGACTCGCCTTCCCCCGCAGCGGCGTACACGTAGGCGGCCAGGCAGCGCAACGATGCCGAGCGGGCCAGCAGCGATCGGTCTTCGGCGCGGCCGATGGTGATGGGGCTGCCGGACAGGTTGGCCAGCACCGTCGCGCCCGCCAGAGCCGCTTCGGCGCTGGGCGGAATCGGCACGAACATGTCCTCGCAGATTTCGACATGCAGGACGAAGCCGGGCAGATCGGACGCCGCGAACAACAGGTCCGCGCCGAACGGCGCGTCCATCCCTGCGATCCGGATGATGCCGCGCTCGTCGTCGCCCGGTGCCATCTGACGGCGCTCGTAAAACTCGCGGTAGGTGGGCAGGTACGACTTAGGGGCCACACCGAGCACGACACCGCGGTGAATGATCACAGCGGTGTTGTAGATGCGGTGCCGGTAGCGCAGCGGGGCGCCGATCACCAGCACCGGCAGCAGATCCGTGGACGCGGCGACGACATCGACGACGGCGTCCTCGACGGCGTCCAGCAACACGTCCTGCAGCAGGATGTCCTCGATCGAATAGCCGGACAACGTCAATTCGGGGAAGACGGCCAGCGCGACACCGTCGTCGTGGCATTGCCGGGCAAGCCGCAGCACCGAGACGGCGTTGGCCGCGGGGTCGCCGATCGCGGCGTGGTGGGTGCACGCGGCGACTCGGGCGAAGCCCTGGCTGTAGACGTTATAGAAGTCCATTGCCCTTCCATTGTCGCCCAGTCGGTCTCGATACGGGTCGGTTGGGGCCACGTACTCTCGAATAGGTGACGGCTGTGTGCGCGGAATCTCCCGAGCTGGTGGCCCTGCTGGCCGGTCGCCGAGTCGCGGTGTTGACCGGCGCGGGCATTTCCACCGACTCCGGTATTCCTGACTATCGCGGGCCGGATTCACCGCCGAGCAATCCCATGACGATTCGCCAGTTCACCTCGGACCCGGTATTCCGGCAACGGTATTGGGCGCGCAACCACGTCGGCTGGCGGCATATGGACGAAACCCGGCCTAATGCCGGGCATCGCGCGGTGGCCGCACTCGAGCACCACGGTGTGGTCAACGGCGTCATCACCCAGAACGTCGACCTCCTACACACCAAGGCCGGCAGCCGGAATGTGATCAACCTGCACGGCACCTACGCGCAGGTGATCTGCCTGAGCTGCGGTGAGTCCATGAGCCGCGCGGAGTTGGCCGAGCAACTCGATGCGCTCAACCCGGGTTTCACCGAACAGGTCGAGGCGGTCGGCGGGTCGGCGGTGGCTCCCGACGCCGACGCCGTGATCGCCGACACCACGTCGTTTCGCTACCTCGACTGTTCTTCGTGTGGCGGCATGCTCAAACCCGATATCGTGTACTTCGGCGAGAGTGTGCCTAAAGACATTGTCCAGCAAGCTTTTTCGCTTGTCGAAGGTGCCGACGCGCTGCTGGTCGCCGGTTCGTCGTTAACGGTGTTTTCCGGCTACCGGTTTGTCCGGCACGCCGCGGCACTGGACATGCCGGTCGCGATCGTCAATCACGGGCCTACCCGCGGTGACGACTTGGCCTCCATCAAGGTTGACGGCCGCTGCTCGGAATTGCTGACGTTGCTGGCCGACGAGCTATCCCCGGTCGCGGCCCGCTAGAAGGTGCACGGCATGCTGCGGATGCCGTGGATGAAGTTGCCGGGCACGTACACGGGCTCGCCGGCCTGGACGTCCGGCAGCTCGTGCAACAACTCGGCGAAGATCGCGCGAAGCTGCGCCCTGCCCAGGTGCGCACCCAGACAGAAGTGCACCCCGCCGCCACCGAAGCCGAGATGCGGGTTCGGGCTGCGACCCAGGTCCAACCGCTCGGGATTCTCGAAGACCTCGGTGTCCCAGTTACCGGACGAATAGAACATCACCACCTTCTCCCCGGCACGGATGGCTTGGCCGCCGATCTCCACATCCTTTGCGGTCGTGCGGCGGAAGGTCATCACCGGGGTAGCCCAACGGATCAATTCCTCTACCGCTCCCCCGATGCGATTGTCGAAATCCTCGAGCAGCCAGGCGCGCTGCTCGGGAAAGTCCGTGAGCGCTTTCAACCCGTGGCTGATCGTCTGGCGGGTGGTGTCGTTGCCGGCCACGGTGAGCAACACAAAGAATGCGGCGATGTCGGCGTCGGTCAGCCGGTCACCGTCCACCTCGGCGTTCACCAGGCTGCTGAACAAGTCCTCACCAGGATGCTCACGACGCTCTGCGGCGAGCGTCCCGGCCACCCGATGCACATAGGTCTGCGCCTCGAGCAGCACCTCCAGCGGGTGGCGACCATTGAGGTACTCCGGGTCGCCCGACGAGACCATGGCGTCGGCGGCGTGCGCCAGGCCCTGCCGCTCCGACTCAGGGATGCCCACCATGTCCGACAGCGTGCGAATGGGCAGCTCCTTGGAGCACCGGTCGACAAAATCGGCACCGCTGCCTGCGGCCCGGAGTTCCTCCACGATGGTCTTTGCGTTGGCTTTGACCGAATCCTCGATCCGCCTGACCTGCCGCGGGGTGAACGCGGCGCTGGCGAGTTTGCGCAGGAAGGTCTGCCGCGGCGGGTCCATCGCCAGGAAAGACTGTGACGCTTCGAGCAGCTCCACGGGAAAGTTCTCGAACAAAACCCCCTTCCCAGACAGGAACACCTCGTTATTCCGGCTGACCTCGGCGATGTCGTCGCGTCGGGTGATTGCCCAGTAGCCGGGGTCGTCAGGATCAGGCAGCACGGACTCTTCCACTGGCGGATGCCAGCTGACCGGCCGCTCGGCCCGCAGCACCGCAAACGAGCTCTCCCGCTCTTGCGCGCTGGTGGACCAAAACGCGCGCGACGACAGGTCGATGCGGTCGTAGGCACGGGGGGCGGCAGTCGTTGCTGTCATGACGGATCCTCCATCGGCTATGACGCCGGTCACAGTTCGGAACACTGACGACCCTAAGACTAGACATAGTGTCTAGTCAAGGTGTCATACTATCGATCACGCTCTGACCAGCGGTAGGACAGGAGAGATCATGCCGTCAGTCACTCGTAAGCCGCAGGCCGGACGGCAAGAGCGTCGCGAGCAGGTCGAGCGCCGGCTGCTCGACGCCACCGAACGCCTGATGCGGGACGGCGCGAGCTTCACCGAGCTCAGCGTGGACCGGCTGTCCACCGAGGCCGGCATGTCGCGCGCCAACTTCTACATCTATTTCGAGGACAAGGGCGACTTGTTGCGCCGCTTGGCCGGTCAGGTGTTCGGCGAGCTCGCCGAGGGCGCCGAACGTTGGTGGAGCGTGGCCTCGCGACACGATCCCGGCGACGTCCGCGCCGCGATGGCAGCGATCATCGCCAGCTACCGACGGCATCAACCGGTCCTGGTCGCGCTCAACGAGATGGCCGGCTACGACCCGCTGGTGGGCGGTACCTACCGCGAGCTGCTCACCGGAATCTCGCTGCGACTGACGAAGATCATCGAGAACGGCCATACCGACGGCTCGATCCGCCGCGAGCTGCCGGCGGCGACTACGGCCAGTGCGCTCACCTGGATGGTCGAGCGGGCCTGTCAGCAGAACCTTCCTGGCAGGCCAGCCACCTACGATGCCGAACTCGCTACTGCGCTGACCGAAATCGTCTGGAGTGCACTGTATCTCGCGCCAATAGCGAAAAGTTAGACAGCGACCAGGTCATCGGCGTGCACTGCGGGCCGGCGCAGGTCGGCAGGCAGCTCCGAGGTCGACCGGCCCAGCATGGTGGCCAGCTCGACGGCGTCATAGGCGACCACTCCGCGCGCCACCAGGGACGTGTCCGGCCCGGCCAATTCGACAACGTCACCGCCGTGGAAACGGCCAGACAGCGCGGTGATCCCCGCGGGTAGCAGTGAACGGCGCTGGCCCAGCACGGCACGCACGGCGCCGTCGTCCAGGGTCAGCGAACCGGCGGACTCCGCCGCATATCGCACCCAGAACCGGCGTGCCGACATCCGGTTGGGCTGCGCAGCGAACACCGTGCCCACCGACGCATCCGACAGCGCCGTCGCGGCATTGGCCGCGGCCGCCAGCAGCACCGGAACCCCGGCGTCGGCCGCCAGCAGCGCCGACGACACCTTCGACGCCATACCGCCGGTGCCCAGGTTGCTGCCCTGGCCCGCGACGACGCCGTCCAGATCGGCCGGCCCAGACACCTCAGCGATGAAACGAGCGCCGCCGGCCTTGCGCGGATCGGATTCGTACAACCCGTCGATATCGCTCAGCAGCACCAACGCGTCAGCGCCGACCAGATGGGCCACCAGAGCCGAAAGCCGGTCGTTGTCACCGAACCGGATCTCGTTGGTTGCCACGGTGTCGTTCTCGTTGACGATCGCCACCGCGTGCAGCGCACGTAGCCTGTCGAGAGTGCGCTGGGCGTTGGTGTGCTGCACCCGCATCGAAATGTCGTGCGCGGTCAACAACACCTGCCCGACGCTGCGCCGGTAGCGGGCGAATGCGCTGCTCCACGCGTTGACCAGCGCGACCTGCCCCACGCTGGCCGCAGCCTGCTTGGTGGCCAGGTCGGCGGGCCGCTTGGACAGCCCCAGCGGCTCGATGCCGGCCGCAATGGCGCCGGAAGACACGATGACGACGTCGGAGCCCGCCTGCATCCGCGCCTCGATGGCATCGACGAGCCCGGCCAGCCGACCGGCGTCGAACACGCCGGTCGGGGTCGTCAGCGCGGTGGTGCCGACCTTGACCACAACGCTGCGCGCCGTGCGAATGGCCTCACGGGCGCTCATCGGCGCCGGTCTTGTGCTCGCGGCTCTGGCGCCGCTTCTCCTCATCGCTGCGTCCCCCTCGCCGCTCCGCGGCTGGGGGTGCCCCCACTGCATCGGCGCCGGCGCGGCGGCGGCGGCGGGCAGCCTTGCGTTCGTCGGCACCGATCCTGTCGTTGTTCTCCAGGCGTGGGTCGGCCCCGCGTCTGGTCATCAAGGTGTCGGTGCCGGATGGCGTCTGCGGCTCCCAGTCGAATGTGACGTCGCCGATGGTGACCGCGCAGCCGGGCCGCGCGCCCTGCCGCACGAGTTCATCCTCGACGCCCAGACGGGCCAGCCGGTCGCCGAGATAGCCGACCGCCTCGTCATTGTCGAAGGCGGTCTGGGTGATCCAGCGTTCAGGCCGCCGGCCGCGGACCACGAATCCACCCTGCCCGTCAGACTGCACCGTGAAGCCGGATTCGTCGACGGCCACCGGGCGGATCACCGGCCGCCGCGGCGCCAGCACGGGTTGCGCCGCGTGATATTGCGAGACCAAGTCGGCGAGGCCGAATATCAACGGCTGCAAGCCTTCTCGGGCAACCGCAGACACCACGAAAACGGGCCATCCGCGCTGCGCGACCTCGTCGCGAACGAACTCGGCCAGCTCGCGGGCTTCTGGCACGTCGATCTTGTTGAGCACCACGGCCCGCGGCCGCTCGACAAGGTCGCCCAGGGCGGTGTCTCCCTGCAACGTCGGCGTGTAGGCGGCCAGCTCGGCTTCCAGCGCATCGATGTCGGAGATCGGGTCGCGACCGGGCTCCGCAGTCGCACAATCCACCACGTGCACCAGCACCGCGCACCGCTCGATATGGCGCAGGAAGTCCAGTCCCAGCCCGCGGCCCTGCGACGCGCCCGGAATCAGGCCGGGCACATCGGCGACGGTGAACGTCCGCTCGCCCGCCGACACCACCCCGAGGTTGGGGGCCAGCGTGGTGAACGGGTAGTCGGCGATCTTGGGCTTGGCCGCCGAGATCGAGGACACCAGCGAGGATTTGCCGGCTGACGGAAACCCGATCAAGCCGACGTCGGCGACGGTCTTGAGTTCCAGGGTGAGGTCGCGGGCTTCGCCCGCCTCGCCGAGCAGCGCGAAGCCGGGTGCTTTGCGGGCCCGCGACGCCAGCGCGGCATTTCCCAGCCCGCCTCGCCCTCCGGCGGCGGCTTCGAACCGGGTGCCTGCACCGACCAAGTCGGCAAGCATCCGGCCGTCTTGGTCGACAACGACGGTGCCGTCAGGGACCTTGATTTCCAGATCGGAGCCCGCGGCGCCGTTGCGGTTATCGCCCATGCCCTGCTTGCCCGACGCGGCGACGACATGCGGACGGAAGTGGAAGTCGAGCAGTGTGTGCACCTGCGGATCGACGACCAGCACGATGCTGCCGCCGCGCCCGCCGTTACCGCCGTCGGGTCCGCCGAGCGGCTTGAATTTCTCGCGATGGACCGAGGCGCACCCGTGACCGCCAGAGCCAGCCCGCGTGTGGATGACGACACGGTCGACAAACCGAGGCATCAGAATTCCTCTTACTCGTCACGTGTGAAGCCAGTGCACTTCACACCCACGCCGCTCAGTTGGTCGTAGCCGGGGTGGTGTCGATGTTGATGGTCTTGCGTCCGCGCTTGACGCCGAACAGGACCGCGCCGGCTGCCTTGGCGAACAACGTGTCGTCGCCCCCGCGGCCGACGTTGACTCCCGGGTGGAAGTGCGTACCGCGCTGGCGGACCAGGATCTCACCGGCCTTGACGATCTGGCCGCCGAACCGCTTGACGCCCAGACGCTGAGCGTTTGAATCGCGCCCGTTGCGTGAGCTGGAAGCGCCCTTCTTGTGTGCCATGTGTGTGGTCCTCGCTCAGTGTTGTCTGTTCTTCGCCGGACGGCTCATCACTTGATTCCAGTGACCTTCAGGACCGTCAGCTGCTGACGGTGTCCCTGACGCTTGTGGTAGCCGGTCTTGTTCTTAAATTTGTGGATCCTGATCTTTGGGCCCTTGGTGTGTTCGAGCACCTCACCGGTGACCGCGACCTTGGCCAGCGCGGCTGCGTCCGATGTGACTGTGGCGCCGTCAACGACCAGTGCGACCGGTAGCGACACGTTGGCGCCGGGCTCGGACTCCAGTTTCTCGACCTTGACGATGTCCCCGACAGCTACTTTGTACTGCTTGCCACCGGTCTTGACGATTGCGTAGGTCGCCATGATTTACGTCTACCTTCTCTTTGTTCTTCGGTCCGTGCGGGCGCCGCGCAACCAACGGTGCGCTAGCTGGTCTGGGAGTGTCGGCCAAAACCCGGTCTGCGGGCCTGGCGACAACTGGTCAAGGTTACGTGACCAGCGGCTACAGGGTCAAACCGGCCATTCAGTCCTCACGGACCGGTGGTCCGGCCGGGCGGACGGCGGCCCGTCGCCGACGAGGTGGACCAGTCGACGCGGCGACAAGGAACTCGCGGGCAGGCGAATCGGAGTCGTCGGCGTCCAGATCCTCGACGTCGTCGTCGGCTTCGTCGGCATCCCCGTCTTCGTCGTCGTCCCCGTCTTCGTCGTCGTCGTCTTCTTCATCGTCGAGGTCGACGTCTTCGAGATCGCCATCGTCGTCGAGATCGACATCCTCGGTGTCGTCGTCCTCGTCCTCGGCGTCGTCATCCTCGGTATCGTCATCCTCGGTGTCGTCGAAGTCGGCGTCATCCACGTCGTCTTCCGCCGTCTCAATCGTGACCTGCTCGGAGATCTGATCTTCGGTCTCGGCGTCATCCCGGTCCTGGTCGCCGACGGCTTCATCGGTGGTCGCGGACTCGTCGGCGTCGCCGTGTTCGTCGTCGGGTGTTCCGTTGGCCGCGGCCATCGCCCTGAACATCGGATGCTCGCCGGGCGCGTGGGCGGGCAGCGTGACGACCACCGGTTCGTCGACCTTGCCCTTCTTGGAGCGCCGACCGCGCCTGCCGCCGGACTCCGACTTACCACCGGACTCCGACCGACGGCCGGGCGCCGACTGGGAGGAGTCGACGGGATCGGCGTGCAACGTGATTCCCCGGCCGCTGCAGTGCGGACACGTCGTGGAGAAAGCCTCGACCAGCCCGGTTCCCAGCCGCTTGCGAGTCAGCTGCACCAACCCCAGCGACGTCACTTCGGACACCTGGTGGCGGGTTCGATCGCGGCCGAGGGCCTCGGTGAGCCGGCGCAACACCAGGTCGCGGTTGGACTCGAGCACCATGTCGATGAAGTCGATGACGACCATCCCGCCGATGTCGCGTAGCCGCAGCTGGCGCACGACTTCCTCGGCCGCCTCGAGGTTGTTCTTGGTGACGGTCTGCTCGAGGTTGCCACCTGACCCGGTGAACTTCCCGGTGTTGACGTCGACGACGGTCATCGCCTCGGTCCGATCGATCACCAGCGTGCCACCGGACGGCAGCCAGACCTTGCGATCCATCGCCTTGACCAGTTGCTCGTCGATGCGGTGCACCGCGAAGATGTCGGGACCCGCCACGCCCTCAGAAGACTCTGCGGCCTCATACTTGTTCAGCTTCGAAACAAGCTCTGGCGCAACCGAGCTCACGTATTCGTTGATGGTTTCCCAGGCGTCCTCGCCAGACACGATCAGCTGGCCGAAGTCCTCGTTGAATAGGTCGCGAATGACCTTGACCAGCACGTCTGGCTCTTCGTAGAGCGCCAAGGCAGCGCCGGCCGCTTTCTCCTTGGTCTGCTGCGCCCGCTCGGCGATCTCTGTCCACCGTTCCTGCAGCCGGTTGACGTCGGCGCGGATCTCGTCTTCTTTGACACCTTCGGAGGCGGTCCGGATGATCACCCCGGCGTCCGACGGCACGACTTCGCGCAGAATTTCCTTGAGTCGTTGGCGTTCGGTGTCGGGGAGCTTGCGGCTGATCCCGGTCGACGAAGCGCCCGGCACGTACACCAGATAGCGCCCGGCCAGCGACAACTGAGTGGTCAACCGGGCGCCCTTGTGTCCGACCGGGTCCTTGCTGACCTGCACCACGACGTAGTCGCCCGGCCTGAGAGCCTGCTCGATCCTTCGGTTGGACCCGCCCAGGCCGGCGGCCTCCCAGTTCACCTCGCCGGCGTAAAGCACGCCGTTTCGGCCACGACCGATATCGACGAACGCTGCCTCCATCGACGGCAATACGTTCTGCACAATGCCCAGATAGATGTTGCCGACCAGGGAAGCAGAGGCGGCCGAGGTCACAAAGTGCTCCACGAGAATGCCGTCCTCGAGCACGGCGATCTGGGTGTAACGGCTGCCGGGATGCGGCGGCTCGGTGCGGACCGTGTCACGCACCACCATCACCCGCTCAACCGCTTCGCGACGGGCCAGGAATTCGGCTTCGGTCAGGACCGGCGGGCGGCGCCGTCCGGCATCGCGCCCGTCGCGGCGGCGTTGTCGCTTGGCCTCCAGCCGGGTCGAGCCCTCGATGCCCTGGATCTCGGTGTTGCTGGAATCGGACTTGGCCTTGGCCCGCGGCGCCCGCTCGTGGACCACGGTGTTGGGTGGGTCGTCCGATGACACGCCGTCATCGCTGTCATCGCCGGATCCGGACTTGCGGCGACGACGGCGTCGGCGACGCTTGGTGGCCCCGTCGCCGGAGCCGTTGTCGTCATCGCCGTCGTCATCCGCGTCGTCGTCGACGTCGTCGTTGCCGGTGGCGTTGTCCGCCGACCCGGTGTCGGCCTTGTCCGATTTGCCGGCGTCGACGTGCAAGTCGTCGGCCTCGGATCCATTCTGCTCACCGCGACCGCGACCCCGTCCGCGACGCCCGCGGCGACGCCGCCGGTTGGCCGGGCGTTCGCCCTGCTCATCGTCGCCGTCACCGTCAAGGTCGTCGTTATCATCAAAGTCAGAGTCGTCCGACGCCGCAGGGTCGTCGGTGCGGGCAAAGTCGTCGGTGACGTGAGAGTCGCCGGTGTCCTGAGATTCGTCGGTGACGTGCGAGTCGTCGGGCTCGGCTTTTCTCGCGACCGGTTGAGGCGCGACGAAAAGCGGCATGTACTCAGGGCGCTCGACCGTCGTCTCCAACAACAGCCGAGACTCGGGCTCTTCGGTCTCAACAGCGGCAGCCACCTCAGTCGCCACCAGCGGTGCGGCGAGAACAACCGGCGCGCCGGCCAGCAGGTCGCGGACGCGCAACGCGTCGACGCGCTCCACGCTGGAATGAGCGCTGCGGATCCGGCCGTCAAGCTCGGTCAGCGCGTCGAGTACCTGCCTGCTGGTCGTTCCCAGCACCCGCGCCAGGGAATGGACCCTGAGTCGCTCGGGCAGCTCCTCGTGCTGAGACGAGTCGTCTGGAAGCTCTGAGGATGGGCTGCCGTCTGTCACGTATTCTCCTCTAGCCCCCGGGCGCGTCCTTATCGACGCGGCCACGCGAGGGCTTCGCTATGTGCCCGGGTCAGCTTCTCCCGGACTTGTGATGGTCTTGCCCCGAGCGGTTCGAGTCGAACGCACCCGGTGCCGGTCTGAATGATGGCTGGACGGTCGGCGCCGCACCGCAGTCGCGGTGGTCGCGCTTGTCGAAGTCTTCATTCGGGCGTCGGAAGCCGATCCGGCAACGTTCACCCGCCAACCAGTATCCCATACCGTCGTGTCGACGTGGACCAAGTACGCCGAGACCGTGCGCGGCGGTGTTACCGGCAGGCTAGGTCTGGGCGAACCAGAGCGCGATCTCCCGTTCGGCCGACTCGGGCGAATCGGAGCCGTGCACCAGGTTGAACTGGGTTTCGAGGCCGTAATCACCGCGGATAGTGCCGGGTGCGGCCTTCTCGACGGGGTCCGTGCCACCGGCGAGCTGCCGTAGCGCCAAAACCGCTCGCGGGCCCTCCACGATCGCCGCCACCAGCGGCCCCGAGGTGATGAACTCCAGCAACGAGCCGAAAAACGGCTTGCCGTCATGCTCGGCGTAGTGCCGGCGTGCCAGCTCGTCGCTGACCACCCGGAGTTCTAGCGCCGCGACGGTCAGGCCCTTGCGCTCGATGCGGCCGATGATCTCGCCGACCAGGCGTCGCCGGACTCCGTCGGGCTTGATCAACAGCAGGGTCTGCTCTTTATGGGCGCTTGTCACGGCGCACAGCGTACCCAACCGCTATGGCGCGCCGACCACAGCGGATCACGCCGGCGGCCCGTCTTGGCCTGGGAGCAGCCCGTGACTCTCCCGGCGGAGAACTTCAGACCGGACGTAGAAGATCAGCGCCCAGACAGCGGCGAACACCAAGCCGATGAAACCCACGCCCGGGTAGACCACGAAGCCCGCGATCGGTATCAGCTGCACGGCCAGGTCCGCCCAGATGGCCCATGATCGGCGCTGCAGTCCGGCCAGCACGACCAGGACGGCCGCCAACCCCAGCAGATACGCCAGGGCACCCGGGGTCAGCCCGCCGCCCACCGCGCCGACCACCGGTAACGCGAGCAGCACCACGATCGCCTCCAGGATCAGCGTGCCGGCCGTGACACCGCGAAAGCTCTTCCACGGGTCGGGGCCCGGCCCTCCGGAAGGCGGTCCGGATCCTTGCGTCGTCACGCGGGATCACGACCGAACAACGAGCGCGCCGCGCCGGCGGTGACCACCGACCCGGTGATGACGATGCCCGTTCCGGAGAACGCCTCGTCCTCGGCATCGGCGTCATCGACCAGCGCGGTGGCGGTGTCGATGGCGTCGCGCAGGTTCTCGGCGGCGATCACCCGGTCGGGCCCGAACCACTGCTGCGCAATCAGAGCCAGCGATTCGACGTCCAGGGCGCGCGGTGACCCGTTGTGGGTGACCACGACTTGGTCAAACACCGGCTCGAGCGCGGC
>Ga0302325_10026617_pt1 | contig 12009 bp, 8 predicted proteins | sample Palsa_T0_2_FD_201948 | JGI IMG/M metagenome (GOLD analysis project Ga0302325, IMG submission 201948) | Peat permafrost microbial communities from Stordalen Mire near Abisko, Sweden - Palsa_T0_2 | ecosystem: Environmental > Terrestrial > Soil > Palsa > Peat permafrost | place: Sweden: Abisko...
CCGATCCGAAATTCAGCCCGTCAAAGAACTGATAGGCCGCGGCGAGCCATAAGATCCTGGTGCCGAGCGCGAGGATGGGGGCCGCTTGCACATCCTCGGAGCTGAGGAATACCGGCAGGAGCCACGGGCCGCCAAGCGCAATCAGCAGGCCCGCGCCGCCCATGTAGAACGCCGCAAGCAAAATGACGTAGGTGCCAATACGCCGCGCCCAGGCGCGATCACCCGCGCCGATCGACTGACCCACCAAAGTCGTGCCCGCCAGAGCGATGCCGAAGCCGGGCATGTACGCTATCGAGGTGAGCATCATGACGATCTGTGTCGTCGCGCCGTCAATTGTACTCAGGCGCACCTGCATCATCTGGAATATCGCAGCGCCGATGAGGTCGGCCGCCGGCAAGAGTCCCGTGGGGAATCCGAGCTTGAGCTGCCCCCAGATGCGCCGCGCATGCGGCCACCAGGTCAGATGCGTGCGATAGCGCTGCCTGAACTCACGGCGCAGAAATATGACGAGCGCGACCGCAAAACCCAGTGCCTGCGCAACCGCCGTTGCGAGCCCAGAGCCGGCAACTCCCCAGCCGAGTACGAAGATGAAGATGGCATTCAAGGGCACGTTGGCGAGCGCGGTAATGGCCGAGATCAGCGCCGTGATGCGCGAGCGGCCAATGCCATTGAAAAAGCTGAGCACTGCCCACAGCGCCATGCCGAAGGGGGCACCGTCCAATCGCGGCAGCCAGAAGCTATTGGCGAGCGCGACGATCTCGGCGCTAAAGCCAAAGGGTGCAAGGACCCAGCGGCCGGCTGCGCCCACTGCCAGGAACAGAGGCACGGCCCACAAAATCCCCCACAGCGCGGTCCACGCAGCCTGCGAGGCGCGCCGATAACGCCGCGCGCCATAGGCCTGCGCCACGCGCGGCTGTACGGCCATGGCAACGCCGCCCAACAGCATCACGAAGACGAGAACCAGCCACTGCACTGCGCCGACCGCGGCGAGCGCCTGCATGGAGATGTGACCAATGAACCAAACGTCCGTCAGATTCAAAACGACCTGCACGGCGCTGTTTGCGATCAACGGCAGGGCAAGCGCCAGCACCGCCGATAGGTCAACATGGGCAGCTCCGGCAGCATCGAGGCGTTGCGCAGGCAGCCCGGGCGGCGGCGTGGAGTGAAATTCCAGACGCGTCTCCATAGCGAAGCTCGAAGAGAAAGTCGGCAGTGGGAACGCATATTTTCGCACACCGGCCTTTACGGCAGAGCCTGAGCCGGGCAAGTTAGCCCCCATGGCCAAACGAAAATCATCCGCACGCTCGAAGAGCGCGGCGCGCCCGCGCAGAAAGGCCGGCAAGCTCGCGCCGAGCCGCACCCTACGCGGTCCTACGGCGGGCGAAATTGCCTGCGGCGTCGATGCGCTGCCGCTTGCAGCATTGGTAGCGCTCATTCGTGAGCTCGGCGGCGCCGCCCTGGGGGGATATCTTGAGCCGCTGGGTGGCCGCCCCGTCCTCCTCGCTTCTCTGCCGCTTGCGGCCGTGCAGCCGACGCCCTTTCAGCGTGACCTCTCTCCTACGCATGCCAAGCGGCTCGCGGCGAAGATCGATGAGACGGGCTCGTTCCTCGATCCCCTCATCGTTGTGCGCGGCGAGGACGGCCGCCTCTGGACACCGAACGGACGTCACCGCCTGGCGGCCGCGAAAATGCTCGGATTGCGCCAGATCACTGCCCTCGTAAGTCCAGATGAGTCCCTCGCGTACCGCATCCTCGCGCTCAATACGGAGAAGGCGCATAACCTCAAGGACAAGAGCCTCGAGGTTGTGCGCATGGCACGCAATCTCGCCCAACTCGATGGACGCAGGCACGAGACTGAATTCGCTGCACAGTTCGAGGCGGCAGAACTTCTCACCCTGGGCGTCGCCTATGAAAAGAATCCGCGTTTCGCGGGTGGCGCGTACGGCGCCTTCCTGAAGAAAGTCGACCGCTTCATCGAGCGCCCGCTCGCCGCGACTTTGCGCGAGCGCACCGGCTTTGCATCGCGGCTGCAGGAGATCGACACGCATGTAAAGCGCATCATCGCGGCGTTGCAGACCCGCGGCTTCAAGTCCCCCTACCTGCGCAACTACGTGGTCGCCCGCATCAATCCCGTGCGCTTTCATAAGGCGAAAAAGGGCGACACCAAGGCGGCAGTGCCCATCGCGCAGGCGCTCACCCGCATGGCTGCGGCGGCAAAAAAATTCAATCTCGAATCGGTTTCAGGCTCCGATCTCGCCTGGGTCGCCGTCGGCGCCCAGGAATAGGCGCGTTGCATCATAAATGTGCATGCGCAGGCGCGGCGCGCCCCCGTGGTGCATTGGCCGCTGTGCGGGGCGCGAATTCCGCGGCGCGCCGCCGCACGGCATGTTCATAAGCGCTTGAATCCGCCGGCTCCAATGGCATCGGCACGCGCCGTAATGACTACAAGCTTGCCATGCATGGAACTTGCACCCTGCATGGGTTCCATTGAGGAATTCGGATGGGCCCTATGAGCGTACGCGCCCTCGACGCAGCAAATCCTCCGCGTGCGGATGGCGAACGCAGCGGCGACGACCGGATCGCCCTCGGCAAGGAGGCGTTCAAGCACGCCTTGCTCGACAATCTTTTGTACGTGCAGGGCAAGACGGCTGCGCTCGCGACGAAGAACGACTATTACATGGCGCTCGCCTATACGGTGCGCGATCGCATGCTGCACCGCTGGATCAGCACGACGAGCGTCTACACGAGAGAAGGCTCGCGCACGGTTGCGTATCTGTCCGCTGAATTTCTGATGGGCCCGCACCTGGGTAACAACCTCGTCAATCTCGGCATATATAACGAGGTGCGCCAGATGATTGGCGAGCTCGGCCTCGACTTTGATGAGCTCCTGGCGCTCGAAGAGGAGCCGGGCTTGGGCAGTGGCGGCTTGGGCAGGCTCGCCGCCTGCTTTCTGGATTCCATGGCGACTCTTGAGGTCCCGTCATTGGGTTACGGGATCCGCTACGAGTTCGGCATCTTTCAGCAGGAGATTGCCGAAGGCTGGCAGGTCGAGAAGACCGACAAATGGCTGCGCTTCGGCAATCCCTGGGAGGTGGTGCGCCCGGAGTGGGCGGTCGAAGTGAAGCTCGGCGGTTATACGGAACGCTACACGGACGAACACAGCCGCACGCGGGTACGCTGGATTCCGCACAAGATTGTCAATGGAGTGCCGTACGACACGCCGATACTCGGCTACCGGGTACACACCGCCAATACTTTGCGCCTGTGGCGCGCCGAGGCGCCCGAATCGTTCGATTTCGCGGTATTCAATCGCGGTGACTACTACGGCGCGGTCAACCAGAAAATAGTCTCGGAGAACTTGAGCAAGATCCTCTATCCGAATGACGAGGCCGTGCAGGGCAAGGAGCTGCGGCTCGAGCAGCAGTACTTCTTCGTGTGCTGCTCGCTGCAGGACATGCTGCGCATCCTGGGCGTGCAGAACATTCCGCTCGCGCGCTTTCACGAGAAGTTCGCGGTGCAGCTGAACGACACCCATCCGGCAATCGCGACCGCAGAGCTCATGCGGCTTCTGACGGACGAGTACGCCATGGATTGGGACAGTGCATGGTCGATCACGCACAAAACTTTCGCCTATACGAACCATACTCTGCTGCCCGAAGCGCTCGAGCGCTGGTCGGTCGCACTCCTCGCCCGCGTGCTGCCGCGGCACATGGAAATCATCTACGAGATCAACGCTCGCTTTCTGGATGCGGTGCGGCTGCGTTTCTTTGCCGACGAGGAGCGTGTGCGGCGCATGTCGATCATCGATGAGGGCTCCGGGCGGCACGTGCGCATGGCGCACCTCGCCTGCATCGCAAGCCACGCGGTCAACGGCGTTGCTGAACTGCATTCGCGGCTTCTCAAAGAGGGTGTTCTCAAGGATTTCTACGAATTTACCCCCGAAAAATTCAGCAACAAGACGAACGGCGTCACCCCAAGACGCTGGGTTGCCCTCGCCAATACGCGCCTCGCGGCGCTCATCTGCGATGCCATCGGCGACGCCTGGATCAAGGATCTGTCGCGCCTCGCCGACCTTGAGCCTTTCGCACAGGACGCCGAGTTCCGCTCGCGCTGGCGGCAGATCAGGCGCGCCAATAAATGCGACCTCGCGCAGTTTGCCTGCGCACGCACGGGCGTCGTCATCGATCCGGACTCGCTCTTCGATGTGCAGGTCAAGCGCATCCACGAATACAAGCGCCAGCATCTGAATATCCTGCACGTGGTCGCGCTCTATCACCGCTTGAAATCCGATTCCAACTTTGACATCGAGCCGCGCACCTTCATCTTCAGCGGCAAGGCGGCCCCCGGCTACCAGCTCGCCAAGCTCATCATCAAGCTGATTACCGCGGTCGGCGATATCGTGAACCGCGATCCGCAGGTACGCGACCGCATCAAAGTGGTCTTCCTGCCCAACTTCAACGTCACCAACGGCCAAAAGATCTATCCGGCTGCAGATCTTGCGGAGCACATCTCCACGGCCGGCAAGGAAGCCTCCGGCACGGGCATCATGAAGTTCTGCATGAATGGTGCGTTGAGCATCGGCACCCCGGACGGCGCCAACATCGAAGTCTGCAATGCCGTCGGCAGCGATAATTTCTTCATGTTCGGGCTGTCAGCGCAGCAAGTTGCCGCATTGCAGGCGCATGGCTATAGGCCCGCGGCGCACTACGACAGTAATTCCGAGCTGCGCGCGGTGCTCGACCTCATTCGTGACGGCTACTTCTCACGCGGCGATTCGATGCTCTTCAAGCCGCTCATTGACAGCCTGCTGCATTGGGACCCGTACCTGGTGCTCGCCGACTACCAGTCCTACGTCGATTGTCAGGCGCGCGTCGGCCTCACTTACCGCGAGGGGCAAACCTGGACTGCAATGTCGATCCTGAACACCGCGCGTTCCGGCAGCTTCTCCTCCGACCGCACGATCCGCGAGTATGCACAGTCGATCTGGCATGTTCCAAGCGTACCTATCAAGCTCTTATCGCAGCGTGATCTGAGCTTCCGGATTGCGCACTCAAGCTAGCTCATGCGGCGACGATCGCGAGCGCAATGCGCGCCATGCTAACTGCGCGCTACGCGGCGAAAACTCGGCGCGAGCGCATAGTCCAGCTGCACGAGAAAAATAAATGCAATGCTGCAGTACGTGTTGATGAGGCACAGCGCCGCGCCAACCGCATACAGGCACTGCGCGCTGACTATGGGTCGATCAATTGCAGCCACGATCTGCGCGGGTGTGCCGGCCCGTATCAGATGTGCGCGTTTGGAATAGCGCCAAGCGCAGAAGAGGATGACCCCGAAAACAAGGATGTTGCACCAGTAAACCAGCAGTGCCGTGCCGTATTCGATGAATTCGGCGAGTAGTCTGGTTGAGAACGGCATGAGCGCCACCGCTGCCAAAAACCAAATGTGCAGCCACGCAAGATCCCGGTCCGCGCGCTCCAAGTGGTTCACTGCGTCTGCTGACCGACCCAGAAAATGCCGAGCGTCAGAAAGCTCATCGCGTACATGACGAAGCGCGGCAGGAGCGCGAGGAGCGCATGCCACAGCTCGCTTTCGGTGTGCACCGAGCCGATCGACGGAACTTGAATGTCGAGCACCAGCAGCGTCATTGCAAGGGCAAATACGCCGTCGCTGAGTGCCGCGAGCCGCTCGAGAGCTTCGCCTGCGATCCGATTGTAGGATTGCTCGGCAGAGAGCGCAGCGCCGGACCGTTGCGTGCGCAGGCGCTTCAAGAAATCTCGAGTTCTGATCGGCGTATCTTCCCGGTACTAGCGACGCGGGCAACGCGACGAGTGCGCCCGCGGCGCACAGCGCTCTGCATTGCCGATTCAGCTGCTACTACCTAGACTCGACTGATGGTGGAAAAGCACTCTGCCGGTATTATGTCCAAAGCGGCACTCGTGTTGCTGCCGCTGTTATTGACCGGCGTTTCTTCGGCAGATGACTCCGACCCTGCTGGCCGCGTTGCGCGCTTGGGCCTCGCGCAGGGCCAAGTCTCCATCGAACCGGCCGGCCTTGACGTTTGGGCCGCCGCCGACATCAACCGCCCGGTTACGAGCGGCGATAAAATCTGGACCGATGCAGACTCGCGCGCTGAGCTTGGTATCGGCTCCGCGGTCGTACGCCTGGCGAGCGGCACGGGCTTCTCTTTTTTGAATCTGGACGAGCACAGCGTGCAGATGCAGATCACTGCCGGCAGCGTGAGCGTCCATGTACGCAGCATGAGCGATACGCTTGAGCTCGATACGCCCAATGTCGCCGTAGCGCTTTTAGGCCCCGGCGACTACCGTGTCGAGGTCAATGACGCCGGCGACACGACTGTAGTCAAGGTGAGCGGCGGCACGGCCGAAGTCACGGGCGCCGACCAGGATTTTGCAATCCATCCCCAGCAGCTTGCGACTTTTACGGGCACGAGTGAGCTGTCTTTTGATGTTGCCTCGCTGGGCGCACCGGATGCTTTCGATCGGTGGGCATACGATCGCGATCGGCAGGCGCAGGCTGCACAGGCCTGGAGCTATGTATCCCCGGATGTCGTCGGCGCAGAGGATCTGGACCAAAACGGCACGTGGCAGTCAACGCCGGATGATGGCTATGTGTGGGCGCCGAACACAGTTGCCGTAGGGTGGGCGCCTTATCGCTTCGGCCACTGGATTTGGATCTCGCCCTGGGGCTGGAGCTGGATCGATGATGCGCCGTGGGGATTTGCACCCTCCCACTATGGTCGCTGGACAACATTCGGCGGCCGTTGGTGCTGGGTACCGGGACCGCGGCGCGAGAATGCCGTATACGCCCCTGCGCTTGTCGCCTGGGTAGGAGGAGCGCAGTCCGGCGCGGCGGGCACAATTGCGGGAGCAGGCGCGGTTGCCTGGTTCCCGCTCGGCCCCCGCGAGGTCTATGTTCCGGCCTATCCGGCAAGCCAAACCTACCTCAGAAACATCAACATCTCGAACACGAGCGTCAGCGGCGCGTACGTCACGAGTGTCTACAATCACACCGTTGCAAATGTTCACTACGTCAATCGCAATGCGCCCGGTGCCGTGACCGCCGTCTCGCAGAGCACTTTCACGACGGCGCAGTCCGTATCCAGAAATGCGCTGCGCCTCGGTGCGAACGAAATGGCAGCCGCAACCGTCAGCGCGACAGCTCCCGCGATCACGCCCGAGAAGCAGAGCCTCCTGGGTGCTGGTGCCTCAGGTCCAGGTATTCGCCGGCCGCCGCCGGTGCTGCAAAACCGCGTAGTGCTCGCCAGGACCCCGCCGCCGCCCGCGCCTGTCCCATTTGCTCTGCAGCAGGAGGCCATCCGCGCCAATGGGGGCCGGCCGCTCGCCCGCTCGGAGGTGACAGCGATGCAGATCCTGGCGCCTGCCGCGCATGTCAGGATGGCAGCGCCAACCGCCCGCGCTGAGGCCAGAACGGGAATGGCACGGGCTGCCGGCCGGGCGAGCCCCGCGCCGGCAAGTTCTGCGACGCCCTCGGGCCGTCCAGTCAAGCAGGCGCCCACGGCCGCCTCGCGACCCGGGCCGCCGCTCCAGGAATTGCAGCCGCGTGCGTCTCAGCCGACGAGCGGCAGCGGGGAGGCGCCCACGCCCGTCGACCATGCGGCAGTGAATGATCGTTCGCGTTCGAACACTGCACTGCCCGGCGCTACGGCGCCCGAGCCGGATATGAGTCGTCGCTCGGATCGGCCGGTCGCGACCGTCAAGGCGGTGCCCGTATCCCCGCCGGCGTACACGGCGCCGCCCGCAGACGTGCCGCCTTCGGACTCAGCGCCGATGGGTAGCGGGCCGCCTTCGAAGCCAGCTAAGCCTGCGGCGCACGCCGCAAAGCCTGCACCGGTGGAGCGTGGGGGAAAATAATCGATCAAGCCGCGGTGCTCACCGCGACTCGGAATCTTAAGAAGCCCCGGCCAGGAGGACCCCAGCCGGGGAGATACGCGTAGGGTCGCGAATCAGTAGCGGCGCGGGCCGCCGCTGTTGCGGTTGCCGCCACCACCACCGCCCGAGCGCTCGCGCGCCTGAGCTTCATTCACCTTGAGGGTACGTCCCTCAAAGTCCTTGCCATCGAGCGCCTGCATGGCGCGGGCAGCGTCTGCGTTCGACATCTCGACGAAGCCGAACCCACGGGGCCGGCCAGTGTCGCGATCGTTGATGAGGGCGAGCGTTTCGACGGTTCCATGGGGCGCGAAAAGCGCTCGTACGGATTCTTCGGTCGCCGTGAAGGGCAAATTGCCTACAAATAGTTTGGTCACTGCAGATTTCTCACAATACAAAATAGAACATCGGCAGGAAGTCCCTGCCTCCTGGATCGACGACGCTTTTCGAAGTGGCGGGCTTTGGCGGGAGGAGGCACCGGGGTGGCGCTACGAGCCAAGGACTGACAGAACGGATAGGTCACGAGCCGAGGCTGAGATTACAGGAGTTTGCCAGCGCATGCACCTTTTCGTGGATTTAACGGAAGAGCGCCGGCTCTCCCGGTGCGCTAGAAAATGAACATGCCGATGGCCGCCCCGAACATGAGAACCGTGGTAATCACCACCACCACTCGGGTGATGAGGGAGCTCACCTGGCCGTGCATGATGCGCGGATCGCTCGCAACGAGCAGCAGTGCCACCAGAACGAACGGCGCCATCACTCCATTGACGATCGCCGACCAAAACAGCGCCCTGATCGGGTCGACATTGAAGAAGTCGAGCGCCGCGCCGGCCACCGTCGAGAGAATGAATATGGAATAAAACGACACGGCATTCTCGAACCTCTCATCCAGGCCATAGGCCCAGTCGAAGGTCTCGGCAATCGCGTAGGCCGCCGAGCCGGCCAACGTCGGGATGGCGAGCAGTCCGGTGCCGACGATCCCTAAGGTGTAAAGGAAGTAGGCGTAATTCCCCGCCAGGGGCCGCAGCGCTGTCGCCGCATCCCGGGTCGTGTAGATACTCACAACGCCGTGTCGATGCAGCGTCAGGGCGGTCGTGAGGATGATGAAAAACATGACGAGGTTGGAGAAAAACGTTCCAACGCCGACATCGATGCGCCGATCGACAATCTCGTGGGAGGTGGCGCCGTGCCGGTGCACCACCAAGCGCCGCCCTCTCGACTTCTCCTCTTCGACCTCCTGGCCCGCCTGCCAGAAAAAGAGGTACGGACTAATCGTCGTGCCCAGAACCGCCACGAGCGCCGCCCAGGCGGCAGAGCCGCCGGGCCAGGTCGGCAGGAGCGTGTCGTGCGCCACGGAGGGCCAGTCCGGATGCACCAGGAACGCGGTAATGACGTACGCGAACAAGGCAACCGCGAGCCATTTGAGGACGCTCGCCAGCTGGTGATACCGCAGCAACACGGTTGCGGCGCAAATCCCGAGACCGAAGAGCCACACGTACAGGCGTGAAGGTCCCGCGCCCAGCATTTCAGCGGCATAGGCCATACCGGACAGATCGGAGGCTATGTTGATGGTGTTGGCTGCCAGCAAGATCACGGCAATCGTGCCGACGATCCAGCGTGGAAACTTCTCCCGCATCGCTCCGGCGAGCCCCATGCCGGTCACCATCCCGACGCGAGCCGACATCATCTGCACGCAACCCATGAGCGGCCAGGTCGCGAATGCCGACCACAGAAAGGAGGTGCCAAACTGCGCCCCGACGACGGAGTAGGTCGCAACCCCCGAAGGATCGTCATCCGCCGCGCCCGTTGTCACGCCGGGACCCAGCGCCCGGAGGACGCGCTTAAAGCCTTTGACGACTCGTGCAGGAGACATTAGGCGTGCCTAGAACAGGGATCCGGCGTCATTCCCGAGCATGGCCGCACGCACCAGAGGAATGGGTGGACCGCCATAGGAAAGAAACCGATCGTGGAATTCACGCCACGCGGCCCGACCACCGCGGCTGCGAGTCCAGTCATCCCGGAGCTTACGGATCATGAGCTTGCCCATGGTGTAGCTGAGGTACGCCGGATCATAAGCGCCGCGCTGGGCTTGCTGCCGGGCGTCCCCGACATCCGAGAACGCCTCGTCGCGGAATAGCCGCTCGGATTCGTCGAGCGTCATCCCATGCGTATGCATGCCGATAGCGCAGACGAAGCGCACGTTGCGCAGCAGCGCGTTTGTAAGCTGGCCGATGTGCGTTTCCGGGTCGCCATTGCCCAAGCCCTCCTCCCACATGAGCTCCTCGCCGTAGTGCGCCCAGCCCTCGGCAAAGCCATAACCCACAAACACGCGATTGACCATCGCGCCGTAGCGGTTCGAATGCAGGAACTGCAGAAAGTGGCCCGGCCATACTTCGTGCACGGACGTGAACAGCAGGTTGGCGCGGCCGGGCAGGTAGTCGTGCTGAACCTTGGGCGTCCAGGAGGGATCCGGCGGCGCGATGTAGAACACCGAGGCTGTTCCCTTCTCGTAGGGGCCCGGAATGTTGATGTAGGCGAAGTTGTCCCGTTTGTAGGGTGGCGCTTCCTCGACCAGCACCTGATCAGTCCCGGGAATCGAGACAAAGCCCTTCGCCTTGATGAAGCTTCTAAGATCGGCGAGCTGCTGGCGCGCGCCCGCCACGGGACCGGCCGCGGATTTATTCTGCTCGGCCTTGTCGACACAGGCCTGCAGTGGCTTCCCCGGCAGGAATGTCGCGCAGGCTGCACGCAGGGCTGCCAGATTGCGCGCCAGGTCCGCTGCGCCGATTTTCTCAAGCTCGGGCAATGGCGTCGTCACGCGTTCGGTTGCAGCAAGCATTTGCGCGAACTTGTCCGCGCCGAGAGCAAAGTCGCCGCTCGCGTGCTTGCGGTTCTCGACGAACCAGGCGGATAGATCACGCACCGCAGCCTCGGCGCCGCTGTTGGCTTCCTTGAGCTGCGCCTGCAGCGCCTCATCGGCGACACTCGCAAAGATCTTTGCAACATCGTTATGGTAAGAATCGGCGAGCCCCTTGGAAAACGACAAGCCGAAGTCCAGAAGCGGCCGCGCCAGTGGCAATCGCAGGTTCGCCTTGATCTGCCCGCTCGCAGTCACGATCGCGCGCTCATAGCTTATGAAGGCGCGCATGCGAGTCTCCAAGGGTGCATAGGAGCGCGTCAGATACGGCGCCGGATCGAGGTAGTCGGTGTAATACGCCGGACTATTAAAGGGCTGCTCGGCCGTCTCCATCCAGAAGAGCTTGTGTTCGATGCGCGCGACGATGCTGTCGCGCTCGAAACGCTCCGCATCGCTCAGTACCGTGTCCTTGAATGCCAAGGCGCGCTCGCGCTCGCTGTGCATTGCTTGAATCTCGCGCGCGATCGCGGCGGCACTCCAGTCCGGCAGCTGCCCGTCGAAGTCATGGCGGCCGGCCAACACTGCGGTCGCAGGCTCAGCCTTGAAGTAAAACTCGAGAAAGTCATCGCGGAAGTTCGCCCAGCCGTTGCTGCTGGCGGGAGGTGCCGCAGAAGACGTGCGCGGCGGTGCAGGCACGGGGGCGCGCTGACAGCCCGCAACCGCTGCGGCAACGAGCGCCAGAATCATCGGACCTCGGTGACGCAACACGCGCATTCTCGTCCCCCCACGCTGAATGCTTCCGGCGCGAATATACCGGATCGCGGAAGCAAAACGGGCCAATGTTGTTTGTCTCGCGGCAATCTCGGCGACACACCGCTTCACCTGCTTGCTCGCCAATAGTCGCAGGCCGCAGAGCGTGAGTGTTTACGCCGAGCGCAAACACTAGGTGATCTCCTCGACCCTATCCGCAGGTACGTCGCGGACGATGTTTCGGGAACTACGAGATCATCAGTGCGGCAGCGCGCTCGGAATCTGAGTTACAAAATATCCGGCGGTACTGAAGGTGCCCTTGTGACGTACGCGGCCCTCAGTCTGACTTAGGACCCCCACGGTTTATTTGGCTTTTGTACAAGGCATCCTGGCTGTCTTTGGTGGCTTGCGCAATCTGTTCCGGGGTCGCGCAGACCTTGGATTCGAAGCGTGAGCCGATCGCGGCTTCCTTGCGACAATAGATCTTCGTGCCGT
>Ga0302325_10026618_pt1 | contig 12009 bp, 8 predicted proteins | sample Palsa_T0_2_FD_201948 | JGI IMG/M metagenome (GOLD analysis project Ga0302325, IMG submission 201948) | Peat permafrost microbial communities from Stordalen Mire near Abisko, Sweden - Palsa_T0_2 | ecosystem: Environmental > Terrestrial > Soil > Palsa > Peat permafrost | place: Sweden: Abisko...
CCAAGTCAACCGCTGAACCAGGCTCACAGGATGACGGCGAAAAGCCGCTGAAGCTTGAGCAGGTTAGAAGACCCGCGGAAATCATCATGATGATGGACGCTGCTCAAATCGGCAATGAAGGTTTGGCCGGAACGTCGTTAACCGGAACATGGGCTGCGGATGCTGATCTTAACATGCTCCAGGGCAGTGGTTGCCAGAAGTGGTGGTGGGGAGGCATCGCCGCTTGCTATCAAAACGATCCCAATGGTCCGGACGCGGGTCTCAACAAGGATTACGCCACCTATGGGGCTATGGACTCGGACTCTGGTCCCCACAACGCGTTGGGAAACGACCTCCGATTCCGTCACATGAACAACACGCAGGCCAACGCACTCTTTTGCGACGGTCACTGTGACTCCTTCCATTTCAAACATCCTGGAGATGGCGGAAGCGACCTGCAATACAAAAATTTCATGCTCGACGATTTCCGAACCGGTGATGTGCATTTCGCCGGCGGGTACATACCCACAAAATGATGAGCGCAAACGCGGCGAGGCACGATCAGCGCGCTATGAAGCGGCCCAGCCGGCAAGGAAAGATGATGAAGCTGCCAGTAGTTTTTGTGATCGGCTGTCTGCTCAGTCTTCCCTGTCGATTGCTGGCCCAGGGCGCTACCGTGCCCAAGACCAATCCCATTCCGGTCTATGTGCAAATCATGCCATGGTTCCAGACTCCGGAAACGCTGGGGGGTACGAATTGGGGCTGGCACTGGACGATGAATAACTGCAATCCCAACACCATAGAGTCCAACGGCGAACGGCAAATCGCTTCATACGATTACCCGCTCATCGGCCCCTACGATTCAAGTGATCCATACGTCATCGAATACCAAATGCTGCTGATGAAGCTCAGCGGAATTGCGGGCACGACTGTTGATTGGTACGGCGAGTCAGGATCGAACGGCGACGAAGCTTCGCTCCTGAGCGCTTCGAATAAGATTGTCAGCGCAACGCAGACTTACGGGCTTGGGGTTGGCGTCTGCCTGGAAGATCGATTTGCGACTTCGACAAGCGAGGTAACCACAAATATCAACTATTTCGAGCAGAACTATGCGACCCAGTCCAACTACATAAAGGTGGGATCGAGTAACCAGCCGCTGATGCTGCTATTCGGCCCAATAACGTATCAACAGCCCAGCCAGTGGGCCACGATTCTTTCCGGCGTGAGCCAGGTGCCGGCGATCGTGCCGCTACAGTATCAGTCTTCGCAGGTTGGCACGCCGCCGGCTGTTGGTGAGGCTGCCTGGATCTATCAGGACAAGGGAACATCGGATGACCTCACCGTTCAGAAGAACTTTCTCGCGAATGAAGCGGGGAAGTTCAGCAATTCGATCGGCGACGCCTATGTGGGTTACAACGACTACTACACCGCCGGCGGTGATCCATCCGCCGCCTCTGGTTTCGTCATTCCGGAGAGTGATAGCAATGGACAGACTCTGACCGAGACTCTTGATCAGGATGAGACTTATTCCAAGAACATCAGCGCGATACAGATAGCGACCTGGAATGATTACGGCGAAGGCACGATGATCGAGCCGACCGTCCAGAACGGATTTACCTCGCTGGAGCAGATTCAGAAGTTTACCGGCGTACCTTACGGCGTTTCGCAGTTGCAACTGGTTTACCAACTTTACGAGGCACGCGAAGAATTCCTGGGAAATTCCAATGAGGAGGCAGTGCTCAGTCAGACATCGAACGATATCAATCAGCTCGACTTTACAGATGCCCAGAAGTCGCTCGCTGATGCGGTGTCATCGGCTCCTGCAACGATCAGCACCGTTAATTCCCTGAACCTCAACGGCACCGCAGCCTTCAATCTCGCCAACGACAAGCTGACGATAAACTACAGCGCCGGCTCCGACCCTGTTGCCACGATTCGTTCTTATCTAATCTCGGGCAACAATAGCGGCGCCTGGAATGGCCTAGGCATCGATTCGTCTTACGCTGCCGCCAACTCTTCCTATGCTCTCGGTTACGCCGACTCCGCCGATCCGGGAAATCCCGCCGGATTAGCCCCAAACACCATCGAAATCATGTACACGCTCGTTGGCGATGCCAACCTGGATGGCAAGGTCAATGGGACCGATTTCACAATTCTCGCCACCAACTTCAATCAATCGGTCAGCAGCTGGGATCAAGGCGATCTCAATTATGACGGAAGAGTGAACGGTTCAGATTTCATCCTGCTTGCAGGTAACTTCAATCAGTCCGGTGCGTCGGCGGCCGATATGGCCGCTCTGGATTACTTCGCAGCGGCGAACGGCATCAGCCTCGTGAACGTGCCCGAGCCGGCTTGTGCGGCGATGATCGGGATCGCCACATTGGGAATTCTCCGGGGGCGGCGATCTCCCCGCCAGTTTATTCGGAAAACCGTACGTGTCACCTGCATATCCTCGATCCCCAGCGTTACCTGATGCATTTGCTTACGAACCTGCCGGCGACGACGCCGATCAGCCAACTCGAATAATGGCTCCCCGATGACTGGAAGCGGCAAAATCCAGCTCTCGCGGGGTAGAACCGGTGCGGCGCGTGCATCGCTGACGATTTTCTGTCACAGTTCCCTGGTTTCAGTCACTTGTTAAGCGAGTATGACATTAAATCTCATCCCGAAGATCAATACACTTGACGACGCCGGGCTGGTGGAGTTGGGTTTGGATGGCAATCGCGAGGCGTTCGGTCAGTTGGTGGCGCGTTACCAATCTCCGGTCTGGCGGAACATGCCAACGATCAAGCCGCTGTGAACTTCATGAACGGCAACGTTTTTTTGGCAAGGATGGAGCATTTTCTACACCTTCGCAGTGATTTCCTGGTTGCTCCCGGGATTACTGACCCTCTATTATAAGCGGCGGCGCCAGAAGCCTCGGGCGGCGCCATCAGCATAATCAGACCATGAGAAAATCGATATTCACAACTGTCCTGGCCGGCATCCTGGCGTTGCATGGGTCCGTTACGCGGGCCGATCGGGGGGCGGATCGAATCACCGTGACCGTGCGAGGCCAAGGCCCGGATGTGGTGCTCATTCCTGGACTGGCTTCTTCAAGCGCGGTGTGGGACGCGACGGCCAAGCACCTTGAGGGGCACTATCGTCTGCATATTGTTCAGGTAGCAGGATTCGCCGGCTCGCCTCCGAGTGCGAATGCGCAGGGATTGGTAATCCAGCCGACGGTGGATGCCATCGACGCATATATCAAAACAAACAAGCTGAAGTCACCCAAGGTGATCGGGCATTCAATCGGTGGATTGATGGGACTGATGCTTAGCGATCAACATCCCGAAGATGTGGGCAGCCTGATGATCGTGGATTCGCTTCCTTTTTTTAGCGCATTGTTCGGCGCAAAAGACGCCGCCACGGCAGCACCGCAAGCCGCCGCCATGCGCGACAGCATTCTCGCCGAAACGCAGGACGCCTACGCGCAGAGCGAAAAAGAGTTCATCCCCTCCCTGGTCAAATCGCCCGAAGGTCTCAAGGCGGCGACCGCATGGGCCATCGCCTCCGATAAATCCGTCGTGGCTCGCGCCATGTACGAAGACATGACGACGGACATCCGGCCGAAGCTGCGGGAGATCAAAACGCCGGTTACCTTGCTATATCCCTGGGACGCATCGACCGGCATGTCGCAGGCGGCCGTCGACGGGCTGTATCAGGAAAGTTTTGCTCCGCTACCGAACAAAACGATTGTGCGTATCGACGGTTCGTTCCACTTCATCATGCTCGACCAGCCCGATGCCTTCGCGGCCCAGGTGGACACGTTCCTCAAATAACCCGAACGGCATGCGGAGTGCTCTTCAGACACCGCGCACGAAATGTCGATACCGGCAATCGCAAACGATTTCGATCAAAACGCAAGAGCTTCGTTTTCTCTTATAATCAATCGGGACGTTCAGGCGGCGAGCGGTACTTCGGCCAGTTTGGCGCGAATTGACGCGAATCGATCCTCATTCTGGATGAAAGCATCGACGATGGCCGGGTCAAAATGTGAGTTGACGTCGGCGAGAATCATCGAGCGAGCGACATCGTGCGCGAAAGCCGTCTTGTAGACGCGTTTGCTGGTGAGGGCGTCGTAAACGTCCGCGAGCGCGACGATGCGGGCGCACAGAGGGATTTGGTCGCCGGCAAGCTTGTTGGGATAACCGCTGCCGTCGAGACGTTCATGGTGGCTGGCGGCGATGTCGCGGCCCATCTGGAGGAATTTGACGCCGGGGAACTGCCGCAGCGCGGCGTCGAGCGTTTGAGCGCCGAGCGTCGTGTGGTATTTCATAATTTCAAATTCGCGGTCGCTGAGCCGGCCCGGCTTCAGAAGAACGACGTCGGGAATGCCGACCTTTCCGATGTCGTGCAGTGGGCTGGTGAGGTAGATCAGTCGCGCGAATTCGGGGGTGATCTCATCGCGAAATCGCTCGACTCCGGCGAGATGCTGGGCGAGCACCCGGCTGTAACCGCGGACGCGCTCCAGATGTGCGCCGGTTTCGGGGTCGCGCGATTCTGCAAGCTTGGCCATCGCGAAGATCGCCACATCGCGGGTCTCCAGGGAAAGGACGCGGCGGCCGGAGGATACTCGAGCCATGAGTTCGGCCGGGTCGCACGGTTTGGCGACGAAGTCATCAGCGCCGGCCATCAGGCCTTCAATACGCTCCTGGACCGAATTTTTGCCGGTCAGAAGAATCAGGTAGACATAACCGGGCATATCCAGCTCGCGAACCCGGCGGCATAACTCGACGCCGCTGACGTTGGGCATTTCCCAATCGGTTATGATCATCCGGCAAGAGCCCTCAGCAAGGGCGTCCATCGCCTGTGCGCCATCCGCGACGGCGGTGACTTCGTAGCCGGCGTCTTTCAGCGCGTCCTCGAGCATTGCGCGGATCATTTCATCATCATCAGCAATTATTACCTGCATCGTCGCGCTCCATGAGTTTTGCGGGCCTGACGCCGGCGCTGGGATCGGCGCGGTCCATGACGGACAGTTCCTTCAAAGCATCGGCAATAAACTGATTGCAGCGGAGAACCTCCGTCTGCAGCGAGGCGAGAACCTCGTTTGCGGCGCTCAAATCGCCGGCGATGGCAATTTGTTCCAATTTTCCGGCGGCGGCCTCAAGCGTCGTGGCGGCGACCATACCGGCGGTGCCTTTGAGACCGTGGGCTATTCTCGCCACTTGAACGGCGTCCGCCGCGGCAAAGCAGGTCTCAATTCTTTCCAGTGAATCGCGTGACTGTAACGCCAGTTTGCCCAGCACTGTTCTCGCCAGCGCCGGTTTATCCGAACAACGGTGAAGCACCGTTTCAAGATCAAGCGATTTTTTGAATGTCGATCCAACCGACGCTTTTGTCAGGGCGGGCTGCTGCGTCGCCGCGAGTTTCAGCGATCCGCGAATCGCTTTCAGCAACTGATCGCGTTGAATGGGTTTCCCGCAATAGTCGTCCATTCCGGCTTCGATGCATCGCTGCCGGGCGCCCTCGTTGACATTGGCCGTGAGCGCGATGATATGCGCGTGTTTGCCGGCCGATCCGGCCGCGCGTTCGCGGGCGCGAATCGCGCGCACCGCGTCGAATCCGTCCATCACGGGCATTTGACAGTCCATCAGAATCACATCGTAATTTCCGGAAGCGGCCTGCTTCACGGCCTGGGCTCCATCGCTGACGGCGTCGCATCGCAATCCCGCCTGTTCCAGCATATCCACCACGAGCAATCGATTGACCTCGTGATCATCGGCAACCAGAATCCGCCCCGGGTGCGTTTCAACAATATCAATATCAGAGGATCGGGCCGACGCGTATTGGGTGATTGAATGACCAGCCGCCGCGTTGAGCGCGTCGGTCAGTTGGGAGTGCCGCAACGGCATCGTGAGGCACCCGGACAGGCCGGCCGCCGCGAGTGTCGGTGGGGTCACTTCCACATCCGCCGGCACCAGGCAAAGAACGCGGGTTTGCCGCACGGCCAACTGCGCGGCGACGGCCGAAGCGGAATCAAGAGCGGTTTGCAACGGCGAAACTGTTCCAATGATTGCGATTCTGAATCGCAATTCCGGCTGCTCGATCGCGGCGGCGATCTCGTCGGCCGTGGACGCTTCGAAAACTTTGCCGCCGCGCTCCAGAATCCGCGCCGCAAGCACCCGGCGGCCCGTGGGGTCGGCGTGGGCGACCAGCACAAGCGCTCCGGCGGGCTCAATGCGCGCCGAGGGCGGCAGGACGAGATGCTCCGCGGGGGTCAGCTTCACCGTAAACCAGAAAGTAGATCCGCGTCCCTCCTCGGTCTCCACGCCGATCTTACCGCCCATGAGTTCCACAAGCTGTTTGGAGATTACGAGACCCAGACCGGTGCCGCCGAAGCGCCGAGTGGTGGATGCGTCGACCTGGGAGAACGCCCTGAATAATCGGTCGAGCCGGTCGGGAGGAATGCCGGCGCCGGTGTCGATGACGGCGATTCGCACCATGGATTCCGCCGGGACATCGGGGGAAACCGTCACGATGATTTCACCGCGCTGGGTGAATTTGATCGCGTTGTTCACAAGATTGAGCAGCACCTGGCGCAATCGATTGGGATCGCCGCGCGCGGCCCGGATTGTGGTTCCACTGATGTCGCAGGCGATTTCCAGTCCTTTTTTGAACGCCTTGGGCGCGAATATTTCCGCCACCTCTTCGACGACGGTGTACAAATCAAAATCAATTGACTCCAGTTCCATTTTGCCGGATTCGAATTTGGCGAAATCCAGCGCATCGTTGATCAGCGTGGTGAGCACCTCGGCGGATGATTTGACCAGGGCGGCGTAACGATGCTGGCGCTCCGACAGATTGGTTCCCAGCAGCAGGTCCGCCATGCCGATGACGCCGTTGAGCGGTGTGCGAATCTCGTGGCTCATGTTTGCCAGGAACTGACTTTTGGCGCGGCTGGCGGCGCGGGATTCTTCGATCTGTCGTTCCAGCTCGCGCCGAGCGCGAAGCTGCGTCACCATGTCGTTGAATTCCTTGGCGAGGGAGCCCAGTTCATCCCGCCGGCGAGCGGGAAGACTCAGTGACAAATCACCGCCTGCGACCCGGCGAACGCCGCCGAGCAATTCCGCCACCGGCCGGGTGATGGCCCGGCTGAGGAGGTAGCTTCCAAGCGCGACCGTCAGCAGGCCCCCGCCAAAAATGCTCTCCAATGTCCGGTTCACTCTGGTTTGAACGGTCAGGGCGTCGGCCTGGTCGCTCTGGATCAGGATAGTGCCGACTTGCTGACCGGAACGCGGATCGACAATCTTTTCCGTGGCCAGTCGATAAACGATGCCTCCGACCGAGGCCTCGGTTCCAAAACTCGCGTTGGCCAGACTGGGCAATTCCGCGCGCGCCTTCGGAGCCGAGACACTTGATGCGGCGACTTTTCCATCCGTGAGAAAAGTCAGCTCGCAGCCATGGCTGGACGCGAGTTCATCGGCTTGCCCGTCGGTGATGGGCGCGCCGACGATCAGCGCGCCGTCCGGCGCGGCGCCGGCGCGGGATGAATCCGTGTCGTCATTTTCGAAGATCAACGGAACCCCAACGGTTTGCATGAGGCGTCCGTTCACGACCCAGAGCCCGTAATTGTCCGAAGTTTTGTCGGCTGCCCCGGACGCCGACGGTGATTTTGTTCTGGGCGCGAAAAGGCCTTCAATCAACGCGTCCGCTTCCACGGATTTTGACAGGTATTGCCGCAGGGTCGGCACATCCGGCCATGGCGAACCGCTGCTTTGCGCGATGGCATTTCCTCGATCGTCCAGAACGCAGACAAAGGCCACATCCAGCATCCGCGCCAGCGAATCGAGCCGCTCCTCCAGGCTCGCCAGATTGTCCGGGGAGAATTCGTCGCTGCGCTCGGCGATCAGGGCGCGCAGTTCGGGGCTGTTCATCACAAGCGACGACGCCTGCTGCATCCGCTTGACGCGTTCATCCTGCATCGCGTGCACGCTTTGACGGGTGGCGAAAAGCGCCTGGCTACTTAGATTTGTGAAGTTCGCCTGGAGCGTGTGCTGGACCGCCCACGAAGCGCCGGTCAACAGCACCGTGGCGAATCCGCCCCAGACCAGGAACATTTTTGCTTGTAAGCGCATCAGGGATCAGTTATTGGGCTCGGGATCGGGCGCGGGGTGCGAATCCTTCACAACCGGCAGATTCAGCTTTTCCCGTTTGATGCCCATTCCGCTCTCGACGCCGTATCCGTTATCAAGAGGGGCGGCTTCGGAAGAAACGACGCTGCGGCCGCGCTCGCGCAGCTCGATCGACACCTCGTCGGTTGTTCCGGGCCCTCCGATCGTGACCTCCGTCCGCCGCTCGTCGCAACGCTCCTGCCACGCGACCAGTTCATACTTGCCCACCGGCACGTCGGGGATCACAAACCGTCCGTCCGCGTCCGCACGGGCAAAATAGGCGTTTGGCGTGACGACCACCATCGCCCGCATAAAAGGATGGATGTTGCAAAAGATTTGTACGACGCCGACTTTGTCGAAGACACGCGATTTGGATTGGCCGCGAGGATAGCGGTCAAGATCGAACGCCGGGGCGGCTTTGGAAATGCTGAAGACGTTGTGCTCGAAGTCGTCCCAGTTGGGAAATTCCACCGTGGTTCCGCGGGCGACGACGGCGAAATTCGGAACGAATGCTTTGTGCCGCTGGGCGATCGTCGCGTGGCCAGCCGGGGGCACATCGGAATCGAGCGAAGGATTTGACGCGAGATAAACCACGATGCGGGTCAGGTCGGGCTTCTGAAGGCTCCAATCGCCGCCGATCGTGACTTTGCCGCGAATCGTTCCGCCGGCGGCCGGACGCGTTGATGCCGCGCTTGGCGCCGTCGTCGCCAAAAACGATGCCGGCTGGGTGGCGGGCGATTCGGCGGAGCGGGACACCCGCGTCGCCAGCGCGGCGGTGAAGAAAAAAGCCGCGAGGATTGTCAAATTTATGTTTCGCATGGGAACCATCGTCTTCAAAAGCTGAATGTGAGATGACAAGAAACGCTGTCCAACCCGGGCGCGGCGTTGCTGAAATCATGCCGATATTCGATCCTGCCCTCCAAGCCTTCGATGAATTCATACCCCAGCCCGCAACTCGCCTCTTGACCCCGGTGGAAAGTACCGGTGATGATCGCGTCGGAATCGTCGAGCGCGCTCCATCTCGCATAAATGTGCAGCGGGTCAATGACCTGATAGTCCGCCTGCACCATGCAGCCCGACCACCCCCAGCGTCCGCTGCGCGAACTGGTACCACCCTGCAATAGCTCTGCCGACAGCGTCCAAGCGGCACTGGGCCGGACGATGACGTGGCCTTCCACGAAATAGAGGGTGCTGGCGCTTTCGCCCGTCAGATTCGGGCCTTCCCAATTCTCAACCCCATCGGCGTAGGAAACACCTTCGTAGTTATCATCGTCGTAGGGCGCATGGATGTACTTGCCGCCGCTGACCACAAACCCTGGCCCGACCCAGTTGGTGACGGCAAATTCAAGCGTCCGGTTTGGCTTGAACTGCGCGGTAAGCCCAGCCGAGGGCGACTGATTAAATTCATATCCGCCTTGAAAATCAGCACTGAGGAATGGACGCAATTCGATCCCCGTGTCGCCGATCGGTTGCGTCACCATGACGCCGATTAAATCCTGCGGCTGCGCGCCGAAAAGCAGACTGGTTGTCCCCGTCGTTCGGTTCCAGAAATCGCGGGCCTCGACGCCGAAATTGGCGTTGAATTTTCCCACCGTCACGAGGGTCGGTCCCGCATCCCAAACTTTCCAGGTCAGATACCCTTGTTCCAGTTCCCCGCGAAGATTGCCATTGGCATCAATAAAATTTCCCTGTGCGGCGACCTTCAAACTTTCGCCAAACGTTTCGGAGATCCCCAACCCCAGTTCAAGGTCATAATAATCGCTTGCCCCATTATGGGGCGTGGGACTTACAAGCCCTCCCAGCCAACCCCAGGCGTCGAGATCCAGTCCCTGTGCGATCGCCGGTGGAAAACAATCGATCAATCGTTCCTTGAGCGACAAATCGTCAGTGCCTGTTCCGATAAAATCTGATTGTGTCGACCCGGGGATGGGTTCGGCTTGCGCAGCGCCAGCCACATCAGGGCGAACGAGAAGAACCGTCCAGAAAAGGACGCTGATCAATATTATCCGCATACAGCCGGATCCTTTTACATCTTCAATCGGGAAACCCCCGGCAGCGCTTAACGGATATGCGGGATTTGACGATTGGAGGGGCTTGGCGCGGGGTTCGCTCCCAAATGGAGCATCCATGGCGACCCTCCGGAGTTCGTGCCGGGATTATCCTGTTTGAAACGCTGGCATCGCGATTATGCCGGCAGTCCCCATGCCGAAGTCCGATCGGATCATCGAGATGGTGAAATCCGGCGCAACGCAGTGCAAACGAATCGGGAAAACCGACGAGCGCCAAATCGACTGGAAAAATGGGGGAAACGCTGGTTTTCCCGGCGGGAATGTTGAAAGGCCGAGGTCGGATTCGAACCGACGAATAACGGATTTGCAATCCGTCCCCTTAGTCCGCTTGGGTACTCGGCCCTAATTTCTCACTGGAAAAGCCGTCGTCAAAATCGCCGACGCCAGCCAATGCCATTAAGTGCAAATCAATGTCAGCAGCGGGATTGTATCGCTCATGCTCACTGTCGCAAGTCTCATCCCCCGTGTATGACGTTGTGCCAGTTGATGCCCCCGTTGGACCAGAAACGACCGCACTTTGGTCCAACAGATGGTCCAACGGCTGTTCATCGGTTCCGGTGCGGACGGCGGCGCTTTGATCCTCAGCACCGGGATACGGTAGGCGTTCGATTGCGGCGTATAGCTCATCAAGCCGAGCGTGTGAATAGCCTTCGGTGACTCCGCTGTCAGAGTGCCGCATCAACGCACGCTTGGTTGTGTAGCTGCATCCCGTGCGATCTAAATTGGTGCAATAGGTGTGACGTAGGGCGTGGTAATCTGCCCGCCGTCCCTTCGCATCAGCCAACGCAATGCCAGCCCGGCTCAAATCCTTTTTCATCGTTTTCATGTCCGGCACGCTGGCAACCACTGATGTTTCCGGCATTCCCGGCATCCGCTGTTGAATCATATTGAGCAAATATGGATGGATGGGGAGTGCGTCGGCGTTGCCGTTTTTTGTTTGTTCAGGTCGCAACTGAATGAATGGCCGGGGAGCATTCAACCGAAGATCGCCCCACCGCAATTCCTTCAACTCGGATCGTCGCAGCCCGGCAAGGATCGCCCATGCGTATTTCTCCCGCCGATCTTCGGGCGAATTCAGTAGCAAAGCGGACGATTCAGCATCGGTCAACGCCCGGCGTGCCCGTGTTCGCCTGCCGTTCCGTTCATCAACTCGTTTCAGGTTTGCCAGCGGATCGGCGTTGATTCTGCCCTCCCGTTGCAGCCAATGGACAAATGCTTTGGCTCGCATGATGAATTTGTTTTGGTAGCTCGGCGTTAAGCCCTGCCGATCTAACCCGGTCAAAATATTCCTCATGCTGTCGGCGGTCACGTCCGAAATACGATGCCACTTGCCCCATTCAATGAGTTTGTCCAGCGTCCATTCGCCTATGCGAAGCGTGCCTGTATCCCGTTTCTCCAATCGCAGCGATTCCAAATAGTCTTTGGCGTGCTGGTCAACGGACACCATGGCGTAATCCATCGCCACGGTTCGCACGCCGGAAGCCCGTTGATCCGCTTCACGCTGTAGCTCCATCAATCGCCGTTCGCTGGCCGTCTTGTCTGTGAACAGCTTGACGCGGATTCTCTTGTCAGTCGAAACCGCAATCTTGCCGTACCAGTGTGCGAGTTTCTTTCCTTTACGTCCAGTGATCTTGAATACGCTCGCCATTGCATTTTCTCCTGTTACAGTAAATATACCACGCAATCTGAATCCGAGCCGACAACACCACGCCGATTTCTTCCAACTGACTGCGCGTGTTCGCATCACGCGCTAATCGACAATCACTTTGTGCTGTGTCGTTTTCGGTATCGTTGTGCGTCTCAAT
>Ga0302325_10026619_pt1 | contig 12008 bp, 10 predicted proteins | sample Palsa_T0_2_FD_201948 | JGI IMG/M metagenome (GOLD analysis project Ga0302325, IMG submission 201948) | Peat permafrost microbial communities from Stordalen Mire near Abisko, Sweden - Palsa_T0_2 | ecosystem: Environmental > Terrestrial > Soil > Palsa > Peat permafrost | place: Sweden: Abisko...
CGAGCACGACAGAACCCTCGATGTGCTTCTCGCGCGCCTCACGCGGATACTCCGGCGCAACGCTGTGCAGCAGGTTCGACTCGACCTGCTCCTGCGGAACGGGCGCCGCCTGCAGCGGGAATGTATTGAGCGCGAGCCAGCCTGCCGCGAGCAGCAGTCCACAACTGGCAGCGCAGAAAGAAAAGATCCTGCGTTTTGACATGGTAATCTCCTTTAACAGTAATGCCACCCGTTTCTTCAGGTGGCGTTTGCGCAAAAACAGAGTTGCCGGCACAAGATCCGGTGCTGGCTGGTCCCCGGCTATGGCCAGCAGCGCGTTCAGGTACTGCGCGCGATCCTGGATAAGCTCCACCACCGCTCCATCCACGGTCTGTTCGCGCGCCAATTGGATCTGTCCGATCAGCCACCACACCGCCGGGTGAAACCATAGCGCCGCGCGAATCGATTCTTCCGCCAGCGTGACGATCCAATCGTGACGGCGCACGTGCACCAATTCGTGACAGGCGATGGCCTGCTGAATATCTGTTGGCAGCTCGGCGAACCTGGCGGGCAGCACGATAACCGGGCGCCGGAACCCGAACGTCACCGGGCCGGGAGCGGATGGCGACACCAGGAACTCCGCCCTGGGCGCAATCGCGGTGCGCAAGCGATCCAGGCCCGCTGGCAGCGGATCGAGGGGGTATGACGTGCGTCTGCGGCGGCGTAATTTGCCGAACCCGACAGCCAGCCACAGTGCCCGCGCGGCCGAACCCGCAGCCAGTGCGATCAGCAGCACCCCGCGCCAGGGAAAGGCGCGCCGGGAAGGGTGCCGGGGGGTCGCCGGCCGCGCCGCCGTGGTCGAGATATCCACTTGCGAGTCCGGCGCGCTTCGCCAGGGCTGTGCCATGGGAAGCACCAGGCAGATGGCCAGTAACGCCTGCGCACAAACCAGACGGATGCGCGGCACGCGCAAACGGAAGGCCCAGACAGCCAGACTTCCGGCAGCCATCAGGGCGGTGGCCTGCGCGCTCCAGGCGGCCAGGTTGTGGAGCCAAAGGGCGGAGTTCACGATCGCTCTCCAATCAGCCGCCGGATCTCCTCGATCTCGTCGCCGGTTAAGCGCCGGTCCTCGATCAGATGGACCAGCAGCGGTTCCGCCGAGCCATTGAACACGCGGTTGACGAAGTCCCGCACCATCTTGCCGATCACCTGGTTTTTGGGCTGAGCCGGCCGGTAGACGTAAGCCCGGTCCACCTGCTTGCGGTGAAGGTAGCCCTTATTTTCCAGGATCTTCATCATGGTCATAACGGTGGTGTAGGCGACTTTGCGCCGCTCCAGCAGCGCCTCGTAGACGTCCCGGACGGTGGCCGTCTGCCGTACCCAGACGATCTTCATGATTTCCAGTTCCTGGTCGGTGAGAGTCTTGCTCGGCGGTCTCATACTAAGAAATTAGTACTATCGAACGTGTTTGTCAAGAGGAAAATTATTTTTTCTGTTTCCTGGCCGCACACTTTCGTGGCCTCAATGGTCGTGGCGCCCGTGGGGACTTCTCGATCGCGCTACTTCGCGCCTGAGGGGGTAGCAAAAGGGTGCAATCTTCGTGTCGCTTGCGAAACTCGGCGCGGCGTTGGCCAACTACCTCGACGTGACTCGCCGCGACACCCGGCCGAGAGAGTTCAAATTAGATAACATCTGGGGCTTAGTGGGCTGCAACGAGAAGCGAGCCAATCCCTGAATCAAAGCTTACACGGCTTAAGGGCACGGCCACTATATCGGCCGGGAAAGCCCGAATCCCTGCATTCAAATACGGTTCCCTCACCCGGTATACCAGCCCTAATCGCGTACGCCCATTTGTCAGCCACTCGTTCAATGAACAAGTCTTCTATGATATTCCCCCCTCTGTACGATACCGTAATAAAAAAGTGTCCGTGATCTGGCACTAGCGGAGAATACGTGAAACTCGTTGGCGGCCCCGTTATCTTCGTTCCAGCGTCCAACTCTGCCCATATCAAACTGAGTGTGCTGCGACGAATCTCTTTCGTTGTTAGCCCCCGATTCGAAAGCTGCGGAGCCATCTCCGAAAAGAACATCTGAATATTAAACAGATGTTCTGGTCCATGCTGTTTTAATGAAAACTGCCACGACGTACTATTGTGTATCTGTCCATCGGGAACGACATACACAAAGCTCGAACCTTGCTGTTTCAGGAAGCTGTTTAGCCAACAAAGAAGAACGCCCACCACCAAAAAGACAGCAGCGTCTGTTGTCCATCTAAAAAGTGGTGATTTGATACCCTTAAATCCAACATAGATAGCAATACAAGCGAATGGCCAAGCGAGCCCTAACAACCAACGGGGACCCTTTACCATAACAGGCAGAACCCCGGCAATTGTGGCACCAAACGCACCCCAAAACAAGGTGCTCTCGTACCACGGAGCCGTAGGCACGGCTTTTGCCATTGCCTTCTCCACCGCCCTGCGAAGACCCCTCTGCGATCTGTCTGCCATTTCCAGAGCCTACCAAATGCTTAAAGGAGATTGCCACGGAACACGGCATCATCCGCCGTTTGCCGTCGAGCTCGTAGAAATTGAAACTGACTCGCTAGTCTCACTTTAAGCAGTAGGCACGGCACAGGAGATTGAAGAACTGGCCCTTGTCCGCTTCGGATAATCGGCCTAGCGGACGGAGGATCTCCTTCTTCGACAGCACGCCCGGCTTGTGCAGCCTCACAACGGAAGGGACATTGAGGCCTGCGGCTTGCCAATCACAAATCGCAAGTTCGAACTCCGCGTGGCGTGCCCGGCTGGTGATCGGCACTGCTACGAAGTCGTCGTCGCCGGAATCAAGAAGGACGGCTGCCGGCCGAACTTTACTCCCGGATGCCTGATGAAAGTGTATCTGGATCAGGATTACATCACCGGGAAGGAGGTTCATGAATCAGCTTCTCGTAAACGGAGTCCTCGGGTGCGTAGGCGGACGCAAAATGTTCCTGGCTGAACCTGTGCCAATCGTCCTCCTCGCTACCTCCCCAAAGGACTATGACGCGAACTCGGGAACCCTCGGGGAGTTCACGCGCCAACTCCGGCGGAATCCGGATGTTGTCGCTGCTCGTAAGTCGACTTTCAAACTCCACGGCTTTCATGCAGAGACCTCCCTGGTCGCAACTATCATCATCCCATACCGTTCAAGTGTACGGCACCTGCACTTTTTCGGCTGGGCGGTTAGTAGACGCCCGCTCCTGGCCGGTGAAACGGCCCAACGTCGCCTCCAAGGGTCCTACTTCATTCCCGAAACGACAACGACTCTGGGATCCTGCCATTCTGGCCCAGCAGTTCATTTACGTGAGCCTCCAGGACGGCGATGCGTTGCCAGCTCCTCGGCCTCGTATCGACTACAAAATCGTCCAAGACTACGTCAAGAGGCGACAACAGAGACCTCGTCGGCTCTATCTGTTTGTGTTTTTGGCCGTCCTCCCTAGAGAGCGGCCACCCGCCGCTCTGGAGGCATAGAATCTCGCGCGCCCGCCCTACTTCGTAATCCCAACCTCGCTCAACAGCCACGCATACTCGAACGCCTGATCCTTCAGCCGGTCGTAGCGTCCCGAAGCCCCGCCATGCCCCGCCGGGTCCATCTTGATCTTCAGCAGCAGCGGGTTGCCGTCCGTCTTCAGAACGCGCAGACGCGCCACGTATTTGGCAGGCTCCCAATACATCACCTGGCTGTCGTTCAGACTCGTGGTCACCAGCATGGCCGGATACGCCCGCTTCTCCAGATTGTCGTAGGGGCTGTAAGTTTTCATGTACTCATACGCCTCTTGCTCATTCGGATTGCCCCATTCCAGATATTCGCCCACGGTCAGTGGGAGCGACGCGTCCATCATGGTGTTCATCACGTCGACGAAAGGCACGGCCGCATGCACGGCATGGAAAAGGTCCGGCCGCATGTTAACCACCGCGCCCATGAGCAGCCCGCCGGCACTCCCGCCTTCGATCGCCAGGCGTTCCTTCGACGTCCACTTTTCCTGGATCAGGTACTCGGCGCTATCGATGAAATCGAAGAACGTATTTTTCTTCTTCATCAGCATGCCGTCCTCGCGCCACTGCTCGCCCATCTCGTTTCCGCCGCGTATATGCGCGATGGCATAGGCCATCCCGCGATCCAACAGGCTCAGGCGCGAGCTCGAGAATGTCGCCGGCGTGGCGAACCCGTAGGAGCCGTAGCCATAGAGCAGCAGCGGCGCTTTGCCATTGCGCTCGAAACCCTTCTTGTAGACAATCGACAGCGGCACCTTGACACCATCCCGCGCGGTGGCCCACAGCCGCTCCGAGACATACTGCGCCGGATCGTAGCCGCCTGGAACTTCCTGCCGCTTCAATAACGTCGAAGTAGCGGTCGCGGTGTCATAATCAAACACGCTCGGCGGCGTGACCAAGCTTTGATAACTGTAGCGATAAGTGGTCGACTCATAATCCGGTGTGCCTCCAGGAGACGCCGCATACACCGGCTCCGGAAACGGTACATCCTTCCACAGGCCGGTCTTGAATTCGTGGACCATGATGCGGTTCACCGCCTGGCGCTTTTCCACCAGCACCGCAAACGTCTTGTACAGGTCCATGTTTTCCAGCACACCGTCGGCCTGCTGCGGGAAGAAAACCTTCCAGTTCCGTGGGCTGGGATCGTTCTCCGGCGCAAAGACCATCTGAAAGTTTTTGGCGTCCTTGTTGGTCAGGATGAAAAACCGGTCTTCGTGATGATCCGGGTAGTAACGGTGCTTCTTCTCGCGCCGTAGAAACGTCACAAAGTTACTCTGCGGCTGGTCGGCACGCAGGTAGCGGAATTCGGTCGTATCCTTTGCGCTGATGCCGAGGAAGACATATCTCTTGTCGCGTGTCTTCTCCAGCCGGATATCGTAGAGTTCGTCCTTCTCTTCGTAGACGGGTTCAAACGCGGTCGACCCGAGCACGTGCCGCCACAGCTTATCGGAGCGCTTCGTAACCGCATCTTCGGTAGTCGCGAACAGGGTCTTGTTGTCGGCAGCCCATTCTATGGAAGTAACGCGTTCAGTCGAGTCCGGGAGCGTTGTCTGGGTGCGCAGATCCTTCACCCGCAAGGAGTACTGCCGGAACCCCGTATAGTCGATGGTGTAGGCCAGCAGGTTCTGGTCGTCGCTGACCACGAACTTCCCCAACCCGACGAACTTGTGCTCCTTGGCCAGTTCGTTCAAATCCAGCAGGATCTCCTCGGCCGCCTCCATGCTGCCCTTGCGCCTGCATTGAATCGGATACTGCTTGCCTTCCTCCGTCCGCGAGTAGTAGAGGTAGTTGCCGCGCCGGACGGGCACGCTGAGATCGGTCTGCTTGATGCGGCCCAGCATCTCCTGGTATAGAGCATCTTGAAAGGGCTTCAAGTCCCTGGTCATCGCCTCGGTATAGGCATTCTCTGCCTCAAGGTAGTGAATCACCTCAGGCTTCGACTTCTCGCGCAGCCAATAGTAGTTGTCGATAACCGTGGCGCCATGGCGCGCCTCCCGGTGCTCTTCCACCGGCGCCACGGGCGGAACGGGCGCGGTCTGAGTTTGGGCCAACAGGCCGGCTGACAAAATGATTGCGGGCATGCGAAGACCGGGGCTGCTCATCTGTCTTGCTCTAGTCCAGACAGCGATTCTGCACTATTTCACTGCCTGGAAGCAAATATCCGCCGGGGAACTTGCCGAAGGCGCACGGTGTCGAATTAATCACGAGTCGACGCTTTCAGCCTCTGCCGGGTAGCCCAGCGCCCCGGACCCAGCGGCTCATCCTGCTGGCCCAGGTTGCCGGATTGCTGGCGACGGGTTGGGTGGTATGGTTCGCTTCCCTGGTTCCCCGCATGCATCGCCAGCCTCTGGCGGCCATGCTGGCCGAGGCGATCGAGTATGCAGTGATAGCGTGGGCCTGGAGCGCGGCGGTCACCTTCGGGCTCTTCCTCATTATTCCGAAATCGGAGCGCGGAGACGTGCTCGGAATTACGCTGCGGACGGCCGGCACGGCGGTATGGTTCGCTCCGGCGATGATTCTGCTAACCATGTTTTCTCCGGCGGCGCTGGCGGCCGCCTTGGTACTGGCAATCAATACCACGCGTCTGCTCTGCTCCGACTGGCAGCCCGTTGACGCGCATCGAAAGCCCCCGGAATCCTTCTTTCCGGCGCTGGCAATCGCAGCGGTTTTTCAAGCAGCAGCGATGGCCGTGCTGATGAGGTATCCGCTGGTGGGCGCCGCTTTATTTCTGATGAGTGCGGCCATGCTGACGCTGCTCACCACCGTAACCGGCGTATGGGAAACCGGGCGCACCGCGAGCCTGCCGCGTTCGATCCTGGGTGTGCTACTCACCGTAGTGCTCGCGGCTACGCTTACGGTAGGCAGTTTAGGAACAACGGGAACCGGCCGTTGGGGATGGAACATCTTTGCGCGTCCCAGCTCCGGAGAGAGCCCGGATGCCGCCTCCGATAAGCTCATGGGCAAGATCTACAAGCCAACGCCGCAGAGCGTGGATCTCACCGACAATAGCTTTCAGGGAGTGATCCTGTGGCCGGAGGTGAAGCCGGTGACCGTGCTGGTAGCTCCCATGCCCGCGCTCGCGCACACCAAATTAGGTTTGTCGCCGGTCGACCCCTTGAGCATTCCCTTCTCCGGCGAATACTGGATGTTCAAGCCGCCCCTGGTACGGCCGCCGCCGGCCTCTTTCTTTCGCAGGGGCAACCCGGCGGCGCTATTCTTCAGGACCACGGACCATCGGCCGCTCTCGATGGAGGCCCGCCACAAATTGGATCAGCCCATCGATTTACGGTGCTGCGGCAGCATCCGACTGGTGGTTTCAAATGCCGATCGCTATCCGGGTACTGTCGCACTGGAACTGTTGTTGAGGGATACGCGCGCGCCGCAGCCAGCGTCGCTGAGCCTGGGGCAGGTGGCCGTGCAGTCCCGTCCCGACATGCGGGAAGATCCGGTAGAGCCCGTCTCCGAGACGCTCGATTTTGCCATTCCGCGGAGTGCGGTGCTGGGCCAGTTCGACGAATTTATTGTGCTCTTCCACCGCGACCTGGTCCGCATCGACCGAAGCGCCAGAATTGCCATCGAGAGGTTCGTGCTGGCGCCCAGGGGCGACTGATTTCAGCCGTAAGCTTTACTTCGCAGACTTCCCGCCGCCGGCCTCACCATCGCGCGCCATGAGGCTGATTTTGACCGGGGTGTTCACCGGAAGAAGTACGTCTTGTCCTCGCCCGATGAAGTTCGAGTAAATGCTGAATGCAGCGCCGGTGATGGCGATACTCGAAGCGAAAGGACGCGGACCCACCTGGGTTAACAGAGTGCCGATCAACCCGAGTCCCACCGCCCCGGATTCGGCGCGGCCGCCCATGTCCTGATCGGGAATACCCCGGGCGTTGTAATCCTGATGAAACGAGAGTCCGGCGACCGCTGCCGCAATCGCTGGAAAAATCAATCGGGTCTTAGGGCTGCTGACGTGCGTAGCGCCTTCCGCGTCGAGGGCGAGATGCTGATTGAAGTCCGCCTCCACGCCCTCCAGATAGCCTTGGATACCTTGCGTAGCGCCTGCTGGCGGCTTAATTTGACGGAACACAAATAGCACTTTCCCGTTGCGATGCAGAAGCCGGGCACGCTGTGCCTCAACCACATCCCCGAGAAGGTGGGTGCCTTCCGGAATCAACAGGACATGCGCGGTCGAGAACACCGGCCGGGTCACGACCGCTTCGACGGGCGCTCCTCTGCGGGCGGTCGCCGATCCGATCGGAGTGAGCAGGCGGGCGCTTACTTCCTGAGCACCGGATTCGGCAATGGCGGGGTAATCGGTTTGCCCGTCGACATGGCTTGCTGCCGGCGCAGCCAAAGGCTCCTGCAGTACCCCATTGAATAGCGTGCCCGCCGACCAGGCTTGCCGGTGGTAAGGAAGCATTTCGAATAGCCTGGATTTCAGCTGGCTCAGCTTGCCCGGATTTTTGAAGGCGAGAATCGCCGCCCGGTTCATTTCTCCTAACTCTTCGCCCTTTTTCCCCGGTTTACCGATTCGTGCGGTGTGCGCGGTTCCGCGCGAGGGCGCCGTGCGAACAGACAGCCGCGAACCGTCGCTCAGTTCCAAGGCGTCAAACTGCGCGCGAACTTCCCGAGGCGGCGTTAAGTTGCCATTCAGGAGCGCCATGAGACGCCGGCCAATCGGCACTCCGCCGATCGCGGCGATATGTCCTTGCACCACGCTTCCGGCTGGAAGAACCATCCGATCGAAAATGTAAACAGGGTCCACCAACCTTCCCTGAATCGGTTCGCCCACCCGCTTGATCGCGACGCGATGCTCCAGCGCCACGCGAAGCGGAACGCCGGGCGGAACCGTCACGGGAGCGTCCTGCGCCAGAACTGCCACGGCGATGGTCATCAAGGCTATACATCCGCGCATCTATGATCCCTCCGAGTACGAACTATACCCTGTGGCCGGTCAACATTTGATGACAGTTCGGGCAGTCGCGTCGCGCACGCTTCAGCGTGCTGCGGCGACCTTCAGGTCGCTGTCTGGCCGTACCCTGAAGTCTGCGGGCAAAGCGCCTGCGAGAAGCAAAATCGTGCCGGCAAACAGCAGTGTGTCCCCAATATAGTTAGTGGCCTCATTCATCTGCGAGGGCTGCGCCGCCAACGGCAGCAGCGGAAGGTAGATGAACAATACCTCCAGCGCGATCAGCAGACCCGCCCATGTCGCTGCGATCCTACCTTTCCAATTCGCCAGCAAGGCAACTCCGGCGACTAGAAGAACTGCGCCCGTCAGATATCCCCAGAAAGCACCCAGCGGAACCCAGGGTGGCGTCAGCTTCTCCAGCGGAACTCCCGGCGCGGAGTTTGGATGCAAGAAGTATTCGACACCAAAGAATATCATGGGAATCGCGATACAGAAACGCCCTGTCGTGATCAGCGCGCCGGAGAGTCGCCAGCCCGGACTCCGGCTGCCGGCAAGCGCCCAGGCCGCCCCTCCGAAAGCGATGTCTCTGAGGACCACGGTCCAGGAAATCCGGTCGCTCAGGTTCGCAAATAATCTGGGCACATGTATGAGAAGCACAAATAAAAAGAACATGATCCCCAACAGCCTGCCGGACAAACCCACGTACCGATCGAAGACGATGCCGATGGCCGCTGCCAGGAGCGCCAGCCCCACGAAGTACGCCCAGAACAGGCGCGCCGGAATCCACGTTGGGACCACCTGCATCAGAAACCGTGCGCCGGCCAGATGCTCCGCGGCGAATACTGCCAGCGGAACTGCGTAGAACACAGGCCCCCAAACGATCAGCTTGTCGAGCCATGGGGCCGCCGCCAGGTTTCTTCGAATAAGGAGCAAGCCGCCGATGAAAAAGATCAGCCCGGTAAACCATGGCCAGAAGATAAATCGTGTGAACACTAAGCCCTCCTTTCCTCGACAGTTCCGCCGCCAGTTCCTTTATGATAATTTACGAGGCTTCCACAAATGAAAACGTGTCAGGCGATTCCAAGTCATCCAAATATGCGAAGAGCCAACGGAGTTCTTCTGCAACTCGTCGTGATCGCCTGGGCGGCCGCCCCCGGTCTCGCCGCGGAAGGCGCGCACGTAGACGGCAAGAATATCCGCATAGAGTTTGACGGCCAGATGCACAGCCGTGTGGTTGCCGTGCTGGCCGGGCAGCCACTCGTCATCGGCGATTTCACCCCTTCAGAATTTATCCGCGTATCCGGTCGCGATGTCACCGACTTCGCCCTGCAAGACCAGGAACGCGAGCCCGCACGGGATCCATTGGGCTCCGGCTCTCGGACCATCCTTACAGGCATCGCTCCCTCGCTCAAAAAAGTGGTGACCGTCACGGTGTACGATGCATTTCCGCGTACCGCGATCTTCGAGGTCGCCTACACCAACACGGGCAAATCGGATCTGTCCGTGAGCGCTTGGACCAATCAGCATTATTCGATCGGCGCTCCTGCTTCGGCCGCTCAACCGGCGTTCTGGTCGTATCAGAGCGGCTCGTACGAGAAGCGGCCGGACTGGGTGCTCCCGTTGAAGCCGGGTTTCCAACAGGAAAACTTCCTGGGCATGAACGCGCCCGACTACGGCGGCGGCACTCCGGTCGTCGATGTCTGGCGCCGCGACGCCGGCATCGGCGTGGGGCATTTGGAAATGGCGCCAAAGCTGGTTTCTTTGCCGGTGACGGAAGAAGGCCCGGACCGAGCCACGGTGGCAGTGGAGTTCAAGCATAATGAGCTGCTGAAGCCCGGCGCAACGCTGAAGACATTTCGCACCTTCGCCGCCGTCCACGAAGGCGACTACTTTCAAACGCTGCGCGATTATCGCGGCATGATGATTGCGCAAGGCATTCACTTCGACGCATCGCCCGATAGCGCGTTCGGTCCCATCTGGTGTGCCTGGGGATACGGCCGGAAGTTCACGCCCAGCCAGGTCTACGGCGCGCTGCCCATCGTGAAAAAGCTCGGCTTCACCTGGGTCACGCTGGATGACGGCTGGCAGACCGCCCAGGGCGATTGGTTTCTCCAGCCGCAGAAGTTTCCACGTGGCGACGCCGATATGCGGGCCCTCGTGGACAAGATTCATGCCGAAGGTTTCAAGGCCCAGTTGTGGTGGGCGCCGCTGACCGCGGATCCCGGTTCGGAATTGGCCCAGAAGCACCCGGAATGGCTCCTGCTGAATGCGGACGGCAGCAAGCAGAAGATCTCCTACTGGAACTCATGGTATCTGTGCCCCGCCTATCCGGAAGTTGTGGCCTACCATCAGGCCATCGTCGTGAAGGCTCTACGGGACTGGGGCTTCGACGGTCTCAAGCTCGACGGCCAGCACATGAATGGAGCGCCGCCGTGCTACAATCCCGCGCACAAGCACGCGCGCCCGGAGGACGCCGTGGAGGGAATGCCCAAGTTCTTCCAGGCCCTCTACGAGACCGCCCGGCAGACTAAGCCGGATGCGCTCGTAGAGTTCTGCCCGTGCGGTACGTCCTATTCTTTCTTCACTCTGCCCTTCCTGAATATGTCCGTTGCCTCCGACCCCGAGTCAGCATGGCAGGTACGCACCAAGGGTAAGACGCTCAAGGCTCTGCAAGGCGACGCCGTAGCCTACTTCGGCGATCACGTGGATATGACCAAGGACGATTTCGCCTCCACCATGGGTGTGGGCGGCGTAGTGGGAACCAACTTCACCTGGCCGGAAGGATCGGCGGCCAGGAAGCGCGGCGACCTTACTCCGGCACGGGAGAAGAATTTCGAAAAGTGGCTCGGCCTCTACAAAGAGAAAATGCTCTCTCGCGGAGAGTACCTCGGGACTCTGTACGACATCGGTTTTGACCGCCCGGAGGCTCACGTGGTTCGCAAGGACGGCATTATGTACTACGCCTTCTACGCGCCGCAGTGGAGCGGCAAAATCACGTTGCGGGGACTTTCCGAGCGTGCTTACCGCGTTACCGATTACGAGGACGGCAAGGATCTGGGAACGGTCCGCGGACCCGCCGCCACGGTAGATGTCCAGTTCGAGAAGCATTTATTACTCCAGGCAGAACCGCAGTAGCGAGGCTGATTTGCCCGATCGCCGGCGAACACGAATCATCATAGGCATTGTGTGGATTTTGTTCACAGCTGTGATGTACCTGATTCTCACAGAGGCTCTGTGGCATTGGATAGAGCTGCCGGCCCTTGGCAACATTGGCTTCACGCTGATCTTTGTTTTATTCGCCATAGTGCATTGCGCCGCTTGTGCCGGTTGGCGGACGACCGCGGTCTTCTTCGCGTTGGCAGCCTCGGTCTCTTACCTGCTCGAAGAGATCGGTGTCCGAACGGGATGGATTTACGGGGCCTATCATTACAGCGACATGCTCGGCACAAAACTGGGACATGTGCCCTTTCTGATCCCTTTGGCGTGGTTCATGATGATTTATCCTTCATGGATGGTGGCGCGGGCTCTGCTGCGGGGAGTAGAGAAGCGCTCGGCTGCCGGCCTCGCCGCTCAGGCGGTAATTGCCGCCATGG
>Ga0302325_10026622_pt1 | contig 12007 bp, 9 predicted proteins | sample Palsa_T0_2_FD_201948 | JGI IMG/M metagenome (GOLD analysis project Ga0302325, IMG submission 201948) | Peat permafrost microbial communities from Stordalen Mire near Abisko, Sweden - Palsa_T0_2 | ecosystem: Environmental > Terrestrial > Soil > Palsa > Peat permafrost | place: Sweden: Abisko...
GGCCAAAAGGAACGGGTCCCAGTAGTCGGTGTGGATCCCGGGGAATCCGAGACCCTCGGGGTTCTCGGAGAACGAGACGGCACGAAAGCCGCGTGCGGCATTGCGCCGGATCTCGCCCGCGGCGACGAGCGGGTCGCACAGCCAGGGAAGCTGGGACGGGATGAAGCGGCCCGGCACGGCGTTGATCCACTCCTCGGCCAGCCAGTCGTTGTAAGCCCGGACGCAGGCGAGCCCCACCTCCGGGTCTGGCAAACGGTCCAGTGCCGTACCGGCAAAGCCGAAGACGATGGAAGGGAACGTCACCGACGCCCACACGCCGTCAAGATCCATGTCCTTGACCCGCTCGGCCACGTCGATCACACCGGCGCGGAACTCGTCGTATCGCTGCGGAGCGAGGTCCCATTCCGACATCGGCCGGCCCACGGCACCATTCAGTACAAAGACCTGTTGACGCACGTCGCCGATGATCCACCACGGAACGCCTTCGCCGTCAATCTCGACGGTCGGCGCCCCGGCCCGGTGTCGCTGTGCCACCCGACCGGTGAAGAGGTCGAACGGCTCGAGCACATGGTCGTCGGCCGAAATGACCGGCGAGAACCACTCCTCGGGTCCCGGCTCGGGCAGGAACGTCATCGGGTGGTCTCGCTCGGCCGGGCGCAACGAGCTATCCCGGTAGTCGTCTATTTCCGGCATAACCTTCCCCTTACTTGGACGCCGAACGCTTCGGGCGCCCGGTCATTTTTACCACCGGCTTCCGAAACCGCCATGCCGGACCGGCCCCGGGTGGCATGGCGGTTTCGACCCCAACGTGAGAGCGGTGAGGTCCACCGGAGTTCAACCCAATCGGGTGCTCGCAATCAGCGGTTTCTGGCGATCTCCACGCATCAAATATGCGTTGCGTGGGCTTGTCCGGTGTTTTCAGCGCAAGTTTCGGGCAACTGACAAGAGACAACGTCGGCGGGCGGTACCAGCAAGTCGCCCCCGATCAGTGAGAGCCAGTACCCCAGGGACCGACACCCGAGAATCTCCGGGGCGAGATTCGGGTGACGAACCCATCGGGCCAGTTGTCTCCGGGCGGCGGGAACTGGCCGTCAGTGATGCGGCGCAGCAAAGGTACCGCTCCCCCCTCTTCGATGCGGGCGATCCCTTGGATCGCCAGGTAGGGACTGAAGCCTTCGACTTGGATGTCGGACTCAACGGACAGCGTGACTCGCGGATCGCGCCGGATGTTGCGCAGCTTCACGTGGTCGGCAAGGTGGCCGGCCACGATCTCGTCCCCGTCCCAGCCGACGTAGACGCAGGTGACCTGTGGGGTGCCGTCCGGGTTGATGGTGCCCTCCTCCGTTGTTCTGACCCCGGAGGCTACCGGGCCGATCCCACAAGGGTGACCGCCGTCACAATGGTTGCCAGTGCGCGGCGCGACCCTCGCGGAACGCCTGGAAGGCCTCTGCGAGCTCACCCGTCGCAGTGCACATGATCTGCGTGCGGTTCTCGATGTCGAGCGCATGTCGGAGGCTGGGGGCATCGATGGTCTGCCACATCGTCTCCTTGGTCATCCATACGGCAAGAGGGGGATTGGCGGCGATCTCGCGCGCCTTTGCCACCGAGCGGTCGACGACTTGCTCGAACGGGACGACCTCGAGGACGAGGCCGATCTCCTTCGCCTCGGCGGCGTCGAACACACGACCGGTGAGCAGCAGTTCCGCGGAGCGCGAGGCTCCGACGAGGCGGGGGAGGTGATAGCTCGTGCCCATGTCGCAGGCGGAGACACCCCGCTTGATGAACACGGCACCGAACGAGGCCGTCTCGGAGGCGATCCGGATGTCGCAGGCCAGCGCCAGCGCGAACCCGCCACCGTGTGCGTCACCGTTCACCGCCGCGATCACCGGGACCCGGAGGCGGTGGATCTTCTCGAACAGGCTCGCCATCAGCTCCTGGGCCGCAAAGGTGACCACGGTCCGGTTGGTGACCCGACTGAGGAGTTCACCGCCGGGGACGCCGCCGAGGTCGTCGGAGTCTTCGGGCCCGGACTTGAGGTCCGCCCCGGAGCAGAAACCGATACCTTCGCCGGTGAGGACAACCACGCGCACCGAGGGATCGCCGGCGATGCGGTCGACCTCGCGGTGCATCGCGGCGAGCGTGTTCGAGCTGAGCGCGTTGCGGCGTTCCGGCCGGGTGATCGTCAGGAGGAGAATGCCCTCTTCGATCTCGATCGTGGTGAGAAGCGGCATGGTGTTCTTGGTCCTCCTGGTGATGCCCTCGCGGCCTTCAGGGGGCGATGGGCGGAGACTACATGCCTGCGCATTGAGGAGAGCGCTCCGACTAGGTTACGGACCGTGCCGAGCTGTTCCGAACGGGCGATGATCGGTGACGGCACGGCGCGCGTCGTGTTCGAACGCTTCGAGGAACTTTTGGGGGAGGGGTTCTCCACGGCGCAGGCATTGACCGTCGCCTCCGCCAATGCCGGGCGCCCGCCCGCGTTCGCCGCGGACCAGGCCCCGTCACGTGGGCCGGCGTTGAGAGACGAGGTCGATTGTGACAGCCGTCGCTGACGCGACACCGGACAGCAAGGAGCTCGGGGTGGGAACGACGTCGTGGGAAGGTACCGTTCGTACGGTGGTGGACGGGCTGTGGTTCGCCGAGGGCCCGCGCTGGCATGACGGCGCTCTGTGGTGCAGCGACATCTTTGGCCATCGGGTGCTGCGTATGGAGGCCGGCGGCGGCGGCGGCGACATGGTCACGCAGACCGTGGTGGAGGTTCCGGACGACGAGCCTTCGGGCCTTGGGTGGTTGCCGGACGGGCGACTGCTCGTCGTGGGCATGGAGCGCAGGCTCGTCTATCGCCTCGAGACGGACGGCTCGCTGCGGGTCCACGCCGATCTCTCCAGTGTGGCGCGGGGCGTCCTCAATGACATGATCGTCTCCGCCGAGGGCAGGGCGTACGTCGGCGACATGGGCCTGGATCCGAACGATCCCGGAGCCGGTGTGCGCCCGGGGCAGCTCCTGTGCATCGAGCCCGACGGCAGCTTCTCGACCGTCGCCGATGATCTCGGTGCACCAAACGGCCCGGCGCTGACCGACGACGGTGGCACCCTGATCCTCGCCGAGAGCAGCGCGTTTCATGTCTCGGCGTTCACCGTCGGATCGGACGGCACCTTGTCGGCGCGCTCGGTCTATGCCGCGGTGCCTCCTGCGCCGAGCGGTCCCGGCTACGCGCCGCCGGACGGCATCTGCCTGGACGCGGCGGGCGCGGTCTGGGTCGCCGACCCCATCGGGGCCCGTGTCGTCCGGCTTCTCCCCGGTGGTGAGCTGACCCATAGCGTCGACTTCTCGGGCGAAGTACCCGTCGCGTGCGTCCTGGGAGGCCCGGATCGGCGAACGCTGTACATCTGCGTGGCGACGGAGTACCGGCGTGAGGCGGTGCTGCGCCAGCCACTCGGCAGGATCGACGCCGTCGCGGTGGAGGTGGCCGGCTCCGGCCGGCCGTAGCGATGGTGATCTCCCTGCGCCTGCATCTTGATCTCGAACTCGAGGAGGCCCCATGACCATCGATACGCTCGCCGGGTACACCGTCGTGGAGTTGTCGACCGGCGTGGCCGGCGCCTACGCGACGAAGCTCTTCGCCGACGCGGGAGCCGACGTCATCGTCGTTGAGCCGGCGACCGGGTCGGTGCTGCGCCGGACCACGCGCTCCGGGCAGCTGCCCGAGGACGCTCCGGACGGGCCGCTCTTCCGATGGCTGGCCGCGGGAAAGCGCTGCGTGGTCGGGGATCTGACCGACCCCACGGTCCGCCAGCTGGCCCTCGCCGCCCACGTGGTCGTCGCCGATCTCCCCACGGGGCCGCTCGAGGAAGCAGGGCTGCTCCCTCATCCGCGCAACGTCGTCGTGACGATCTCGCCGCACGGCCGTGGGCCGCTCGAGGACGCACCGGGGAACGACTTCACCGCGCAGGCGATCGGCGGCTCGATCGCCGGCCGGGGGCGGCCCGACAGGGAACCGCTCTACGCCGCCGGACGTCTCTCGGAACTGGCCGGGGGTGTCTCCGCCGCTCCTGCCGCGCTGGCCGCGGCCCGGCACCTTCTCCGTACCGGCGTCGGCGCCCACATCGATGTCTCCTGTGCGGAGGCGATCACGATCGCCACGAACCTGTACCAGGACCTGATGTTCCGGTTGATCGGTGGCATTCCTCCCGGGCCCGGGCGCATCATCATGTTCCCGGGCATCGAAGCGACCGCCGACGGGTGGGTCGGGCTGAACACCAACTCCGCCCAGAAGCTGGAGGACCTGATCGTGCTCGTCGGTCGGGCGGATCTCCTCGGTGACACGGACGTTCGGTCGGACCCGGTGCGCAAGGCGGAGTCCGAGCGCAGCATCAGGTCATGGCTCCTGGAGCACCCGACCGACGAGGTACTGGAGCTAGCCACCAAGCTTCGCATCCCGGTGGCGCCGATCGGGAACGGGGAGCTGCTCCCCGGCTTGGACCACTTCGCCGTGCGCGGCGTCTTCGTCAAGGAGCCCTACGACCTCACCGCCCCCCGTCCGCCCTACGCCATCGACGGTCGTCGTCCCGCCGCTCGGCATCCCGCTCCCACCCGGGCGGAGCGGACGCCACCCGGGTCGCCTGCGGACGTGGCACGCCGCCCGGAGGCGGACGGACACGAGGCGGGTGATCTCCCGCTGGCGGGCCTCAAGATCCTCGACGCCACCGCATGGTGGGCCGGTCCCAGCGCCACACAGCTCCTGGCCGCGCTCGGCGCCGACGTGGTCCACGTCGAGTCGATCCAGGTCATCGACGGCATGCGCCCGGCGGCCGCGCTGCCGTTCGCCACACTCGACGACTGGTGGGAGCGGAGCTGTTTCTTCCTGAGCATCAACACCAACAAGCGTGGCATTACGCTCGATCTTGGCTCGGCGCGAGGGCGTGAGCTCTTCCTCGGCCTCGTCGCCTGGGCGGATGTGATGGTGGAGAACTACACGCCACGGGTGTTCGAGAACTGGGATATGGGCTGGGATCGTCTCAAGGCGGTCAACCCCCGCCTCGTCATGTGCCGGATGCCGGCGTTCGGGCTCGACGGACCGTGGCACGACCGCGTGGGCTTCGCCCAGACCATGGAGCAGGTGTCGGGCCTGTCGTGGACGACGGGGTACCGGGACGGGCCTCCCATGATGCCCAACGGTCCCTGCGACCCCTTGGGCGGTATGCACGCGGCATTCGCCATTCTCACCGCGCTGGAGCAGCGTGACATCACCGGCGCCGGGTGCATGATTGAGGCGCCCCTGGTCGAGAGCGCGCTGAATCTGGCCGCCGAGGAGGTCCTGGAGTTCAGCGCCTTCGGACGGATCGGTGAACGGCTCGGCAACCGGAGCCGGGAGAGGGCTCCACAGGGCGTCTACCGCTGCGAGGGCGATGAGCAATGGATCGCGGTGGCGGTCGAGGACGGGCAGTGGCCCGCCCTGGTGGACCTCCTCGGGGCGCCCGAGTGGACGAAGGACCCCGCACTGTCGACAGTGGCCGGACGCTTCGACGCCCATGATCGCCTCGACCAGCACCTTGCCGACTGGTTCGGGGCCCAGGCCCGCGACGACGCCGTGGCGCGGCTGCGGGCGGCGGGTGTCGCGGCCGCACCGGTGGTCGACCAACGCGACGTGGTGACCCAGCCGGTCTCCGAGGCCCGCGGCTTCGCCGAGTGGTGCGATCATCCGGTCGTCGGTCGCATCCCCGTCATCACCCAGCCCTTCCGCTGGTCGGGGATCGACCAGTGGATCCGCTTTCCGGCACCGACCCTCGGTCAGCACAACCACGAGGTGCTGTCGTCGATCCTTGGACTCGACGAGGCGGAGATCGCGCAGCTCGAGGACGAGGGCGTGATCGGGACGCGCCCGGTCGGCCTCTAGCGGCGGCAGGTCGCCGCCACAGTTCCAGTGCAACGTTTGAAATGCGGTTCAGCTCCGATCGCCCGGCACGGTCCTTCGCATCAGCGTGACCGAAAATCCGAACCACTGCGTCGGGTCCAGACAGAGCTGGTACACGTGGGCCGCCCGTTCGTCGGCGTTCCCCGCCGCGCTGTCATATTCGTACCTGATCCGAAAGCCTCGTTCGGCGAGCCATTCACGCGCGGCATCGACGTCATCGATCTCCCATACCAACGGGCCGATCTGACCCGGGCCGTGTTCGGCCAGCCTGGCGCCGAAAGGCCCCTCGCCGTTTATCGGGGCGACGAATTCGATGAAGCCATCGAAGTCCGTGGCGGAGAGCACCGGTACGCCCGCAATGGCGTGCGGTTTCGGCAGGTTGAGCCCCAAGAGCTCGTTGAACTGCGCGACCGCGTCATGGATCTCGTCCTCGCGCACGACGAGCTCGACGCGGTTGAACGGGCCGATCTTCACGCCCAACCCCCTTGGATGGTCATTCCGGTCAGAGCCCGTAGAGGCGCGACGAGTTCCCGGCGCAGATCAGCTCGCGCTCTGACGCCGGCACGTCGGCGAACTGGCGATCGACCACAGCTTGCGAATTGGGCCATGTCGTCGCAGGGTGCGGGAAGTCCGTCGACCAGAGGATGTTCTCGATCCCGAGCTCGTGGCGCTGCCGTAGGCCGAATTCGTCATCCATGAACGTGACGGCCATATTGCGTCGGAAATACTCGCTCGGCTTGAGCTCGAGACCCGGGAAATCGTATGGTCCGGCCGCTTTGCGATCGAGTGATGCCAGAAAGCCGGGGACCCAATACAGGCTGGGCTCGACGAAGACGATCTTGAGCTTCGGAAAGCGCTCGAGCGTCCCGGTGAGGATCCACCACGCGATGACCTCGGCCAGGGCGAGAGCGGGCAGGGAGGTAAAGATCCCGCACTGCGGCGTCGGATCCCGTTGGAACACCTTGTAGAGATGCGGCGGATTGCCCAGGTGGTGGGAGATGGCGATCTCGGTCTCGGACAGCGCAGCCCACAGCGGGTCATAGACGGTCTCGTGATAGTCCGGTAGGCCGAGCTCCGAGGGAAAGTTCGGCAGATGGACCGACCGGGCCCCCTGACCCGCCAGGCGAACCACCTCACTTACCGCATAGTCCACGTCGATGATCGGCACCTGGTACGACACGGCCAGGCGATCGGGATCGACGGCGGCAAACTCGCTCAGGTGATCCGTGAAGGCACGGCTGATCGGCTTCCAGTCCCCCTTCACCAGTCCGAAGTGCCGGAAGGCGGAGACCTCCGAGTAGAGGACTTCCGCCTGTACCCCGTCGCGGTCCATCGCAGCCAGGCGGGCGACCGGGTCGGAGTACCCCGGGTCCCGAAAGGCCTCCATATCCCAGTCGGACAGATCCAGCTCCTTGCCTCCCCTGAGTTCCTTCTCGCTCGCCGCCTGCATGGCGATGGCATCGTCGAAGGCCGGGCGCAACGCGACGGGAACCCGCTCCCGGACGGCCGCCAGCTCGACCCGCACGTGAGAATCAGCGGAAATCAGGCGATTGACCACTGCCGTCCACCCCCTCGGTCTTTCGGTGTGAATAGAATAATAGTGATCAATATGACACTTCGTCAAGTCCCCGGGCCGCCGACACGATGAGCTCGCCCCCGGTCAGTTCACGCCGCAGCGGCCGCCGACCGCGGGCGGATGGCGAGAGCACACGAGCCCGGGTCATACAGGCCGCCGCCGAGTGCATCTTGGAGAAGGGCTACTACCAGGCCAGTTCGAACGACATCGCGCGGCGCGCCGGCGTCACGTGGGGAACGATCCAGTATCAGTTCGAGAGCAGGGAAGGACTCCTTCTCGAAGTGTTGAACGCGGCGTGGCACGAGCTCCACGACCAGATCCGGTCCGCGCACATCAGCGGTGACACGCTCGAGGAGCGCCTCGAGTCGCTTCTCGAGGTTCTCGCCACGCACTACTCGCGTCCGGAGTATCTGGCCCACCTCCAAATACTGCTGGACCTGAACCAGGACCCGCGGTCTTCGGCCACCGCCAAAGAAGCGGTGGCTTTCCATGGCGCGGAGCTGAACCGACTCTGGCTGCCGCTGTTCCAACAGGTGCTCGGCGACATGGCCGACGACCACGAGCTCGCCCGCTATCTCTTTCTCACCTCCCGCGGGTACCTGACCGGCAACCTCATTGCGTCGAGCATCACGAAGCCATACGACGACGCTGCCGAACGACAGCTGCTCATACGCGGCATGGCCATGGTCGTTCGCGAACGCAGACGTCAACGCCAGAAAGGCTGACTCGGCCGGGTCACCCGCGGGAGCTCGTGCGTCACGAACGCCGTAGCGCCCGAATCAGAAGGGGTTCCCACACCCCCGGGCCCAGTGGGCCAGGCGGTCCCACAACATCGTGCGCCGCGCCGACTGGTTGTGGCAGTGGGCCGCCCCCGGGAGAACGAAGAGGGAGATGTCATTGGCCGCGGTGTAGAGCGCCGCACATCCCACGAAGTCCTGCGTGAGATCGTCATCACCGAATCCGAGGAACACAGGTGCGGTAATGGCTGCCTTCTCCCCATCCGTGGAGCCGGGCAGCATTGAGGTGAGACCGCAGGAAAAGAGGAGCTCCGTCTGTTGGGCCGCAAAGGCGGTGCGGACCGGCTCGGGTAGGTCCGGCGGCAGGAAGGAGCCGGGCGGTGGACGCGATGCTGGCGGGTTCTCGGGGGCGGCGAATCGAGTGCGGGCCAACGTGATCACCGCCTCCTCGTCGCTGACATCTCCGTCGTGCGCGCACGACAGCTCCTCTTCGGTCAGGACGGTGGGGAGGCCGACGCCGTGGCCGAGGATCGCCACCGCGGCGAACGTGGCGTGTCGGGCCTGCTGCACACCGAGCAGCATCCCGCCCATGGAGTGGCCGACGCCGATGGGTACCAGATCCGGTAGCGGAGGTAGGCCGGGCACCAGGGTGCCGGACACGAGCCCCCGTGCGACGGCGCGATGGGCGTGGTCGCTGACCGCGCTGGCGAGTCGGGGGGTGACCAGGAAGATGTCGTCGACCGGCGAGGAGCTCCCGACGCCGAGGTGGTCGAACGCGGCGACGATGAACCCACGTGCGGCGAAGTAGTCCGCCATGCTGTAGTCGGGATAGCCGTCGACCTGGAGGTCGAAATACCCGGTAGAGCATTTCCCGCCGGCGAGGCAGCACAGGAGGATCGGTGTCGGCGAGGTCCGATCCGGCGAGGCGCGTACCCAGCCGTTGAGGGTGAAGGATCCGGGAAATGGAACGCATTCGGACACGTCGACGGAGACCGCCGTCGTGGTCAGATCGCTCGCAATCAGTCGACCCAGAGCTCCTCGAACACAGCCGCGCCAGCAAGCAGCTTCTCGATCTCACCGGTCTCATAGCCGTGCTCGAGCATGATCTCCCGGGTGTGCTCCCCGACTACGGGCGGCGGGCCCCAGATACGTCCGGGTGTGTCGGAAAAGGTGATCGTGCGGCCGAAATGATCGAAGCGCCCCAGCTTGGGGTGCTGCTGTTCGACCACCAGCCCGCGCGCCTGCATCTCAGGGTCGTCGTAGATGCCCGAGGAGAAGTCCGGGTCGGCGATCTCACACGGCACTCCCCTGCCGTCCAACGCCTCGAACAGATCGTGGGCGTTGCGCTGGCGGAAGAGGGGTTCGAGAAGGGTCGCCAGCTCGTCCGCGTGGGCAGCCCGGGCTGCGGCGTCGGCGAATCGAGGGTCTTCGGCCAACGTAGCCTCTCCGAGCGCGTCCAGGAGCCCGACCCAATGGTCCCCGCTGAGGGCGGCGATACACATCCACCCGTCGGCCGTCTCGTAGAGCCGGTAGAGGGGATGGAGGCCGAGCTGCATCCGGTCCAGGTGCAGACGTGGCAACGCCTCGCCGTCGGTCTTGACCGACGTCATGGACGCCACCAGCAGGCCCGCATTGAGGATGGACGTGTCGACTGTCTGTGGTTTACCGGTGAGTTTGCGGTGATAGAGAGCCTGAATGACGCCGATGGCCGAGAGGAACCCGTTGCCCGTGTCGCCGAGGGACGTGAGGCTCCAGAAGGGCTTCCCTCCGTCACAGCACCCGCCGTCCTCGAACGTCACACCGGCGAGGGAGCACCCGGTCTGGTCGTTGCCCGGGGAGTCCGAGCGGGGACCCCGGTCGAAGCCGCGCGTATGGCAGTAGATGATCTCTGGATTCACCTCCCGCAGGGACGCCTCGTCACAGCCCAGGCGGCGCAGCGCGTCCCGGCGCATGTTCGAATGGACCACGTCCGCCTTCTCCACCAACCGGTGCAACACCGCCAACCCCTCGGTCGTCTTGAGGTCGATGCAGATGCTGCGCTTGCCCCGGTTGGCCCCGTACGCGATATGGGTGGCGTGCCACCACGGATCGCGCGTGGCATTGACCTTGATGACATTGGCGCCCAGATCGGCCAGGACCTGGGTACCGAACGGACCCGCCACGGCGAAGCCGAGGTCGAGGACCGTCACGCCCTCGAGCGGTCCCGCACCCTTTCGCGACCCGGGCTCGGGCTCGTCGGCGGCCATCGTGCGGGGAGCCCGCTCGGCCTCGGCGCGCAGTTCGTCGGTGTGCTCCCCTACCCGAGGAACCGGGCCCTGTACCCGACCCGGAGTCTCGCTCAGGCCGTAGAGGATGCCCACCTGACGCAGCACGCCGTGCTCGGGATGCTCGACGTCCACGACGGCGGACTCGGCGATGAGCGCAGGGTCCTGCAGCGCTTCTTCGGGAGTCCGCACCGGCTGGAGCGGCACGCCACCCTCACGTCCCACCCGAACCCAGTCTTCGCTGTCGAAACGGGCTACTGCCTCGACCAATTCCGGGTGGTAGTGCGCCAGCACGACGATGTTCTCCGGCGCCGTCCCCACCCGATCGGGGTCGTTGCGGACGTTGTCGACGTCGCGCCGAAGTTCGAGGGTGTCCCCGTCGGCACTCGAGAGGATAAAGCGAGGGTTGGGGACCCACTGCTGGATCCACCGGCCGTCCGCACACTGGAAGAACCCCTTGGGAGCCCTGCGGTCGTAGATCCAGGTGCGGTAGCCGGGCTCGTCGTTGCGCTCGGCGCGCAGCCACTTCGATGCGGTCATCGACAGGGCGGCTTGGAGCAGGGAAGTCTCCACGTACTGACCCCGACCCGTGTGCAACCGGGCGAGGAGGGCCGCGTTGATCCCAACGGTAGCCAGGTAGGCCGCGCACATGCTCGGCCACGGTGTGTAGGTGAAGATAGGCCCCGAACGCGGTGAGCCTGGTTCCATCCCCTCGGGAATGGGGAGGTCCTCCAGGTAAGGCTTCTCGCCGTACATGTGGCCGATCGCTCCTCCCAGGTGGCCCCGCTGTTCGTGCAGCAGTCCGAGTCGGGCCGCGACCAGTGCGTCGTAGGCGGGACGGTTCCGGTGTCCCGGATGTGATCCGTAGCCGGTGATCGAGCAGTAGACGAGGCGTGGATTCTCGGTCAGCAGCGTGTCGGCGTCGATGCCGAGCCTGTCCGTCGTCCCGGGGGAGAAGCTCTCGAGGACCACGTCCGCCGAGCGGGCCAGGGCCAGGCAGGTGGAGCGGTCGGCCCCGTCGGTCAGATCGAGCACCGCGCTCCGGCGGCCACGGAGCCAGGCGGCGTAGCCCGAGGAGGACCGGAACGGATCCCCTCCCGGCGGCTCGATCTTGATGACATCGGCGCCGTTGTCCGAGAGGAGCATGCCGGCCACCGGACCGGCGATACCCCAGGACAGGTCGAGTACCCGAATTCCCTCGAGGACGCTCGTCATGGATGTCTCCCTCTCTTCATCGGGTGGTGAGGATGGCGCCCGTCCGGCTGGCCGTAACCAGCACGGTGCGTGCGTCAGGGATCTGGTTGACCGCAGTCCCTCGCAGTTGACGGGTGCCCTCGAGCACCAGGTTCAGGCCGTGGATGTACCCCTCGCCGATGAGGCCGCCGTTCGTATTGCACGGCAGGGATCCGTCGGGGCCCAGGTTTCCCTCCGCCACGAAATCCTTGGCCTCCCCGGGCCCACAGAACCCGAGCGCCTCGAGTTGCATGAGGAGGATTGGGGAGAACGCGTCGTAGAT
>Ga0302325_10026623_pt1 | contig 12007 bp, 8 predicted proteins | sample Palsa_T0_2_FD_201948 | JGI IMG/M metagenome (GOLD analysis project Ga0302325, IMG submission 201948) | Peat permafrost microbial communities from Stordalen Mire near Abisko, Sweden - Palsa_T0_2 | ecosystem: Environmental > Terrestrial > Soil > Palsa > Peat permafrost | place: Sweden: Abisko...
GCCCTCGCCTCCCGCAGCACCGAGGTTGGCGATGATCCTCTCCGGAATCGCGAGATTCTCGGGCGTCACGTCTTCCAGCAGCAACCCGAGAATCTCACGCTGCTTGGCCGCAGGCACAATCTCGGTAGGCGGAATCGACTCGCCCTTCACCGTGAGGTTCTCAAACATCCCGCCGATGTAGCGAACACCGCTGTCAATCGACCAGCGATGGTGCAGGTAAACCATCCACAGCCGGATGCCATGCAGATCGGCGAACGAATCACCGTCCTTCAATACATTCGGCCCATAGTCGGCCATCAGCACTTTGCGCTGCGCCAGAGCCTGGCGCATATATTCGGCCGGGTCCGCCAGGTCGTCATACCGGTTCCAGCGTGGATCGGTCGCAGGCGTGTACAGCAGCCCCTGCTTCCGCATATCCGCAATCACGCCATTCAAACCGGCCTTTTCCTTATCGGGAGGAAACACCGTGTATGCGTAACGAACCATCACCGTGTCGTAAGCGCCGATCTCTTTCTGATAGGCGTCGGTCAAATCGATCTTCCCGTTCACCAGCTTGATGCGCGGCGAAGGATACTCCATCACCGAAGCCCGGTTATTAATACTCGAAGCCCAGTTATGTCCGAACCCAAGCGAATGTCCGGCCTCGTGCGCGGTCAACAAAGCCTGACGAAGCAGAATCAACTGCTCTTCCGTTTCCGGCGTGGCGTAAGGAGGCAACGGCGCGAAAAACTCGTCCTCGTTGTTTCCGCTGCCCGACGTCGCCATCGGAGGCATGTACGTCCGCCAGTAATTGCTCACCGTCCGCACGCGATCCGACTCCAGGCGCACGCGCGCCGCGAGAATCTCGCCCGTCCGCGGATCTGTCAATCCGCCACCAGTCGAATAGCCGCGTTCATCGCGATCCACCCAATAAATCTGGTTGTACCGGATATCCATCGGATCCATGCCGGGAGGCGCGTCTTTAATCTGAAGCGCATTCTTGAACCCTGCCGCTTCGAAAGACTTGTTCCACCAGAGGAAACCCTCTTTCATCGCCGAACGCGTCGGCTCCGGAATCGAAGCGTCAAGGTAATAGACAATCGGCTCCTTCGGCTCGCTCATCGCGGCATTCGGATCTTTCTTTTCGAGGCGATGGCGACGGATCCATTCCACGCCGTTTGCCACTCCCGGCGGCCGCGAATAATCCGAGAACCGAACACTGCCGACGCCGATGCGCGAATCGGCTTCGCGCGGCGTATAGCCGGTTGGCGGATCGACAAAGCTGTAGTGCAGGCGGCCGCTCAGTATCCGCGCCTCGGGAGCCGTGCGCGCGCCACCGCTCTGCGCTTCATAGGTAACCGTCACCTCAACTTCGGTGTTCTTCGGATATCCTTTGGTGCGCGGCATATAGATCGCGCTTCTGCCCGCATCGAAACGCCAGGTCGCTGCCGATCGTTCTTCATTCGGAGCGCCACCACGACCGCCGCCTCGCCCTCCACCTGGAGGGGCGGCAAAGTTCGCGGAGTCGCGAACCACCAGAGGCGTCGCGTCAACCGTGACCTTCCCCGCTTCGGTTTTGGTTACCGGCAGGCTCGCCAGAATCGAATCGGGAAAGGACTCATCGACGGTCTGTTCGAGGCCCGGCCCGGCATTGCCCGCACGGAAGCGCAGATTCTTCTGGACCACCATGACCTTCGGACCCACGCGGTGGAACTGAATTACGCCGCCTTCGCCGCCGCCGGCCCATTCGAGTCCCACGTTACCCGAACCACTGCCCTTGGCAACTTCCGTGAAATAAAGGATGTCCTGATCGAACTTTGAAATCTCGAAGAAGAGCTTGCCGGAGTCGGCATCCCAGATCATGGGAATGAAGCCGTCACGCCGTTCCACGCCTGTCTGCGGGAACGCGGAAGCGCAAACTAATAAAAGACCTGTCGATAATCTGGCAAAAGACTTCACGGCACTATCCTCCTGGCTGTCGGACCAAACACGGCCATCCAGACGGGGGATGAGTAAAGAACAGTTTACTTGAGTGTGACGCTTTGTGCGCTGCTGCCATGCGATCTGCACCAGCGTCCCCCATCAGGAGCTCATATATTGGGGCACGAAAAAAACCGGCCGCGATTGAAGCGCGGCCGGGGTTTTTCGAACCAAAGGGATGATCGGTACAACTACAGCTTCAGGGCAAGGTCACGTTCGCGACCGAGAGGTTTACCTGACCGATATTGCGGTAGTTGCTGTAATCTCGCGGGCTGGCCTGGAAGCCGGCGTTGTACCCTGCGAACACCAGACTCACCGTGCCCGGGCTGGTTACGATGGCCTGAGGAGCATAGACGCGGCCGCTGAACCAGTCAAACAGTCCGCCGCCCACCGATTGGCCGATCACCGGAGCGGTGGACGGGATGGTTACTGTTTGTCCGGACTGGGGATCTGTGACATTCGAGACCTTGGCGATGGAGGCGATCGGATTATTGATGCCGTTGATCACCGTCCAGTGCGTCAGATCGCTTCCATTCGATTCGGCGTACATGATCGCGTGGAAGGCGTCGGAATCTCCATCGAGGCAATTGCCACCGCCGAAGAACAGACCCCAGTTTCCGTTGCTGAGCGGGATGAGGGTGCCGTTGGGAGAGATCCAGCGGATACCGGAATAGGAGGTCGTTGAGGGATCGCTGAGCCCGTTGACCATCTGGATCGGGGTGTTCGCGGGGTTCGTCGAAAAGGCCGGCGTATTGAAGGGCGTGATGTCGGTGAAGTTGATGAAGTTGGTGGTGGTGGCGAGGCGCACCACTTCGACATCGTCATTGAAGTTGCCGTTCGGAATCGATGCCGGGCACAGCGGATAGCTCGTCGGGACCACATAGTCCGAATTCAGCGTCTTGCTGATGTACAGCACTTCAACGGGGGACGTATTCGGCACCACGGCGAGGATTCCGTCGGGATTGACCAGACCGGTGGTGTTGACTACCGGGTCGCTCGTGACCGGATTGGTGTTGTTGGCAGTGCCGAGGAAGTTGACCTCGTCGAACCGCCAGTTGCCCGAATTGTTGTTGTATTGAACCGGCTGATTATTGCCGGCGAGACTGGCGGCGGTGTAGCTGCCTGTGGCGGTGGAAGAACAAACGTTGCCGCCTGCCGGGATCGAATAGGCCGGGCTGCCGAGGTAATCCGGGTCATATACCGACACGAGTTGCACGCCGAAATTGGGATTGTTCTCGACGCCAGTGATGCCGAGCGCGTGGAAGTTGATCGTGATCTGGTTATTGAAGGAGCTGCCTCCGCCGGAAACCTGAATGGGACCGACCGGAATCCAGGTGCTTCCGTCCGTTGTATACAGGGCCTGAAGGTCGCGGACGCCCTGATTCGTGGTGTACCAGTCGTACTGGAAAACGATGTAGTGGAACCCTGTAGTGTTCACCATAAACTGAGCGCCCTGCGTGCACGGCGGAGCGGAAAGGTTCCAGCCGTTGCCGGCGCCGGTTGTGCCGGCTGTGCCACCCGCGCCGCGAATTCGCCACGCGTTGTTGTCGTTGGGGGCGACGTTGTTGTTGGCCAGGTTGTTGTTGGCCAGCACAATCAGCGGGTCCGAGCTCAGAGTTGTTGCGGTGACATCATCGCCATTGACGCTTCCTGGTGTAGTTCCGGCCGTTACTTTCAGCGTAAGGCCGGCGCCGTTACCGGTCAGTGCTGACGTTGTATAGGTAGTTCCGACCGTAAAACCCGAAGGCGAAATCGTAATGGCTTTAACGGTGGTGCCGGTGCCTTTCAGGGAGGTAACTGTATATTGTGCGCCCGAACCGAACGTCCCGGTATCGCCCACCGCGTATCCCGTGCCAGCGTTCACAACGGAAGCAGTCTGAGTCCAGTATGTGTAGTTGTTGGTCATTCCAGGCGCGCTGGCGCTGCCGGCGCCAGTCGAAGGCGCTGGGGTCAGCTGAGTTGAGCTGAGACTGTTGAAGTTCCAGCCCGCGATTACGTTCGAGGCCGGCGGCTGCATGAACGGGCTGTTGGCGGGAAGAGGGTTCAGCGCGTTCGAGCCGCGGGGAACAATAGTATGAACGATCAGGCCGTCGGAGTCGACATGGGGCGGACGCCGGTCGAGGGTATAAAGCCAGGTCGTTCCGCCGAAGGTGATGGCGGAAGCATGACCTTCGCCGTTATCATTGCCGGCGGGATTGCCGGCCGGTGTGTCATTTCCTGTGTTGGCATCGCTGCTGGGGCACTCGGTGGTCAGCTGTTCCACCATCTCCAGAAACGTCCAGCTCTGGCCGGCGTTCGTGCTCTCCGCCGCGATGACGGCTTCGTTGATGTCTTTGGGCCGGTAGTCGAAGTAGCCCTTCACAGTCTGCCCGGAGCCGACGATCCACGGGAAATAGTAAGGATTGAACGTGTTCACGGTGGTGGAAGGATTTACCCGCTCCGTGCCGCCGCTGCTGTTACCGGGGGTGCAGTAAGGTGTGGGCCCGTCGAAAGCACCGCCTGTGGTGGCTGTTCCCCCCTGACTGAGGGTCCAGGGTCCTCCCGCGATGGTGGCCTGGACAGGTGAACTGCCTGCGCTCCATTGGGCGCTGGGGGTCTGGGCGGAAGCTGTGCCCACCAGCACCGGAACAAGCAGAGCCAGACTCGCACGAAGAGTGAGGTCAATCTTTTTCATTGTCGGTTCTCTCTTTCAGTCGGATTTTGAGAAGCAGGTTCAAACTCTGCGGAAGCGGCGCAGGGCAGCGATGCCCGCGAGACCGCCTAAGCAGATGAGTACGGTGGCCGGTTCAGGTGTTTGAGTCAGCTGAATGGTGATCGTCGGATCGCCGGCATAGACGAACTGGAGCTGGTCGGCGGCGGCCTCCGCGGCTTCATCGGCGGGGTTGGTGTCCCAGGTATACGAGAAATCCACACCGCCGGCTTCGAGCGCGCTGGCGACACTGCTCAGGGCGGAACCAGTCAGGATGTCGCTCCAGGAGGTCGGCCCGTTCGGGTTGTCATAGCAATCGGCCGTGATTGACTGGCATGATGCCACCTGAACCGCCGTCTCATTGCCGTTGTAGCCGAGGAAGTATTCGCTCAGCGCCGTGTCCGGGCTATCGCCGTTGCCAAAAGTGCCGGAGACAGTTAGTCCCGTAATGACTTCGCCTGCCGGGACCGTGTACGTAAAGGTGCCGACGGTGGTTATTTCAGTAGACAGTGGAAAAGTGCTGACGAAGTCGTAACTATCGTTACTGTCGTAGTAGTAGTAGTTACCGATGTTGCTGTTCATGTCACTATTGGGCAGAGTGATGACGCCGGCGCGAACGGGAGCGGCGATTCCCAGAGCAAACGCCGCCGAGAGAATCAGCGCGGAAATGGTTTGTTTTTTCATAGTTTGTAATTGTTTATCAACGATGGTTATACGATTTCGGTCAATCGGCTGATGTATGGTAGCTTCGCCAGAACCGGTCGCGCAAGGCTTGTCATTTATTTATTGCCGAAATGTAACTAGGTTGAAACAAATGCCGGTGCCAGTACGTTGCCGGGCGGTGTGCCTCTTCCATTGCGCAGGTATCGACGCACCAATGTAATGGATCCGCGGTCTTCGAAAACGTCAAGAGGGGCTTCGGCAACAGTTCGCCGTCCGTCACCACCAGCCCGATTTCATCTACTGACCGCGGTGCCAGTCGAGCCCCCGCACTAGCCGCTTAAGTTACCCGGGATTTATAATGGTCCTCTGAAGTACCTGGAGACCGAGGAAGACGCGCGCGCTTACCTGGAACACGTCCGCTGGCCGCAGGGCCCGGTCTGCCCCCGCTGCGGCGAGCCCGGAACCAGGAAAATACCCCTACGCCTGCACCGGTGCAATTCATGCCGCAGCCAGTTTTCGGTCACTGTCGGAACCATCTTTCAGGATTCAAACACGCCGCTGTACAAATGGCTGCACGCGATTCATCTGATCTGTACCCAAAAAATGGGAGTAACAGCGGCGCAGCTCCAGCGCGATCTCGGCTTCGGCTCCTATCGCACGGCGTGGCTTATGTGCCACCGCATCCGCTGGGCACTGCAACAAAAGCCCATGGCGGCGCTGGTAAGGCGGAGCGGAGAACCGGTGTCAGCGTCGCCCCGCAGGCCGCTTATGATCCGGGCGCCGTGGGATCAGACGATCCAGGGGCTGCTTGCTGTCAGGCTGGAAACCCGGGATATCCTCAAGGGCGACCGGAAGACCGGAGCAAAACTAGAGCGCCGCCCGACGCGGAAAGATCCTTCCCTCCGCTGACCTTTCGCTGACGAACAGGCTTGCGCGGGCGCGGTGCCCGGGCGAGAGTTTCAAGTCTCAGAATCTCGGCACAGACCCGACCGTGTTCGGCAATCAGGCTCTCGATGTACTTGTCCAGCTGCTCCATGTGCGAATTCGCGTCCCCCCGACGACTGAAACTAGTATACGTCCTGTACGGCCTAGTACCAAACACCTATTCAAATAATTAAATTAGAATGTGGTTTGGGTGAAAACACAGGCCATCATCTCGTTTCTGATTTCAGTCTGCCTCGCCTCCGCGGCGGACGTTCCGCGCAAAGCGACCGATTTCGCCATACAGACCGGACAGGATAAGTACATCTGGCTGAATGAATACGCAGGCAAGACGGTCATCGTGGCCGTTATTCTCACCACCTGTCCGCACTGCCAGTTCACCACGGGCATCCTCAACCGTATCCAAAAAGACTATGCCGGGCGTGGCGTCCAGGTAATCGCGACCGCCATCGAGCCGATGTCGTCGCTGCATATTCCTGACTTTGTGAAGAAACTCGGCGTCACCTTTCCGGTGGGGTACGACGAGCAGAATTATGCGGGGAAATTTCTGGGGAAGGAAGAAAACGAACCGATGCTGATGCCGCAGCTGGTTTTCATCGATGGAAAGGGAATAATCCGCGCGCAGTTTTCCGGGGAAGATCCGGGACTTGCGAACGGCATCCAGGAGGCGACCCTTCGCGGCAAGCTCGAGGAGATACTGAAAGGGCAGACAGCCGTAAAGCCATCTGCCCGCAAATAACAGTTACTGCTGAAGGCTTGGACCGGGGGCTTCCTGGGTCGGTTGTCCGATCACATCACCGCTGACTACCAGTTCAACCCTGCGGTTTTGCTGACGGCCAGCGGCTGTGTCGTTCGAAGCGACCGGATCGGCTTTTCCCAGCCCGACTGAGGTTACGTTGCCAGCGGCGATTCCGTTAGTTGTCAGGTAATCGCGCACTGAATCCGCCCGGCGCTCCGAAAGCTTGAGATTGTAATCGTCCGTGCCGACGCTGTCCGTATGGCCTTCAACCCTCATACGGAGAGACGGATAGGCCAGCAGGATGCCGGAGACCTTTGCCAGCTTCTCTTTGGCGCCCGGAAGCAGCGTCGCCTGGTTGAAGTCAAAGAGAACATCGGACATGTTGACGATAAGGCCGCGGGCGGTATCGCGGGTTTGCAGAACCAGATTCAACTGATCGCGCAACCGTGCGCGCAGAGCCTGCGCGTCTTTTTCGGCGTTCATACGGGCGGCGTCGGCTTCGGCTTTGGCGGCCGCAAGCTTCTGCTGTTCCGCGAGCGCGGCAAGGCGCGCAGCCTCGGCATCCTGCTGGGCTGAACGTGCATTATTCATGGCGATTTCGGCGTCGCGCTTCTGGCGTTCGGCCTCGGCCTTTTGGGCATCGGCTTTGGCGCGAAGTTCAGCCTGCGACGCCGCTTCCAGAGTTGCCGCATTGGCGCGTGCGCGCTCATCGGCTTCGCGTTTTGCCGCGGCTTCGCGGGTCGCCAGTTCGGTTTCTTCGCGCTCCTTCACGATGCTGATGCGGCGGGCGTCTTCAGATTCCTGGGTGGCTTCCCGCGCATTGGTATTCAGTTCTTTTTCGTTGCGGCTGGTGTAGAAGGCCTCGGCATTTGTCATGTTGACGGCGACCTTTTGCATCACGTCAGGCGCGTACCGGTCTGCGCCCTGGGCTTTGGCGATCGCCAGCGCCAGGCGGGCTTCACGCAATTGCAGGGGGACCCGAAGATCGGTTGCGATCGGCGCCAGCTGGTTGCCGGCGATATTCATCGTGTATTCGCCGCGCTTCAGCAATTCGTACTTCGCGTCGATGGTTTCAAGCGTCCCGGCAGTTTCGTGGCGCAGGAAGTTTTCCATCACCACAACATCGGACGGCTGGCTCACCGAAAAATACGGTTCGGCGGTAACGATCATTCCGTATGACTGCAGATCGGTGGTTGCGTAGAGGCCGGCAGTGTGTGAATTGGCTTCCTTCAAGGTAACTTCGCCCAGACGTTCCGCCCGGCCTTCCGGAGTAATCGCCCACAATACGTAAGTCAGGTACTCGGGGCCGAACTGCGCCGGGTTGGTGAGATGGTCGAAATGCAGGTCAATCCGGGTAGCCCCGGTATTTGCCGTGACACTGGCGCTTCCGACGGCCGCAGGCATGAGTGCGGTGCCGCGGAAATCGATCTTCGTCGTGCCCTGGCGGTTGTGGTAGTTGACTGCCGTGATGGACCGCGAAGTTACCTCCACGCGAAAGACTGGCTCGCCGCCCTTTACGCTTTGCGTAACGCCTGTTTGCACCGGGTTCGGGATCTGCGCCGCAAGAACACCGGCAAATATAAAGGCAAATACGGAAAATTTCATCGAGTCAATTCCTCCAACGGGTGGAGAATATGCAACTGCCCTGCCAGACCGCGCTAACATGCACGCATGACAAGAGTTCTCGCTGTCATGAGCGATCTGTTCTTTTCGATGAAAATCATTGACGCGGCAAAGCGGATTGGGGCGACGGTTCAGATCGTGAAAGATAAAGCCGTGGCGTCGGAAAAGATTAAGGAGCTTCCGGCGATGGTAATTTTCGATCTGAACTGCACCTCAGCCGATCCGGTTGAGCTGATCCGGGCGCTGAAATCGAATCCGGAAACGGCAGGCATCCGGACAATTGGCTTCGTTTCGCACGTGCAGACGGAACTCCGGCAACAGGCGGTGGACAGCGGCTGCGACGTGGTCGTCGCGCGCTCAGCCTTCGCGCAGAATCTCGACAGTTATTTCTCGTAACCTGTTGAGTTTATGGGAGGCCGCGCCGGAGTCGATCGATTCCGTACCCCGTTCCACAACTTCGGTAAAAGACCATTTCGGGCGGGCCGTGTGGAGGGCAAGCGCCGCGTTCATCAGAACGATATCCCTGGCCGGACCGCTGTCCCCGGCCAATACAGACCGGGCAATGGCTTCGTTTTGTCCGATGTCTCCGCCACGAATTCCGTCCAGCGATTGGGGGGTAAACCCGAAATCCTCCGGCGAGAGCGTCCGCCGTTCCACCACGCCTGCGGCTACGGAGAACACAGTGGATGGCCCGGTAAGGGTGAGTTCGCCCAACCCGTCCGACCCGTGTACGACGTAACCTCTTTGTAACCCAAGTCGGGCCAGCGCCCCTGCAATTTTTGCAGCCGCCTCATCGGACCATGTGCCTGCAACCTGCATTTCGGCTCCAGCCGGATTGGTCAGCGGCCCCAGGAAATTGAAGGCGCTGCGGATTTTCAGCTCCGCCCGGATCGGCTGCACGTGCCGCGTCGCCTGATGAAACGTCGGCGCAAAAACGAACCCAATTCCGGCTTCTTCGATGGTCCGCTTCACCGCCGCCGGCCCAATGCGCGTGTTCACCCCGAGCGCTTCCAGCACATCCGCGCTGCCGCACTTACTGGCCAGCGACCGGTTGCCGTGCTTGGCCACGCGGACTCCCGCTCCCGCAACGACAAACGCCGCGACTGTGGAAATATTGAACGCTGAAGTACGATTCCCCCCCGTGCCGCAGGTATCGAGGAGCGGCCGGAACTCAGGACCGATGTCAAGTGGAACCGCGGCGGCCCGCATCGCCCGGGCGAACCCGGTGAGTTCGTCCACGGTCTCGCCTTTGATTCGGAGGGCGGTAAGAAACGCGGCGGTCAGCACCGGCGTCGACTCGCCCGCGAGCAGCGCGCCCATCGCCGTTTCGGCCTGTTGTTCCGACAGCGAAACGCCTTCCACCACGGCGTGGAGCAGTTCAAGGGTCATGTTAAAGTTGGAAAGTTTGGGTTAGACATCGAGCAAATCCCAAGCATAATCGCTGGCAACTCCAAAATGAAAATTCACGAGTATCAGGCCAAGACCATTTTGGCCAAGTACAACGTCCCCGTGCCCCGCGGGGAGGTGGCGTATACCGTCGCCGAAGCTGAAGCGGCGGCGAAGACGATTGGCGGAAGCGTCGTAGTGAAAGCCCAGATCCATGCGGGCGGACGCGGCAAGGGCGGAGGCGTCAAGATCGCGAAGGATTCGACCGAAGCGGCCGCGCTTGCCGAGAAGATCCTCGGCATGACGCTCATCACTCACCAGACTGGCCCCGAAGGCCGCCTGGTGCAGCGGTTGCTCATCGAGGAAACGCTTCCGATCGACAAGGAACTTTATCTTGGAGTCGTTCTGGATCGCGCGGCCGGCAAAATCGTTTTCATGGCCTCGGCAGCGGGCGGCATGGAGATCGAAGAAGTTGCGGCGCACACACCCGAGGCAATCCTCAAGGAATTTATCGATCCCGGTTTGGGGTTGATGCCCTATCAGGCGCGCAAGCTGGCGTTCGGTATCGGAATCCCGGCTCCGGCGATTAACGGCGCGGTAGCGGCCATGATGGCGCTTTCCAAAGCCTGCATCGAGATGGATGCGTCCCTGGCGGAAATCAATCCATTCATGCTGACGAAGGACAACCGGGTCTACGCGCTCGACGCCAAGATCACCTTCGACGACAATGCCCTTTTCCGCCACAAGGAGATTCTCGAGTACCGCGATCTGAACGAAGAAGACGCGCTCGAAGTGGAGGCGTCCAAGTTCGGCCTCAACTACATCAAGCTCGACGGCGACATCGCCTGCATGGTAAACGGCGCGGGCCTGGCGATGGGCACCATGGACATCATCAAGTATGCGGGCGGAAGCCCTGCGAACTTCCTTGACGTCGGCGGCGGCGCCAATGCGGATCAGGTCAAGAACGCTTTCCGCATTCTGCTTTCCGATCCGGCGGTTAAGGCGGTTCTGATTAATATTTTCGGCGGCATTCTGCGGTGCGACGTTCTTGCCACCGGTGTTGTGGCAGCCGCGCGCGATCTTGGAATCAAGGTGCCGATCGTCATTCGCATGGAAGGAACGAACGTGGAACTGGGTCGCAGGATCCTCGAAGAATCCGGCTTCAACTTCACTGTCGCGGACGGCATGAAGGACGCGGCGGAGAAAGTCGTCGCGCTGGCAGCGGGAGGCAAGGCATGAGCGTACTCGTAGACCGGAATACACGGCTCATCGTGCAGGGCTTTACCGGCAAAGAAGGAACGTTCCACGCCCAGCAGGCAATCGCTTACGGCACCAATGTAGTTGGTGGCGTGACCCCGGGCAAAGGTGGGGGCTCGCATCTGGACCGGCCCGTTTTCGACACCGTCGCAAAAGCCGCGAAGGAAACCGGCGCGAATGCAACCGTGATCTTCGTCCCGCCGCCGTTCGCGGCCGACGCGATCATGGAAGCGGCCGACGCCGGGATTGCGCTCATCATCTGCATCACGGAAGGCATTCCCGTGGTCGACATGGTGAAAGCCTGGAAGTTCCTTCAGACCACGACCTCGCGCCTGGTGGGGCCGAACTGCCCCGGCGTCATTTCACCCGGCAAGTGCAAGATCGGCATCATGCCCGGCCACATCCACAAGGAAGGCAATGTGGGCGTGGTATCGCGTTCCGGCACCCTTACTTATGAAGCGGTGGGGCAACTCACGAAGCTTGGAATCGGCCAGTCCACCTGCATCGGTATTGGCGGCGATCCCATCATCGGGACTACGTTTCTCGATGCCATCAAACTGCTCGATGCGGACCCCGATACTCACGCGATCGTAATGATCGGTGAAATCGGCGGCAATGCGGAAGAGACTGCGGCAGCGTACATTGGCGCGAACGTGAAGAAGCCGGTAGTCGGGTTCATCGCGGGCCAGACCGCGCCCCCCGGTCGCCGTATGGGCCATGCGGGAGCCATCATCTCCGGCGGATCGGGC
>Ga0302325_10026626_pt1 | contig 12006 bp, 12 predicted proteins | sample Palsa_T0_2_FD_201948 | JGI IMG/M metagenome (GOLD analysis project Ga0302325, IMG submission 201948) | Peat permafrost microbial communities from Stordalen Mire near Abisko, Sweden - Palsa_T0_2 | ecosystem: Environmental > Terrestrial > Soil > Palsa > Peat permafrost | place: Sweden: Abisko...
GGTGTCGCACGCCTTGGTTCCGTTGCCCACGAAGACCAACTGGTTGATAACCGACGGGTGGGCGAAGTTGCCCCCGTTGTGCCCTGGATCGAGCACGATCGTCTTGCCGTCCACCGCGCCGAGCGGGCCGAGCGGGCCGGTGGCGGGCGGCACCGTCGTGGTGGCCGCCGCCGTCGGGCTGGGGGCGGTGCTGGGGGTGGCGCTGGCGGTGCTGCTGGTACTCGCCCCGGGCTTTGGTGGCGGGGCGGCGGATCGGGCCGGCGGCTGGCGGGCGGTGCCGGTGCAGGCGGCCAGGGCGAAGGTGGCCAACGCGACCAGGGGCACGAGGCGGTGGCGTGGTCGAGGCGTGAATCCACCGTAGGGGTAGGCGCCCCGACAGTGGTGGCTTTCGCCCCATAGGCGAGCCGCGGGCAGACTTTCGCCGTGGCCGTCATCGTCTTTTTCCACGCCCACCCCGACGACGAGGCCATCTTCACCGGGGGCACCATCGCCCGCCTGAGCGATTGCGGTCATCGGGTGGTGGTGGTCGTGGCCACCGGTGGTGAGCTGGGCCTCGTGGTGCCGTCGGCGTCGCCCGACGATCTGGCGTCGGTTCGCCGCCAGGAGACGCAACGGGCGGCGTCGTTGTTGGGTGCCTCCACCGTTCGCTTTCTCGGGTACCGCGATTCCGGGGTGGCGGGCGATCCGGCCAACCACGCCCCCGGCTCGTTGTGCGCCGCCGACGCGGCCGAGGTGGGGCGGCGCCTGGCTGACATCCTGGTGGTGGAAGAGGCGTCGGCATTGGTGGTGTACGACGAGTTCGGCATCTACGGCCACCCCGACCACGTCCAGGTGCACGACGCGGGGATGCTGGCGGCACGCGGCGCACGGGTGGCAACGGTGTACGAGGCCACGGTCGACCGCGAGTACCTCCACTTCGTCGAGACCCACCTGGTGGAAGAGGCGATCCTGTCGGGTGACCTGGGACTGGCCCGATCCAACATCGGGGTGCCCACAGTCATGGTGACCACCACCATCTCGGTGGCCGGGGTGTTGGATCGCAAGCGCGCCGCCATGGCGGCCCACGCCAGCCAGATCCCTGAGTCAAACTCGGCCCTGCAGTTCGGCGTGGACCAGTTCGCGGCCGTCTACGGGTGGGAATGGTTCATCCGCCACGGCCCGGTAGGCCCTTTGGAGGCATTGGCCGGCTGACCCGCACAGTTTGGACTGGGGGTGTGGGAAGGTGGGCCGATGCGAGTCCAAGGAAGCCACGCCGGGGGAGCGGGGATCGGGTTGGCCGGTCTGCTCACGTTGACCGGGGTAACGCACTTCGTCGCCTCGAGCTTCTATGAGCCAATCGTGCCCCACGCCCTGCCCGGGTCGGCCCGGGGCTGGGTGATCTTCAGCGGGGTGGCCGAGTTGGCGTGCGCTGCCGCCCTGGCCAACAAGCGCACCCGCAGGCTGGGCGCCACCATGGCCCTGGTGTTGTTCGTGCTGGTCTTCCCGGCCAACATCCAGATGGCGGTCGACTGGAACCACGACGGCGCGCTGAAGGCCACTATCGCCTGGACCCGCCTGCCGTTGCAGATCCCGCTCATTCTGTGGGCGCGGTACGTCCGGCGCTCCACTGCCGTTCCCGCGCTGACTTGAACGTGTTCAAAAATACCTTGACAGCGGGCTGAGCCGGGGCGCACACTCCTTTTTGAACACGTTCAATAAAGGAGAGTGTGATGAACGACAACGTGCTGCTGTACCTGATCTACTTGTCTCTGGCGCTGCCCCTGACGTTCTGGGTGGCCCGTGCGTTGCACCGCTACGGCAAGGTGTTCCTGGTCGATGTGTTCAACGGCGACGAGGTGCTGGCCCACGCCGTCAACCAACTGCTGGTCATCGGCTTCTACCTGCTCAACCTGGGCTACGTCAGCCTGTTCATGACTTCCAACGTCGATGTGACGAGCGTCCAGCGGTTGCTGGAGGTGCTGTCCACCAAGATCGGCGGCGTCGCCCTGGTCGTCGGGATCGTGCATTTCGGCAACGTGTGGGCGTTCAACGCCTTCCGCCGCCGCGCCGTGCTCAGAGCGCGGGCCGTCCCGCCGGTGACGCCCAACGCCTACACCCCGGTTGCGCCTCCTGGCTGGACCGGATGGGCCGCTCCCGCCGCCAGTCCCTCGCCCACGGCCTAGCCAGACAGTGGTGACGACCCTGATGGCGACGGCGTGGCTGGAGGGGGAACGTCGGGGACCGGTTCCCCTGACCGTCTTGTACGACGTGCGCTGTCCCCTGTGCCGAAAGCTGCGCACGTGGCTGGCCGGTCAGCCGACGGTCGTGCCCATCGAATTCGTAGCCGCCGCGTCGCCCGAAGCGATGGGCCGCTTCCCTGGGCTCGATCACGTCCGGACGGTGACCGTCCTCACCGTGGTGGCGGCCGACGGCGCGGTGTTCGAGGGTGAACGAGCCTGGTTGGTGTGCGCCTGGGCGTTGCCCGCGTGGCAGGCGGTGGCGGAGCGGCTGGGCACCCGAACGGGAATGCCGCTGGTGCGGGTATTCGCCCGCTCGGTCGACCGGTACCGCCTCCGCCTCATCGCCCGGTCCTACGGTGAGGACTGTGCCGAGTGCCGGATCGCCGCCCCGCCGCAACCGGGATTCGTCGGCCGTGCCCCCTAACCGCACCGCCCCGTCGGTCGCGGCAGGCCCGGCTCGGACCTCGACCACCCCGGCACCTGCTGCGACCACGCCGGCAGAGCGGGCGGCAGCTGGGTCGCCCAAGGCGGCTCGGACCAGGGCTGCGATTCTCGACGCCGCCCTGCGCCTGTTTCGGGAGCGGGGCTACGACGAGACCACCATGCGTGCTATCGCCACCGAGGCGGGAGTGTCGGTGGGCAACGCCTATTACTATTTCGCCTCCAAGGAACACCTGATCCAAGCGTTCTACGACCAGGCGTTCCTCGACCACGAGGCGGCGGCCCGGCCCGTCCTGGCGGCCGAGACCGACCTGACGCAGCGCATCGTGGGCGTGGCCGAGGCGTGGCTCGACGTGATGGACCCGTACCGGGCGTTCGCCGGGACGTTCTTCAAGAACGCGGCCGAGCCGACCAGCCCGCTCAGCCCGTTCAGCCCCGAATCGGCTCCCGCCCGCAACGCCTCGATTGCCCTCTGGCGAGACGTCATCGACGGCTCCGACACCAAGGTAGGTAAGGCGCTGCGCCAGGAATTGCCCGAGCTGATGTGGCTGTACTTCATGGGGATCGTGCTGTTCTGGGTCCACGACCCGTCCGACGGCGCGGCCCGGACCCGCCTCCTGGCCCGGCGCACCGCGCCCATCGTGGTCCGGGCCATCGGCCTGGCCCGCCTGCCCGTCCTGCGTGCCACCATCGCCGACCTGGTCGCCCTGATCGCCGAGCTCAAGTCCCTCTGACTTTGCTAGGCCCGATACATCTTGGGTGTCCACACGCCGAAGATGTATCGGGCCTAGCCTCACTCAAGCGCCAAACGGATGGCGGCGGCGGTGGCGGCCATGGCGGCGTCGTCGGGGTAGCGCTGGCGGGGCCACATGAAGCCCCGCAGCCCGTCGCGGCGATTGCGGGGCACGACGTGCACGTGCAGGTGGGGGACGCTCTGGCTGACCCGGTTGTTGATGGCGACGAACGACCCATCGGCCGCCATGGCCACCTCGACCGCCGCCCCCACCCGCCGCACGGCCAGGAACAAAGGCCCGACCTTCTCTACCGCCAGCTCGGTGAGCGTTTCGACGTGCTCTTTGGGGATCACCAAGACATGGCCGGGAAAAAGGGGGTGGATGTCGAGGAACGCCACGATTCCACCTTCATCCAGCACGACATGGGCCAGGGCGTCTCCTGCTGCGATCGGGCAAAACAGACACCCGACTCCCTTGATACTCATGGTGTGCCAGCATGCACCCATGTCGAACGCGTCGTCTGTCCCCTTGACCTCCGGGCTCCCCGAGACCATCCTCCCCCAGGTTCCGGGCCAGGCGGAAGGGGCATTGGCCCGGGCTCGGGCCGAACCCGAGGGCCAGCGCAAGGCCGCGCTGGCCGCGGTGGCCGCTACCTTCCCCCGCTACGTCGACGTGTGGGCGGAACTGGCGGAGAGCGCCACCGACACCATCGAGGGCTACGCCTACGCCCGGGTGGGCTACCACCGAGGGCTCGACACCCTGCGGGGTGCCGGGTGGCGGGGCTCGGGCTATGTCCGCTGGCGCTATCCCACCAATCGCGGGTTCTTGCGCGCCCTCGACCAGCTGCGGGCCCGGGCGGCGGAGATCGGCGAGGTGGACGAAGAGGAGCGTTGCTTCCTGTTCCTCCATCAGCTGGATCCCAACTGGGACAAGCGCGAACCTCGCTGAGGGTTTCATTGATTTCCCAGCCTGCACCGGGTGACGCGGGGCTGTCGGCGGCCCAGGCCCATGTTGACCGCGTGGTGGGCGGCCCACCGAGGCGGGTTTTTTCCCCACGTCGTGCCGCTGTTGACGAGGTCCGTCTGTACGCCATTTCGACCCCGGCGGCGTGGCTGGTTGTCACCTTGGGGCTGGCCGACTTGGGCTTCGAGCTGACGCTGCGGCTGCCCCGCCCCGACCCCGGTGATGGGGAGGAGGAGCTTCCGACGTGGGCGGTGGACTGCCTGCTCAGCCTGGGGGCGTACTGCCGCCACAGCCGGCATGGGTTTTCCGACGGGGACCAGATCGACCTGCGGGGGCCGATGAAGCTCGACACCGACACCGCTATCACCGCGGCCGTGGTGGCGCAGGACCCTCTTTTGAAGAAGCTGGGCCAGGTTGAGTTCCTGCGGGTGGTCGGGGTGACGGCGGACGAGCTGGAGCTGTGCCGGTCGTGGCAGACCAGTGCCGTGATCGCCTTGCTGCGCCGGCTCGACCCGTTGTTGACCACGGCGCTCGATCGGGCGCCCCTGTTCGATGACCCGGCCATGCGGGCCGCGGCCGAGGCGGGGGTGGCGGCCGAGGGAAGTTCGCTCGACTCGCTGCGGGTGGGTAGCCTCGACTGGCGCTGGCGGGGGCGGGGCAGCCGGCGGGTGCTGGTGGTGACGTTGGGTTCGGGTGCTGCCACGGCGCTGGGGCCGGCGCTGCGGCGCAAGCTGAGCCACGCCGGGGCCAGTTTCGCGGTCGTCGGGGACCCCGGGGAGCTGCGGTTCTCGGTGGCGGCGGCTGACGGTTGGCGCATGGACGACGACGGCGTGGTGATCTCGTTGGCGCCGGCGTCGCTTGATGCCGTGGCGGACCTGTTCGATGGGAAGACGGGCACCGGTTCGCTGCCCTCGCTGGCCGGGTTGCGCTTCGCCGTCATTCCCTAAGAGCGCTCGTACGCTGGGAAGGGTGACGATCACCTCCTCCGGCCTCGACACCGATGTCACCGCGCTGGCCACTCGCATCGCCGAGTTGGGCGATGGTGAGAAGGCCAGCGTCTATCGCATGTCGTGGTGGAGCGACCGGATGCTGGGCTGGGCCATGTCGCATCCGTCGTTCAAGACGCAGCTGTTCCGGTTCGTGGATGTGTTCCCGGCCACGCACAGCGACGCCGAAGTGCTGCGCCACGTGCGGGAGTACTTCGACGGGCCCGATGTGCCCCGTGCCCTGGACCTAGGCGTCGGGTTGGCCGACCACATGCCGCTCGGCGGCTCGGTCACCGCCGGGGTGGCGCGGCGCAACATCCGGCGCATGGCCGAGCAGTTCATCGTGGGCGCCACACCCGATGAGGCGGTGGCGCGTTTGCACCAGCTGTGGCGCCAGGGCAACGGGTTCGTGGTCGACCTGTTGGGGGAGAAGACGGTGACCGACGCCGAGGCGGACCGCTATGCCCAACGGGTGTCGGGTTTGGTGCGGGTGCTGGTGCGGGACTCGGCCGGGTGGGCGCCCGATGACCACTTGGAGCGTGACGACCTGGGGGTTTTGCCCCGGGTGCAGGTCAGTATCAAGCCCACCGCCTTGGCCACCCACTACGGACCGTTGACTCGAACCGACGGGCTGGCGTCGGCGCGGTTGCGGTTGCTACCCCTGCTGGCTGAGTGCGCGAGTGCCGGGGTGTTCGTGTGGTTCGACATGGAGCACTACGACGCCAAGGACCTGACGCTGCAGTTGTTTCGGGAGTTGATGGACGACCCGGCGCTGGCGGGGTTGCAGGCCGGCTGCGTCATCCAGGCGTACACCCGGGATTCTCGAGACGACCTGGCCGACCTGTGCGCCTGGTCGTCGGCTCGGGTGCGGGCCGGGGCAACTCCCGTTGGGGTGCGCCTGGTCAAGGGGGCGTACTGGGACGCCGAGACCATCCAGGCGGCGGCGGCCGGTTGGCCGTCACCCCTGTTCGGGGAAAAGGCGCAGACCGACGCCAACTACGAACGGCTGACGGCGTTGCTGCACGCCAACCATGGGTCGGTGCGCGCCGCATTCGCATCCCACAATCTGCGATCGCTGGCCCATGCCGTGGTGCTCGGGCGGTCGTTGGGGATCCCGGACAGCGGGTACGAGGTGCAGATGCTGTACGGCATGGCCGAGCCCATGCAGGCGGCCATCCGGCGGTTGGGGTTGCGGTTGCGGGTGTATGGGCCGGTGGGGGAGCTGGTGCCGGGGATGGCGTATCTGGTGCGGCGGCTGCTCGAGAACACGTCGAATGAGAGTTTTGTTCGCCATCGTTTCGCCGAGGGACGGGCGGTGTCGGAGCTCGTTGCGCCACCCGCGGTGTCTGTATCGTCGCTGCCCGGGGTACCGGTGGTGGCGCGGCGAGCCGCCACCTCTGCGGCCGCGCCGGGGGACTACCAGCCCGAGCCATTGGCCGAGTGGCGCCGGTCAGCCGCCCGGGCTGACATGGCGTCCGCCGTCGCTGCGTTGGTCGCATCGCTGCCGCCACGCCTCCCGGCATTGGGTTTGGCACCGGATCCGGCGTGGCCGGAGCCGGCTCGAGGCTCGGAGTCCGATCCGACACCCCGGCCGAGGCCGGCGATCTTGGCGGCTGCCGCGCCGCCGCCGGTCCAGGTGCCGGCGGTCATCGGTGGTCGGACGGTGACGACCACCGATCAGATCGAGTCCGTTGACCCGGCCCGGACCTCGGTGGTGGTGGCCAGGTCGGCCTCCTGTGGGGAAGCCGAGGCGGATGAGGCGGTGGCCGCGTGCCTGACGGCTTGGCCGCGGTGGCGACGAACGCCGGTGGCGGAACGGGCGGCGGTTCTGTTCCGGGCGGCGGAATGGATGCGGGCCCGGCGATTCGACCTGGCTGCCCTGGAGGTGTTCGAGGCGGGAAAGCCGTGGGCCGAGGCGGACGGCGATGTGTGCGAGGCCATCGACTTCTGCGAGTACTACGGCCGCCAGATGCTCGCGATCGACGCGGGCGTGTTTGGCGTGCAATCGCCGCCGGGCGAACAGAACTCTCTGCGCTTCCAGCCCCGGGGGGTGGTAGCCGTTATCGCCCCCTGGAACTTCCCCCTGGCCATCGCCACCGGGATGGTGTCGGCCGCCCTGGTGGCGGGCAACGCGGTGTGTTTCAAACCGGCCGAGCAGACGCCGGCCATTGCCGCCCGATTGGTCGAGGCGCTGGAGGCGGGGGGATTGCCGCCTGGGGTGCTGGCGTTCCTGCCCGGACCGGGGGAGGAGGTGGGGGCACGCCTGGTGGCCCACCCCGATGTGGCGGTCATCGCCTTCACCGGTTCGCGCGCTGTCGGGCTGGCGATCAACGAGACGGCGGCTCGGGTGCTGCCCGGGCAACGCCATGTCAAGCGGGTAATCGCCGAGATGGGCGGAAAGAACCCCATGATCGTGGACAGCGACGCCGACCTCGATCAGGCGGTTCCCATCGTGCTGGGCTCGGCGTTTGGGTTCAGCGGGCAGAAGTGCTCGGCCCTTTCTCGCCTGATCGTGGTCGGCGATATCTACGACGAATTGGTATCGCGGCTGGTGGGTGCGGCGGCGTTGTTGAGAATTGGTCACCCGGCGGCCATGGGGACCGATATCGGGCCGCTGATCGATGCCGAGGCGCAGGCCAAGGTGGCCAGCTATCTCCCGGTCGCTCGGGATGAGGGAACGGTGGTGCTGCAACGCCGCGATCTGCCAGACGAGGGTTGGTTTGCCGGCCCGACGATCGTGGCCGACGTGAAGCCGGGCGGTCGGTTGGCCACCGAGGAGATCTTCGGTCCCGTGTTGGCCGTTTTTGCCACCCGTGATCTGGACGAGGCGCTGGCGTTGGCCAACGACACCGACTACGCCCTCACGGCGGGGATCCTGTCGCGCAGCCCCGCCTCCATCCGTCGGGCTTCGGCCGAGCTGCGGGCGGGCAACGTGTACGTGAACCGTGGGACCACCGGCGCTGTGGTAGGTCGCCAGCCGTTCGGCGGGCTGGGTCTGTCCGGGGTGGGGTCAAAGGCGGGCGGACCCGACTATCTCCTGTCGTTTCTCGAGCCCCGGGTGGTCAGCGAGAACACGCTTCGCCAGGGTTTTGCTGCCACCAGCGAGTAAGCGGCGGTCAGCCTCCGTAGTTCATCCTTGTGTCCTCCATGCGCAGGACCTCGGTGTCCTCGGGGCGCTGGAAGCCGCAGTTGAGGACCTCGCCGATGAACAGGGTGTGGTTGCCACAGGTCACCTCTTGCTGGACCCGGCATTCGATCCACGCCACGGCCTGGTCGAGCACGGGGACGCCGGTGGCCGAAGCGTCGTGGAACGGGAAACCGTTGGCCGTGCTCGCCGCCTCGTCCACCTCGATGGGCTTCACGAACTTTCGGACGATGGCCCGGTCTTCCCGGTCGATGATGCACAGGCTGAACGCGGCACCGTCGTGGATGAGCCCGTGGGTCACCGCCGTCTGCTCGACGCCGATGCCGACCAGCTTGGGCTCGAAGCTGAGCTGCGTGGCCCAGTTGAGCGTCATCAGCTGGCGTTGCTCCTTGGATCGAGCGCCCACGACGTACAGGCCGTAGGGCATCTTCCACAGCACCCGGCGTCGCAGCTTGTCGTACTCCTCGGGCTCGCTGCCGTCTGGGAAGGGTCCTATCGGTTCGCCCGTTGAGCCAGCCATCAGCAGGGACCCTACCGTGGAGTGACGAAGTTCAGGCCCTATCGCTACGCGTTGATATCGATGGGTGTACCGGCCGGTACCTGGGAAATGGTCGACATGGTCTGCGGGTTGGCGCGGATGCAGCCGTGCGACGAGGCCACACCCCTGGTGGACGCCGGGTCGGATGGATAGCCGTGGATGGCGACCGTACCGTCACCACCGTCGAAATCGGTGAGGACGTTGGAGTGCGATGCCGTGATCAGCACGACTGGGCCATAGATGTACTGCTGGGCGGGTGGCACCGGGTAGATCGCGTCGACGAAGGACGGACCGAGCGGAGTCGGCCACTGAGGCTGGCCTACTCCGACTGGCGCCGAGAAGATGGGCAGGCCGTACTGGTACAAGGTCAAACGGCGTTGGCTGACCGAGATGACGATCCGATACGCCGTCGTGGTCACGACGACGTCGCTTCGTCGCACCCAGGCGGTGGCGCCGTTGGGCCGCGTGTCGAGCCGAATCTGGAGCCAGTCCCCCATGGTCTGAATAACGGGACGAGCGGTCGGTCCACCCCAGGTCGTCGGCCCGATCTCACCGACGACGTTCTGGCCGACGACGGGCCAGTCGAGCAGGTATGACGTGCCGGGGGGAAGGGAAACCAACTCGGTGGTTGGGGGCACCGCGGTGTTGTAGGCCGGCGTGGGGTCGGGGGTCACATTGGGCGTGGCCTGGAGCGGGACCGGCACCGACTGGGTCTTGGCTAGGTCGTTAGCCGCCACGAGAGGCGCCTGTGCCGCGTCCCCGGGCCGGCGGCGGCTATGGCTACCCGCCGGGTACAGGAGCACGGCGGCAAGTGACGAAACGGTCAGAATGGCAACAACAAGAGCAGCCAGTGCGTACTGGCTTGCTCGGCTCACATCGCGGTTGGCTCGACGCATGATCGATACGTTCCCATCGTGTTGACGATCTGTCTAACGGGCACCACTAAAGCGGACGATTTGAAGCGCCGCAACCCCCGTGCGGCGTCGGCGGCGTCATGATGGTCCTGATGTCCGAGCCGGTCCCCGCGTTCCGGTACCACCCCGATCCAGTTGCTACGGGCTCGGTCGTCGCCGCCTCCGCCCCGTGCGTCGTGTGCGGCCTGGTCCGCGGTTTCCTCTATGTCGGGCCCGTCTACGCCGTCGAGGAAATCATCGACGGGCTGTGTCCCTGGTGCATCGCCGATGGGACGGCGGCGTCCGCGTTGAACGCCGAGTTCACCGACGCGGCAGACGGCGCACCGCCCGAGATTTCCGCCTCAGTGGTCGATGAACTGTCGCGCCGGACCCCGGGTTACTCCTCATGGCAACAGGACCGGTGGCTCTACCACTGCGGAGACGGCTGCGCATTCCTTGGTGCCATCGGCCGAGCCGAGCTCGACGACCATCCCGACGCGCTCCAGGCGCTCCGCCACGAGCATGACGGCCTGGGTTGGGAGAGGAGCGATCTGGACGCATACATCGACAGTCTCAGCAGGGACGGATCGCCGACTGCGTATCTGTTCCGATGCCTGCGCTGCGCCACCCACCTCGCATTCTCCGACTTCGACTAACGGGTCGGTCCCAGCCATGTCGGCACCCCCGGCGTGCCGCGTGGATTCCCATCCGAACAACGACCTTGCGGGTCAATGATGACCGGCGTCTAGGTCGTGATTCGAATGGGCGCCACTCGTAGGTGCGCCGCTCGGGCGCCGTCGTGAAGCCTTCGGTCCCAGACTGCCACGACAAGCTCGGGATCTCCGATGGCGAGAGCGCTGGCAAGGTGAACGGCATCGGCGCCGCGCAGTGCGTGAACCGGGGCCAACTGGCCGGCGTGTTGTTCGACGGCCCAGGTCAACTCGACTGGTCGTGTTGCCGCCCAGTACTCCTCCCATGCCTGTTCGGCCAACTCGAGGTCGCCCTCGCCTAGGTCGTGGTTTCGTCCGGCGGCGGCCAGTGCGGCTCGGACCTCGGGGTAGGCCAGGCGGCTCGAGATCGCAGCATCACAGCCGTCCCACATGTCGACGGCCAACGCGCTTCCCTCCTCTTCGACCAGCAGTTTCACGAAGGCACTGGAGTCGAAATAGACGAGGGTCACGGCTCAGCGGCGCTGCTCGCCTACAAAGTCAGCAACGGGCCGTCGGGAATGGGGTCGAGATCGACCCGACGCTGTCGGGCGCGTCGCTCGTTTCGGCGGGGAGATGACCCCGTTCGCGGTCAGCCGTTCCAGAAGGTCGGTGGCGTCGATACCCAGCAGTCGCGCTACTGGGACGCCGCGATCGGTGACCACGACCTGTTGTCCATCACGGGCCCGCTGTAGCCATTCACTCAGGTGTGCTCGAAGATCACTGACAGCCACGTCCATGACCGTGAGTGTACATCAATGTGCCCCATAGAATGTACATGGAGGATGCCCCGAAGCCCGGGTGGAACGCAACCTTGGCAACAGCGGGACCCGACCCAACGAATGTCTCAGCCGGCGTCCAGCAACATGCGAATCCAGTCGCTCGAGGCCGCCGCCGTGACTGACTTGCCTCTTGTGTCGGTGTCTTTAGGTGTGGCGCCGTGTTGCCGGAGCAAGGCAATGATCTGCTCCTGTTCAGCCTTGGCGGCTGCTGATCCGGAATCGCCACGTCCGGTGCCTTGGACCGCGAGGTGAAGCGGCGTCGACCCTCGACCGTTCATCAGCTTCGGATCGGCACCGTTGTCGAGGAGGGCACGCACCGCCGCCGAGCATCGCGTGCGCACGGCGCGGTGCAGGGGCGCCACGCCGCTGTTGTCGCGGGCGTCGGCGTCGGCGCCCATTTCGATGAGGTATTCGATGATTGAACGCTGCGCCTGAGGGTTCCAATGTGCCCCACCTGGACTTCCGTCAGCAGCGTAGTGGATGGGCTCGGCGCCCCGCCGGTTCCGGGCTCGTATGTGCGCGCCGTTGGCCAGGAGCAGTGCCGCCGTTGGTCGTTGGTAGGCGGCGGAGGCGATGTGGAGGCCGGTGTCGCCGCGGT